>Ga0181419_1000047_pt1 | contig 37381 bp, 36 predicted proteins | sample 42SPOviralmetaG_FD_130144 | JGI IMG/M metagenome (GOLD analysis project Ga0181419, IMG submission 130144) | Marine viral communities from the oligotrophic San Pedro Time Series (SPOT) site, San Pedro Channel, CA, USA - 42 SPOT_SRF_2013-04-24 | ecosystem: Environmental > Aquatic > Marine > Strait...
ATCTTACTTCTCGGTGATCAAAATGAATGTGTTCTACTTTTTCATTCCACATAAATTTAACACCTTTGTTACAAAGGAAGTCATACCAATTTTTACCAATTTCATGTAAATAATCTGTACCAACATGCCATACTGGAAATAAACGTAACCCAAAATATGGTTTAATAAATTCAGGTTCTGCAACCGGATTTGAACACTGCACCGCTTCTGGTTTAGGATGGAATCGTTTAAAATTCTCAATTACCTCGCTAAATAACGACATAGCTTTATCTTCACCGCAATATTTGGACATATGTCCCCCAATTGAAGTATGATATGTTAATTTACCGTCACTCCAGCCCCCTGCGCCCATAAACCCAGTCATTACTTCTTCTGGCTTACGCTTATAGGGATCATTACCCATATCAATAATGGTAATTAATTCGCCAGGATAACCGTTATCTACTAATTTAGTTGCAGCGTTTACGCCCGCTACACCAGCTCCTATGATTACTAATTTTTCCATGTTTTTAATCTTAACTATTAAATATACGAAAATAAACTGTGGCCCCCAAATTGGAGGCCACAGCTCTCATAATTTTTTAAATCGACTGGCTATGAATCAGTCTGTAAGTTGATTACTTATTATTCAGCAGCGAATGTAATATGAGCTTTCTGAGCAGCAAATGATTTTACATAGTAATGTGATCCATCACATACTAATTCTACCCGGTCTCCCTTTTGAGCACCACTAGCAACTGTAATTACATCTATACCAGTACCATTAGTTGATGTTTGGGCAGCATCTTCAGCGTCTAAACCAACACCATGAAATAAATCTGTTCCTACGCAAGTTATAGTTATAGCGTTAGTGTCTACTGTTTTAACTATAAAACTTACATTCCATCCTACACCAGCAGTTGCGGGGGCGGGGCAAGTAATACCAAAAGCAGCGGATTGGTCAAGGAAGAAAGTAGTACCACTATCTCCTGCTTTAAGGGTTGTAGCGGTTGTTAGTGTTTCTGCCGGAGTAACAAAAATACTAGTTTTAAGGTCTGTAATTGAAGTATCTCTATCTGCGAGTCCTCTAAATCTTTTGAAAGGTAATGCCATTTTTAATTAATTTTTTATGGGTTATGGAAATAAATATAATATTATTCTTGATACTTGAAATTATCTTCAAAGTCTCTCATTAGTAAATTACCTTGTAGGTAAGCTTCTTTTTCCATTTTACGAAGATGTTCGTCGTTTTGGGCGTACTGGGGGTCACTTGAATCACCTAAATGTAAATCACCACGCTCATTTTGTACATGATGGATTAGTTCGTGAGCAAATGACCTAAGTATATCTTTAGGATGGCGGTTAGATGTGTAAAGAACAATAATTAATTCAGAGGGATCATAATAAGCAGTACGGCCTAAAGTCATTGTTCCATTTTCTTTATCCTGACGAAGAATTACTTTAGGTGTAGTACGAATATTAAATTTTTTACATCCGTCTTTATAAATCCCTATTAGGGCTTGTTTAAATTCTGGATTATTATTCATTATACTTCAGGTTCTGCTGTGGGTTCATCAGTAGGCGTGTCAGCTACAGGTTCATTTATTCCTTCTATATCATCGGAAGCTTCTTCTTCACCATCAGTTTTAACTTTACCTTTTTGCATTAATTTTTCAAGCTCATACTTAGCACCGTTTAAATCATCATATCTATCTAGATCAAATAATATACGATTAATATCTGCTTGCATATATTCCCCGTTATCGATTAAATTAAATGTTTGTCCATTACTAAGAAAACATTTAAAAACAGGTTTTGGTGCTTTAATAATTTTAACATCAACTACCGCAGAAGGAGGAATACCTAATGTATCTGGCCCTAAAGCACCAAATGCCCCCGGAGATAACTGACGTAATTGGTATTCCCTATCTTCGCTTATTACTTGACGTATTTTACGTCTTAGTCGCTGTTCAGTTAATTTATTCATTGCATAAAATCGCTTCTAGGAATATGTCCTACACCACCAGGACCAAAATAGGTATCTAATGCATCACTATCATCTGCTAATTGGTCTAACTCATCATCAGTTAATTCAGTACCATCCATAAATTCAGCATATGTAAACATATTATCTTCACCTTCTAAGCTTTTAAGATCAACTTTTTTACTATTGATTACAGTTTCATTTAAGTTTTTAGTCTGTTGATAATCTAAATAATGGTAAACTGAAGACATATAGTCAGAAGCTTTAGTTAATTTAGCTTGAACCCATGATTCTAATTGAGTTTCATCGTCAATCATATCACAAAGAGCTACAGCATATTTTTTCATTTTAAGCATTTGACTTTTAGCCATACCACCTTCATAATCCATATTATCAGGGCCCAAAAAGTTTGCTGTTTGTTCGGGTGGTTCTGGAAGTGCTAATTGAGTGTCTTGTGGGATATCTGCTTCTTTAAATATAATTTTAGTACCATCAACTTCAACTTCACCTTTATCATGAAGTTTTTTCATTAATGCTTTAGTAAATTTAATAGCACTTTCTTTATCATTACCCTTATTCATATGTTTTTTAATAAGGTGTTTTAAATCTAAAGTAAAAGTAGTATCCGCGGGTAATTCTATATCTTTAGCTTCATCCATTGGCCTACCAACGTCCCAGGCTAATTTTCTTTTTTTAATTTCTTTTTCAAACTTAGCTATATCTTCTTTATTACCTGCTTCTTTAGCTTTTTCATAGTTTTCAATAGCAGCTTTAATTTTAGGATCGCTGTTGTAAATTCTTTCACTAGTAGCCTTATTAAGACCTAATAAGGCCGCCATTATAGCAATATAACCAGCGGCTTTACTAAGCTTACCTTCATCAATAGGTCCCCCGGCATTTAAATAATATTTTGTTAAAAAGTCTTTTATATCAAACTTACCTTTATGTTGGGGATAATCTTGATATACATCATCCAAAAATTCTTCTAATGAAGAGGCTTCCATAGCTTTCATTTCAAGGTCTTTTGCTACACCTTCTTTCATAGCTTTAGCTTTTTTAATAGCTTTATCTCTGGCAGCTAAATAGTCATCTGAGTCAATATCACCATCACCATCATGGTCTTTTTTCTTTTCCATAACGTGGATTTCATCTTCTGGACCAGCAGCAGCTTTTACTTTAGCTAATTTATCTGGAGAAGTGTGGATGGTAGCTTCGTTTAAAAAATTCATGTTAGTAAGTTATTTATATTTACAAGCTGCTACTTTATTAGCCCAAATACCTGCTGCGACTAGGAATCCTAATCCCCACCAGCCATTAACACCAAATAAACAACCTGCTCCTACAGCTAATACATAACCTCCATAACATTTAATGTAACATTTAATTTTATCTAGTAAACCAGATTCTTTGGCATCAGTATAGGTATCTAAAATTTTATCATCAATGTCTGTTTTTTCTAAGGCTTCTTTTATTTTGCCTAACAACTTTTCATCAACTTCAGTTTTATCAAGAAGTTTTTTAATTTGGGTTTTTGCGTTTATTTTTCTTGCCATAATTATTTTTTCTTTTTAAAGCTAACTTTAGCTTTTCTAGTATTTTTTACAAATTGTTTGCCTTTTTTACTACCCCTAACTTTTTTTCTAGAAGTAGAAGCACGTTGTGCTTTAGTAAGTGAATTTGCTTTAGCACGAGGTAAACAACGTTGTGTTGCTTTACCTTTAGGCATAGTACCACATTTACCTGCTATATTTCCTTGAGTATCAATGCGAACCCAATCTTCCTTACCAAACCAGTTTTTTAAACTTTCGTCTATACTACCTTCAATAACATTATATTCTGCAATGATTGCAAAGTGGGGGTCATTAAATAGTTCTTCTAGATGATTTGATACTTGGGGTTTAAGTTGATTGTATAGGGATTCATTTTTATATGATTTTTTTCTCTTACCACCTGAACCTTTCATTTGTCCCTTACAAACCTTTACAGCACGCCCCGATAAATAAGCTGAAGATTTTTCACCTGCCCTTTTACGAGCGGCTATATAAGCTTTACCTCGCTTACATAATTCTTCATATACTAATTCTTCAATTAGTTCATTTATTATTTCATTTAAATGTTTTTGCATATTTGGATATACTAATCATTAATGACCCATCTCCTTTTATAAGACGATGCCATTGGTGTCTCCTAATAAATATAGGGCTATCTAAAGAAACAGGTAGTTGGTCTTCAAATTGAAATTGCCAATTAGTTTTACCTAAAACTGTAATGATTCTATCTTCATCATCCATGTGCCATTTTAAAGCTTCTGGTTTAGTTGAAGCAGAAAACAGACGACTTATTGTGCCGTCTGCTTCTTTTATATCAGTATATGGTTTACCAGTAAGTTGAAGCAGGTGTTCCCAGACCCAATTGTTTATGGTATCTAGGGAGATTACAACTCCAGTAACTAGCTTTAGTCCTATCTTTTTTATTTTTACAATCATGTCTTGCCGCGAATGCTTGCGAAGCTTTTTTATTTCCTAATTTTGCTCTTAATCCACCGGAACCAAAAGTAACTTTTTTAATTTTTTTAGTTTTAGGGTCTCTAACATAAACAAAATATGCTTTAGTTCCCCCTCGTTTTGGTTTATTTAATGGTTGATTTTTCTTTTTCTTTTTAGCAGCTTCATTAATAATATTTACTATTTCTTTTACACTTTTTTTAGGACTAGCTAACCTACCGTATAAAGCTTGGTCAGCACCTATATTAAATGCCGATTTATTTGTAAGAGCAGATGAAAGGTAATCAATACTAGTATCTAACCCTTCAATGTCTTCTTCCCTATCTTCACCATCTTGTCTACTAGTTTGAAGTATTTTTAAGATTTGTTGTAGTAGTTCGATTTGCTTTCTATCTAAATTAATATTTTCAACTTCCATAATATAAGGTAAATCAAGAGGTACTAATTTACCTTCAAACATCCCTTGACGACCAGCGTCTGTGTGTATATAATATTCATCTGCTTCAGATAGCTGTATTTTATCTGTTTCCCATAATTTTCTTATTTCAGCAAATAATTTAACATGGGCATTAGAACTGATTCTGAAAATAGATTCACTTAGGGGGATTTTATTATCTAAATGATATTGTAAATTTTCAGATACTTTTACTCCTTCATTAAGGGTAGTATTACCATACTTTTCACGTCCACACCCACAATCTGATTTACCAAATAAAAGTTCTTTAAGTTTAATCATTACGTCTTTTTTTAATTTGTTTTTTAAATTCTGTAACTTGGTGTTTGATTTCAGATTCGAGTTTTTCTTTGTCTTTTACTCCTCCTTTCCATCTTTCAATTTCACCTCTTTCTGATACATATTGAGTATTTGATGTATTTATTTTATCTAATAAAAAGGCTTCATAATCATTTACCATACCTTCAGCATTATCTAACATCATATTAAGTTCATAATCGTTATAAGTCCCATCAATTCTCATTTTATGTTCCATTTTTACAACACAATCAAAACATTTTTGATGTTTTTTATACATGGTAGTATCGTTTCTTTTTTTCATAATACTGTTACATTCAGGGCAAAAAATAGGCATAATAGCTTGTTTTTTAATGTCATCAAGTTTAGTATAGGTTTGTTTTATACTATCTTTAATAGTCCATTTTTTACCTCCTTCTTCCCAAATATCACCTTCTTTATGATCTTCTTTTTTAGTTTTATAACCAACTTGTAACTCAGCAGAATCATTAACGTTACCTTTAATAAGGTTACGCATACGTTCTACATCTTTTCTTTTAAATTCTTTATTTAGCATATCGTTTATATATACAAAAAAAGACCCAGTTCCCAGGGGGAATCAGGTCTTTTTTAATTACTATATTTAGTATAATTAATTAGAAGTCGTATCTATAGCATATCCACCCGCGTTAAGTAAATTTTGAGCAGATTGTGCTGAACCGTCTCCCGTAGAAGAATTAAATAAATCAATAGCAGCTTGGTTTTGTCCATAGCTTACAAGAGTAAAATCTGTATCTAAAGTAGCAGATACTGATTGTCCTTTTCTGGAGTGGAGATTCTCGTCAGGAAAAGCAAGAAGTCTATTATTAGCTCCACTTAAAAATTTTGTTAATAATCCCATATTTTTTAATTTTAATGTGTTATTTTGTGGTTATACATATATTAAAAGTTAACTTACATCAAACTCTGAAGAGGTAAGTTTAACTCCATATTTTTCAAAAAATTTTCTTGCATCGGCCCCCCTTCCGGCACCTACAGCATCGTAAAATTCAAATAACCCCCTTTCACCTCCATCAAGGTTTATTTGTTGGGGTCTAGATCCACCACTATTTACAAATAAGTAACCTCTATAAATACGATCTGACATTCCTGTATAAGCAACATCAATATTAACAAGTTTACCATTTATACGGTCACCTTGTTTTACCATAATATCATTACCTACAATGTCAATTTCAATATTACGGCTAATAGTAATTTCGTTTAATATATCTTTAAGTTTCATTTTTTCTGGAAATCTGAGGATACACCTCCTGTTATAAATTTACCTGTAACTTTAAAGGGTTTAGGTGAGATTTTATCATCACGTATAACTACACCTTCATGGTCATTAACAGAACCCATCGGCGAATCTAATACATCTAGTATTGCATCACCTAATTTTTCTGTAGCGAGGTATGTAGTAGCTCCTTGGATGGCTTTTTGAACTTCTTGTTCTGTATTAAAGAGTGAATCTACGTTTTCACCCCCAAACACAGCAAAATATACTTGTTTACTTAATGCACCAACATCTTTTATAGAATCGGTTTCTTCGATATTCATTTTTAAACGGTCGGTTTTAGGAATATTAGTAACATTATTTAACCATTGAGCTAATGTTTTGGTTTGGTCTCCCTCAGCAAAATCAATAGTATATTTTTGGCTTAATGCAGCTCTAAAATCTGGATCTTTAGTAAATGTAGTAGGTACGGAACCATAAATTTCAAATCCTTTCTTTTTAGCAAATGGTTCTAACTTTTTAAGTAATTCTTTTAAATCAGCTTTATCATATAATTTTTCAGATGTTATTCGTTTAGTTAACATTTTACGTGCGCCTTGTACTTCTTTAGTTTCTACTTTTAATAAACCATGAATTGCTAAAAAATTCTTACCATAATCTTGTACATTAGATTTACCACTGACATATTCCATATTAAACATAATATTAGGATCATCAATTAATCCTAATGCGTTTAATTCTTCTTGTATTGATGGTAAAGCATTATTAAATATATCTAATACATCGCCACCTGCTTTAATCATCCCATGACCCTGACCAAATCTATCTTCTAAATCAGCTTTAGTAACTCCACGTAAATCAAGTGCCTTTTTTGATCCGCGGTCCATGGCGAAGACACGTTTACCGTCGAGATTTACTAATCTAATTGACGCATTTACGCCATCTATCTTAACGCTACCGGGTGATTTTTTAAGACTATTAGTAGCCTGTTCAAATGATTTAATTAAATCTTTACCACTATTTACATTAGGTAAATCAAATGGGTGTGCCATGTGCCCCGCGGCACCCCCCTCGTATAATATTTCTTCGGTAATTATATCTAACCACCATTCCTGTGAAAATAGTCCTTCCTTTTTCATTCTTTGGGTTTTTCTTTTTGATGCTTCTTTACGCTTAGTAATGTAATCTAATCCGGTTTTTAAGCGTTTTTTGACAGCAGGATCTTTAGATCTATTATACGCCGCTCTAACACGTTGGTGGATTAGGTTAATAATTTGTGACTGCCGTGCGTGAGACTTAGCTTTAAATGATTTTTTAGATAAGGTATCAACTATATCCTGCCTAGTGCTGAATTTAATGCTAACGGTATCTTTGGGGTTTTCGTCAGTATATAGACGGCGTCCAGATCCTTTAGGTTTTTTACCTGTACCCTTTTTAGGGTCTCCTTCTTTAACAGGTTCATAAGCTGAGCCATATGGTGCAGCTTTACCTTTATGTCTTTTTTGTACCTCTGGGTCTATATTCTCTTTATGAGTTGTAGTTTTTAAAGTTTTAGCTAATGTGAGTGCTTTATAATATTTTTGATTTTTGTCACTTCTCTTTTCCATCTTTTTAAGACGTGCCAATTCTTTATTAATTAGTGAAAGAGGAATTTTTTCACCTTTAGGAATATTTAAACGTTTTCTAACTGTACCTTGTTTTAAATTACCTGCTTTTTTACCTTTAGCAGCCATTTTTTCATATGTGTCCCCCTCATCTACAGCATTATCCTCTAAATATCCTAATTTTTTAGCTTTTTTAGGATCATTAGTAAATGTATCACTTGCTCTATATCTAGTTTGTTGTACTTGATTTGCCTTATATGGTGGGAAGTTTTCATCTATTTGGGCTGATGGTAAGTGTTTACGAGCATAGTCTGTATAAATTTGTGTTATTTTATCTTCTTGATCGTTTGATAGTTCTTCGGCTTTACTATCTATAAAATCTTGTAATGCTTGAGTAAATGAAACTTTTCTTGTTTTAGCATTTTTATAAATTCCCATTACATGGGCCGGAATTTCATAATCTAAGGTAAGATATTCAAATGTGGGTAAGTCCTTTTCGTCTTTTTCTAGATCACCTTTAACTCCTTTATCAAAATGGAACTGCCCTATATGTTCTAATTCATGTCTTACAGAATCTTTAATTTCAGCTATTAAATCGTTATATGCCTTAGGAAACATATCAGGTTGATAGTTAATTTGAATAAACATTGATTCATCATCCGCACCTGCATTCACAATAAATGGGTTAGGACCTAGCTTATCAAAGGCAGTAGGGTAAAAATATAATTCTAAATCATAAGATACTGCAGTATCTTCTTTTTTATCAGATCTTCTTAGTTTTCCGATTTCTTCAAAGTTGTCTTCATAATTTTTACCAAATTCATCCTTAAACATATCTACAACAAAACGAGATATTATTAAAGTTTCTGCGTCATAACGCCCTTCATATAATTTTCTTTTTAACCCTTTAGTTAAATTAGTAGGAACCTGGGTCATTTGATCTGTTTGTTTAGAAAAAAATTTACGTAACTTTTTCATATTAGCTAAATGTTTATTCATTTCTTGTTGGTTCATAGTACCCCCCATAAGTTCATTTAAGTCTTTATGTAGAGTTTTACCATTTGAAGTATAAAAATTGCCTGATTGTATGATTTTTTGGGTTAAAGAAATAAAATCATTAAAAGTAGCATTAGGGTTTTTTCTGCCTAATTCTACTCCTAACTGATTATTAGCAGAATCCATATCCCAGCCACTATCAAATGGTCCTCCTTTTAATTTACTTTTTAGGGTACCTATAAGTTCTAAAGCCTCACCAGTACCTTTAGTTAAAAATCCACCTAATTTAGTAGTAAAATAAGCACTAGCTAATACATGTCTAAAAGCGTCTCTTTTATTATCTAATATATCTCTATATTCTTTTTCTTCTTCAGGTGTTCTATTTTCGGGGCTACCTTGGGGTAAATGTTTAGTACTATATAAAGTTTTAGCTAAAGTTTTAATTTTTTCTATAGCAGGGATGTAATCTGTTATACCTTCGCTTATATTATTAGGCATAGTAGTATCTAATAATTTAGTCCAAATTTCTTCTTTAATTTCTTCGGGGAGATATTCAGGAATAAATTTAAAAAATTCAATTTTATTATTAGATTTAATAATTTCACGCATACGCGTACCTGAAATACCGCCGGCTTGTGGTGGTACTAATTCAATTTCTGCTTTAATATTGCGAGGTTCTGCAAATTTGGGGATATTATTGTAACGCCCATCAGTAGCATCTTTTTCACCTAATCCTAAAATAACCGTAGAGCCTTCAGGTGCTACACTCTCTACAAAATCGTATACATCTTTTACAGGAGAGGGTGATTGTGCTACACTTATAATTAATTTTTGGGCACGCGAGTCAGAATCAAACTCCTTATAAAAATTCCATATTTCTAAAGCTAAAGGTGATCCTATACCCTCTCTTTCTTTTTGCCCAATTCTTACTATAACTTTATCAGCAAAATCCGCAAGATATTTTGCCATATTATAGTGTCCGAGATGAGGTGGTTTAAATCCACCTGGTAAAAGGGCTATTTTCATATAAACTATAGTTTGTTATACATATAACTTACTGATATAAGATTTTCTTTTCTACTAATCCTTGGAATGTTAGTGGTTTTGCGTTTTGTAGTACACGAGTTATTTCTTCAAATCCTAAATCACTTGGGTCTTTACCACCAAGTTCTAATAAAAATATTTCCTTACCATATGCCATAAGTTCTTTAGCATACTTAAGAGAATCATTTATGGCATCTTGGTCAAGTGCAAGATATATTTGTTTTACGCGTCCTCTAACGAGTTCTTTATAGAGTGATTTACTAATTCGTTTTCCAAACAAGGGCACGGCATTTCGTTTGATTGCAATTGCATCAAAGGCACCTTCACAAATGATAATAGGAATATTAAAGTTACAAAGCATGTCAAAGCCAATAATATCTTTTGATGTTGGCGGAAGCTTGTGCTTGTGATAAGCTTGTGGATCAAACGAACGACCCACCCAGTAATTAAGGATTCCTTGTCTATCATAACTTGGTATTATTATAAAATTAGCTAATTTACCTTCTTCAATATACCCAATATTATACTTTATTATATCTTGTGCTGTAACCCCTCGGGACTTTAAATAATGGTAAGCTTTATCTCTAGTTAAACCTTTACCTTTAAGTAGTGTAATAAATCCTTCAGGTAATTGAAGTTGATCTTTAGGTTTTTCTACATGTGTTGCTTTAAACTTATACTGAGCATCAATTTCTTTTAATTCTTGAAACGCTGTATAAGGAGCCTTAATAAATTTAAGGAGTTGTAATGCTCTTGCACCCTTAAAACCACAAACCCAACATTGGTATTTTTGGGTTAATTTATTTAATGTAAGTTTTTTCTTATGGTGGTTGCAATTAGGACAACTAAATACGGCCTCGTCTCCTCCTCGTGCGCTTTTGCTTTTTCCTAACAGACTTTCTAGCAAATATATAAGGCGATCTTCCTTCATCCCCTAAATATACGAAAGAAAGGTCAAAAGCCAAAATCCCTCTTAAAGTATCTTCCTTCGATGTTATCATTTAAATAATCTTTAGTTTCTAATACACCTAAACTAAATAATGCTTTATTTTCTAGATAAGTTAATTCTTTTTTAGAGTAAGCTAATTGCAAAATTATACGTTCAAAATGGGATTGATTACCACTTTTAATTTCTTCTTTAATAAATTGGTGGGAACCATAATAGGTTTTCCAATCACTTTCTTTTTGAACTTGCTTATAAACTGGTGGTCTACCTTTACCTTTCCATAGGGCGGCTTCACGTTTACCAATTTTTTTCTTTTGATTATAAATTAGGGATTTTTTACCCACGTATTTTTTTCCTGAGGGTATATGTGTTGTTTGGTAAACGTATCCATATGTGCCCTCGGGAAATTGTTTATAACTTTCTGGTATTATCATGTATCAAATCTTACTATAAATGTTGTATCAGTTTTTTCACTCATTTTAGTAGGTTGTCCTAATTTACCTACTACTAATAGTTCTCCTTCATCATTATATAGACCTATTGTTGTTACATATGGTTTAAAGTTTGAACCTGTTGCAAAATTCGCTAATTCCTCTCCGTTAATAGATTTTAATTTTCTGGCAGTTGGATTTAACGTAAAATTAAAATCATCTTCGTCTATAGTACACATATATTCATTCTCAAATATTAAATGTGTATTTTTAAATGATAAACTAAAATCAGTTGCACTAGAGGGTTCTATATAGTTTATTGTAAATGTTTGTTCTTCAGTAGAAAAATAATTTTGGTTTACTGTAAAAGTATTAGATGAAGCACTATTTATTAGGAAAGTACCTTGTGTATTATCTACAAAAGTACCCCCATTCATAATAGAATTAAATCCATTCGTTATACTTAAAGATGAAGTAGGTGCAAAGAAGAAAAAGGTATTATTATTCGAACCAGTAATTTCACCATTTTTTATAAAAATATTTTCACTAAGTGTTATAGTATTACTATTATTAAAAGTAAATTCATCTGTTTCTGTTAGTGAGTTAGGTCCTTTGTATGAAGCAGATATATAAGTTTGATTACTGCTTGTAGTATTTCCTAATACTGGGTTGCTTTCTATTAAAGCAGTAAATGGTGTCCCTTCTGTTGTTTTTAATCTTATATTAGATAATTCATTATTTGAAAAATTATCACCACTTAATCGAGTAATTACATTATGTGGTTTTGTTTCTTTTAAAGAAGCAGAAGCTAAATAAAGTTTAACATCAGTAGCCGGGGTAGGAATATTATCAAAAGTAAATGTATCACTACTATTACCATAATATATTTGTAAAGTATAATCTCCAGCATCATTTGGACCAGTAGTTACAGTTCCCTTAAAGGCTTCTAAAGTATCAATAGTCGAAAATGTTTGAGTGTCTATTACAACACTGCCGTTTTTAAAACTGCCAAAATTATCAGTACTTATGGATGTATAAGGTGAAGGTCCTAAAAGTCTAATGTAAATTCTATCTGAATCTGAGGCTGCCTCTTCGTGATATATAGATTGAGTAATTTCATATTGCCTGTTTGCTAATAGAGGTATAGTTCTTTCAATTACTATAGGAACTTCAGTAGTATTAACCTGAAAAGAACCTACTTCTGTACTGTGAGTTACAAATACGTTTGGTGAAATACCCATTAGGCCAAAATTTTCAGATATTTGATCTGTTACTTTAATTAAACTTGATGTTATAGCTCCTGTAGTAAAAGGCGATCCACCTGTACTTGTAAATCGGATTTCGTTATACTCTTGATTAATTTGGAAACCAGTTCCACCAGTACCGATACCAGAATTTCCAACTTGCTTAATAAAATCACTACTAGTTAATAATGAAACTCCTAATTTACTAAAACTAGCTGAGTATTGTTGTGATACCGCTGCAAGGGCATTGCTATTATCTACTACGTCTAAATGAATCGACATAGAACCATTAGTACCTATAAATCCTAAGTCTACATTATCTCCCGAGCCTGTATGTGCTGAATTATTTGTTTCAGCGCTGGTAATAGCAATAAGACTACCTAAACCTAAACTAGTTTGGCTTTTTGAAGACGTCATTAAAGTACTTCCCGAGAATATTCTCATCCTAATATTCTTCCCCGCCGGTAAATTAGAATCTACCTCAAATCCATTTAATATATAAACACCATTCTTAGACGCAGTAGTTATAAAGCTAGCACTAATAAATCCTGTACCTATGCCCTGGGCAGAAGCACTTTCAAATATTATTTCTCCATTATTATCTATAGTTAATAATGCTTCATTAAGCACATAACTAGGGCTAGTACCACTATTTAAAACTGCATTAGTAGTTAATCCAGAAGCGGATGTTGGTAAATTATTATCAAATATAACATTGTTACCCACACTAGAATCTATATCTTTATCTGTTGTAATTAAGGTTGATCCGCTTATTTCTCTAATAGAAAAATCTTTAACAGTAAATCCTTCTCCTTGTGATACTTCTAATAATTCACTTGTATCTTCGGGGTTTACAACTTTTATTCTTGTAAATAAAGCACTAACTGCTTGAATATTATCACCAACGACTCCCTCGGTTCCATCATTATTAATATCACCAGGGTTAAATAAATAAGTAAATGAACTAGATAAAGTCCCCGAAGGTATTAATGAACTAGTTAAAGTAGTATTTACCCCAAAAGTATTAGATACTAATTCTATTTTTAAAGATCCTGTAGTTAAACCCAAGTGATTACCACTAGCTTGTTCAGATGCACTAGTATGAATTTCACCAAGCTTAATTAAATATCTTCTAGATTTATCCGCCTGATTTGCTACATCATATGGGAGAATTGTAGGACTAGGTTGATTAGATATTGATGCCTTATTTCGTCTGCCACTAGAAGGAGATTGGCCAAAAGCTTGAAGAGTAGCTTCTGTCATATTTAATGGAGAACTACCATTCATATTTACCTGCATTCTATATTCTTCACCAATAGTTAAAGGTCTATTGCTTAAATCTAATTGAATTGTAATAGGTGTAGTAGTACTTGGTGGAATAGAAAATGATTTTAAAGCTAAAGTAGCAGCGTTTTTACCTGATTCAGATACAATTCTTATATTTCCATTAAAGTTATTATTAGGGTTTGAATTAGTAAATTTAGCAGTCATTTTAAAAGAAGCAGACATGGGAATATCACTTGGTATGTCTAATATTCCTATTCTACCCCCACTACTAATAGAATTATAATAACCATTATCAACAAATTCAACAAAATCATTACTATCTGAAACTTCCTGGTAAGTAACTCTAATATCTGTAAAACCATTAGCAAACGCTCCTTCTAATGTGGTGTTTCTATTTATAGACCCTATGTAACTAGGGATATCTAATAGACTAGCAGACATAGCAAGTCCTGGGATAGTAAAGTCTTCTATATAAAGAAAACCATCATCAGCATTAGCATCATTATATCCAAAGGGGGTATCATCTAATGAAGTATCTGTTATAGGGAAGCTTGAAGAAGCTATAAGTTGGGAAGCACTAGCTTGTAATTGAAAATTAACTGATGATGCTATGCTGTTTGACCCACTTAATATGAATTTAGAGGAGTCACCCGTAATACTACAGGAGCCCGAAGGTATAAATCCACCAGTACTTGGGTTACTAAAAGTATTACCATAAAAATAATCATATTGGATTAAAGAAGGGGTATGATATCCCCCTACTAAATGGTTTTCAGATTGAAATCCTATAATACGATAAGTAGCATCACTTTGTGAATCTAATCTTAACTCATATTTTATAGCTTGGCCTACACCTCCTAAAGTTACATGACTACTTCCTACAAAGCCCACTCCGGAAGCACCAAGATCCGTATTATCTATAATATCAAAGTCATCTACATGACTAAGTCTATCATTTTTATATTCAAACGATGAAGTAAAACAACTAATGTTAGATGTAAATAATTCTGTAGCACTTTGATTAATAGAAGTTTGGGTAAAATTATTTTCGTTACCTAATGTAGGACCTACAGTTACTATAGAACTTGTAGGAGAATTTACTGATAAAAAATTATTATAATATTTAGGTGATGTTACTGTGATTAATCCGTTTTCATAAAAAACATTACCTACGTAAGGTAATCCCGTAATTGATTCCGAAACATTTAATATTTGGGTGGAATTTAGTGCTTTATTAAAAACCATTAATTGTGAAAGAGTCCCACCTGACGACCCATATTTACTTCTTGTACCACCCTGCACCCCCATATATAAATTTGCGGGGGTTTTAGTATTTTTAATACTATGAGATCCGGTTTCTATTTTAATTCCATCTTTCCATATTTGGAGTTCACTCCCAGACTTTACAAAAGCATAATGGTTTAAAGTAGTAACATCTAAAGCGGAAGCTGTTGATATAGTTTTAACTGTAAGGTTATCTGCTATTGAAAAGTTTAAAGTAGTACCTTCTAAAAATATTTCAAATGGGGTAGGTTGACCCGCATCGATTTCTTTAACTCCTAAACTACCACTAGTATTGGTATTTAGCAATAACCCAGTCCTTCCTGCTTCGGGGCTATTAACTGCTGTTTGGCTGTATGATTTAGCAACTAAGTATTTAGTACCACTAAGGGAAGAAGGAGATTTATAGTAAAAACTTATAGTGTAGTTATCACTTTCACCAAAATTATAATCGTTTTTATGGGGGTATTTTACATATCCATGCGTTAAATTAATACCCGTACAATTTAGTTCATTTATATCTTCAATAGAACTGCTTATATATTGTAAGGTATTTTTATAATAAGAATCGTCTACATCAACTTTATTAAAAGTATCTGGGGGATTTATTAATAATCTTCCTTCATTATAATCCCAATTAATATTAGTGTACTTAAACCCCTTTGTAGGAGCTAAATATAATACTCTATCTTTATCTTTAGGATAATCATTTAAATTAACTGATGATAAATAAAGATTACCTAAACCATCATCTTTATAACTGTTTTGAAGATTTACACTATTAGGAAATATATCACTACCAAAAATACCCTGTGGTATAGAAATTATATTCGCTTGGTTATAAAGTCGTTTTTCTTGGTCTTCATACCTTAGTTCTGCTAAGGGGTAACCTGTGCTTTTGTTATTATAATATAAATGATCTAGTTGGTAGTATTTTTTAGTTTCATTTAGGTCATTTACCCCAAATGAAAATTTACTAGCACTACTAAATCTTGCAGAAAAAAATTCAACCCCTAATGAAGAACTATTATCAGCGTTTATATTCCACTGCTTATGTGCTTCAGCAGGTGACTTGTTTATGTCTGAAGCATTGAACTTCTTGTATGTAAACATTAATAATCAAGTTTAACTTTTATTAGGGCTTCTTTAGTAAAGTCTTTAGTTATTGGTTGACTTAATTTAGCAACAGCTAATAATTCATTTGAATCGTTATATAACCCTACAGTAGTAATATATGATTTAGGGTTATCTATCATAGAATCGAAATTTAAATTACCATTAATATCTATGAATGATGGGTTTGTAGTATAATTAAATTCTTTATTTTTTGCTCTTACAAAATAAAATTGTGAAGAGATGGTTTCTTCAGAATCTACTATAAAGTAACCAGATGCAGAAATAGAATTATAAAGTTTTTGGTGGTTATTATCTGATGTATGGGCATTTGTGCCCGTACCCAAAGCAATACCTCCATCACTAGCCGCTGCATCTAAACATGCTGGGTTTAAAATAATAACTCCAGCATCCGGGTAAAATAAACCATAACTACCTGAATCTGTTACTTGGCTTAAGGTAGTACCCTGCATTATCCCATTAGATCCAGAAACTATATTAAATTGTCTTCCTAAATTTGTTAATACAGCACTACCCGTACTCGTGATTGAATCGTCTGTAAGGAATATTTCGTTACTTCCGTTTTTAAGTTTAAAATTAAGAGATCCTGGTTTTAAAGCTTGTTTATATCTTGCTCTATTTACATTTATAGCATAAATATCTTCAGATACAAATTGGTCAAATTTAAAATCACGTGTTTCGTCACCAAACACTAGTGATCTATATTGTCCATAATTAGCTCTAGTAGCACTAAAACCGAATGAACCTGTATCGTTAGTAAAATCTAATGAGCCACTTCCTAATTTGTGCCCATATGATAAAGCATATTGGACTTCAGGGGTTGTTGAAGTTGAATCAGTAGCAACATTAAATACTTCGATATAAAATTGTCCACTAGAAGTAGCACTGGTAAAAACAGCTTGGGTGCTCGAGGTATGAGCGGTAGTTAAGTTATTAACATTGTTACTCCAAGTAGAAGTAGAAATTTTTTCTGTGTTAATTACTATATCGTCAGATGATAGTCGTATAAATGTTGACATTATTTATTTATTTTACAGTTCCGGTTACGTTTTGATCTGCGGTTATAGCTATTACTTCTTTAGTAATTTCTAAAGGTATAGTTACTCTAGCACCACTATCTCTTCCTTCTAATATTAAAGAAGTTAATAATGTATTAGAAGTACCGAATAATGTTTGTGAATTAATAGCCGTTAAAGTGAATGAATTACCTAACACAGATTCTGCTACAGGGGTATTAGCATAGGGTCTTCTTCTTGAAATTGGGGCTCCTTTTGTTGTAGTACCCGTAAATGTTTGGAGTAATCTTCTATCAGCAATAGTTGCTATATATCCTCCTGGTTCTTTTAAATTAGCAGTACCATTAAAGTTTAAAGTAGTAGGATTAACGTTAGTAGTAGAACCTAATGATAAAGTAACCTTTGATACATTAGCTGTTACTACTGGCATTCTAGATGTGCCTCTAGGTAAAGTAACTAATTTAGATTTCATAATATATCTATCATCTGGGATAGCTTCTAATATAGACATGTTTTCAATAGCTTCACCTACAAATTGTGATCCATTAGGGTGGTTTTCATTAAATAGTGTATAATCTATTTCATCATCCCCTAATGCAAATTGTGTAATATTAAATGAGCCATCTTGCCTTGATAAAAGTTCTCTACCTTTTTTAGTTAAAACAGCATCTACTATAATTGTTTGGTTACTTAAATATCCCATTTTTTTGTTTTTTTATAAATATATACCTTTTATAAATATTATTCAAGATCTATAAAAGATGCAAATCCCCCATAATTATTTCTATTGTTTCTAAAAGGATCCGTATCAAGTTTATTTGAAAAACCTTCTTTTGAAAAACCTAAATCTTTAACTAATATTTTATCTAAATCTCTTTTAATATCCGGGTGTAAGTTATCAGGAATAATAACAAAACCTTCACTTCCTACCCCATTTGGTAAGTCATCCGTAGTTACCATATCTACTATAATAGCTGGATTAGGATTTAGTCTATGTATGGTAATTAAATTTGCTGGGTTTTTAGGGTCATCGGGGTCTTCTTGAAAGGAAGTATAAGTATTAAAATCCCCAAACGGGCTATTAAAAGGGTTTGAGAGTAAAGCATCCGTTTTAAATCCTATTGAAATAATAGAGTTACCTGGTGGTCCCGCTATAGTAAGTTGGTTCATATCTAACTCATATATAAGGAGATTATTAAGACCAAATTCCGCTGTGTTAAATCGTTGGGGAGGAAATAACCTAGGGGGTTTTACTTGAATATAAAATTTATTTAATGCCCTATCTAAATCTCTTTCTTCTTTAGAATCATTAAAAAAACTTACTAAACCAGCAAAAACAGATGTTTGATTTCCACTAATTATATTATCTCCACTACCTGATGTATTAGTATGATATGATGAAAGGTTATTATCAAATAAAGTTATTTTTGTCGATGATGTAGAACCCCCAATATCTAAAGTATCTGTACCATTATTAGCTGTTTCGGGAACAATTATGTTAACTTTGGCATTTGATGCTAACGCAAAGGGAAGAAAAGAAACAATAACATCAGGAGTAGTTAAACTTTGGCTAACTTCTGCTATTCTGGTTAAACTTCCCTCATTAAATTCCACCGTGTATCCTTCTTTTAAGTTTTGTTCTACAGATTGATCAAATACTATAAGCTTAGCTTTTGAGCCTACTCTAAAATCATCACCTACAGCACCACGAATTGTGTTTTGGGTTGATCTTCTAGTTTTTCCTGTTCCCCCAGGGGCATCAAAGTTAGTAATTTTAGTTATAGTATTATCCCCATTAATCTGAAAAAGGCCGTCTAATTGAATTACAGTTTTGCCCTTAAATCCGACTGAACTAAGGGTATCAGGTGGAACGTCCCCATCACCAAGGTGGGGGGTTATTTGTTTTCCTATATAGATACATCTTGAATATCTTTCTACAATAGGTGTTTTACCAAAAGACTTATCACCTTCCCTAAAAGCACCATTTATCCCGTTTTGGGTTTCTAGTTGGTTTCCTTCATACCTTGTAGACCTCCAAGCCTTAGTATCTAACACACTATCATTAAATTCAATTGAAAATTCCTTATTACCTAATAATTGGGCACCAAACGAAGGAGGAGTTTGGGGAGGGGAAGATGGTAATCCCGTTGGTAATGATGAAGGAATTTGATTTGGGTTAGTTACGGGCATATTTTATGTTTTATGTTACTGAATCAGGTATAATAGGTGGGTTAATTATATTATTGACTGCTCGTGAGGTAAACGTATTTTCATTTTCAAAATCAGGTGTAACAATATCTCCATCATTATTAGTAATTGATGTATCCTCACCCTGATGGTTATACTTAGAAGTTATTTTATAAAACTTAGAACTAAAAGGAGCATATAAAAAATTATTTTCTATATTACCTTCACTACCATCAAGTACTGCATTAACATTAATATCTGTTTCGTATAATATATATTCACCTGATACAGAGCCTGTACCTATATAGATAGCTTCATTTACAGTTATTTGTGAAAAATCAGGGTTTCCAAAATTAAATTTATTTCTTTCTAAGTAATGAGGTTCTATAACTAAACCTGATTTTAAATTAGCTTTAGCAGGGACAAATTGTTCTATAATTTTAAATATAGTATGATCTATATATTCAATGGTTTTAAAATAATCTAGGAAGTTATATCTTCTTTCTAATTTTTGATCATAGACATCTTTTAGTGTTTTTAAATCAGGATAACTACCACTTGCTAAATGTCTTGGGTCCCCAATATAATCATCCATACTAAAGGGACCTAAAGTATTTACTATATCTTCATTAATTTCAAATGTTGGTGAGAAAAATACCCCTAAAGTAGAATAATCTAAAGGTTGCCTATCTAAAGTAGATTCTTCAGACCTTATAAAAGGTGATAATATATTATCATCTACGGATCCACTATCAAATCTAACTTTTTCTGATACCATTGTAGAACCTACAGTATCCGGTGTAGTTAAATGGTGGGTTTCTTCTATAGGGACAACTGTAGTGTCTGCTACAATATTAGCAATATGTAGTGAATGCATTGCTATATTTGGGGCTTGGTTTTGCTGGCCACTAACTATAGTTTGATTATTAGATCCTAAAGATAATCTTTGAATTAATGATTCAAAACTTGAACTAATAGTATTGCCATTATAATTAAATGGTGATAATGATTGTGTAACTATAGTATTTTTAGTAAGTTTTTCAGTCCATGCTCTATATTCTTGTATACTACCCGTAAATGGGTTTATTAAAGTACCTAATGATGTATGAGAACCTATAGAACTACCATTTCCTATCATAATTGTATTAGAAGCTGCCGTCATATCAGTAAAGAAATTAGGTAATTCTATACTACATGATAAAACATAAATGCTTTTATCAAGTGCCGTATTAGTCGCAAATGCTTCAACTGTATTACCTTCTGAGGATCCACTATTTAATCTAACGGATAGATTCCAAACTTCACCATTATATATAGGTCCTAATAAACTACTAGAAATAGCTTTAATCCTACCTGCTGATGAATCTGCTAATGAACCTGATGCAATTACTAAGTGAGCAAAAGAACCTGAGTTTATTCCCTTAGTAACGTCTATACTTTGGGATATACCAATTACTACATCATTAGTACTAGATGGAGGAACAATAGACATAATATCAAACGCCGTAGTTGACCCTTTAGTAGGTAAAAATCTAACTTGAAGGGTTTTAGTAGTATTTGGTATGAGAGTATCAGTCATAACAACTTGTGTTGGGCCGGATACCGCGGGGGAAGTCATTTTACTATGTTTTTTATAACTAAATGTTCTAATCCCATTTAGGGTAGTTGTGGGGCCCCCATATTCTTTTACATGAAGAATTGTTTCTGGTATACCATAACAAGCCATTAGTGCTTTAATACCCCTTTCAGTACCTTTTGTCTGTAATAGGTAAGGGGCATTATGGTATAAGCGTTTCCATACTTCTTTAGCTATATCTCCTTTGGGGATAGATCCATCATTTGAAGCAGATACCATACTTTGTGATACTGGTGCCTGGTATTGGAAATTATCCCCACTATCACTTCCTAACAAATATTCAAATAAATTACTATTTTCAAATTGGTCAAAAGCAGGGATACCTTTTTCTTGTAGTGCATTAAATACTAAGTCCTTTGAAATGCCCTGATTTATATCATTGTTAGCAAAATTTTTATCTGTAATATTTTCAATATATATCCAAATATTATCAAAGTATTGGCCTAACATATCAGTAAATGTTATAGCTTCACTATTTTGAGGGTTATCTATTATATAAGTAGGTAATGTATTTCTTAAAATATAAGGATTTTGTTGGTCAAATAATGAGGAACTTAGTAATTGTCCTCCATAATAAGCACTATTATGATTAATACTACCTAACCAAGTTAAAGCTTCAGATGAAGTAGTTGAATAATTAATATAAGGTTTAGTAGAATTTGATTTAGGCCAAGAATACGTTCCACTATCAAAGTATAAAAATCTTTCAAACCCATCAAAATCATTTATAACTTTATTTTTTAGATTAATATTACTTTGCCTTTCAATAGTTAATGAATTTACATTAGTATAATTATTAATGCTTTCTACTATTTCACTTTTAGAAACATATAATTCTATTAATTCTAATTTATAATTAAAGTTTCTTAACTTTTCTTCAGCAGAACCAAAATGGGTGAATTTTTCAAAAGTGTATCCTGAAGGAGTATTTATATTATTGTACTCTATAGATACAGGAATACTTTGGGATAATGCGTTTATAACATTATTTAAAGATGAAGTAGAACTGTAATTTAATATATCATTATAGGTTTTATAATTTGTAGGGATACTAGAATTTAGTCTAGTATCAATTCTTAAATTAGGACCTTTAAGTTCTATGGTGTTTAAATCTTCTTCAGGTGGTTCTAGGTTAATAGAATATTTTATAGGACTAATTAATTCTTTTACTATTCTAAAAGAAGTTTTTTCATTTAAATTAGTTGGAATAGGTTCATATAGTTTTATTAAAAAAGTATTATCTGTTTCTATTCTGAAATTAACACCAGTTAATATAATATTATTATCAAAATTAAGAGCAAAGTCTTTAAAATATCTTTCAGCACCACCATCTTCTGTATCAAAATCTAAGGCTAAAGAATTAACTTGATTTTGAATTGTTCTATTCTCATATTCAGGTAATAATTTAGCTCTTATTTCAGTTCTACTAGGTGAAATGTTTTCTATAAAAAAAGCATTTTCTATATCTGGTCCTATTTCCTGTTTAACACAATTTAAAATAATATCATATTTCCCTCTATTAAATCCTAAATTTCGTAAAACACTATCTGGGTTAATAATGATTTCATTAAATGTTTCAGTATTCTCAGTAAGTAATTCCGGAAGGTTATAATTAGTAAAATTAGGGAGGGAAAGTACTTTTTGGTTTATTGAATCATAAACGTGTAATTCAATAAAATCATTTTCGTCACCAAAAGAATTCTGTCTTTCTTGGGGATTAAGAAGATTTCTGTCTTCAGGTTTTATTTGGTTTAATATTTCGTATGAAGTAATAGCCATGTTTTATTGAATTCTTCCGTTTCCTGTTTCTCTAATACTATTTCTTGTGGTATTTAATACTACTAATAAATCTCTTTCGTCTTTACCACTACTTCTTTTTTTAATGTCTGTTATCCAAGCAGCAAACTTACGAACTGATTTACCATCTCTTTCTTTTTCTTTAGCTTGTCTTAAGTCTCTTTCAGGACCATTAACCCTATTATTTTCTAAAGCACCATCATCAAATAATTTTTGTAAATTATCTTTTAAATGACTATACTTTATTTCTGGATTATTATTATCAACAATATCTTCACCTCCCCCCGGTAAATTATTAAATAGTGACGGTTGATTAAATAATGTTTTATACGCCTGTTTTACTTGGTCTAATCTACCTTCAGTACTGTCTAAAGTATCACTTAAATCATTTTTTTCATTACGTAGCTCTTCTATTTTTGTATCTACTTCTAATTGTAAATTAGGAGATTTTTGGCTTTGTATTTTTAAAGTATTAATTTGTCTATTAATATTAAGAATTTTTTCTTCAACAAATTCAAGTACATTTTCTTTTGCCTCTATATCTCTAGATAAAGAATCTAAATACTCAAAAACATCATTATATATTGTTCGGGCATAGTCTAAGTTAAGAGTAGTATCAGACCAATCTAAATTCCATATAGCACGTTGTGTTTCATCGTCAACTGTGCTGTCTATTAAGTTAAAATTAGCTTCGTTTAAAGGAATACCGCTTTCTATTCCATTAATTATAGAAGTAGGTACAAGTGTAGCCACATCTCTTATAGGAGAATCTATAGTACCCCCGGGTTGTAATTGTTTTAGTACATCTAATACATTTCCATCGAATATTTTCCTAGTTTTTCCTTTAGACATAAAGAAATTTTCACTAGTAGTAGGGTTATGGATTAAACTACCATTTTTAAACTGGGGATGTTCTGGTTCTTGTTCGGATTCATCTCTCTGTAAGAGTTCTATTTCAAGTTCTTGAACTCTATTTCTTAATTCATCTATTTCTTTATCCCTAGGATCATCTAAATCATCTAATACCCCAGAACTTCTTATTACTAATGCTCTATGACTTAGATTCCCTTCTAGTGGGATATTAAAAAATACTTCATCATATTGTCTAAAAAAATCTTCTATATTAACTTCATTTTGATTAATATTAGTTAATTCTGAAAACTCTGTGTCTATAACACTTTTATATTCAGATTTTAAATAAAGATCTTTTATTATTTCTATTTTTTCAGCCATTATCTAATAACTTTAAAGTAACAATAATCATCATATAATATAACTCCATCATTGCAATCATGTCTGAGTAAAATTTTATAATATCTTTCTGGTTGTAACCCATTCATATTTAATTTAAAAAACATTCCTTCTGAATCTGCACTTAATTTAGTATAACTAGTGTCAAAAGGTACTATAACTTCTTTAGAAGTATAGTCTTCAATACTATAATATGAAGTATGTTTTAAATAATTAACATCTAGATAATTAGAAGAGGTAGTAAAAGTTCTAGTAGGAAATTGTTTTCTTACGTTTACTCTAAAAGTATATTCTTCTTCGTTTCTATAATATTTTTTATTATTAGAAATATTTAATTGGATTTTACCACTATTTAAAAGGGTAGCTCCACTACCTGTTATATAACTTGAATCATCCCACTTTACAGTTAATGCGGGGGAAAATATGGTATTAGTGTCTACTGAAAAATATTTTAAACTACCCTGATTTGTAGTATTATTATCCGTATCGTTTTCTCTTAATAGAATAAAACCATTATTAGATAGACCAGTAGGATATTCTTGGGATGTAAATAAACTAGAGGAGAATTTTTGTATTTGGTTAGTGACATTGAAATTTAAATCTAAATCATTTACTATTCCTAAAGTCTGTGTTGATTTAAATTCACTTCCAGTATACCATATCCCTCCCGATATTGGGGTATTACTTCCTGTTGTACCCGGGGTTAAAGTACCCCAAGATGTTTTAGTAGTTTCATTATCCTTATACAACCATGAACAACCATTACTAATTATACTATTATTAGTAGGGTTTTCATTATATCTTTGGTTTCCGTTATCCCAAGATTCCGAAAGAGGGTATAGTTCAACCGTTTGAGATGTTGGGAAATTTTGGGCAAATTCTGTAGCATATAGTTTTAAATTTGCCTCAAAATCTCCTGTTACTTGGGTTGAAAATACATCATTTAATTCAGTATTTTTAAATTGAAGAAGTATTCTTGAAGGATAATATAATTCATCATTTATTCCTTTTTCAGTAGTTAATTCGAGGGTTTCATTAACCCCCGTATTTAGGTTTTGCCTACTAGGGTGAGAATATATTGTTGTATCCTTTTCTGGGTATAAAAAATAATATGCCATAATTAGTATTTTACTACTCTACCCTTTATATCAGAATTAGGGTATTTTAATTCAAAAATACCTATATCTTGTGAGGGGTAAATTATATTGTTTATAGTTGCCGAGCCAAAATCATAAGAATGTTTAGAATACCCTAAGGCATTTCCTGCTTTATTTTTAAATCTTATATCTTCAACATTTTGTACCCCAGTTACTTGTCCCAAAACATTAAATATTTCACTAATTAATATAGGTTGATTAAATTGCCAATTTTGAATATCAAAATATTTTTTTAATGAATTGATACTATTAAGTAATACTTCTTGGTTATTAAAATTTTTAAATACTACTATATCAAATTCTATAGCAAAATTTATGATAAATCCATTTTTTATATTTATAGAATCTGTTAACATTCTATATTGTTCTAAATAGGTTATTAAATTTTGTCTAGTAGCTGGGTTTAAAGGTGTTAATTGATTTTGACTATTATATCCTAATGTATATAAATTTAAAGAATTAGGATTACTAATTCTACTAGAAGTAGAAGCACTTATTTGGTCATCTTTAATTATGTATGCTTTAGCAACTCTACCTAATTGGGGAGGTAAATTTAAAGTCCTAATAATATAGTCTTCTTTAGATACTGTACGTAACTGAGAAGAGGCATTAGATATTGAATTCAACCGTATATCTTCAATTGAATCCCCGGGTCCACCGCCTGTGGCAGCTTGGGGGTTATTTACTGCTATTGAGTTTATAACCGTGGTTTTTACGCCTGAGTCTAATCCACCAATATTATCACTAGTTAAAACTGTGTTTTTACGTGTAATTGTATTAGAATCTACATTACTTTTAACTCCACCTCCTACTATGTAGGTTACTGTAAGGGTGGTATTTTTAGGGGTTTCTCCATAAGTTTTAGTAAATAAAAAGTTAGAAGGATCAAATGCTAAATCTAGTAATGATCTACCATCTTTGACTCCTAAACCAATATTATCTGGATTAGGAATTATATCTTCATCAGTGTTAGAAGTAATTCCTGCTCCAAATTGAATTTGTAGAGTATTATTAGCTAAAAATCTAGCTACAAACCTTTTGGGTACTTTTTTAAGTTTTAATAAATATGGAGTATCACTAGAATATTGAGATAATCCTGGAGTATTTGAAGTATCATTACTAATTTCTTCAAAAATAGTTTCTTGAGCTAAATATGGTACTTCTAAGTAACTATTTCCATCCGAATCTATAATAGATTCTATTTTAATTATATTTTTGTCTGAAAGTTCTAAAGTAAGAAATCTTTGTGATGGTCCTATTTCAAAAGTTTTTGTTTTAGGGGTTCCCGAAATTACCTTACCTTTTTTCTTTAATAAATAATATTCTGGGTTATCAGCACCGTCTGTTTGGTGTATTATAGTTTCTAAAGGACTTAAAGAAGAACTAATACTAAAGTTTACATCATTTTCTAGTGTAAATGTAATTGCTGATTCTCCACCAGTGGTTTTAAAGTTTGAATTTTTATTTATAGTAAGGGCATAATCAAAATCAGGGGCATATGGGGAAGTTCCCTTAGCAGGTACCTCCATAAATAAATCTACTTCTGTAGTAGAAGCATTAGTTACAGAGGGTTTATATCCTAAATTATATGCTAGTGCTAAAAGATTAGTTTTTTCCTGTGCTGATTGTATAAATGTTTCTTGAATTTGGGTATCAATATAAAAAGAAAGTACATCACCAACATAGGAAGCCATTTCCAAAAATATCATTCCTGGATTGCTTTCTGAAAAATCATTAAAATTATCAGGAAAATAAGTTTTAGTAAATTCAACTAAATTTTGTTTTAGTTGACTATAATCTTTATTAAGATAACTTATATCTTTATTGGGGGTGTTATTTGTTTTAGAATAAGCCATTTATTATAATTTTAAAGATACTTCATTAGTATCACCATCAACTAAAACTTTATATTGAATTTTAACTAATAAATTATTAGTATTTTTTATAGGGTCTACTTTTATATCGGTTGCTGTTATTTGTGGGATGTGTATGGTAATATTTTGATTAATTAATCCTTTTAATTGAGATATTTTATCGGCAGTTTCAATATTAGGTTCAAATAAAATTTCTCTTAACCCTATACCATAATTAGGTTCGTGAAATCTTTCACCTTTAGAAGTTAATAATAAATTAATTAAATTAGATTTTATTTGATTTTTTGTAGAAAAATTAGATTCAAAAATACTTTTTTTATTAAAAGGTATTTTTGTCCCTATAGCCTTGCGTGTATCAAGATCTAGAGGGTTAATTTTTACTCCAATTTTTCTTTGTATAGCCATTAGGGTCTATAATTTTTTTTATTATCTATAGCACTCATTAGTTGACTATAATCCTTATTTACAAATTGATTTACCGGATCATTAACGGCTGCACGTTCTTCCCAAGTAGGAGTAGTAGCCGTTTCTGTGAGAAGAGAATTTAAAGTATCATCTCCAGTGTTGAATGAAGGGGTTGGGATTTGGGATTTTAGTTTATTTCTAAAGGTTTCTAACTCTTGTGTGTTATTAGATTCATTAATATGTTGTGGGGGGTTTAACCCTTCCTTCAATGAATTAATTTCACGTTTTAGTGCGTAATCTATTTCTTCACGTACAACTTTTCTAATTATTTGTTCAAAAGCACTTAACTTCATATTATAGGTTTTTAATAAATATATTACCCTTTAGTTATTTGATACCCAGTGTGACCACTTTCTCTGAGATATTCTATAAATAAGGATTTGTTTGAATTTTCTAAATTGTCTAATATAACTTCTGGTTTATATATATTACCTAAAGTATCAACAATTTCTTCATTATTTTGGGAATTATTAGAAGTACTATTTAAGTTAAAGTTTTTTAGTTCTCTTAAATAAACACTATCTATAAATAAACACCTAGCATTTAAAATCGTAAGTATTCTAACTAATTCATTTCTAGCAGGAACTAATATAGCTAAAATTTCACTTGTACTAGTAGTAAAAAATTTACTAACACCATTTACAATTAAAGCTAAAGATTGTATTTCTTTAATTTTTCCCTTTAAAAAATTAATGGCATCCCCCGTCTTTATTATAAGGGCCCCATTTGCCACGGGGAATACCTGGGCCGATAAGGTTATTTGTCCCGCTGCTATTATGGTATTAAATATAGGGATTAGTCTTAATAATTGGTTTAGTATTACATCAAAAGAACCAAATGTATTATTAACTTTTTCTATTTGGTTTATTATTTTATTTATTTCATCTAAATAATTTTGAATTTGATGTTTAAGAAGTTCACAGGTAGCTTTTAAAGCTAAAAAAGCTCTTTCAAGTTCTTGAAGAGAGTTAGTTTTTTCTGCTAAAAGGATTAATATTCTTGCACTGTTTGGGATATTTACCGTAATTTGTGCATTTATAAAGGGGGCTACATCTGCAAAGAAAAAAGTTCTTGCTCGTGCATTTTCAAATAATCTGGTAGCACTAGGAATACTAGTTTGTAATAGTTTAATCATTTTATATAAACGTTTTTACTATTAATGTTATTTAATCTACCTTTTAATGTTTTTATTTCTGCACTTAGGGGGGCTATTAGTCCTGCGTTTGTTGGGCTAGGGATAGTAGGGAAACCAGGAAATACTGTTATTTGATTTATTATAGGTAATACTGTGTTATATAATTTATCTAAATGGGATAATATATCACCCATTAAACTAACTAATTCATTACCTTTTACAGCGGGGTTGTTAGGGGCTTCCGGGGAGGTATCCGATATTTTACCTAAACGGATTTTAGGGCTATTAACTATAAATAAACCATTAGAATCCTCAGATGTATTAATATGAAAGTCTTTATTAGTAGAAAATGCTATAGTACTATTAGAAGAGTACACTTGATCCTCCTTAGCATTAAATATTAATCTATCTGATGTTAATATTATTTGTTTACCTTGATATGTGTCTGGGGATTTAATCATCTATATTTAGTTTTTGATCCTTATCTATAGCTTGGTTTATTTTTTTAATATATGTAGGAAATTGACTCCAATAAATAACAAGTGTATCTGTAACTGCTGGGTCTATTTCACTTCTATTTTTCCAAAAATTTGCTTCTTCCAAAGCAGCATCAACTATTTTTAAAGCATCTTCACCCTTTAAAGGTCTTAAAATTACAAAAGCTGCATTTTTAGATCCCTCTGTGCCCAAGTATTTACTTATTATTTTTTTATTAGATGCTGTAAGAATTTTTTTTCTACATGTACCCTGGTTAATATCAACTCCGTATATTTCTTTATCTTTTTTTTCACTTACATTACCTCCTACCAAAGTAACTGCATTATTTCTAACTTTTACAACTATATCCCCATGAGAAGCTCCTTTCCATTTATCATCACTAAAATTAAGTTTATTCCCCTCTCTCCCTTTAATAAAAACATCACCCGGTTTTACTTCACCCTCTGATCCTGATAAAAATGGATCTATGGCGGAAAATGCATATCCTCCATCTTTTATAGCTTGGGCATACCCAACATGATTAGCCCTCCTGGGGAATGATATTCCTGCTTTTTCTGCTATACAATAACTTATAAAAGCGGCACTCCATGGAGTTTCTGTTAGAAATTTACCTAAATTTTTAGTAGGATCTTGTAATATACCCGGTGTAATTGTTCCTTTTTTAGTATCTATAATATTATCTGTTTTTATTTCTTTGACAGTATCATCAAGATCTTGTGGAATAGCATCGTTTGAATCTATTTGATCAGTTCTTGTAAAGATACTAATCTTTTGTAGTGGTGTAATAGGTTCTGTTGAAGGGACTAGATCGACATTTTCTCCTAAGGATCTAAAATTATTAGCAGATATAGAAAACCCAGAAACATTTTGGTTACTTAACATATAAATAGAACTGGCATCCTCGTTAATATTTTCTATCACCATTTCTCTATCGCCAGATTGGCCATTAGATATTACAATAACAGGATCGCCTTCACTATCGTTTTCGGACCAATTATTTTTACCTTGTGGGGTTGAAGAACCAAATCTTATGCTATTACCAAATCTACCTTCAAATAACATATCTCCTTCAAATGGTAACATTTTTTTAGTAGATGCTATTTTATTTTCGTCTATGTAAGTTCCTAATTCTAAATTAAAATCTTCTTCTAAATTAGTTGGAGTAGCAACTTGGCCTGGATTTATTGTTGGGGATTTTAAATCTGCTTCACGTGGTAATGGGTTATAACCAGCATTTCCCCATATATTTACACTTGGAAAATAATAATATTCTGTGTGATTAGAATAGCCCCCAGTTTTACTATAATGATTTGAGCTAGGGGCTAATGTTAAAGTTACTATTTCATTTTTTAGGGGTAAAACGTTAGTTGAAGAAAAATGAGGTTTAGCTATATTTAGATTTAAAGGATCTATATCTTTATTTCCTTCTTTAGTACCTATTTCAGCCCAAAAAATAGCTCCAATGTAAGTGGGATCAAATTGTCCTTCTAGAGTTTTTAAAAAAAATGGGTGGGTTTCATCCAGTATAATATCATATACCCTAGCGGATATTATATTACGATCTTTTGAGGGGTTATTATTATTTCCCTGACCTTTTAGTGTTCTTAGTTGATTCGTCGGCATCTTGTGCTACTTCTTCTGCTATTTGTTGAAGTTGTTTTAATTCTTCATCTGTTAAGAGAGAATCACTACCACCTGAACCATTACTATTACCCATTCTTTGTATGACAGCCATCATTTTTATAAGATGTTCATCATTTTTTACACTAACTTCTAAATATTCTTTTATAAGAGGCACAACTACGGGGGCATCTCCAATATTTTGTATTAAAGGTTTTAATTCAGCAATTAAAGAATTAATTTGTTTATCTTTTTTTTACTGTTATCATATATTTCTTTAAATACATCGGAAGATGTTTTTCCATTAAATAGTATTGTATCAAGTGGAGTATCCATGGTTATAAATATATAATTATAAAACTATTGGTTTACCAGTTTCCCATTGATTATAAGCTTTAATATAATATTTTTTAAGGTGTTTAGTTACTTTAGTAATAGCCGGGGTATCACATCCGGTGATTTCTCTTATATAAATATACAATGCCTTTTTATTGAATATTTCTAGTGTTTCTCTTTTTTTAAAAAGAGTTAAAACCGCATCAGCTACCATAATATCATCAGGTTTATTAAAAATACTAGATAATTTATAATCTAATTTTTCAATAAAAATATCTAAAAATTCTATTTTTTCACTTAAACGTTCTTCATTTTCAAAGTTAGTTAAAATACCATTGTCAGTATCTACATCTAATAAATCTGCTTTTTTCTTTTTCTTTGCATAATTTTTATTATTATACAAAATAAGATAATTTTTACCTACTATACTAAAGTATGAAAAAGCTTTACCTTTACCTACTTTAAAGTAATGAAGTTTTTCAAGTAAGAAGCAAATAACCTCGTGTTTTAAATGTTCGAGGTCATCTACTTCAGTGTAATAAAATTTAAATGTGTGGATGAGATTTTCGGCTAATTTATAAAACGAATGGTGAATTCGTGTATTATAAATCTTATTTCGTAAAACCTGATCTTCTGTAGCTAAATATTCAATTATAGCTAATTCTGTATCTTCGGTAAAATATTGTCTTTTACTTTTTTTTCTAGGCATAAGATTAGCGGAGACGGAATTCGTTTAGTGCCTCCTGTATCATCTTAACTTCTTTAAAAAACCAACCTATTTCATCATCTGCTATAAATGAACCTTTATCATCGACTTGTTTTAATCTTTGATTACATCGGTCAATTGCTTCACTCTGTTTTGCTATAAAGTCTTCTAATATTTCGTTTTTCTTTATAACATTACGAATAGCAAATCCTGCTACAATTAATAGGGCTAATAGTATTGCAATTATAATTTCCATTTAGTCTGTAAAGAATGAATCAATAATTGATTTGGTTTTTTCGTTGAAATTAGGATTATTTTCTACGTTTATCGCTTTAGCCTTCCTTATAGTTTTATCAGCTTTGGAGGCATTAGCGGGTTTAGACGATTGTTGTATAACCGAATTTCCGGAACTCCACATTTGGAATTCTATTTCTTGAGCAGTTTGAATAGCTTGGTGGATTAATAATGGTAAATGGGTTCTAAATTTAGTTTCTTTTTGACCACTATAAAAATAGAATTTATTACTATCATCGAATAAACCTTCTTGGTTACGAATAGCTAAATACTCATTATGTGATATTTTAATACCAGCATCCTGAAGGAGATAAATTGTACGATCATAAACTTTCATAGCAGGTACATGTTCGTTAAACTTATATACCATACCTAAATTTTTAACATGCCAATCAGAATCATTTTTAGTAAAATATTCATTATTCCAATCTCCTAATTTACCTAATTGGCAAAATAAAGATACAAAATTTAGTTCTTCACCTGTGTATGATTCAGCAGCTCCATGAAAATCATATAACTTATGAAGTTGGTTAGCTATTTTATTTACTCTTAATACGTGATCAAGATAACCACCAGGAAAAGCATTATTAAACCAATCCTTAGAAGATGCTGGTGCGAACATTATTCGTTCTTTTAAGCAATCAGCTAAGGTTTTTAGTTTTTCTAAACGTTTACCTTCAAAATTAGCTTCTAAAACCTCATTAAAGGCTTCAAAATTAACCTTTATTTGATCAGCTCCAATCATAACGCACCTATTCTACCCCCGTCGTTACCGGGTTCAATATTAATAATATTTTGAAGTTCATCATATAATTCTTTTAAATTATTTTCCATAAAATGAATTGCTTCGGCATTATTGCCGCGCTTTATCATAGTATGCACACGAGCTAATCCTTGATCAAGTCGTTCTAGTGCAATAGTTAATTGTTGTCTATATCTAGCCATAATAAATTTTTGTTTAATATACGAACGTTTTTACCGCTTTCCAAATTTTTTATAATAAGAGTTACATACTCTCAATCTTTCTTTAAAATGAGTTTTACTTTGTGCTTCAGGGTTGTGAGCTAAAAAGTCACTACTTAAAATATTAAGTGAATTAAGAAATTCTAATGTTTCACCAACATAGTGTAATTCCCTCCTATTTTCTAGGGGAATTGTATTTTTTAAGTGAATTAATTTTTGCTTAATAGAATCGCGCCACACATCGAACTGTGCGTCTATATCTATACTATCGAAGAAACTGTTTAATGACATGATGCGAATTATGCGAACCGGTGCGCTTTCCTCCCTCCCCCCCCACAGTAGGGGAAGATACGGCAAAAGAGATGAAAGACCAAATTAAGGCTTAGAAATAGAAGGATCTAATTGGTAGACAGCAGCATTATTAGTTCGAAGTAATCCTTTATCTACTAATTCATCTGCTTCATCTGGTGAAAATGATATATACTTACCAAATTTATTATTACTATTCCACCAAATAAAATGATCAATATTTTTACTATTTGAGTAGTGTCTAATTAAGTTTTTAGTAAATGCTTTTCTAATTTCAATTGGGTTATCTAATATACCCTCAGTAAAATATCTTTTAGCATCTCCTTTAGGATGTGCTTTTTCTTCAAAATCAATCACAGCATCTAATAACTCTTTTTTACTTAAATCCTCTTCATCTGCTAAATTGGGAATAAGAGTTCTGAATTGCTCATCGGATTTATCGTATTTTTTAGCTAACTGACCTAAAGCTGTGCGCTCAAATCCTTCAAATTTCCTATCTCTCCCTCCTAAACGAGCACTAGAACCTTTAACCTCTAAAGATTTTCCTCCCCAATTTAAATCACCACCCCCCGCGGCAGCCATTTTAACATCTTTAAATAACAATGCCATAGCTACTTCTCCTTTACCTACACCTCTACCACTTTCTTTCCCTGAAAAATTAAACATTTTAGTAAGGGTATCTTTAGACATCCCAGATTTTCCTTCAAAGAAATCCAAAAAGTTACCTTCTTTACCAATTTCTCCAAATCCAGGCTTATTAAGATCTATATATTTTTTTAAATCACCACTATTAGATAATAAATCAAATATAACTTGAGGCGCATTAGATGTATCTACAGTTTTATCAGTAACATTAGAATCATCTGCTACTCCAAAGAATCCTTTTTCTCCAGGTCTATTAGATATAAAGTTATATATCTTTTTAATAGCTGCTTTATCGTCTTTGATTTGGTTTAAGATATCTTCTATATCTTTTATAGTAAGTTCATCTGATTTTTCTTGTTCAGTTATAATTTGTTCTTGAAACTCGGGCAATGAAATTTCCCATTCTTTAAGGATATCCTTAAGAACCTTAAGATCAGAGGGGCTATCCATATCTGGATAGCCCTTCTCACATCGGTATGCCCATTCGCTCAATAAAGCGTCTGTATTGACCATTGAATTAAGTTTTTAGCCTTTTATATTGGCGAGTTTTTTAAAGCGAGCTACTGATTCATTTAAACCAACATTAACGTCATCTGCTTTATGTATGACATCACGAACATACTCTGCTTTATGATTGGGCTTTGCTATAGCAGCTTCATCCATTTCTTCCTCAGGATCTTCATCAGCAGCTTCATCATCAGCTGGAACTTCTTCATCATCTATATCTACTTCACCTTCGGGTTCTATTATAGGTCTAAGCATATCATAAATTTGTCTTAAAGTATCCATAGCCTCACCACCATCGGCAACATCAGGTTCATCAGTAGTTACTTCGATATCATCATCACCATCTTCATGGTAAGCTTCGTCGGTTTGTTCTTCATTTAAGTAAGCTTTAAGCTCTTCTTGAATGATTTTGTTTAGTTCTTCAATAGTCATTTTATTTTAATTTGAAAATTTCGTTAATTTTATTTCTAACTTCAGCTCTAATATTTTCTTTAAGCTTAATTTCTTTCATTTTATCCATTGTAAATTTTTCTTTTACTTCTTTCATTGAGTGTTCACCCATTTCTTTTATAAAAGTTTTAAATGAAGGTTTACGATCCATATTACGTGTAATAGTTTCATAATGTTCCATAAGAGAATAATAAGCAGGAATGTCCTTTAAATTTTTAAGAATACTTTCAGTAGCCTTTTCCCTTTGTTCTGTTTCAGATTCCCTTAAATTAACACCTAATTTTGCTAATTCAACATTCATTCCTTTTTTAAATTCATAAGGGTTAATTGATTCAAAGTCAAGATCTACTGAACCCCTAGCACCCTGTAAAGTATTTAATTTACTGGGATTTCTTTTATATCCGTAAAAATTATTATTAGCCATCTGTTAGTTTTGTTATAAATATAGATAAATATAAAAAAATTAACGTTTTCCCCCGTAATATTCTACAGCGTGTCCTTCTTCTATTAATTGTTTATTAACATTAACTAATGTTATTCCATCTTCTCCATTTAAGGGGGATAAAGAGTCTACTAAAACAGTAGCTAATGCCCTACCGAACTTACCTACCCCAGAAACCCTTAATACACATTTATTATTATTATATCTTAGAATTTCAACTAATCTATCTTTAGCAGCTAGTCCACGTTTTTTTTCTTCTAAATCTCTAGTTCTAGACTCTGGGGTATTAATACCTTCCATTCGGACTCTAATTTTTTTCCAAACATTAAATCCTAAATCAATGGTAACATCTATTGTATCACCATCAACTACTCTATCTAATATAGCCTTATATTCATACATTATTTAGCAAATTTTTCTAAACCTGCTATACCAAAACTACCTAATGTTACGAATACAAATGAATTATAAATTGCTTCGTTAATAACTAAATCCTCCCCAAAATAACCAGTTGCGAGGTCTGTTAGGGCAAATAATACCATAATAGCAAATGATGCAAATCCTACTACGGATTTTTCGTTAATGTCGTTTTCGTCTTTAAAAATTTCTTTAAATGCCATGATTGTGTTGTTTTAAATTATTCTATAATTAAAACCGACTGAAAAATCATGCCAAGCACGGTTCCAGTATTTATGGTACTTTCCTTGGGAAAATACTCCTAATTGTTTATTTACTTGCCACCCTAAAATTAAACCTCCTGTATAGTCAAACCAAGTATTACCATCAACAAAGTTAGTATACGAGTATTCATTTTTAGCACTTACATGGAGAGGTAATACACTTGCCCAAGAGTGGAGCCAAAATGATTTAGTATAGTGGTAATAATCATATCCTAATACTAACGAATGATTCCACTGATAGGGTAATAATGCTCTTTCTTGATCAACATATTCATTTAATACATTAGGAAGAGCAACAGCATTCCATACTATATTATTTTCGGCTACTATATCCCCATTTGGGTTAATCCATTCTCCTTCAAAATTAGTACCATAACCTTGTTCAATAGCTATATTTGTAAAATCAGCTCCTGCTAATTCAGATAATGGATCAAATCCATAGGGTTCAGAAAAACGTTGAACTAAACCAATATTCAAAGAAAATTCTTTAGCTATATTATATCTATAGCGTTGTGAAGCTTCAAAATATCTTAGATCAGCAAAGCCGTCTTGCACATACTCTACTTTTAAAATCCAATGATCATGAACATATCTTAAAAAATGTTGTTGGTCAACAAATTTACTTCCTTGTTGTCTTTTATAGTCAAATTCAAATAAATATTCTAAACCCTCTACATTGCCTACTGTAGCAGCATCTGAAACTGATGTTTCAGTACCATTATAAAATACGTTTTTTCTATTTTCGTAATCTAAACGAGCGATTTTTCTAACACCAAAAGCTAAAGTATAATCAAAAGGAGTAGATACAATGTTTTCTTCTAAAATACCTGTAGAAGGATTTATTGAATATAAACTAACATCTGCTAGTGAATTATTACCTGTTACTGCTGTATAAAAAGTAGCAAATTTGAGTTGTTTTTTACCCCAATCTTTAAGTTGTTGGGCTTGTACTAAAAGAGGTACACAACAT
>Ga0181419_1000048_pt1 | contig 37072 bp, 38 predicted proteins | sample 42SPOviralmetaG_FD_130144 | JGI IMG/M metagenome (GOLD analysis project Ga0181419, IMG submission 130144) | Marine viral communities from the oligotrophic San Pedro Time Series (SPOT) site, San Pedro Channel, CA, USA - 42 SPOT_SRF_2013-04-24 | ecosystem: Environmental > Aquatic > Marine > Strait...
ACCACCAGCTGCTATTACTAAATAAGAAATTGTAAAAGCTGGTGTTGAACTTGTTTCTACCCAAGATGAACCATTGTAATAATTTAATTTATTGTCATCAGAGTTGTATATTGTATCACCAGCAACTGATGTAAGTGCATTTCTAGCACTTGTACTGTATGACTTTAAATTTAAACTATCATCAACTGATACATTATTACCAGAGTATTTACCTATAGCGTTAGTTTCAAGAGTTGACATTATAAATCACCCCAAGCAGAGCCATTGTAAAACTGTACTTTGCTATCTGTTGTGTTATAGATTATATCTCCAGCAGCACTTGTTAGTGCATTACGCTGTGTAGTTGTATAAGACTTTAAATTTAAAGAGTTTTGCATAGCAATGTTATTGCCAGATGCTTTTGATATTGTGTTTACTTTGACAGTAACCATGTTTAAACAACTACCATTGTACCATTGTTTGTCACTGTTCCTGTGATTGTGATTGGTCCAGCAAATACAGTACCTTTATCTGTTGCAATAGTATAAGTTCCTGCTTGTGTTTGGCTGTGTATAAACGCACCACCATTATCTGTTAGGTCTAGTGCTCCTGCTAAGGTAGCTCTCTCTACACCTACTGTATCAAATCTAATTGTGTCATCATCAGCAGTTTTTTCTACTTGTATTTTAGTATCATTGTCTGCATCTGTAATCTCATCTGATGCTGGTAACGCAACAGTAGCATCTATTGCACCATCATTTGCATCATCATAAGTAAATGAAATACCTGTATGAGAACCATTAGTAACAATCATCTCTCCAACAATATCTTGTACTTCTTCTGTACTTGTTGAAGCTGTGTTGTTGATTGTTAATGTACCAGCAGTGTCATCATAAGTTAAAGATATACCAGAACCTGCAGTAAGTAATCCATCTACATAATCTTCTACCTGTTCTTGTGTAAGTTGTGTGTTGGTATCTGTGGATGATACTGTTAAAGTTCCTGCAGTATCATCATAAGCAACAGATACATTTGTACCTGCAACTATTAAAGAGCCTACTATATCTTCTACTTGTTCTTGTGTTAAAACTGTGTCTGTGTCTGTTCCAGCAATAGTTAATGTACCAGCAGCATCATCATAAGTAAGAGTAATGTTTGTACCAGCAGTCAACAAACTATCTACTTGGTCATCTACTCTTTCTGTAGTGAAGTATAAGTTTGTTCCTTCTGTCAAGTCTGATGTGGATTTACCACTAAATGCTGTATCAAATCTTGCTGTTGTATAGTAAAGGTTTGTTCCCTCTGATAAATTTGTTGTAGATTTACCTGTAAACGCAGTATCAAATCTAGCAGTTGTGTAATAAAGATTAGTACCTTCTGCTAAATCAGATGTTGTGTTGTTTGATAGGTCATCTTCTACACCTGTGATTGTAAGCGTACCTGCAGCATCATCATAAGTCAATGTTATGTTTGACCCTGCTGTTAGCAACGCTGCTACTTGGTCGTCTACTCTCTCTGTTGTGAAATATAAATTACTTCCTTCTGCTAAATGAGAAGTAGTATTGTTACTTAAATCATCTTCTGTTGCAGCTACTGTTAATGTTCCTGCTGCGTCATCATAGGTGAGAGTTACATTAGAACCTGCTGTAAGTAATGTGTTTACTTGGTCGTCAACTCTTTCAGCAGTAAAATATAAATTAGTACTACCTTCTGAAACATCATCTGTATTACCAGATAGTTCTGACAAAGCATCTTTACTAGCAACTTGTGTATCTACATACGCTTTAATAGATTGTTGTGTAGCTAAGTGTGCATCACTATCAGATACTAAATTGTCCTCATCTTTTACAACACCAGTTGCAGTGTTTAAACTGCTACCATCTGTGCTAATAATCTTATCTACTCTGTCATGGATGTCATCAAAGTGTTGTGCTTGTGCTGTTTGTCTAATCTTTGCACCAGCTGCATGAGTTCTTAATCCTCCACCACCAGTGTCAATGTTTCTAGTTACTGTTAAAGTTGTGCCAGATATGTTCGTTACTTTTACATATTCTCTTTGACTATCGCTATCTGGGTCTAAAACTAAATACATTACAACAGCCCCAGATATAGCTGTATTAGTGCTATCTGTTGGTGCTGTATCTACTGCTATAGTTATGCTACTTGCATCTGCAGTTAACGCACTTGTTATTGTGCTCTCATAACCATTACTTAATTTACTTTCTTGTGCTGTCATATTATCCTAATCTTACTACTCCTAGTGTTCCAATTCCTGCTGTATTTGTAAATTGTGATATAACATCTTCTGCTCTAACACCTCTTATTCTAACAGTACAATATTGTGTTACAGAACCTATATTAGCATCATTTATCACAGGATAGGCAACACTTTCAACAACTCCTCTAATAACTTCTTGTGGGTCAAACAACTGCAAGGTAACACTGTCACCTTCTTTTTGTTTAAGCTCTTGATATACTGCTTCTCCTAAGTTTCTTACTTTTAATTTTTTTCTATTTGGTCTTTCTATTTGGTCAGAAATATTTACAGGTATATCTACTACCACTAACTGTGGTCTAGGTAATGCCCTAGCAGATACACTTCTAAATACTGGTGTTCCACTAAAATCATCTGTAGCTTGTATCACTACTTTCATGTTTAGGTATCTTGCGTTTCTGTTAATCTGTACTTCTTCTCCACCAAATCCTTGTGTGCTATCATTTGATAACTCCCAGTTACTACTGTCTGGGCTGTCTATATTACCTTCTCTTGTAGAAATAAAACATTGTACTCTTCTGGTATCTACTATCTCATCATGTTCAATAGTTGTACCAACCCATTGTTTAACTTCTGATGTAAAGAAGTCTATGTTAGGAAGTATGATGTACCCATTATCTTCATATAAATTTGTTTCTTTATATACATCAGAACCTGATACAACGACAATAAACTTTCCATTAGTATTTGTTATACCTTCAACGAAACCTGCAGTAGTAGTTATTTTTAAATCTCTAGCTATAGATGCTGTTGGTAAATAATATCTCCATAAAAATGTTTCTGTAGAACTCTCTGCTATTCCTGTGTACACACTATCTCTTGATGCGAACATAAACTTAGGTGTTGTATCAATATTATTTATAGTCCATTCTTTTACTAACTGTCTATTAGCTATTACATAAAGGTTGTCTGCAGTGACAAGTTCTGCTCTATAGAACCTACCTACATTTCTACTAAATTCTTTTGTTCCAAAAAATACCTGACCTTCTGTTGCAGCTATACAATGTACTTCTTCAAATGGTATGTTTGTTTGACCAAACAATGTCATAGTTCCAGTTACATCTTTTATAGAGTATATATCTCCATTAGTAGAAGCTGCTAGTACAACTGCACCTGCGTCTACTACTTGTGATATGTGGTGGCTATCTTCAAATGTAACTATTGCATCTGCATCTTGTAAGTCTGAAGATGTCCAAGTTTGTTGAAATGGTGTTATACCCCATAATAATTCTACTGTTCCATTATCTCCAGATATAAACAACTGACCTTTTGCAAACCATATACCAGTAAGACCAGCAGAACTTACTTGTGCTGTGGTCAATGTACTCCAGGAGCTACCATCATATTTGATTAACTGAGAACCTGTTGTAACATTTGCTGTAGTTAAGTATATTTCATTACCAACTGCTGCTATACCAGTAAAGTTGTGTGTTGCTCCATTAGTACCTGCTGCAATAGGTGACCAACTATCTCCATTGTCAGAGCTTTCATATACAGTTGTAACATCTGTTACATATAACTTACCATTTGTAAGTTGTGCAAGATAGTTATTTGTACCACTAAAGGTAATATTTTTTGCTGCTGTCTGATAAAGTAAATGCACATTGTAAGAGCTATCCTCATCTCCATGAAAAACATCTACTCCCTTACTATCAAAAAACCTAGTAACATCTTTCTCTGCATTGTTTCTTTTATGTGCATAATCTAAACCTTGACCACCAGAGAAATCACCACGAGAAAATATTTGTCCTATGTTAGTAGTTATATCTTCTGGGTTCTGTCTTAAATCTATTTGTTGATTAGGGAACTCTGCAGTACTTATTGTTAATGGTCTGTCATTAGATATAGCAGTTCTAAATAATAGATTATCTAATCTAAACCCATAACCTTTTCTTTGTGGGTTTGTTACATCTGCAGTGGTTGGTACTCTAGGCACTAGGATATACCACGCTGTTTAAACTAACTGGCTCTGGGTATCTTGCTCTCAAATCTTTTCTTGCTTGTTGTATTAGTATTTGTTGATACTGCAACAAGGAGTTTCTTATACTTGTAGAAGAACCAACAGGATACACACTAGCTTGTATAGAGTCTGATATATATTCTGTGGTTGCTGCAGGTATATCTTTACCTGAAATCATTTGAGCAGCAACACCTGCCATAATAATTGGTTCGTATTCTGTTTCTAATCCTGTGTCTGATAAAGTATTTTGTTCGCTAGTTACTTCACCAAATTTTTTTCTAAAAGTACAATGCACATTTACACCACTACTTATACCAGAAAATTGTACTACTTTTCCTGTACTTGTTACAGTTGTTGGCACATCAATAAGCTCTATTGATACACCTCTAAATTGTATAGATGTTTGGTCTCCAGATATAGATGTATACTGTGATACTGCTTTAAGTGGTGCAACTATTCTACTGTCATCAGCACCAGTTAACGCTACATACCCACTAGCACTTGTAATAGTTTGGGATTCCACTGCAAATAATGTAGGGTATAAATTTTCTATTTGGTCTTTGACTGCATTAAAAACATTAAGTCTTATAAAAGGTGGGTTGATTTTTATTAAATCTGTTTGAGCATGTGTCTCTGCTGTTGTTCCCCTTGCACCTCTTTTAACAGTTAAGGTTTCGTCTGCTGTATTCAATGATAGAACTAACATAAGTTCTTGATTTATTTCTATGAATGCTCCTGAACCCATAGCATCTTCTTCTTCAGTTGTAAGAAAATCAGATTCATAAGCCACAGTTGTTGTAGTCGTATCTGTGATTGCTGTTCTTAAATTAGAAAATGACTGTATGTCATCATTAGGTTCTAAATATTCTCTGTAAACTCTATCTACTAGGTTGCCTATAGTGCTACTCATAATTATAAATTCTAACAGAACTTAGGACAGTGTGGTGGCACTGTCCATAAGTCCTAATTAAATTATCTTTTAGATAACTCCTGTAATAACGCCATGGTATTCTGCTGGACCTTTGTCCAAGCCAATTTCCATGTAAACACGCTTTGATATTGCTGCTGCATCATCATTGTCTGTATCCTCTACGAATACTGCACCCTTACCTGGGATGTTTAAGAAACAAACATCAAGGTAGGATAGGTCAAGGACGAATGCTTTAGAAGCTGGAACGAATTCGTTCACAACTAATCCAATGTTACCAAATGGTGTGATGATACTATCAATATCAACACCAGCGACATTTCTGTCTCTTGGTAATACTGCCATTTGAGCATTTCCAGAAGCTGCTAGTCCTTGGTTTAAATCAAGGATAGAGCCTGGTCTTGCAAAAAGAACAGGGTTTTGCATTGGTGCACCATTATCGTACATAGCTTTAAGTATCTCTGCTACTGCATCAAAATCTAATGCTGTGTCTGCAGATGAAACTTGGTTATCAAATGTAGATGAACCATTACCTGATGCTACCCATTCGTTAATGCCACGCATTTCCCTTGGGTTACCATCTGTTCCATCATTGAAAGTAGCATTAAAGAATTCGTACTCAACTTCTCTTGCGATTTTGCTAAGTAGTTCTTCAATTTGAAATGCCATTTCATCATTGATTGGGTTTGAACCTTCAAAAGCTGCTGTTCCAGATTCCATAGCTTGGGAGTTCAAATATCCTGTTGAACCTAAAGCAGAGTATGTTAATTTCACACCCTGATTCCAGATTTGTACACAGTCTATTGCTGAACTTCTGCTTCTACCAAAATATGCTGGAGTTCCACCTTCTGCAACTGCTGTATAGCTGTTGACTGTAGGTGTATCCACTTTTTGGGTTTGGAATACTGGAGAACTAAGAAGTTTACCACCTGTTAAACCACCCACCATGGATAGTAAAGGTGTTCTTCTTGCACCAACTTTAAATAGTTCACCTGTAAAGTTGTTAATCTCAGCTACTGAGATTGGGTCTGGTGAGCCTATAGCTGCCATTTTATTCTCCTAATAAATTTTATCTAGGAGCTTTTCTCCTAGACTTACTTGTCGTCTAGCTCGTTAAGAGCCATCATTTTAGACGCAATACTGTCTCTAACTCTGCCTGTTTTCTGTGCTTGGGCTATTTGGTCAGTGACATTTGGAGTTTCGTTAATGGCTTTTGCTGATTGCTGTAAGGCATCCAGTCTATTTTGACCTTCGTTTACTGTACTACGAATACTGTCTTGTTGTCCACTAACAACCTCTTCTCCAAACTCTGCTGACAAAAACTCCTTCAAAGCATTTGCTTCAAGGTCGCCTTCGTACATCAAATCTGCAGCTTTTCCAACACCCTTAGTTCTATCTAATCCAACTTCTTTGAACAAGTTGTCTCTCTCTTTGGACTGATATGAAATCAACTCCTCTTTAAGAGCTTTGTTCTCTTCACGAATTGCTTTCCAATTCTTGTCAGATTCAACTGAACCTTCTGTGTTATCAATATTTTCAGACATTTGCTGTCTCCTATCTATAAATAATTTTTTTGCAAGTGCCATCTATGTAATGCACTGAGCCTTATCTACTTATTATTTATTTTCCATGTCTTGTTAGTAGGCATCAAGACAGTGTTCGTATGTATCCTGGTCAAGTTTAACCCCCAGACCTAGGAATAGGGTCGTATTTATTATATCATAAATTAAAAATATACAAGTTGTTTAAACAACTATTGTTCTATGATACCTGTAACAGCACCTGTTTGTGTTGTCCTAGCTCCTGCTTGTGCAGAACTACCTGCGACCTGTTGTCTAAGTATGTTAGACACTGCTTGAAAATCTTGTACATCACCTAGCTGTAATCCTTCAACTATATCTTGTACATCAGGAATATCTCTGCCTTGTGCCAGAGCTTGTTGTTGAATATTCTGAACTTGATTGAATGCTTGTCTTGCAGCTTGTGGGTCTATCCCTTGTTGCCTAAGTGCTTCAACTGCTTCTATAGATATGTTTGTTCCAGATAATAATGCTTGACCACCAATCTGTGCTCTTACAACATTTTGTGATACAACATCTCTAGCTGCAATAGTACCTGCTAATAATTGTTGCCCTATCTTTGGGTCAATAGCACTGGCTATAATCTCTTCATCTGTTAATGTTCTTGCAAAATTTCTTTGATAAAATTCTTTTACTGCAGGTATACCAGTAAGTATATTTGTATAGACAGTATTAACCCTTGTTCCTAATTCATCTGGAGATACAACATTTTCTATTAGTTGTTTCTTCCTATCGTTAGTCAAGATTATATCTGGGTTAATTCCTATAGCTTCAAACTTTCTACTATAACCATCAACAACTTGTGTATACTCTGCTTCATTATATTTAGTAGTAATACCATCTGGATTTAAGTTACCAGGATAATAAGTTTGATAAGCGTTAGATGTACGAACAGCTTGTATAGCTTGTTGTTCATCATTACCTGATTCAACAAATGATGCGACATAAATATTTAATAGTTCATCTGGTAACAAATTACCATATTTTTTCTTAGCTGCATCTTTTAAATTATTTAAACCTGCTGTAGTTATGTTTGCCATTATGTACTAAATCCTCTCTGTACTCCTGTTTGAGTTACACCAACAGAATTAGCAATATTGTCTGACAATGTATCTACAACTTTTACTATGTTATTGTTTAAACCATAAGCTGTTAATTCTTGGTCTGCTGTATTTTGGTCATTAGATAATAATACATTTAACCAGTTCTGTGAAGTCTCATCCATTCTTTCACCTAAAAATTGAAATGAATAGTTTTGCCATGGTGATGCTATTTGTTTATAAGTTAGATTCTCGTCATAGATGTCTGTATTAAATAAAACTTTTCTTTGTGATTTTAAATCTTCTTGTAATAAATCTGCACCTACATCTGGGTTCTCTGCGTTTCTAATTATTCCTGCATAGTCTTGTAATGTGGCTTCATCTAATGCACCATACACTGGACCTAACCACTCTAATGCTAATGCTCTGGCAGATGCGTAACCTGTTCTAGTTTGGTCTACTTCACCTTTGCCTTCTAACCAGTTTGTAAGTCTCTCATCTACTTGTATTCCTGATGTTACATCTGACAATGCTTGTATTTGTTCTGATGCTTTGACTGCATCAAACTCACCAAATGTAACTTTGTCTGCAAACCATTCAGCTAATGAATTACCATTAGCATCTCTTATAGTATCTGCATTAGCAATACCAGCATTTTTCATAGTTTCTAAATATAATATTCTGTTTTGGTCTAGTAGTGTTTTAGCATCAGCAGGAAAATCAGCATCTCCAATACCTCTACCTTTAGAAGTTACTAACCAATCTCTTTCTTCTTTTGTGCTGTTGTTCCACCATTCTGTGTTAGCCCATTCTTCAGTAAGTATATCTCTATCTTCTACATATCCTTCTACCCATAATGAAAACATTTCGTCATCATCTTTCAGCCATGGTCTACCTAATGTTGCTTTTTCAAAATTTTCTACGAACCCTACAAAAGGACTATCACCAGTAGTAATAACCTTCTCATCTAATTCGTTGACCTTTCCAAAAAATACTGAGCTTGTCCACATAGTATCTGATGCCTGTACTTCATCTGGTCTTTCTCTACCACTGTATAACATATCTAAATCTATATCAGATGCAGCATAACGCATATACATCATAGTTCCTGGAACTTGCCATACAACAAACTTGTTACCTTCATACTCCCATATCTGACTTTCTACAAAACCTGTAGTTGTATCTACATCATCAACAACAACATCATCATCATCATTACCAGAGCCATTACCATTACCATCACCACTAGGTGGTGCTTTTGTTATTGGATTTCCTTGTGCATCTAAACCTAAATTAACTCCATCTCCTGGTGCATTGTCATAAATATATGGTCCTCCTTCTGGTGCATCTGGATTTGTTTCACCTTCTGGTCCTGGTTGTCCTAATAAATTAAATTTAGTTTCTTTAGTTGTAGGTGTAGGTGTAGGTGTAGTTGTAGGTGTTACTGTTGAATCTAAATATTTTTGTTCTTCAACATCTGGAACAAAATCAGCAGGTCTCCCACCTACATCTGTAACAACAGTTGGTGTACTTTGAACATCTTGTGGTGGTGTTCCAAATTGATTAGTAGTAGAACCTCTAGTAGTTGTGTCAATAGTAGATGCATCTATAACACCTTGACTATTGACTGTTGGCATTGTTGATTGTGAAGTCCTAGTAAAAAGTCTTTTCTCTGTTTCTGTTAATGGATTAGGTGCTTTGTTACTAGCTGTTCTTAAATCTCTAACTCTTTGATTATATAAAACTTCATCATATTCTGCTTTTGATATACGACCACTAACTAAATCTATCAACAACTGTCTATTCTCTTGTGGTGTTAGTGCCATAATTTACCTACTCTCTTGCATTGTAGCATACTGTTCAAAGGCATAATCAATTATAGGTTCACTTATCTTCCATGACAACGACCATGTATCAGAAACTTCACCAAATTCTTGCCATGAATCTTTGCCTAATTGTCTCCAATCATAGTCTATGTAATTTGGTTCTTCACCTTCTAGTGTTTTACCACCCATAAATGATGGTACAAAATCATTTTGTCCACCTTGTTTCTCTATTGCTTTATTAAATGCTTGACCTGCATCTATAGCAAGTACTGACAATTCATATCCTACATAAGCTGCTAGTGCTGCAGGTGCTATTGCTGCTGCACCTAACCTAGGTAGTATCCTAGATATTCCTGTAGTTATTGCTAAATCACCTGGGTCTAATACAGTTCCTGCTGCACCAAACACTTTACCTACAACCTTCTTAGCAGATTTAAAGATGCCATCTACAACCTCTGGTTGTGCATTAGCTAATTCTTTTACCTTGTTTAAACTGTCACTATCTACAAGTTCAGCAGCATCTTCTACTACAGTACCAGCAACATCAATTATTTCTTCTGGCATCAATGCTACTTTTTGTGGAGCAAATGGTCTATCAGCTGGTCTAATATAATTAGGGTCTCCAGCCTTTATTAAGTTACCATCTACATCTCTCATGTGTTGTCCATAATTTGTATATGTGTTCTGACCTAATGTTTCTGTAGTCATAATTCTTCTAGCGTCTGGAGAATACATCTCTTTATGAGCTAACCATGCGTTGTACTCACCTATTGGACCAAAGGTATTACCTCTCATACCATGTCCAAATGTGTCATGTACAGCTCTAAAGACATCATTCTCTAACATTATTCTTCCATTTATATCTGTGTATCTTGATGCAGCTAACATAGGGTTTCTTACATCACCTTTAACAATGCCTTCTGGAGTAGCTAATGGATAACCAAAAGCTGTATCTGTAGCTAATACTTTTAGAGTTCCAGATTCCATATCAGCTATCATTTGTTGATGACCAGCTTTATTAGGTGTATAAGGGTCTACATCTACTATTTCAAAATTCATACCTGAATCTAACAATACTTGATATTGCATATTAGTTTCCCCTATAAACTTCTTGTAATAAGGTATTGCAGTGTCATCAAACATAGGTAGTCTTTCAAATATATCTGCTGCTATTGCACCCACCTCATCATTAAATACCATAGCTGGTTTAAACTGTGGGTCAGAGTATCCCATTATTTGGTGATAATCTTGTGCTATTTGTCTAATCCTGTCACTGTGTACAGATACACTAGCATCATCCATAACTCTTAATGTACCTCTAGTAGTTTGTGCTCTGTATCCACGACTACCATCACCCATATCTATACTTATTAAATCTTTAGGAACAAATAATTCTAAAGTACCATTTACAGGTATTCCTCTTTTTAAAATACCTGTTAATCCTACTTCTTTTAAAACTCCATCTTCCATTAGGATTAGTTTTAATCCTTGACTCTGTAAGTCATTAAGTAAACCTGCAGCAGGTCTTGCATGTAATCCTGCAGGGTCTGTTACTTCTAAAGTAAAAGGTTTATAATCATCTATATTAAGAGTTTCTACATTAGGTACTACATTTGTAGGTGTGTCTAATAATTCATTACTTCTAATTTGTTCAAATTCTTGTAATGTTATACCAGAATATTCAGGATTTATTTTTTCTTGTTCAGCAATTAAATTATTAAAATATTTTCCTACAATATCTTCATCATATTTTTCTAATAAAGCATCTATTATTTTTTGATGTTCTACTTTATCTCTATTATTTTGTATTACATTTAAAGTAATTTCGTTTATATCATCTACTACATTTGTAGGTGTGTCTAATTCATTGACATTACCTTGTAGGGTATTAGTAACATCAATTCTATTTTTAAAAAGTTGTGTTTCTAATACTGGACCATTCAGACTTTCGTATATTGTGGTGCTTGGATACATATTAGTCATTCCACCTATTTGTACTTCAGGATAAATAACTGGTAACAAGTCATCAGAAGCACTTGAATTAGCTTCAATAAATTCTATTATCTTTTCTTTTGTAAGTTGTTTAACTGCTTCACGACTACCATCTCCCAACTTTTCATAAACATCCAAATCATTAGGAGCTAACCCAGCATTACTACGCATCTCATCAAACACTTCAACACCATATTTTCTAGTTAACTCTTGCAAAAACTCTGATAATTTCTCATCTATTAATTGCACAATAGGAGGAGCAGGTGTATTCCTTTGACCCATACCTGCGTATTGATAATAGGCATCATTATTAACTATGTTATCAGTCAAGTCATCCATTAATAAAAATACATTATCTCCTAATACAAACTCTTTAGCTTTTTTATTAAATTCGTTTGTCCACCAAGTATGGAGTTCACGCAACTGACTTAGATTTTCAGGTGGAGTATATAACCTGTTACCTTTAAAATTTTCTTGGGGTACAGCAATTCTATTCCAATCTATTTCTACATCAAGTTCATCTGGATTATAAAGTTCTCCTTCAGCATTTTGTAAAAATTCAATTATGTCTAAACCATGATTCATCAACACTCTCTGTTCAAGACTTTCAGGAAAGACATGTCTGATACCTAATGCAATTTCGCTTCTGTTTATATTCCTTGTAACACTATCAAGTATGTCTCCTGCAGCTCTTCTGTAATTGTCACTTGAGTTATCATAAAGAAAATCTTTTTCGTTAGATTCTTTTAAAGAATTTATAGCAAACTTAACATATCTTTTAAATTTAGCTGCACCATCTCTTGTTGCTTTTTCTAATAATCTATTGACACCTTGACCTTGCATTTGAAAAACATCTTTACCTGCATCAATATTTAATTGAGCTGCATCTATAAAAAATTCTGTAAGTCTATTCTCTATATTTCTTGTAGATAACTTTGACCATGGTTCTGTAGAGAGGTTGGTCATAGCATTACCTAAATCATTATGGTGTAAATTATTACCATACATCATTAAGCTCAAAGCCTTTTGTCTATATGTTTGTATTACTGTATTACCAATATCAGAAGGTTCTAATATACCTATAAGAAAATTAGTAAGAATCCTATCTTTCTCTTTAATAATCAGTTGTCTGTTCATTACTTGTTGTTTAGTTGTGCTTCATCAGGTTCTTCAAAATTAAAATCAGTTAACTCAAAATCTTCAAGGTCTTCTAAGATTATTGCCACAACACTTTTTTCTTTATTAGGTGCCATTATCTTGACAACAACTTTAGTGCAGCTTTTACACTATCACTTAGATTAGGTTTAGGAACAACTGTATTAAGAGGTTCCTGTCCAACTGCTTTCTTTTGTTTATTAACTTGTGCTTCTAACATCTGTCTGACTCTACCATACATTTTACTTTGTGCTTGTAGTGGAACTTGTGTTGTATACTGTGTCATCTCAGGTGGTGTTAGAAAAGGAGTCCTCTGTGGTTTAGGTTGTCTTGGGTCAAAACCATCTTCTGGCTCTGGTATACCTCTGTCAGGTGCATTATCATCTGTAGGAGAACCAGCCATAATTTCTTTTACTTCACTTTCTATTTCTTGTTTTAATTTTTGTGCGTCTGTATTGTTAGGGTCATTAAACTTATCAATAGTTAAAACATATAACTCTTTCATAGCTTCTTTGTAGTCATCTGAGTTTATATCTTTTAACTTTTGTTCTAACATATATTTAAATACAAGTGCATTATCTTTTAAATTTGCTTGTGTCTTAAACCATTCAGCAGCAAACTTCTTTTGTTCACTAGAAAATTTAAGTAAACTTTCTTGCCCTGGTTGTGCGACATTACTTAACAAAACTTTGTCTTGTTCATCTGTAACTGCTGGTAATTTAACACCAAGTTCTTTCATGGCTTTATAAATAGCAGGAGCCATTGAATTTAAGTTAGCTTGGAATATACCCCATGAAGGAGATTCTTTATCTAGTGCATCTCTAGTAAAAGGTACACCACCAACTCTTGATTCATAACCAGCTATTGGAACAACATACTCTATAACTTCTTCTGCTATGCCAACACTTTGTAGTGCTTCAATAACTTCTTCTACTGTATAGTTTGTTTCTTCCATTATCCTATCCTTGGTACTGGTTGTGCTTCAGCAGTTTTAAGCCCTGCTAAATTTCTTTGCATTCTATAGAAAGTCTCATCTTCTACATCTGCTTGTCTTTGTAACTCTTCTCTTGGTTCAAATATTTCATCTAATACATTTTCTCCACCTTCTGTAAGTATATCTACATCTGGTTCTTCTGCTTCCATACCAGGTGTTTGTATCGCTTGACCTGTTGTAACATCATAACTAAGTGAAGGTGCAGTACCTGCTCCTAATCCTGTTAGTGATTGTTTAAACTCTTCTGCTGGTCCTTGTACTAATTTTCCTGTAATGTATTGTTTCTCATAATCTGACAAAGGAGAACCTTTTCTGGCTTCTGCTTTTTTCTTTAAATCTTCTACATACTCGTCTAGGGCTTCATCACCAAATGTATATCCTCCACCTAGTCCACCTAAAGCTGCAGCTTGTGTTTGACCTGCTAGTACTTTTAGTCCTGCAGTCCATGTAAAGGTACCACCATTATTCATACTAAATTCCATAGCTGCTTTAAGTCCTTTAAGAAACTCATCATCTATTTCAGCTCCTACAGTTTTGTTTAAATCTATAAGACCTGCAGCAGATAATAAATTTTTTGTTTGTACTCTAAGATAAGGAGTTAACTGTCTTGCTTGTGCTCCTATATCTGTAGGAAAATAAACATAACCATAAGCAGCACCTGTTCCTAATATATCTCTTCGTTGTGTTTGCCATTCATCACTTGTTAAAAACTCTTCAGCAGAAATTACCTTAACTACTGGTCCTTCTTCTGGGTCAGTAATTCCTGTTTGTACTTCATACTCTTTAAGATAACCATTACCTAATGGTGTCTTAGTTGTTGAACCTGCAGTATCTAAGATACTAGCAATCCTCACATAAAAATCTTCATCTATAGAACTATTGTTTGCTGCTCCAGTTCCACTTCCTACCCCTCCAAATGGTCCTTGTGGAACAGTTGTAGTTGTAGTTGTGTCGTTATGTCCTGGTATATGTACCATATTATCCTTCTAATCCAAATCTGGTAAGCTCGTAAGAGAATACCTTATCAAATATTACCAAAAATTTAGGATTATTTCTTCCTATTTCCTGTGCTTTAGTATACAACTGATTACGAACTTCTTGTGCTTGTACAGTATCACTTGTACTAATCCATCTCATAGCATCTTTTTCTATAGGATAACCTCTAGTATCTGCTACAGCATCTATTGCCTGTGCTCTATAATTAAGATATAAAGCTATTTCATTTCTGTTATCAAAGTTATCTAGTCTTTGGTCCTTAACAGCTCTTTCTAAATAATCTATAAGTACATCATTAGGTACACCTGTTTCATAATCAGAACCTAGAACTTTGTTTAACTCTGCAGAATTACCATAAGCCATTGGAAACATTTTTGCCAAATCAGCTTCTATTAATGCGAACTTAGCTTTCTTTCTAGCAACTCTTTCTCCTGGGTCAGCAGTGCTATTGTCTATAACTTTAGACCAGTAATCTTTTGTTGCTACTTCTATTGCACTGGCAAGGAATGTTTGTGTAGATACATAAAACTCATCTGGTGTTTTTGGTGAAAACAATCCTAAGTTAGATATATAACTAACTCCACCATAATCAACATTACCCTCATCTAATCCTGGAGCAAACAATGTTAGGACTGGTCCATAATCAGCAGCTAGTTCTGGGTTATCTAAAACAAAATCATACTCTGGTGTAGTTCTTGGTAAGATACCACCTTGTGATATATTCTTACCTTTTAGTTGTAAAGCAGTAGAAGTAAAACCTTCTGACAAATCTCTATTGTCTAAACCTAATAGTTTAGCTACTTCTAGCAACGCATAGAACTCACCTTGTGGTCCTAGTGTCATTACATACTCATCTTTAATATCTTGATAGAAACCATGTATAACAGAAAGCTCTACAAAGTTGTTGTACACTAATCCACTATCTTCACCTTTAGTTCCATACCATTCTCCAAATGCAACTTCGTTACCTTCTATTGCGTACATAATAGATAGCCTTGGTATGAATGGGTTTACAAATCTATCCCATGCTTTAAGTTGAAAGAAGTTAGCTGCTAATGTCATAGCAACAGTTTCTAATGCTTGTTGGTCATCTGCTAAATCTGGTCTTAATATACCTGCTACTTGATACCCAGTGTTTATAGCTGATAACCATTGGTCCTCATCTAAACCTTGTGTATCTAAATTTGTAGCAAGTTGATTTAAAAGGTTCTTACCAACTGATGGTATTGTAGTTTCTAATAATATTCCTGGAATATCTTCTAGCGAATCATACCTTGCACCTGTTAGTTCAAATCCACCAAATACATATTTTTCTAAATTCTTTTTAGCTTTAGGTTTATCCTTAACTAAAACACCTACAGGTAATGCTATTGCAGGTCCTACTGGTGGGAATAATCCTCCACCACCAACATTTAATGCACTAAGTGGTATTCCTCTTTTAGCAATAATCTTAGAATCAGCAAGTGACATATCATCAGTAAACGCACCTCTACCTTCAGTCTTTACATAATCTTCAAATGGTGTTCCACCTACTGGTACTATTAAGTACTTTTCCCCAGAAGGGTCTTCGTATATAAAGTTATGTTCTATACCTTTTCTGTAACCAAATCCTATTTGTCCTATTGCTTTAGGATTAGCTAAACCTAGGTTGTAATATCTACCTAACACTTCTCGCCATGCTTCAAAGAAAGCAAAGCCTACTCTATATGCTTGTGAGAAAAACCCTCGTTCTGTTAGGTTATATAATAACCTAGAGTGTAACTCAAAAGCATACTCCACAGCTCTTTCATGTAAATCTTCCATAGACATAACTCTTGGTGTAGATGCAGATTTTATATCTGACAAATCTAACATAGATTGATAGTCTCCACTAAATGTTTTTTCATTTAAAATTGGATTAGTTTGTGGTTTTAATATCTTAACAATACCTGCTTTTTCATCTACAATCGCTCTAATTCCTGCAGCTTGTAATACATCATTACCAATAACTGCTCCTGCTCTTGGAGAGGTGATAGCTTTATTAGGCTTCAGTATTTTTTTGTTAGAACCTATAAGTAAATCTTGACCTGCTCTTCTTATAACATCAAATGCTCCTGCAGTATTGCTAGGTATAGCTCCTTGATAACCAGCAGTAGTTATATTACCTATGGCTTTTTGGTCTGCTAGTATCGCTATGTATTGTGCTTTAGCAAGTGCTTCATCTGTTCCATCTATTACTTGTGCAGCAACACCCTTTTTAATTTTTACAGAAACATCTAAATACAATTTGTTATTTTCTATCCAACCACCCAATACATGGTCTTCTTTCTTTAACAATGTTTTATTCTTAGTAATAAATTTTTCTATTTGTTTTCTTGTTACAGGAGTATCTAATATTAACTCTCTAGTTTTATATGGTGAAACATAATAACCAGGTATGTTTGTATTATTTTTTCTGCCTAAATCTATACTCCATCCTTGTGGATTAGCATTTATGTATTCGTATGCTCTATCTATAGCATCTTCTACATCTGCTTTTTTTCTAAGTATTGGTCTTGCTATTTTCTTACCTAATACTCTATTTAATGTAGTAACACCTACATCATGTGTTATTTCACCTTGTGTATTTTTAACTTTTTTAGTTGTCTTACCTTTTTGTAATTTTACTTTTAATCCAACAACATTAGGTGTAGAACCATCTATACCTAGAACTTCAAACAATTCTTGTTTAGTTATTGTTTTATCAAACTTACCCTGACTACTAGCTAAATACTCTATAGCATTATCTACTAATGCTTCTGCATCTACGCTCTCATCAAGTGCATTAGTTACTGCTCTAACAAGTGCATCTCTATTTGGTATAGAACCATTAATAATAGCTTCTGATTTATTAACAGAAAAATTATATACACCTATAGCATCACCATCATCACCTAATCTGTAATCAGCTACAGCAGATTGTTTTTTAAATACTTTAAGTTCTGTGTTGTATAAGTTTAAATCAAAAGTCAGTTCATTATTAAATGTATCTAATCTTTTTAATGATGTAATTTGTTTTTGTCCATTATCACTATAAGCAATTATGGATAACGAGTCACCATTATCAAATACTTTAACTGGTACAGTTCTTTCTGTTACAGCTAAATCAGGTGCTAAATTTTTAATAGCATTATATTCTTCTTGAACTGATTTAAATATTTCATCACTAAGTTTTATAGGAGACTCTGGGTCTTTATGTGCATTCATTATTTTATTAAGACCTTGTTTAGAAGTAAATGGTATACCTGCTTCTATAAAATGTTCGTAACCTTGTTTAAACAAAGGTACTCTAATTAAATCAGCTTCCATTTGTGCAGTAGCAAAAAACAAAGAGTCTAATCCTTTTTGAAATGCAGTTCTTTCATCTAATTCTGGTTTCTGTTTTGGCATTTGATTAGGCATATTAGCTTGATTTTTAAGTGTAAGTTTTTTCATTTTTGCATTATAAATAGCTAGGTTTTCTGGTGTCATAGAATCTGGACTACGCAAATCAACTCTTCCTACTTTACCTGTAGCAATAATATCTATCATATCTGCACTTCCACCAGTCATATTGTTTATGCTTTGTACATAATGTTTAGCTAACTCATCAAAGTCTTCTGTCTTATACGCAATAGGTAGCGTTCCTCTTGAATACACATTTCTTGACTGCATCATTTTGTTTGCTTGTTCTATAATTGCTTGTACTGAAGGAGTCTCTTGGTAAAACTTAGCAATATCTGTGTAATCTAAACCCTGTTTCATTAATGCTGCTGTAATCATAGATAAATCATCATCAATATATTCAAAGAAATATTCTTGTACAGCTTCTATATACTCATCTGACAATTTAAAATCTAACACGCCATCAGGCATAGGAACATTTTTTGTTCCTACTTTATTAATTAAGTCATAACCAGTATCTGGGAATCTTCTACCAAACGCAAATGTTGGTGAAGCAGATGACAACGACTGTAATTCTGGTATACCATATTCTGCACTGTCTTGTAGAACACCTAATGCTTTCCTTACAGGCATAGGTAATTTTTCATTCAATCCTTGTAAACTTTTATTTTGAAATTCCAATGGTCTAGTTATTTTATATGGACCAACTAGAGATGTTTCTGGTGTGTATCCTAATGCTCTAGCTAATGCACCATTTGCATCATTTAATAAGAACCTAAGAAATTTTAAAGGGCTTCTAAATGCAGACCTAACACCTAGTAAAGATGCTCTTATGTGTCCATCTACTGTTAGTTTTGCTGGATAAGAAAATCTACCTAGCAACTGTAGTGGATAAAATACACCTCTTACTAATCCAAATGTTCCTTTTTCTATAGATGACAAAATCTTTTCTTGACCTTTAAACAATATTCCTGGGTCTCCTAGACCTTTAGAAATAGCTGCTATCTCTGCACCCATAGGAGTCTCTTCATCCCAAAAGGTTCCTCGTTTACCATCTTCAAATGCTTTTCTAGCTTTATCAAATACTTTATCAATACCTTCTTTTTCAATTAATGCTTTAGCTCTTAATCTTCTTCTTTGTGATGTAGTTTTAATTATTCCTACTACATCTGGTATCTCTATGCTATAGCCTCTAAATTGATTTATAAGTTCTATAGAGTTTTTTGTAAATTCTTGTGGTATTTCTATACCTTCTACTTGCCCACTAAATTGTCTTTTTGTAAGAATATCTATTTCATCTACAGGGTAAAACTCATTTGTTCTTGATGGTGTTAAAAAATCTCCTACATCATCACTGAACATTCTTGGACCTTGTTTCATGTTTCCAAAAAACTCTGTTATTTCTCCATCTGATAATCCATACAAATATCTAAGTTGTAATGCACCCTCTGTTCTAAGCAAACCATCATAATAAATATCTTGTGCTTTTGTATACAGACCTTCGTCTGCTGCATTATAAAAATCTATTAGCAACTTGTTTAAACGAGATTGTGGAACTTTAAAAACATTTCCAACTCTTGCAAACATTACTACAGCTTCTTGTATGTTTCTTAAATCTACTTGTCCACGATTAGGCAATCTTATATCTGTACCATTCACCATTTCTTTTACTGTAGAACCTAATACTTTATTTCCAGTTGCAGTAATACTGTTGTCTATATCTTTTGCTCCAAATGTGGTAATTAAATTATCTGATATTACTTTTGATTGTATTCTAAATTGACCTGTTTTACCTAGCGAAGATTTTCCAAACACCATATCTGATACATAACCATTATTAAATCCATCTATAAGACCTTCTTTAATAATTGCAGGGTCAACTGCATCAGCTACAGTCTTTGCAAACTTATGATTAAATCCTGCGTTAATCATATTTAAAAATGTAGGTTGATTTGCATTGTTAGCTTCTACAAGAACAGTAGATAAACCATCTAGTATTTCGTCATTGTTTTGCCAAAAATCAGCTACAGTTCCACCTTCGTCAATAAATCGTTTCATTTCTTTTTGTGCACCAGCAAGTACTTCATCAAATTTCTCTGGAACTTTACCTGCTATTCCTACACCCTTAGCAAACATAACAACTGGGTCTGTGTAATACATACCAACTAAATTCATAGCACCACCCATAATTCCTGCTATACCTCTGTTAGGGTCAAATGCTACCTTAGTTAATTCTTCATCTCTTTCATCTTCTAATTTATCAACAAGTTCATTTTTTTGTGTAATAGATATTTGACCTGTATCAAATGCTTGTTCTGCTTGTAATACTTTTAAATCGTATAGTTCTTGCGTTTCTTCATACATTACATTTTCAGGTGAATATCTACCTGGCATATTTCCTGTAACTAAGTAACTAGCAAAATCTCCTATGTTGGAAGATATTTGTGCTTTTTCATAACCTTCTCTTAACTTTCTATTTTCTGCTACTGGTGTAGACTCACCTAATATATTTAATAAAGGATTTGTTGATGTTTCTTCTGTAATAATGTCATACCAGTTATTCAAAGCTAAACTAGCTTTTTCTGTTTGTGTAAGGTCTCTTTGCAATTCTTTTTCTTGTATTCGTATCTCATCAAGAGTATTTTCTTTTGTCGCTTGTATAGCAGATTCTATATCAGTTTGCTGAACATATCCTTCTCCATCAGCATCTACTACACCTTGTGTAGCTAACCATGCTTTTGATTTAACTTCTACATCAACTAAAGAATCTACTGGTGTATCTAAACCAAAGATATTTAATAAAGTTTCTGGAGCTGTTGTAAGATAATTATTTAAGGTTAGTAAAAATGCTCTTGCTCTTACACTTGCTGCTTTCCATTCTTGTTGATTATCATTACGACCTTTTTTTTCAAACTCAATCATGTCTTGTCTAGTAAGACCATCTTCAGCAAGTATCTGTTCTTCGTATTGTGCATAAGGCACACCTAATTGATTAACTACACCTCTCTGAAGAATATCAAAAATGCTATTAAGACCCATAAAAAGAGTGCCTGTCATTAACTTATTATTTTTTTCGTAACCTAAATCTTTGCTTGTTTGTTCTAGTATCTTATTGTTATCACGAACTATTTGTTGTACTTTCTTTAGATAATCTGTAATAGCATTTGGTTTGCCATTAGTTAAATTAACTTGTATAGGTTTAGTAGTTTTATATAAGTCATAATATTGTTCTGGTGTAACATCTAGCTCTGCTGCTGATACTACTAACTCATCCATTTCTAATGAGTTTAAATCTTTTAAGTCTTGGAAGTTTTGAGTAAGTGCATCTAAATCAGTATTAGCTTTAGTAGCATCTTTCTTTTTAGTATATGCAATACTTTCGTTTTGTTTCTCAAAGAAGTCTTTGTTCCATTTATGATAAATGCTCATTAGAACCTTTGAGTAGTTACTGGTGCTTTTTCCTTAATTAACTCTATAAGTATTTGAGTATCTGAACCTACTGGCAAACTAACTGTTTGTTGTGGGTTACTATCAAATGTTCCTGATTCATCTTGCCTTTCAGTACCTTTAGCAAATATATCTTCTGGTGTATATTGCATAGGTGTTCCACCTTGTGGCAACGCTCCTGTTGTAGGAGGTTGACCTACTGCAGCTATCTGTTCTTCTTGTTGTTTGTACCCACCAAATTCATCAGAACCTGGTATAGGTTTTAAAACTACATCTTGATATGCTCCATCTATTTTAGGTTTTCTACCACCTGGCATTGTTATCATCCTCATCTGGTTCTTCTATTTCAAACCCCATACTTATACTAAACCATACACCAGGTAATGGTGTAGGTAAAATAAATGCACCTAAAGGAACATCCCCTTGTACAAATAAATCTCTAACCATTGTTGAGTCAGATTCTATTTCTGGAATATCCCAATCTTCGTTGTTTATAATATTAAAAAATCTTGCATTGACATCTGCTGGGTTCTTAGCCAAGAGGTCCTCCTGGTGGGAGTCCTGGTCCTGCTGCTAATTGTTCAGGTGGTAATCCTCCACCTAGTTGTGCTAAAACAGAAGCAATATCTGGTTCACCTTGTGGAACCTGTGGTCCACCTGCACCACCTAAAGCAGCTTCTTGTGGTGTCATTTCTGGTTCTTCTGGTGTATAAAACTTATCAAGTATCTCTGACATATTTTGTGGGTTTTTTCTTATCTCTATAGCTGCCATAGTTGCTTTACTATCTCCCTGTGCAGCTTGTGCCATTAATGATTCAAATAATACATTCTCTGCTTTTTCAGAGTTAACTCTGTTTTGCACTTGGGATATATTATCTATACCATCAAGGTTTTCTTGTAATGTTTGCATATCTATTACGCCTTGTTGTTTTAGTTGCAGCCCTGTTATTATTTTTTGTGGTTCATCAAATCCTGCCATAACACCATAGACTCTTCTAGTCTTGTACATTTCAGCAATATCTGTTCCTGGGTCATAAGATTCTTTAAATGCAGTTCCTTTTCTAAATCCTGCAATAGGTTTTCTTTGACCTTTATACATAATCTCATCCCACTCTAATCTTTTAGCATCTACTTCTTCTAGTGCATCAACTAATACTGTTTGATATTCTCTCACATGTAATGATGCTGATTGTCCTAGTTCTTCTAATCCTCTACCAGTAACAAAAGCATTAGGACTTTGTCCATCATCAGATACTGGATAAGACGCACCAAGTCTTAAATGTCTTTCAAGTCTATCTATTTGTTGAAACAACTGATAAGGCAAATTATTAGTTGGTTTGCTAACTTGCGAACCAGGTGTCAAGTAATTGACAGCGAATCTACCTTTTCTGTATTGTCCAGATTCTATCTCGCCAATGATGTTGGTTTCTGTGAACACAGCATCTTCCATAGCAATAACAGATAGAACATTGATTTTTGCCATATTTGACATCAAGCCAATTACATGATGAAACTGACTTTGCATTTGGTCAAAGCTGTAACGCTTTGCTATGACAAATCTTGGTCCTGATTTAAGAGGGTTAGGAATGAAATCTAATATTATTCTATTTTCAGGTAAGAACACATAAGTACCTTCGTTGTCATAATATTCTGCAACTACTTTACCTGTACCATCTGCGTTAGCCCATCCTTCATCATAACTAGAAGCATACGCCATAGTATTATATTCTGTACTTACTTCATCAAGTATTACATTTTTGTGTTTTGGATACATCTCTGCAAGTGTTTTATGAGGTACTCTTTGTACTACAGCCAACTCTGTTGGTTGTTGGTCTACGCCAAAGTATCCTGGATAACATAGATAAGGGTCTCTTATCTCTGCTACTGGATATGGTATTCCATTAGCATCTTTTTTTTCTTTTAGTATCCATACAGCAAAACCATAACCAGGTAACCACCTACCTATTTGTGGTAGTTGTTTTTCTAGTTTTTGCATATCATCATACGCATGTACGATTCTCTCTAGTTTCTCTGCTCTCTTAGTAGCTCTCTCTGAATCTTTATCATTGTATATATCTACTTTTAAATCTGGGGCTCTTCCTAATTTTTGTGCGAATCTTTCTAATGCAGACATCAACAAGTTAGGTGCTGGTAATTGTTTGTAGTCCATATCACGCATATCTTTACCTAGTAATGCTTTTAATCCATCTGCACCACCATTCATGATTGCTCTTATGTTTGCTTTATCAGATACAAAATCTGAGTGCATAGCTCTAAGTTCATACACTCTTGAATAAAGCTCGTCAACTGTTTTCATGTTCTCCAAACATCTATATCTATGTCTAGCCCTGAGTATCCACTAAAGCTAGGTTCATATTCCATACCCATTGTAGCAAGTCTTTCCTTTTGTAAACGCCTTATTGTTTTCATTGGAAACCAACTTGCCATAACTAAATCAGATTTCTGTCCAACGCTTCTACTCTTGTTTTGTGCAGAACTAAAATATACTAACTGACTTGTATATAAGTTTACCTTTTCTTGTGCTTCAAAGCTACGATAAGGTAAATTAATTAGCTTTTGTTCAAACAGTGGTCTCATAGCTGTGACACCATATACTGGGTCATGCTTATTACCATAAGTTTGCGTACCTTCTAAAAAGATACCATGCTTACCTGCGAACTCTCTAATTGATTTATCTTGTCGTATCGCTCTTTGAAATCCATTTTCTTCAATAACCCAGTGTGCTAAGTTATATTTTTGAAACCAACTCTTTATTATTTCTAATGCTACTGGAATACCTCCACCTAAACTATTCTCCATATCTATCATAAATAGTTTATCTGTCTGTTGGTCATACCCCCACAAAAACGCAGCTTGGTATCCTGTTGACGCAGGGTCAAGTCCTGCAATAAGTCTGACATTATTTGGTATGTGTCCTATGTCTCTGTTTTGGTCTCTACATTCTTCTATCTCTGGTCTGTCAAATAAACTCATACCATCTGGCATAGCTACATTAAGATACACCATCTCATAGATTGCTCTACCACCTGTAGTCTCTGCAGCTTTCTTTCTATCCATAAGCCATTTGTATGTTCTCTTCTTAGCCCACAACATACACTCTTGATGTGCGTCATTATCCCAATCAGATTTTGTACAAGCAGTATCATGTGCTTCTTCTACAATAGTTAACCATGATTCGTTGTCTAACAAATGTGAATACAAATCGTCATAGTGTTGTCTTGAACCTATTACAACCATAGCTGTATGTTCCTCTTTACGACTTGATAATGTTGTAGTCCACCAGTTTCTTGTGTTATCTCTTGATGCAGGTTGCATAGTAGAACTGTGGTCCTCAATGTCATCTGCAATAATTATGTCACAGTCTCTTGATAAAATTTTACCACCTCTACCAATACCTACCATAGTAGGAGATTTAATACCAGTAACAGTACGAGTACCAACAGTAAAACCATTCTGTGACCAAGACTTACCAGTTCTACTTGTAGGTTTAAACTTAGGTCCAGGTCCACATATCTCTTCTATTAATAATTCGTTACTCTCTAGTTGGTCAAGTACAGAACTGACTGCGTTCTTTGAAATCTCTTCGTTACCACCAACCCATAATATTCTTATGTTTGGTTTTGTGCATATTAACCATACTGCAAAATGTATTAACAAATCAGTTTTACCATGTCGTGGTGGTGATAATATCATTTGCTGATTACCATGCTCTATTGCTTCTAAGATAGAATTAATCCATTTGATGTGAAAGTCTGGTGTTTCGTATGGGTCGCCTGTTTCTGTTTGAAAATATCTGTCTCTAAAATTTCTAAAGTCTTCTAGTGATTTCTCTGCTACCTGTGGTAACTCCCAGGTCTTTCTTGCTTCTTCTTGTTCTAAATCTTCTATGTATGCTTGATACGCCATAGATACTGCTGCTACAGAAGTTTCAAGTATCTTTGCTACATCTTTTATAGTTGTTTTTTCTCTAAGTATATCTTTACCTAAACCTGATTCTTTGAGGTCATTATAAACTACACCTCTACGACTTTGGACATTTTGTTTACTAGGTATAACTAATTCGTCTTCTGTTTGAATCCATTCAACACCTTTAGCTTTAGCTCTTTTCTTTTGTGTTTGTATTCTGTTAGCACATCTATCGCTACAATATTTTGTACGCTTACCACTAAGAACTCTTTTACATCCTGCAGCGTAACATAATTTTCTATCTGACATAACCAGTACATTCTTTATTTTTACACTTCATGTTGTCCTTGGGTAGTAACACCTCTCCACATTTTGGACAGGGTATAGTAATGGTCAATTATTTTTTCTTCTTTTTAGGAAAGCCTTTTTTCATGTTAGCGTAAGCCTTTGGACTAATTGTAGAATTCTTTTTAGACCTACTTGTTCCTGCTTTTTTACGCTTGTTCATGTTGTAATATAAACCTTTTTTAGCTGCCATAACTCATCCTTACCACATTTTACAAGACCAATATCTTGGACTTGTTTTATCTTTTGCTGTATCACATTTATGTCTTGCTCTAAATGATTTTCTAGCTTCTGGGTTATCTTTACGAATCTCCATGTTGGGGTCTCCAAACATAACCTTTTTAACTTTGCCACCATCCTGTACAAAGACTTTAAACTTTTTACGACCATGACCTGGCTCACCCTTACCAATCCTAGAAGGACTGTTGAGTTTGACAGATTTACCTTGATATTCAGCCATACTTACTTCTTTTTCTTTTTACCTTTTTTGGATTTCTTCTTCATCCCTTTTGGGTAGCCTATACCTTTTGGCATATTAACTCCTAACTTATAATCTTTATAATAACACAAAACGCCACACATGGTGGCGTTCTGTTCGTACAGTTGTCCAAACTGTTATGAAAAATATAACAATCCACAAAAACATTTCTCTATTACACTGTACACCACATACTGTTTCCTAGATGAAAAGTTTTCCTTTCTTATTATAAATAGAAGCGTATCCTCATACGCTGCCCCTGGATTTTCCAGGTATAAGTACTATAGTACGCCCCCTGACTTAGTAGTGAAAAAAATTTTTTTATATATGCCCTCTGTTGCAGTCGTAACATAGATTAGTTTTGCCATCAAGTAAAGTAACCCTGTAGCAGGATTCACAAGTGTATTGGTCCTTTGATTTGCTCATTCTTCTTCAAACTCTCTGCAACCTACACACATACCTTCAATGAGCTCATCCTCCCAGTAGGGATGTAAGCATACATCACAATCAGTAACATAAATGAAATCCATGTTTGTATCCTAACAGATAAACCCTCTATTGCTAGAGGGTCTATACTGAACAAACAATCAGGAGGGTTTCCTGAAGCTACGAATGTAGCATAAACATTATATCACATTAATTATTTAATAGATAAAAAAAGGGGGGTTACAAGGTGTAGGCGAAAGGAGGAAACTCCTACTTGTAATACGCAACCCCCTAAAGTAATACTACCATTAAATCTTGTGGTATGATAAGATACAGATAACAAGCAAGAGGTTCTTCCTGCTTTAAGAAAAGAACCTTTGACAATATACAGTCAATCAAGTGGATTAGCAGGACCATGGTAACTAGCGTAATAGGCTATTACTTCACACATTTAAATGTTCACTATATAGTTCATTCTGGTTTTTGGGAGGGAGTGACACAGGGTTAGCTGTACTCATTCATAGTTTTAATAGACTTACTTTTAAAAAGTAATACTATATCTAGTAACAAATGGTACACCACAATATGTAGTACCACTATATCTTGTACCTACTTAACAGCATATATCTAAGGGGTACATCAACTGTAACTATGGGGTGCAGATTAAACCCCCCCAATGTTATATGCCTATATTATTGGTGTACCCAGTATAAGAATAATTCAGTATGACTAAGACTGTTTAAACAATTACCTAGGTATGAATAAGTATTGACTAGGTTTGTACCAGATTAATTTTAAACAAAGAGGGGGTAGCCCATTAATTAATATCCAGTATTTAATATCCAGTGAATAAGAAAGAAGCTGGAAGAGTGGGAAAAAATAATTAAAAGAAATACACAGTTTAAACAGAGGTTGTCTTATAATGGACTCATGCAAACATATACAGACCTTCTAGACCAACCCACTACATATAGTGGTACTACATCTAGTAGGTCCTTAACAAGAGGAGACCAAATGACTAACCAACCAATAAGTGGAATAATACTAAGTAGAGACCTAAGCGAGTTGAATGACCATGAGCTTGAAGTCCTATCTAATTCAGTTAGAGAACAGAAGGATGCGAGACAGAAAAGATTCATGAGCCAATTCCATGCAGGTATGCCAATAGCTATTACAACTGCTAGTGGAGAGACTTACCCAGCTTATATCTACAAGACTAAGAAAGCATCCATAGATTACAAATACACTGTGGATTCTGATTATGTAGAATCATATCAAGCTATGAGAACAGTTACAGAGAAAGACCTAAGAAACTGGGTAGAAGTTGGATACATCAATCCAGCAGTTCCTTCATCCTTTGAAGGTAAAGATACTTATAACTTCAAGGTGGTAACTACTGGCTAGAGTTATAATATTCTAGGAGGGTGTTTAAACAGGCACCCTTTAGGAATCTTATAAGATTCAAACAAACAAAGAAAGAGGGAAACGAAATGACTACTAAGAAAAAAACACTGAATGCAAAAGATTATCCAGCATGGGTAAGTGAGTTAAAAGTAAGTAAGAAATCTCCTGAAGATTATCTGACTTCATTCGCTAACTGGTGTGTGAAGTATGCCATCAAGAATGGTGTTGGAGATACTGATAATCTAGGAGATAAGTTAAGCGTTCACATATCTAATACCAGAGGAAGAAAAACTACTAGTAATCACAATCAAGGTAAAGCAATAGGATTATGTTACTCAACTGAATACTCTGAAGGTAATAGCATAAGAAGAATAGAGATAGATAGAGAGACCAGCGACCCACTTCAGGTCTTACAGATTGTTGCCCATGAAGTAAGTCATGCAGTGTTAGATGCTGGTGTAGGTCACAAGGGTAAATTTGTTGATGCAGTTTACTCAGTGTTTAAACTGGGAGGTATTCCAACTGCCACTACTGTAACAGAGGAGTTCACTGAACTGATTCAATCATGGCTAGAGAAAGCTGGGAGCTATCCATATATTAAGTTTGTTGATGTACAAAGAAAGCAAACTACAAGAATGGTTAAGCTCTACTGTCCAGATGTAGAATGTGATGGAGCAACTAAGAAATCTATAGAGCAAGGTCAAGGTACAATCTTTAGACTTTCATCATCTGTGGTAGACAAGAATGATTACTTCTTCTGCCCAGTGTGTATGAACAGAGCTTATGTAGATTCTCCAGTTCTTACTAACATCTATGTTTAAACAACTATAACACTATCCCCCTAGTGTGCGAGAGCCCCAGAGAAATCTGGGGTTTTTGTTTATGCCTAAGCCCACGATACAGAGGATTTAAGAGCACCATATTGATTGTGGAACTGACACCCATAGTTGTCATATACTATTGACACAGAGCAAATAAGGACACACAATATATAGTATGTTATTTCTTACCCTGTTTAAACAAAGAGAAAATCAATAGGTGTTTAAACAAGTCAAGAACTATTATTAAAATAATTGTAAATAGATGTTGTGTAAATCTGATAGGTAGTAATGTAGGTAATAGTTAATGAACGATATTCATTGGCTCCTTTAGTTAGGAGGATGGAGAGAGAGAAGGTAGCCAGATAATAACTGGATAGCCCTTAACAACTAATCGCAGACCTAGGAACTCTCTCCAAAATCCTTGAAGGTAACAAACAAACAAGAGAGGTACGATAAACAATGAGTGAGATTAAAGAAACAATTACGAAAGGACAGGCAGTAGATATTGCAGATGCAAATATCTATAACGCTTCTGATAAAGCAGTGTCTCTATCAGGTAATAAAGAAAGAAAAGGACATAGTGCAGTAGTACATGTTCCAAAGAGAGAGGTAGACTTTGATGCTGACTTAGATTTTCTAAGTGTAGATGTCAATGGTGTCCATTCATATAGAGATGAGTTGTTTAAACAACGAGTCAAGGTAACAGATAGTAGATACGAAGAGGGTGTCCAAGTATATGGTTACGCTTGTAAGACTACAAGAAGTGATAACAACAGAAAAAGCTATGAAGATTCTTATTTCTCTATTGGTTTCAAGAACAGAGAACAAGTTATACAGTTCGCTAACAAATGTTTAGACATGTTGTTAGTAGTGGAAGAAACCAAAGCACTTGAAGAAAGATATGGAGGACAGTGGTGCGACCATCCAGATGCACTAGCTCACTTCCCAAGTTTGTACGAACAAACCAAATGCCAGACTGGTAGATACTATTGGGATAGTAGTTTAAACAAGGCAGTAGAAATTAATAAGTCTACTGACCCAGATATTCTGGAAGTACACCAAGACTTCAACACTGATGAGGATGGTAACTTCACGCAAGACTGGACTAACGATAACGCAGAAGAATTGTTAGCAGGACTGGAAGAAGGTATCAAGTCTGGCTGGGATAATGATAACTTCAATGGTATCAGGGTAGCTGACTTACAGACTGGTGTTGGTAGCTATGGAGCAGGACAAGGTATCGTAAGAAGCAAAGGTAAAGACCCAGCAGATAAAAGAAAGAAGCAGTGGACAACAACATTCTATTACACAGATGGAACTACTGATACAAGGATAGGTTACTGGGAGAGACACTCCCATGGAAATGTCCAGAGATTAGAGTGGAAGGAATAAAAGTAAGGAGTAGCAGGGAGATGTGCAACACCATCTCCCTGACTGTTTAAACAAGGAGTAAACATGGCGATAAATAAAAAAGATAACAAAGTAAGTGAGATAACAAAAGAAGTACAAAGTAGTTACGACTTTTTAGAGCAAGGATATCACATGCTATCCAGTTCTAAATTAAAAGATAACAACGAACTTGATAACAAATTCTACGACCTTATGACTTCTATTGAGGAGCTGAAGGATGAAGTAGAACTACTAGAGGAGGATGAGTAATGGCTAATCAAATTAAATCTTTTCAAGGATATGTGAATCAATCTTTGATGGATGCAGGTCAACATAAACCAAATGACTACTTAATAATAATGACTAGGTTGTTTAAACAAGGACACTTAAACATGGAGCAGGTCTTTATGTTTATGAGAACCCTAGTTAGAAACCATAAGCTAGAAGCCTATAGAAAATATCTAGACGCCAACTACGATATGAGAAGACAACTCATAGAAACAGTAGAGTATGGATGGATAACAAAAGATGGCGAGTATACAGAGCACTGTTTAAACAAGCTAAAAGAATTAGGATATGGAGAAACTTTAGGCGAGTCAACAGTAAAGGAGGAGGAGTAATGGTAGCACACCCAACAATATGGATAGAGGGAACTCTTACTATAAATGGTAAAGAGTATCCATTCGCAGTTGATAATGATAGTGACAGTGGATTTGACCATGATGGATTCAGTTCACAAGCGTATAACATTGTTAATGATTTGAATGATTTAGTTAGCAAGATGGAGCTTTATAAATCATTGATAGATGACACAATAATAGAGGAGTTAGAGGGTGTGTTTAAATGTGATGAACATACTGAAGATGTATTGGTAAAAAAATATGATGACTTATACAAAAGAGTAATCACAATATTAAAGAAGATGCAGAATGATGTTCGCAGTAACGACTAAAGAATGTATCCATTGTAGGAAGACAGGTAGCGTAATGGTGGACTCAGAAAAGTACATTGAGTTTACCCAGACACCAAGACATCAACGCAGATTGATACAAGATATATTTCCTGAACAGAGCAGAGCAGAGAGAGAGCAACTGTTAACTGGTGTACATCCAGAATGTTTTGAAGATATGTTTAGAGGAGAAGGAGAATAAATACATACATGTTTAAACAAGGTGGGAGCTTTCTTTGTTTACTTCTACCTTGTACCTCAACAGTAGTTTACAATAGAGAAAATAAGGACTAAGATTAAATAGGAGATTACATAGGAGAACTATGATTTATCAAGTACAAAGTACAAGTGTTTATGGTGGTACTGTGACATGGCAGTACGACAATGAACATGATGCGAAGTGCAAGGTAAGGGAACTCAAAGACTTAGGTGGTATGTTTATCGTTAGGTTAATTGAGATTCCAATAGAACAACAAGTAGTTTAAACAACTATCAATAAGAAGGAGGAAGTATGCCAAATGGCAAAGGGGGATTCTTTACCCCAGAAAATCTAAAGAAGTGGAGTATGGATTTATCTAACGCCTGTGGAGGAGCAGTAGTTATTAAGTCCAAGGTGTTGAGGAAGCCAGAACCAAGAGTTGCAAACATATTACTAGAGGAATTCGTAGTTGCTTATAATGAACAGTTAGTAATTATGAATGAAGAAAGTAAGGAGGAAGAAGAGTAATGGAATTATTTATATGGATACCAATAATGCTAACGACTATAACATTCTTAATTGTTCTAGTGTTGGTACTGGTTGCACACATACTAACTAATAAACCAATGAGGGTTATCAGTTTAAACAATGATGCAATAGATTTTATTGATGAGTTACAAATAGATATTTATGAGGAGGACTATGATATTACAGACAATTAATGATAAAGATATTACTGGTGTAGAGGGCAAGGTATCCTACGCTAATGGTGTTGAGATGGCGTTTCATCACATACCAGAAGGTAAACATGAGGACAGAATAAACGCATTAACACTACAAATAAATACTGCTAGAGAGATTGAAAAGAATCTGTCTCTACAAAGAGCTAGACTATTAGAATATATTGTAGAAGAAAAGAAGCTATCAGTTATACAGTGTGCAAACATTATGAAGGTAAGTAGACAAAGAGTATATAAGATAATTGAATCTAACAAAGACAAACAGGAGGAAGAATAATGGCTAAGTACGACCCAGATAAATATGAAACAGTAGAAGATAGATTAAAAAAATTCTGGAAGGATAACCCAGATGCAAGAATATCTACAGAGATACTACACATAACACAAGATGGTACTTGTGTCACTATTAAAGCAGAGGTGTTTAAACAGGAAGAAGATGCACGACCAGTTGCAACAGGTATAGCACAAGAAACTAAAGGACAAGGTGGATTCGCTAACGCTGATGCATGGATGGAGAACTGTGAAACAAGTGCGATAGGTAGAGCGTTGGCTAACTGGAAGTACCAAGGTAGCAACAAGGCTAGACCAAGCAAAGAAGAGATGTCTAAAGTGGGTGCTCAAAACAAAGTACAAGTTACTAAGGTTGACAATCGTAAGAAAGAAAACAAACCTAGTGATGAGAGCCTGTCTAGTTTAGAAGAAGCTAAGGCAAAGTTTGATGAAGACATTGGAGTTAATAAAGAAGTTACCTCTAGTAACGCAAGTCAAATAGCCAAGCTAATTGCAGGATGGGGATTGCCTAAAGCTACAGAAGATGAAGTAAAGAAGCAATCTTTTAATGAATTTATTGGAGCAGGACACAGTAAAGATGTAGAGAGTTGGGATAACGATACCATTGGAGCGTACTTAGATTTGTTTGAATCTATTGCAAACGAACAACCTATACCTTCTGATGTAAAGATTGTTGAGGATGTATTTGGAGAAGTCAAGGACCTAACTAAAGCCTGTCCTGATTGTGGTGCGACTGAGTGGATAGAGGACAACAGACAGAAGAAACAAGATGAACCAGAAAAGTTTGGTAAGATACCAAGCTGGAGTTGTAACAAGTATCCAGCTGGTGGTAAGAATGGTTGTGGTTGGACTGGATGGGGAGATACTGACTGCCCAACAGAATGGCTCTAGAAGATAACAATATATCAATTAATCTGGATAAGTTAAAAGACAAGTTAAAGAAACGCTATCCAGATTATAACTTTGATATACAACCAGAGCCAGATACACGACACAAGTCGCCATTCATTTGTAAAGACAATGATATATTTTATACAGATGCAGAGGGTAATAGATATTGTGGAGCAAGATACAAGCATGTAGAAGATGACAATATATACAAGTGGGAGTACAGAGTTTGTCATGCACTGGTAGAAAAAGCAGACCAAGGTGCAGACCAAGATGAACTCCCATTTTAAAATGGAACAAAGCGATAGACCATATCAAGATAGAGTTAAAGATAAAGTAGGCAAGGAAGCAGAAGATAACTTTGAAATCTATCTAACACAACTAGGGTTAGTCAAACAAAAACAATGGATGAAGACTGGCACTAGCCCATGGGAACATGAGATGCCACTGTTCTGGTTGTACACATTCATAGCAGTTAATCCAGACTACCTAGTGTACATTCAAAACGAACTACGATTGTGTGAAGTTAAAGGTACAACTAAGTTAAAGCTAGATGACTACCAAAAGCTATATCAAATGCACGAAAAGACTAGGTTGTTTAAACAAGTAGATGTTGGTATATATTATTACAACAGTTTTTATAAAGGTTTTAAATGGATACCATTTGTTCAAGTACAAGAAATGTGGAACGAAATGAAACACTGGGGAACATATCCTGAAAAAGATTTCCAAGGTAACCCTAAGTTGTTTAAACAACTACCCTTTAATCGTTTATAAAGGGCAATAATTATCCCATCCCTTGTCACTTATAGTGAAAGTCAGGACTCCAGGGTGTGACCACAGTCCAGTTTGTGCAGTAAAGTCTATGCTCTGGTCTATTGATGGTGCTTGAAACCAAGTTCTATCACCTTGTTGTTTCATTCTTAGGTGATGGTAATGAGCAGTTACTAAAATCTCTGCATCTCCTACTGGTAGCCACCCATACATTTGACCCTTCCACCACTTCTCAATCTTAGCTTCTGGATTACCACTACCACCTCCAGTCATGTGACCATGCGTAAAGGCAACTGTCTTACCCTTTACCATTATCGTTTGATGAAAGCCAGTAGGCACATTTACTTCTACCTTTCCATATCTTTCTGGGTTAGCCTTCATAATCTCTTCACATATCTGTAAGTGCATTGTGTCAGAGTTATCTAATCTGTTTGTAGATACTTGTCCTTTACTTGTTCTTGACATCTCACCATGATTACCAGGAACACCTGCCAAGATTAACTTAGGTGCGTGAGGTAGGAAGGTATCAATCGTCTTCATTATCATTGACCTTGCTAATGCGTATTGTTCAATCAGTGACAAAGAAACATTGTGTGGTTGGCTTTCAAAGAAAAAAGGCGTACAGTTTTCTGTGAGGTCACCTAAACCTACCATATAGATTTCATCTATTTGTACTCCAAGTTTACGCAGGTCTTTAATCCTGTTCACACCATCTTGTAACGCCCTGTCGTATCTGTTGATAGTGTTCTCAACTCCATAATCTTTTTTTCCAAGTTGCCAGTCACTCATAAACCACATGAACGCAGTGTCACCTGGGTTAAACTTCTTAGTTATAGGAGGTTTCTTCTTAGCTTGTTTAAACAAGGCTTGAAAATATTTGTCATGTCCTGGCTTTTTCTTTTTGACTATACCTTTAAACGCATAAAAGGTTTCTGTCGCACCACCTTTAAGTTGTACATTCCAACTAGAAGCACGAACACTACCTTCTATCTGGTAATGTTTAGGGTCAAATCCCCATTCTTTAAGTATGGAATCTAGTTTGTTTCTGTAGTGTGGGTCTGTTCCAACATGTGTGATTTCGCCCATGCCAGTCTGTTCATTGACTTCTAATCCTGGTTGCCATCCAGTCTTATAGAAATTATTTCCCCACTCTTCTGGTACTTTAGGCATTCTATCCTCCTTTGCCCTGTTAATCTCAGTATACAGGAGCAGTGTGATAGTTTTTTATTTAGATATTTTTTTCTTTGCGAACTCTTTGACTACTACTAATGCAGAAGAACCACCTGCGATTGCAGCTAATTGTAAAGCGTTAGCATCTACACCTACTAAAGGTGAGATAGTTAAAGCACCTATAAATGCTTCAATAAATGTCCAAACAGTTTTCTCAATCATTGATTTTATATCATCATTCATTGTATTAATTTTCCTAACTTTAATTTTCTTTCTATACTCTCTAGTTTAGTAAAGATGTCATCAAGTTTCATGTAGTCTTTAGGTTTGTTATCTTCACCATCAAGGTTTATCTTTGTATATTCTATGGTGACATCATCACCTTTAAGTATTGCACCAGATACTTTAGGATAAAGTTTCTTGTAAGCGTTAGCACTACTGCCAACCATACCATTAAAGTTTACATCTAAATCTTGTTGTGAGTCACCAATTATCAAACAACCACTGGTGTGTTCATCTGTGTTACCTTGGTGGATAAGTATATATTCAAAGCCTGGTACATCTTGTAACCACAACATACCTCTATGAAAGGTAGGATACTTCTTGGTGTAACGAGTATTGAATCCACCAACTGTCCTAAGTTTAAGTTTGTATGTGCCTTCTGGTATGCAGGTTTCGTGCATAACTTTGACTGCTTGATACTGGTCCTCTAAAGTATAACACTCAAACTTACCATCAATAAACAGCATCCCATTAGTTGCATCCTTACCAAATTGTGTCCTGACTACTTGTAATTTCATACCTTTATCTTAGTGGCTATGGTTGTTAGCTTCAAGGTATGCCAGTCTAGTTTTTAAATCGTTAAGTTCCCACATACTATTGTTAACAGTTTGTACTTGTGTTTCTACCCTAGTCAAAGAATCATTGAGGTCTTGGTACTCCCACTTTTCTAGTAAGTAATATCTATCTAAATCAAACCCACCATCTCTAACCTGTTGCTCTAAGTTATATAAGTTAGCTTGTAGTGTAGCCATTTCTTCATTAAACCTACCAACATTTTGTGCTGCCATTTCTAATTGCATTATCTTTTCATACAGTACAGCTATATCATTCTGTACATAAGTGCTATCTTTGAGAGTTACAAATTCATACTCAATGTTATTCATCCTCTCATCAATTCCTGTAAGAGTTATAAGTACAGCGTTAAGAGATTGAATACCTGCACCAACAGAGGACATAAGAGCTATACCTGTAACAACTAAACCTAGATTATCTTTAAGTTTTTTAAACACTACTTACCTATTGGACAAGTGTTGCACATACCAGTACATAATCCACAAATCATTATCCACCTATCTTCCAGATTATCTCTGTAATCTCTGAATCAATATTCTGTATGATGTTCAATACATCACTAAGTTTGTTGTTTGAATTAATAACTTCTACTTGTAAGGCAGTAACTTCTTGTTGTAAATCATTAACTGTTTTAAATAACCAACCAACAAGAGCAGCTAAACCACCTTGTAATACTTGACTTAAATTTACTTGTGCTTTCATATATCCCTACATACTTAGGCTACCAACAATTAATATAACTGTGGCAACTAATCCTAATACTTTATAAAATTCTGATTTATCTAACTTCTCATCTAGCTTCTTATCTATGTCATCTAACTTATCAAATATCATTTGATTCA
>Ga0181419_1000049_pt1 | contig 36938 bp, 42 predicted proteins | sample 42SPOviralmetaG_FD_130144 | JGI IMG/M metagenome (GOLD analysis project Ga0181419, IMG submission 130144) | Marine viral communities from the oligotrophic San Pedro Time Series (SPOT) site, San Pedro Channel, CA, USA - 42 SPOT_SRF_2013-04-24 | ecosystem: Environmental > Aquatic > Marine > Strait...
GAAACAAACAGTCAGTATGTAGGACCAAAGTTTTTTATGAGTCAAACAAAAGAGAGACAGCCTGTTGCTCTTTGTGTTTTAAATGTTGTTTCTGTAAACCAACAATTTCATTTAAGAATGGAAAAGAAAACAGGCAATTATCAACTAGGTGATTCGCGAGAGATGGAAGCTCTCAGCGTAAATGTTTATAAATTTTAAAGGATTAAAAAATGTATTTAAAAGTATATTGTTCAAGTGATATTAAAACAGGTGACGTTCTTCATTACAACACAACTTCTCAAGTTTGGGAAAGAGCAACGGGCATAGATCATCCTTTGTGTGTAGCAAGTGAAGACGCTGTTTTAAGAAATGTTGACACAAATGATTATGCAGTCAAAGGCATCTTTGCAGGTCCTGTACTTGCAAAAGCGTCACGCTCTATTCCCGTTCAAGGTGGTGAATTACAAGTAGAGAACGGGGCGGTCTTTGTTGATAATAGTGCTAACGGCAGCGGCATCATTTGTCCTCAATTCATTGACAACACAGACCCAAGAAACGCAGGTGACTTGATTCAAGTGGTGATTCGATAATGTTCAACATCAAACTTGATTTAGAGAATGCTGATAAGCTTTTGCAATCACCACTTGCAATTGCTGCTTTCTGTATTGCTCTATGTTTCATTTCCATTTTGATTGGCATGTCACATGGATCAACATCAAAGAAAGAAGTGTGTAGTGAAGAACTTGAACTGGTCATTGTTCAAAGCAATCAGATTAAAGCACTCGAATCAAAGCATGCATCTTGTGTTGCTGATGGTGAAACGTCTTGCATTGAACGTGAACAAAGGTTGTGTAGAGTTGATAAGGAAGCAATCAAGTTGAACTGCAATGATTTGATTGATCGCATTATGAAGGATTTAAAGAAATGATCTTCAACATTCTTATACCTGCAATTTTACAACTTGGATTTGCAACCATCACTTTAGATGATGGCCATCAAGTTCATTCTAAGTTTGTTCCATCAGGAACCATTTCACCAGCATCAGGCTTCATTGTTTCCGTTGGTGATATGGCAGATATTCAAAGTGCATTGCATGGAAACAGTTGCTTGATTCGAGTCAGTGAAATCAAGACACGCTTTGAACAAGAAGTCAAAGACAGAGTAGAACGTTGTGAGTCACGCATAAGCATATTTCAAAAGTCTCTTGACGAATCTAAACAATTAAACAATCATCTTAAACAGAAGCTTGAACAAGAAGAGGTCTATTCAAATCGACTCCTGATTGTTTCAAGTGCGGTGGTTGGTGTGCTTGCTACATCAACTTTGTATTTCAGTTTAAGGTGAGGAATTAATGCAAAATAAAATAATGGGTGAAGTGGTCTTTGCTTCACAATATGCAAGACAGACAGACACAGGCCGTGAATCATGGATTGATGCAGTTGATCGTGTGGTTGATATGCACATTGATAAATATCCACATTTGGCAAAAGAGATTGTTGAAGCGTTTCAACTTGTCAAAGAACAGCGTGTTGTACCAAGTCAAAGATCCATGCAATTTGGCGGTAAAGCTATTCAACAAAGAAACATGAGAATCTACAACTGTACTTTCTCACCAGTTGACAGACCACGGTTTTTCAGTGAGATGTTTTGGTTGCTTTTATGTGGATCAGGTACAGGGTTCAGTGTCAAAGAAAGAAACATCAAGAGACTACCTCGAATCGTGGGTGTTGAAAAACATGCAAGACGTAAATCATTAACACATGTTGTTCAAGACTCCATCGAAGGATGGAGTGAAGCACTTCAAGCATTGCTTGATTCATACTTTCATGTTGATTACTTTGAACACGCAATTGACCATGAAGTGTTTTTTGATTACTCGCAAGTAAGGCCACGGGGTGCACCTATTTCATCAGGTGGAATTGCACCAGGGCATGAACCACTTGAAGCATGTTTAAATGAAATCAGACACATCTTAGTTTCAAGACTAGGTAAACGTCTAAGGTCAATTGATGTGTTTGACATGTGTATGTCTTTATCAGCTGCTGTACTTTCAGGAGGTGTCAGAAGATCTGCATCAATCTGTTTGTTTGATAAAGATGATGAGTTGATGTTGAATGCAAAGGTAGGTGAGTGGTATATCACACATCCTAATCGAGCATATGCAAACATCAGTTCAAACATCATCACAGATGGAACAGAAAAGAAATCAGATGTTGAAAAGGCCGTTGATCTAAACAGCAACTTTGGTGAACCTGGTGTGTTCTTTTCCAATGCTCCTGACTTTGGAACGAATCCATGTTGTGAAATTGGCTTATGGCCTTATTGGGTTCAATCACCAGCGGGTGAAACTGTCTACAAGGTTCCACTCTCAATGAGTAGGAATAAAGAACAGCTTGAAAAAACAGGGTGGAAATTCAGAAGTGGATGGAGTGTGTGCAATCTTACTGAGATTAACATGCAAGAGAACAAGACTTTTGAAAAGTTCATGGAATCATGCAGGGCAGCTGCATTCATTGGAACACTTCAAGCGGGCTATACAAACACGGGGTATCTTGGTCTTGTATCAAAGAAGATCATTGAGCAAGAAGCATTGATAGGTGTTTCCTTGACAGGTATGTATTCTAATTTCAGTGTTTCTTTCTCACCAAAGATTCTTGAAGCGGGTGCAAAAGCTGTGGTTGAAGAGAACATGCGAGTTGCTCAAATGATTGGAATCAACTATGCATCAAGAACAACATGCATCAAACCAAGTGGGAATACATCCACGCTACTTGGTACAAGTGCAGGCATCCATCCATTTCATGCAAAGCGTTGGATCAGAACCATACGTTTAAGCAAGATCAATCCTGTGTGGAAAGAAATCAAGGAACATCTACCATCCTGCATCATTGATCAAGAAGGTGATACAGGCATTGTTCAATTCGCTTGCGAGGTTCCTGATGTTAATTCATGGATCAGAGATGAAGTGAATGCACAATACCATATCGAGCAAGTCAACTTAGTTCAAAAGCATTGGGTATTACCTGGTAGTGCAAACAGTAGAGTTGAAGGTTTAACACATAACGTTTCAAACACTTGCACAATCAAGGCACATGAATGGTTGTTTGTTGCTGATTGGCTTTGGAAGATTAGACACACAGTCAAGGGCGTTGCAATGATGCCTGATGCTGGTGACTATATATATGAGAATGCACCATACCAAACAGTATTAGACAATTCATTGAGTGAAGCAAAGTGGAAAATGTTAGCAAAGGTTGACTGGTCTGTGATTGACTTTACTAAAATCTATGGTGGAAATGATGCACACTTAACAGGTGCATGTGATGGTCAGAAATGCGAAATGCCTTTACTCAAACAAGGGTAGTGTTTGCATGATGTCATCATACATGGCTTGATTAAATAAGTTCTCATCTTTGGTGATGGTGTCAAGGATGTCTTCTTGTGTCTCTTCACTGATCAAGTCTTTAGATAAAAGCTTCTGAGTGAAGTGTGCAAGTTCACTAAACCAAGGTGAACAAGTCCACTTGATTACATTCACGCAATATCCAAGCAAGTCATCATCACGGTTCTTGCTATAACAAGTACCATAAAACGCATCAAACATGGCAGCCAATGAATCAGAGTCAACATCCTTAAGACCTTCTCTTGTGAATCCTGCTAAGCGTCCATTCTTTAAGATCACTCGCAATGGTGAGAACATAATAGGATAAAAGAAACGCCTAAAGTGAAACTCATCCATTTCAGTTGGTGAAGTGCCATCTGAATAATTAGAAAGGGCCTGCAAAGAATCATCAACATCAATACCCTCATCTGTCAATTCTTGCAGTACAGTGCTGATATTTGTGAAGTCTCTTAGGTGAAACTTAGGATCTTGAGGTGATACATGAACCACTTTATGTGCAGGTTGTGGTGCAGGTTGTGGTGCAGGTGGTTGACTTACTTTAGACTTTTTTTTTAAGTCGTATGGAATACGTTCACCATTGGATGCATAAGCAATGCGTTCAACTTCATCAGCATCATCAAGGATTTGTTCAGCAAGTTCATCAGGACTGTTGGCAGTTCCAACTACATCAGGAAAGACCACACGGCACAATGCTGTAGCAGCTCGCTTTCCACACATCACCAAAGGCATCTGTTTCCATGTTTTATTGTTATCATTGCCACGCATTCTGCAATCATACATTGTGAAAGTCCATTCATGAACAGGTGCGTCAATTCCATATTCCTTGGCAAAGTCTAGTTCATCAGTACGCATTGCAGTGTATCGAATGCCAACAGTATGAGGATTGACGTTACCTTGATCGTCATATTCTGGTGTCAATGCTTCTGCCTTCATCATTGCACAGATCTTCTTGCCTGTGGTTGGATCCACAAAGCCGCGCACAATTCCAACCATGGCATCAGCATTCAATGCAGGCTTGCCATGTATACAATATGTTTGAGACATACAAGCAAGTGCATTGTAGTTGAAGAGGTGACCAAAGGTCAGAAAGCATTTGATGTTGTCATCATAATCACGTTGGCTGGTTGAATTGTTCTTGATGATTTCGTCATGTTGTGGATTAAGCATATTGTTCTCCTTTTATATGCGTCTTAATTATTGATTAGATAAAATAAGTGAAGTGGTTTTAAGTGTAGAGGTTGAAGGGGCCTTGACTACAGAATGATTGCCACGGCGTTCTTTACAGTTCTCTTGAAATTGCAAGACCAGACTTGATGCAAAGATGATCAAGATTAAGATTGCAAATAGTTCAATGCGTTGGGTTTGCTTTAAGCGTTGATTGTAATTCATTTTAATATCCAAAGTCAGTTAAGTCATAAGTGTTCGATGTAAGTTTGTTGAGTGATTCACAAAGCTTAGTTGCGACTCTGTAAGACATTGGCAGCTTACCATTAAGTATTCTAGTCAGATGCTCATATGAACAATCCATGTCTTTTGCAAGTGTACGCATTGACATATAGTTTTTAGTTAAGTCATTAGTGATTTGATGCTTCATGTGTTTCATTAAATCTCTCCTTTATATGTTAATAAGTCTTCTCTGTTTACTAAATGAACAGAATATACTGTTCCTTGTTCGTCTTCTGATCTGCACGCAATAAATCCGTTTTCACGAGCTGTTTTTGCTTGATAGCCTTGAACGTACCAGGAAAGCTCTCCAATTAATTCGTAACCATATTCTTCAATAGAAGAGTCGTTCTCTTCTAAAGCTTCTTGAATCAAGTCGCTTATGTCTTCGCTCTCTGTTATCAAGTCAAAGATTTGATCATCGTCTAATGTAAGATCAAAAAGACAGTTTGTAATATGCTTTGCTTCTTCAATAATTTCTTGAGTAGGTTCAAGATCATAGTAGTCAATGACCTGATCTTCGTTAATCTCTAAAGTATACAAATGAACTTCCTTACTCATTGTCATTGTGTAAATGTCAGTAGAGAAAAAAAGAGCGCCTTCAAAGTATTCATGATTTGAATTGATAGTCTCAATGATTGATGGGCTTGTATGATTTAAGATGAAAGACATATTAGATTCCTTTTCGTTGATGTATTGTTTGTACATTTATTTATTCACTATGTCAAATATAAATTGATAAAAAAAGCAAATAAAGTTTGACATGGTTGTCAAATGAACATAAAACTTAGATTCATCTTATATAAAGGAGAACACATGAAGGAATATGAGGTAAGACAATTAATCCTTAAGTCTGAATTGAAGGCAATGGAAAAGGTCGTTATGTTTGCAATCTTAATGCGTGTGGACTGGTCAACATTCAGTGGTCAAGTCAGTGCAAGTCTGCTAGTTGAATCAACAGGTGGAACATTACCCACTATAAAGCGAACACTTTCACAGCTAGTCAAGAAAGGGTGGATCACTCGAACATCAAGATACATTGAACGCACTAAATCAACCGCCGCTTTTACAACTATCCAACTTGATAAAGTGGGTATCAAGAATGATACCGTATCAAATATGAACCGTATCAAACTTGATACCCCCACAGTATCAAACTTGATACCCCCCCGTATCAAATCTGATACCCCTAGCAGTATCAAACTTGATACCCATACAGTTAGTAACAATATTAATTCAGTTAATAACAATATAGAAGAAACTGAAACACTTGATGAAAAGGAAGTGGATCAAAATTGCATTGAGGGGGAAAGTGAATTTTGGATTTACCCTTCATCCATAGAAGACGCAGTTACTAGAAGAAGAACAGAAGAGTATATTCAAGCACATCCAAATATGACATATTCAGACAAGCAAAGATTACTCTATCCACAACTAAGCAAGCCTATGTGGTCCACAAACAACTAAATGAAATCATGCAAAGGAGAACACATGAAATCAATTAAGCAAGCAATCAAAGACTTTGACCTAGATCATTGGGCACGTTCATTGAGAGTCAACAGCATCAAAACAAATGTATCAAAGCCCAACATCATTCACCATCGTCACCTCGAACAAGCAAACTTACTTACTAAAGAAGTCATTGCAGGTGTCCCACAAATCAAAGTTAATCTCTTAAACTCTTGTGAATACAATGGGTGTACTGCATCACATTCAGGTATACACACAAGACAAGAAACCAAGATCCTTGATGATGTTAAACCATATGAACCTGTGATGATTGAAGATGATCAAGGCAAGAAAACAGAAGATGTTTCAAAACGTCCTGATGATCTAATCATTGATGATGATGGTTTATGGGTACCAGTTCAACACAGGTATACCTTTGGTATTCCATGCAAGTTCTGTGGATTGATCAACAAACATCTACTTGATTTTAAAAACAGTGGTTTAACATCTGATGCTATTGGCAAGCATGTTGACAACTATGACTTCGAAGAAGGTCTTAAACAATTGTCTCTTGACTTTGTTCAAGGCAAGCACCAAGGCGGTCTGATTTATGGAAACACAGGAAATGGAAAGACACACTTGCTTTGTGCCATTGCTCGTGAATTGATCTTTGCAGGTAAGAAGGTCAGATACGTTTCACATCAACAGCTGCTAGAGAACATCAAGAAATCCTTTGATAAGAATAGTGATGTTAGTGATCCAAGGTATTCATGGCTTGATGGTGTTCAAGTAGTCCTGTTTGATGAACTTGGATTCTTTAGACAGAATGAGTGGAGTCGTCAAACAACTAATGAACTAATCCATGCAATCCATGCAGCAGGCGTTCAAGTGCTGTTTGCTTCCAATCTCACACCACGCCAAATGAAACAACAGTTCTTGGATATAAGATCAATCAGTCGAATCAGTGGCATGTGTCAAGACTTCAAGTTTGAAATGAAGGGTGAAGACAGACGAGCATCTGATGATTTTTGGAAATAAAAAAAACAGCATGTGGAAAAGGGAGAACACCACACGCTGCTTTTCTTTTACTTGAAACCCAATTATCAGCAAGGCACACTAACAAAAGGATCTTCAATATTTATCATATTAAAACTGTGTACACAATGACATTGTTTGAATGTAGATAATCAGAACCCCTTTTATCATATGCACTGTTAATTGGGTAATGCACATCCAACAGACCTGCATGGTGTATCAATCGAGCACATACTAAACAAGGGGCCGTTGTAATATAGATTGAACAATTCAATACACTGATGCCTTTTCTCAATGCATTCATAAGTGCATTTGCTTCTGCATGATGACAACCAAGTTCAATATGTGTTCCTGATTTAATCTTGTTCTTTGTTCTTTCACATTCATCCACATTACATAGTTTACCTGGTGCACCTCGTGGAGGTCCATTGAAACCCATTGCAACAGGATTGTTTGATTGATCTACAATCACAGCACCAACTTTACCCCTTGGGCATGGTGATTGATCAGAAATCAATAGAGCATGTTGAATCCAATGCTTTGACCAGTTCATGAATTGAATCCACAGATCTTCATAAGTCTCTTCATATCTTCATCCTCATTCAACAGATTAACAATAGTCCATGCATATTCAGCAATTTCTTTTTGTGCATGTGGATCTGTTCTTTGTTTTAAGAAATGAATCAACGCTTGAAATGAACAAGTCCAATAGCATTCAGACATTAAGGAAGTGGGTAAGATCATTCTTGCTTGTTCTTTACATAGTCCAATTGTCAACAGGTGTTTATATGTATCAAACAAGCTATCAATTGTATTCTGATAAATAGTGGAACAATCAGATTGTGTTTCATCATCCAACTCTTGACCGCTTCCTTGCTTCACTGACTTGTCTGGTTTAGATCTCCACTTTTGAGGATGATAAAATGAATGCTCGAACTCAACATACCTGCCACTAATTTCATTCCAACTGCAACCAACTTGATGTTTCATCCACTGTCTTAAGATGAATATGGGTGCTCTAATATGGAAAGTGAAATGTATATGTCGAAAGGGTGAAGTGTGTTTATGGGTCCACAGATATTGAATCAACTTCCAATCTTTATCATTCATTGATTCAATCTGTTTACCAAAACTTATTCTTGCAGCATTCACAATATCAAGTGTGCTACCTGACTGTTTTACAAGCTTGACATTCATGGACTCTTTAAACTCACTTGCACTTGATGATCTTGCATTGTCTCAACTTTAGCAACACGTTCACGCATCTTATTAAATTCAGTCCATATTTCAATACGGCCTTCTCTACATGTCTTATGTTGGGCTTCAAGATTCAATTGTATTTGCGTCAATGCTTCTTGAAGTCTTTCAATTTGTTCCATGGTTTTACCCAAGGTTCGAGCTGCATAAAAGATCAAAGATCCAACGGTTCCAAGTAGTCCAACAATATGCCAAATAGAATCAAAGTTAATGTTCATTTCATACCTCGTTTTAATACAGATGAATCTTCATATAATACTTGATGTTTGCTTGACTTCAATTTCTTTTATAGTAGTATACATATATACATATATAGATAGGAAGGTGATATGTATATGAAATCCATAATGTTGAACGTACCCTTGATCATGTCAGACGCACTTGATGAAATTGCAAAACGTGAGAATAAACCACGGTCTTATGTAATGCGTGAAATGCTTGACCAGGGAATTAAAGAAAGACAAAAGAAAGGCAAGGCACATGAGTCTAAATAAAATCCACATCATTGGGCGTGTTGGTAAGGATCCTGAAAGCATCAACACAAAGTCTGGTGATGTAATGACAAAGTTCAGTGTGGCAGTATCAGATAAGTACAATGGTGAAGAGCGGACCCAATGGTTCAACTGCAAAGCATTCAAGTATTCTGCAACTTACATCTTGAACAATGTGCAAAAAGGCACACAGGTCTATATCGAAGGATCAATGCAATCTAACAAATATGAAGATAAAACATATTGGGATTTGATCACCAACAAGGTCTTAGTCTTGGATGGTAGAAAGGCACAAGATGATAGCGGTAAAGGATATTGATATGGAAAGAATCACTGACTTAGAACTACAAATCAAGTCCATTGATCTTGCTCTTGAAGTATCAAAGACATTGATGCGTGATAATCAAACAGCTTATGAAGCGACTCAAAAAGTAGCTATTCGTGAGATACACAGAATACAATCTGAAATTGATGCAATCGTTGAAGCTGATCCAACTATTGATGATGAAGGTGAATCAGATGGATAAGAATGACCTCGAACAATTAGCAGCTCGTGAATCAACTGTTATTAATAAAGATAAGAGTAAACTATCACGCGCGTGTAAGTACACTGAAATCAGAGCACACAATCTTTGCACTCATATCTCAAAGGGCAATACATTCAGAGCGTCTGCAAAAGCAGAAGGCATAAGTGAAGCGACCTTTCACAGATGGAGAAAAGAACATCCTGACTTTGGTGAAATGGTTGAACAGGCACTTGGTGTCAGTGAAGCAAGACTAGTGAACAAGATTGCAGAAACAGAAGATTGGCGGGCGGCTGCTTGGATACTCGAACGGCGGTTCCCAGATTCATGGACTAAGAGAGAACAGATTGACATGAACGTTTCACGGTCAGAAGGTCTTGATGAAATCAAAGCAATGATCAAACAGACTGATCATCTATTAAATGTACAAAGGAAAGAAGGCAGCAATGAAGAAGATAATAAATAGTCTAGTATCATGGATCTGCCTTGTATTATTTCACAAGTAGTCAAAGGCTATTGTTCATCATGGACAACCTTGTACTCATCGTTTAGATTTCTTAAAAAAGCTGATTGATCAAGTCAATGATACTGAGTTGAATAAAGCATTGGATCATGAATTTGAATTGCTTCAAGATCAGATCAGTATGAACGTTCTGACATTTATTGATGGCATTGTACACACATTGCTTGAAGAGTATGAACCATGTGATGAACGCACTAAACATTTAAAGGCATTGTTTGAAGGGTATCAATCTTATTATTCGTTTCCAAATAGAGAGATTGCACTAGATGACTTTGAAGAAGGACATGGAATAATTAAGGAGCTGCACGATGGTTGAAAGAAAGCAGGTGTTGAAAAGTAAGGTGTTTGATTATTGGATGAATACAGACAAAGGACAAAAGAGAGTAATTTCAATCATCCAAAAAACTGGTGTATCCCCTTCTTTCATTTGTGCAGATCAGGACTTTCCTGAATGCTTTGCATGTGCATCACCAATGCAGTCTTTCTCTACTCGTAAAGATGGAATGAAGTATTGGCGTGACTTATGGAATAAAACAAAACTAGAGGTTGCCCATATCATTCCACATTCAAGAGGGGGTGAATCAATACCATCTAACTTAGTTCTTTTATGTAGAGATTGTCATAGAGACAACCCTGACAGTTTAAATGAAACGTTCTTCTGGAGGTGGTTATGCAATAGACCTAGTTGGACAACTAGAAGACTTCAAGCATTGCAAGAGGTTCCTTTAAGTAAAGATCAAATGAACAACTTGATGCAGGCACTTGGTTCAATTGAAGGCATTGAAGAACGACTTAAAGAAATAGGTAATCTGGTTGAAGAATCATGGACTGCTGTTGATCCTGTTTTAGTTCAAGGTAAATATTCAGCGGGGTCAATAGCTGAAATGATTCACTACATGGCAGACAACTTAATTAAACAAACTTAATTCATGCAAAGGAGAACACATGAATACAGAACAAACATCAATCAACTTATATGACAATACATACATTGACAACGTTGGGTTGCCTGCATATCCATGGCGAGTGTCAGCAGGACACAAGTTTGAAGCAATGGGTTCAATGGCTTTCTTTCAATCACAGATGAACAATCACCACATTGTTCGACAATGCTACAAAGATCAATACATGAGTGTTTCAATGATCCATGGTGAAAGTCATCTGTATGACCTATCCTACAAAATCAATTATAGTGTTGATACTGGTTCTGATCTTATTAAGAAAACTAAAACACAGATGTTGGTCGAGTTTAAATTATTGACCAATGAATCTTTTAAGAAAAGAGGTCTGGTTGATGGCCTTAAGAACATCTTTAGATATAATGATAAATCTAAACGTGCACTTGACTTCTTGCAAAGACATTCAAAAAGCACTGTTGAAAAGTTGAACTTGCTGGTCATTGGTTGCACCTCCTTTAATTCACAAGAAGTGGTTCAATGTTCAACTGCAAAAGTCTTTGGTCCAATCTGGTGCATTGCATATATGCCAACAGCTGAATCAAGAAAAGATCATCCATCAGTGAAGAAGGCCATGGTGATGTTTGATGACTTTGACCAATATGCCCAATGCATCCACAACGCTACAACACCTCATCATCTGTTTGACATGATTGAGCACAAGTCAGACTTAAATGACACGCTTGATTTTATGGAGACTTTCAAACTGCCATGAACTTAAACTTAAATGAACTACAACAAAACATTGTTGCTCGAATCAGAAGACAAGACAAAGTGATAAGCGCGCGGTGTGGATGGGGATCAGGTAAGACGAGTGGACTAGTGTTTGCTTTGTGGTTCATTAGTCGTATACGACCAGGTACATCCTCTCTTTTAGTCACTGACACATCACCTCGATATAGATCTGTACTTGGTCCTGAAATCGAAAAATGGTTAGGTCCAATAGGTTGGACTTTCAATGCACTTGAATCAAAATGGTCTGATCCAATCACGGGTTCATCCATATGGTGTAGGTCATACTTTAGACCAGGTACAAGAGAAGCCACGCACAATCCACTTGAAGGTCTAAACATCACAAGTGGTGTTGCCTTGATTGATGAATGTCAAACATTCAAAGATGATGAGGTTGCTCAAAAGGCACTAGGACGTTTAAGAAGTGGACCTACTCCCATTATGATCTTAGTGGGTTTGCCTGTTGCTGATGCGTGGTGGTGTTCACTTGCAGAAAAAGCAGGATACGAACCTTTGCTTTTCACTTCCTATGTAAATCAAAACAACCTAAGTGATGAATGGTTTGAAGCAACTAAATTGCTTCCTGAAGAAGAACGCCTTGCCATGGTGATGAATGAACCAAGGCCACCAAGTGGATTGATTTATTCTGAATGGACTGCAAAGCATGTGATCAATGACTTCAAGTACAAGCCAACAATGACAGGCCGTATTTCTGTGGACTGGGGATTCAGAAAACCATCTGTATTGATCATGGTGTATGATGAGGAAAGACAAGCAACAATCATTGTGCATGAAATCAATCCACAGGAATGTACAATTGATGAACTCGCAAGGATGATCTTATTGATAGCGTGGCCACGTTCATTGATGAATCAAGCACCTGGTCCTAGAATCTGGTTAGATTCAGGTGTGGCAGATAAAGCGGGTGCAGCTCGAAATGATCAGACAGGACGTTCTGCATTTAGAGCAATGAAGAAATTACCACATGAAGGTGGAATAGGTGTGCCCTTAAAGTTCACCACAGATCCTGTTATGACCAATGTGTTAAACGGCATCCAAAAAGTTAAACGTGCATTTGCTCAAAAGAAATATCTTTGTACAAGTGAAGTGTGGATGCGTGGTGAAAGGGCAATTGGCAATTCATTCAGAAAGGCTATACTGTCTTATGGGTGGAGTCCAACAAAAGACGAACCAAAAAAAGACGGGCGTGAAGATCCACTTGACGCATTAAGATATGATTGTCTGTTTCATTACTGGTCAGAAATGAGTATGCCAACAATCACATCACGTCAATCCAAGGGCCGTGGTAATACTCGAATCAGAAGAGAAAGAAAGTTTAGAGGATTCTGATGATTAATAGAGAAACCATTGTTGAAAGAACAAGGCAGCTAAGAAAGAAGAACTTTACATTCAAGGAGATTGTGAACGTATGTGAGAGAGAAGGACTTTTAGTCAAGACCACGCATTCAAAAAGAACAATTAGAGGTTGGTTTCTCAAGGCATATCCAAGTGAAAAAAGAAACAACACAGAAATTGAAAAGGTAAATCCAAAGCACAAGGACCTTGTTCAAGAGGTCTACATTAAACACTTGACTGATATGGGATACACACCGCTTGAGGTCAAAGCAGAACTGAAGCGTCTGATTAAGTAGGCGTCAAACAAAAGAAAAGAATCACTAGGTTGGTCTACTCTCTTTAAATAAATAGTTATATATAGTTAAAGAAATAAAAAATAATCTTGGTTTGACGCTTAAACACTCTATATCAAAAATTTAAATCATTGACAAGGTGAACTATATTTCACACAATATAGAAAAACATCCATCCATGATTGTGCACATATGATTGATGATAAAAGAGATGAACCCCACATGAAGGCATTGTTGCCACGATTCAGAACCCGTGGTATCACAGGCACGCAACTGTCTGGTGGTAAGATCCTAGGCAAAGAACGCAACCCAAAACTGACAGGTTTAAATTGGATTCGAGAAGCTGAGGAGATGCTTCAAACTGATCCTGTGGTCAGACGTTCATGGCACATGTTAAGACAGACACTCTTAAGTGCAACATGGCGTTTTGTACCTGGTGTTGAGAATGATCCTGTATCAGAAGAACTTGCACGATATTGTAATGAAGCATATGGATTTGATGGTTATTCTGGTCAAATGTCCTCATGCTTTGAGGATCAACTTACTTATCTATGGGAGTTCGTTACACTAGGTTACAGATATGCAGAAGAGATCTACAAGGTAGGACCAGATTCAGAAGGTAAGGTTCGAGTTTGGCTTGACTACTATGCAGACCGTGAACCAAGTGCACACAACAGATGGTTGTCTCAAGATGGTCAACACTTGGATGGAGTTCTCCAAAATGTGGTTGGTGTTACATACACACCTGAACCTATCCCTGCCAACAAACTTCTTTTATTGACACTCAATAGAACAGGGTCAAACTTTGAAGGCGTTGGAATGTTACGGCCTGTTTGGTGGTGGTGGAGAACAAAGCAACGTGTTTCCAACTTGATGTGTGTAGGTCTTGAACGTTGGGCAATTCCAACACCCAAGGTCAAAGTTGACCGTTCACAAGCTGAACAACAGGGTTTGACTGATGCAGACCTATCAGTGATGATTGATGATGCAGCAGACCAAGCACAAGCATTCTTAGCAACTGAACAATCATACTTGGTTGAATCACCTGTCATTCAGTTTGATGCGTATGCAATGACACCAAATCTTTATTCACAAGGTCCATTAGACATCATCAAAGAATGTGACAATCAAATCAGTCAAGCATTCTTAGCCCAATTTGCAAACCTTGGTATTTCAGACACGGGTTCAAGGTCAGTTGGTGAAGTGCATCTTTCTATGTTTAGACGTGCTGCAATTAATCTGTGTGATATTGTTGCAAGTCAAATCAGTGGACCTGATAGGCGGGGTGGTGGAACTGTTGGGCGTTTGATTCGTTGGAACTATGGATATATTGATCCATCCAAATTACCACGCTTAACACATACAGGTCTTGATACTGATGACTTAGCAGAATCACTTGGTGTTTTACCTGGTCTTGTTCAATCAGGATTGTTGACTCCTGATGATGACCTCGAACGTGCAATCCGTGAAAGACTTGGTGCAGGTGAGTTGCCAGAAATTGCTGAAAGATCACCACAAGAAAGATCAATTCAAAAAGGTAAGGGTGTAGCTGCACTTGCTGAAACCTTAATCAGAAGGAAAAAAACCAATGGTTAAGAAGATCAGAGTGAAGAAGAAACGCACACAAGCCCAAACCCCTGCACCTAAAAAAGATCAAGTCACAGGATCAAAGAAGAATCCAAAGGGTTCTGCAAGTGGTTCAAGAGGTGGTATCAAAATCTCTGACCAAGCAATCAAGACACTTGAGAACTACAAAGACGAGCATAATGAAAAGTACAGTGCAAAGTCTAAACAGATTGATATGGGTACACTCAAAGCAATCTTCAGACGTGGTGCGGGTGCCTTCTCTTCAAGTCATAGACCTCAAGTGTCTTCACGAACTCAATGGGCGTTGGCACGAGTCAAAGCCTTTTTGAAACTAGTTGGCACAGGTGAACGCAAGAAATCATACACTACTGATTTGGATTTACTACCCAAGGGTCACCCCCAACGCACTGACAAAGAAACTAAAAGTGAATTGCTTGCTATTCCTGATAAGTATTCACACATTGACTTTGTACCTCCCAAGGGAGTTCAAGCAGCTGCAAAACGTGCACTTGAAGTTCGAGCAACTAAACCACCTTCACAACGGGGTGGTACAGAAGTTGGACTTGCTCGTGCAAGAGACTTGTCTAACGGTAAACAACTTAGTCCTGATACTGTCAGAAGAATGTTGAATTATTTCACACGCCATGAAGTCGATAAACAAGGGTCCACTTGGTCTGATCAAGGCAAAGGTTGGCAAGCTTGGAATCTATGGGGTGGTGATGCAGGATATTCATATGCACGAAAAACGGTAAAACAAATGAACACAGCTGATTCAAAAGCAACGTCATTGACTGCATATGCAGAAGCATTGCAGTTGAACGAAATTAGAACGTATGAAGTGCCCAATGGTTTAACCATAGGCAGACCGTTCAAAACTCTCTCAATGGGCCAAGTCTCTTCACGCATGAATGGTGCACCCCTTGGTGATGCCATTGACCATGAACTATTAAATGAAATGGTTCGTGTGTTTAACATGCGTAAAGAATCTGACCCTGTCATCATTGATTGGCAACATGCCACAAGCCCTTTTCAAGATGGTATTCAAGGGCCTGATGCAGGTAATGCATTGGGTGTCATTGTAGACCTCGAACTTAAGGATGATGGTTTGTATGCAGTGCCTGCATATAATGAGAGGGGCCTTAAAGTAGTTAATGAAGCTGGTGGAATACTTTGGTCTAGTCCTGAGTATTTACACGGTGAAATATTCACGCGTGATGGTGGTGATAAAGTTGGTGATGCTCAACTGTTAGCAATCACATTGACCCCACGGCCTGCACAACAATCTGACAAAATAGACAGAGTCACACTAAAGGAGAATTTGAACATGTATTCAAAAGACCAGTTGGATGCGATGGATCATAACGATCTTGTAGACTTTGCAACTCGTGAGCAAGATCTGAATCAACAAAAAGATGACATGATCAAGCAACTAGAGAAGCAAGTTAAAACCATGAATGAAGACAATGAATCTAAGATTGCACAAGACAATGAAGAATTGTCAGAGCATGACAAAGATGAAAAACTTGGTGAGCATTCAGATGATGAAAAGATGAATGAGCACTATGACAAAAAAGAAGAAGATGAAGACAAGGACAAGAAAATGAAAGAACATCAAAAGATGAGTGAATCACTTGCAAGTCCTGCTTTGCTTTCTGAAATCCAAATGTTGAGAGAACAAGTCTCACAATTGCGTCAAGACAAGATCGAAGTTGAAAAGTCTTCTGCAGTGAAACAATTGCTAAGTGAAGGCAAGATCTCACCTAATGAGGAAAGCGTTGCTCGTGAAGCGTATGACATGAAACTTGAAGGGCGTGACTCTTTTTGGGCAATGTTCAGTGAACGTCAAAACAACAGCGTTGTACCAATGAACACAATTGGACACGGTGCAAGTGGTCAAGAGATCACCAAAGAAACAATCAATCTTAAGATTAAGAAATTAAGTGAAGATAAAGGACTTAGTTACAGTCAAGCACTGACTGAGTTCAGAACTTCAAATCCTTCTGAATATAACCAAGCGTATGGGGTTTAATCATGCAAACTCAAAATATTGTTGAATCATTTGTGGCAGCAGAAGCCATCACTGAATTTGCTCTAGTATCAATTGATGCCAATGGCAAAATCACCATCACTGATGCAGGCACTGAAATTGGATGTGTTGGCGTTGCACAACGTGCATGCAATGCTGGTGATACTGTTGAAGTCGTTATCCATGGAACAACACGAGTGATTGCAAGTGCAGCACTAACATTTGGAACTACACCATTATTGACAGGTGCAGCCAATGGTGAAGTTGCAGCAGTTACTACAGGAAAATATCCTGTATGTCGTGCACTTCCAAACATCAACCAAAAATCAACAGCGGCCCAAGGTGAACAATTTCTCGTTCTCTTCACAGGCCCTTCTGTAGTTAAAGCTTAAGGAGTTTAACCAATGGCATCATCATATAGCAATATCCATCCTGTTGATCAGATCTTAACTTCACTTGCAATTGAATCTGTTCCTTCTGATTCACAATTGATTGCTGATCAAATCTTTGAAAAAGTAAACATTCCTGAAAGAAGTGGAACACTCTTAATTGAGAACACACGCAACTTTATGGGATCACCTTCACTTGACCTCGAACGTGCACCTGGTGCATCTCGAACAATGATTGGTTCTTTTGATCGCACTAACTTAACTTATAAAGCTAAGATCTACAGTGCATCAGATTCAATTGCCATGGAGGATATCGAAGATTCTCAATACCCTGGTAGTGAAGAAGCACGAATCATCCGTAAAGTAGCCCGCACAATGAAACTTGCAAAAGAGAAACGAGCGGCAGACTTATTGTTTGACAACACTGTGTTTACTAAAACATCAACAGCTGCTGCTATTCCAAGTGGTAAAGGTGTGAAGTTCAATGCAGCAGGTGCAGAACCTTTAAGTGATCTTCACTTAGTTAAAGACCAAGTGTTTGCAAACTCACACGGCATCAACCCTGATACACTAGTATTAGGTCGTGAAGTATTCCGTGAACTTGCTCGCAATCCTGAAATGCGTGGATACGTTGGTGATGCAACAGCAGGCATTGCAAGTGGTAATCTTCTTCTTAATGATGAGACTATCATTCAAGTTCTTAAAAACGTTCTTGGTATTCCAAACGTTTATGTTGGTGCTGCACGCCGTGAAACAGCTGTTGCAGGTGCAACTTCTGCAGAAGGTTATATCTGGACAGGTGATTCCATCTTTATGGGAATTATGAAAGGTTCTGATGCCATCGTTTCTAAGACAGGTAATGTGAAAGCAATGCCTGTTGCAGCACTTGACTTTGAATACAAAGACATGATTGCAGGACAATACGATTCTCTTGATCTGATCCGCCGTTATGTATGGTCAGAGCAAGTCAACTTGTTCTCTAAGATTGATGATAACTTTGCATTCTTAGTGACTGACTGTCTATAAGAGTTGATTAATGTTTTATTGCTTTGAAGAACACTCACATGTGATGTTAGCTGAAAGTGTGGATGCTGATGAAAAGGCTATTCAAGACTTGCAACGTCAAGTGAAAGATCAACCAAAGCAACTTGCAGACATTACCAAAGCAAAGATTAAAGAACTAAAAGCAGAAAAGAAAACAGCAGACCAGTTTGGTCAAGTCTATTCGAAGTCATCAAAGAAGTTAATCAAACAACTTGATGACCTCCTTAAACAAACAGACCCTGCTGTTTTATTAGACCTTCAAAGGGAACAGTTAATTGAACTAGTTCTTGAAGGTGGATTTGCTGATTCAATAGAAGACTTTATTGAACAACAAGATAAATTACTTCAATCAATAAATGAATCATTGGCGGTGGTTGATCCAACATGGACACCCCTATTCATTGAGAATGAAGTTGATGCATTGAAGACTCTGACTGTTCAGAATGTCTTTGATGATATTGTGATCCCTGCCGTATCAAAGAACGTGCGTGATTCATTGCTTTCCATGGTTGTAGATACACCCAAGGATCAAGCAATGTCTAATCTTGCACAATCCCTTCAACGGGGTGCAGGTTCTTTGCAGACAGAAGTGCGTACAAAAATCAGTCAGTTTGGCAGATCTGTCAACATGATTGCCTCTGATGCTGTTGGCATAGATCTGTATTTATATACAGGCCCTAAAGATGGAATCACTAGAAACTTTTGCAAAGCCTTAATCAATAAGGTTCTGACTAAAGATCAATTAAATAAACTAAACAATAACCAAGGTCTTTCTGTGAGATCATCGTGCGGTGGCTATAATTGCAGACATTCCTTGAGTCCTGTAACATCCAACTTTGTTGAACTTGCAAACCTCGAGCTTGCGAAATCAAAAGACATTTCAGATGCAAACAGTGGAGCAAAGAAGAGATGAGAAAAGCAGTATTAAATAAAGACTATACGTTTGAATGGATTGCACCAAGTCCTATCAGTGGCACACCTGTCTTGACCTTGAACAGTATCAACTATAATCTTTCACAGTCTCGTGCAAATGCCACTGTGTCTGCCATTGCTAATGACAGAAGAACACTGACAGTTGACAATCAAGCAACAGGATTGCAACGTGATCAAATGAAGGGGTTCTTGATCACCAATGGTGATACGTTCTACAACGTGTCTATTGTTCGAGTGGTTGGTACAACTGCAATCTTAGCAGAACCATTACCCCGTGAAATTGATCTGACAACCAATGCAACACTTGAGTTTGCCCTTTGGTCAACTACACTTGCAAACACTATTGCAGCCTTGACCACTGCAAACACATATCCATATCAAGTGAACTTCATAACAGACCTTGGTGCATTGACACAATCAAAGCAAGAAAAGGGTTTGTTGAAGTCCACACCTAGACCTTTCGAAACAGGTCTTTCACATGATGATCTGGTTGGATTGTTTGCACAATTAGCAGATATGATTCCAAGAAGACAAAGCGACTTTGAACCACAAATCAAAGGTGCATTGAATGAATTAATTTTACAAGTTCGTGATGTTGTCTTGTCAGATAATGCAACAGAGGATGAGGTATTCAATCCTGAACAGTTTCATCTTGCACATGCTTATTGTACAGCTGCAATCATCTATGAACTTAATCTGCAATTAGATGTGGCAGATCAAATGCGTCAAAGATGCCATGATCTAATGGAAATAGCCTTGCGTTCATTAGCATTGGATTTGGATGGTGATGGAGTGATTGACACGGGCGAACTTGATAGGCGTGAAACGGGGGGTAAGCAATCAGACTTCCGTGCATCATGGAAAGGCTACACACGAACAAGCAATGATTCATTCTTCACTGCCACAAGAGGAATGAAACACTGATGCCTAGCAAAGTAAAATTAAACTTACCCAAGGCCATATGGACAAAAGCAGACACCATGCGTTTGGCATTGGACACACTCGCATCAATCAAGCTAAGGACAAGCAAAGGTCTTGATGCAAGCGGTGGCAAGTTTAAGGAATACTCAAAGAAAAAGATTTATATATCTGTCAATAAAGGCACGGGTGCACGTTTAAAACCTAAAGGTGGAATACTAACAAAGACAGGTAAAACCATGCGGTTTGATGGTGGCTATCAAGAGTATAAAAACTTATCAAGAAAACGTGGTACTGTACCTGGTCAAACAGATTCAGCAGAAGTTGACCTTGTTCTTTCAGGTGCATTGATGAACAATCTTGTAATATTGAAAGCAACTAAAACGCACTTTGTCATTGGCTTGACAAAACATGCTAAACATTATGGCTATGCAGTAAATGAACAACGTGAATACTTAGGTCTTTCACCAAGTGAAATACGTTTGCTTGTAGTTGCAGCTCGTCAAACCATTGCAGATAAGTTGGGCAAATAATGAGTCAAGGTATATTCAAAGCAACTGAGAAACTTGAAGACATGATTGAAGGCATCACACCAAAGACTGATGCACATCATGGATTCATTGCAATTGAAACAGGCAACGGTCGAACACAACCACTTGATCAACGTCCAAACTCAACACGCTATTTTGAAATCATTACATTGAACTTTGCAAGTGATGACGGTGAAGCGGGTTTAAGCGGTCGAAAGAGAACATCCATGGAATTAAGGGTACGATATGATATACCTCAAGACCTTGGATTCTTAAGAAGGTTGATCAATGAAGATGCATCAAAGTTGATTGATACTTTAAAAGGACCTAACTATGATTTAGTCAACACAGGTATTGTTTCTTTGATACCTGGTGTACCATCTACAGACAACATACAAGACATCAATGGAGTGGTTGAAGCCGTTTTGCTTTTACTGCCTTTTGACCTTTTATATTTGGAGGAATAAAAATGAGTGTAACACACAGATCAATTGGTGTGATTAATGAATAATCGTTTGGATCACTTGACAGTAATGGTTTACCGTCCACATCCGGATTGTCCTTTGTTTCAATTCCTTGTGAACGTGATCCTATCGTGATTTATGGTGAACCCGTTGCATCAGAAAGAAATGATGCTCGTGATGGTTCATACGGATTACCTCCTGAACCTGACACTGTATATTCAAGTGACGCTCGTGTTCGAAGAAGAACAGGGCAAGTAGTAATTCAATTAGACTTAACCACTGTTGGTGCTACACCTGACAACTATGACACCAACTACCTTGGTTACTTGCTTGGTGCAGGTTTCTTGACTGCTAAACATTCTTTTGCATCTGATACACCAACAGGTGTGAGTAATACCAATTTGTTTACCCCCACAGAAACCAACACAGATTATTCTGTAGGTGCTCTACTAGGTGTGGAGGTTGCAGGCCGTGCTGAATACAGTGCAGTGACAGACAATGATGATGCAGGAAAGGTATCAATTTCTCCTGCTTTGTCTGCACTAACTACATCAGATACAATTCGAGCAATGCAAACTTGGTACCCTGGTTCAAGAACTGCAACAGGAACAAAAGTTTCAAGTGTGGCCTTCCAAGTCAATGGTGTGAACTTCAAGACCAATTGCTTTGGATGTGTTCTTGAATCTGTATCAATCAGTTTAGACAATGGGCGTGTGATGGCAGAAATGACCTATCAATCAGCATGCATTCAAGATGACCATGGCAACGCCGTTGGACCTATTGAACCATTATACAATGCAGGATCACCCCCTTTCTTTAGAGGATCATACGTTGTGGTTTCAACCACTTCACCAACTTCATTAACCAATGCAAGTGGAACAGGTGACAAGCTAGCAAGAACTAAACTTGATTGTGAGGATTTCACTCTGACAATCACCAACACACTGACACCATTAGGTCATTCTGATTCCATTCTTGCAATGTCAGGAATGGAGATTTCAGACGTTGATGTAGAATTAACCTTGACACTTTCAACTTTAAACACCACTTTGAATCAAGATTATTTCAACCGCACCGTTCGTCAAGTGCTTGTAGGAACGGGTCCAATTGGAAATGGCAAGGGGTGTGCATTCATGATACCTGCTGCTTATCTCACCAATGATCCAAGTGCATATGATGTTAGTGGCAATGACATTGTAAGACAAACATTGAACTACAAGCAAAGCCGCTTTGGTGGGGATCTTTCAGAAACAGGTGCAGGCAATAGTCCTGTGCGTTTAGCATTGGGAGTCTAAACAATGGCAATTTCCTTCTTGTCTTCTTCAAACTCAACAATTGATGTTCACCTTTCTTTTGATCCATCTGTACACATGACAGATGAAGAAAGGAGTGAATACTTGACAAGTGGGATATTCAAAGGCCGTTTAGATGAGGATGCAACCAAGTTTAAATTAAAAGCACTTTCACCAAGTGAACGTGAAGAGGCAGAAGTTCGAGCGGGTTCATTCACTCGTTCTGAACTTGGTCGTTTGCTTTGGATTGAATCACCATCTGATGACAAAGAAAAAGCCTTATGGCATCACGCACTTTCTGATGAAGAGAAAACAGCTGTATCATCTTATCAAGCATACTTGAACAGAGTGTATCTTGAAATGATTGATGCTTCCTTGATTTCAGTAAATGATGAAGATGCAAGCATTGAAACAGTTCAAGCGATTAGACCAGAAGCACATAGAATCCAAGCAATCACAGAACTTGTTTTACATGTTCAACGTATTTCATTGGTAGGTGACGAGGGAAAATAGCACTTGCCACTGCCGTGTGGGTTCCACATAGTGGTGGCAGATCATGGTCATGTGATCAATGCCGTTCAAAAAAAGGCTTGCGTGAATTGCGTGGCAACTGTGGAAATGCATTTAAAGATGGATTGCCCTTGTCTGATGAAGATGAACACGGGCGGTTTGTACCTGGTTATCGAATAGCACCAAACTGTGGTGAATGGTATTCAGATTTAAAAGTGCGTTCTTGTCCAATTGCAGGAATGAACAAAATGGCATCAATCATCACTGCATTCAATCGACATCAAAGCGGCCTGATTCGATTGACAGAGACATTTCCAAATCCATCATGTGCAATCTTAGATTGCTTTGATATACTCAATTCAAACACAAATGAATTGCAACGCCGTTCACATGAACAACAAATGAAGGAATTGAACCATGGCAACTGAAACTGAAATTGATATTGAAATACAACTGTCAGGAGCAAAGCGGGTTGAAAAACAGATTGATGATGTTCAAGGCGGTCTTGAAGGTCTAGGTGAAACAGGGTCAAGACTTGCTGATTCACTAGGATCAACTAATGAAAAACTAGGTGAAGGTCTTGCAAACGTAGGCACATCTGTTGGTGAGTTAAAGGAATCATTCAAAGGTCTTGGTGCAGGTATTGCGAACTTAGGCAATACTGGTGCAAAAGGTTTGCTTGGTTTACTTGGTCCGTTGGGTGCAGTGGTTGCAGCTGGTGTTCTTGTATATGATACATTTAGGAACATCACAGGGGCGGCACAAAACGCACAAGAAGCTGAGGAAGCAATGAATTCAGCAAGTGCAGACTTACAATCTAAACTTGAATCACTTGCTGAAAAGGGGGTTATTCCAACCACTAAAGAACTAGAGCAATTCTCAATGGCTGTGATTGAATCACAACTTGCTAAAGAGTCATTTGAAACTGCAATGACTAAGTACAGGAAGACCTTTGAGAAGATCACACAAGCCAAGGTCATGGCAGCACAGGCAGCAAGAGATGAAGCAAAAGCTGAAAAAATTGGTGGTGCTGTATATGTTCAGAATGTCCTTAAAAGAATTGAAGCTGATAAGCTTTTAGTTGCATCACGAAAAAAAGCACGAGTTGCTTTGAAGCAATTTCAAGAAGTCCAAAAAAACACATTGAAAGAATTAAAAGCAGCTGGTGAACAAGAACAAGAACTTGAAAAGCGTTCAACAGATTCATTGAAAGCAGATGCAAAAAAACAAGCCGCTTTGCAAAGGGAAGCTGATTTAATCCAAGCAAAGAACGATGCAAAAGGTGATGAGATCTACCTTGCACAAGCTGAATATAATCAATCAATTAAACAAATTGAACTTGAGGAAAAGCTTGAAGATGCAAACCATGAAGACACACAGCTGATCTTAAATAAAATTAAGTTGAAAAGTAAGGTCAAAGCACAAGACGTTGCACTGATGAAGTTGAAGCAACGGCAAATTGAGATTCTAAAAAAAGAAACAGCAGAAGAAAAGAAACAGGCAAGTTCAAGAGCAAAGGCGGGTCAAGCAAGAAGGAAGAAAAGGGAGCAAGAAAACAAAAGACTATTGATGCTTGATTCACAACTTAGAATGATGACAATCAAACAGGAGCAAGAAGGCATTGACCAGCTGTTGATGTTGGAAAGTGAACGCCATCGTTTAACTGTTGAACTTACAAAGCAAGGAAGCAAAGAAAGACTGATTGAAGAGAAGAGGTTTCAAAGTGCTGTTCAAAATATTATTAATCAAGATCTCTTAGCAGAACAAAAGGCAGAAGATAAACGCCTTAAGATCATCAAAGATTCTAACATGAAGCAACTTGAACTTGAATATGACCTTGCTCAAAGTATGCTTGAACTAAATAATCAACCTGCTGCAACTGAGTTTGGACAATTGCAGAATGAACAACAGCAACGCATGGTTGCATTAGAATTGCAATACAATAGAGAAGTTGATCTTGCTCGAATGAAGGGTGAAGACATAAATGCAATTAATCAAGAGTATGCAATTGAACGTCTAAACTTTGACAAGCAAAATCTACAAGAACGTTCTGATTTAGTATCTGATTATTTTGACAAATATGGTGAAGGGTTTGCACAAGCAGCCGTTGGTGCAATCCTGTTTGGTGATTCCTTTCAGGAGTCAACAGCAAAAGTATTGAACTCATTAGCAGAACAAGCGGGCGTTGAATCAATCATGTCATTAGCAAAAGGGTTTGCACAACTTGCCCTTAGTGATCCAAGGGCATCAGCATCATTTAAAGCGGCGGCCTTGTTTGGAACAGCGACAGTGGTTGCAGGTGCAGCAGGCGGTGCATTAAGTGGAGGGGGTGGAACGGGTGCAAGTGCATCACCAAGTGGTGCACCAACTACCGCACCAACACCGCAACGTGAAGAAGTAAGAAATGACGCTATGGTGTTCAATGTCAACTTTGGTGGTGCGGTTGTGTATGATACTAAGAAAGCAGCAGAACAAGCACTTGCAGACAGATTGGTTACTATACTGAATCAACCAAGGCGGGGTGCACCTCGAATCAATAGGAGATAATATGCCTTTAAATAATCCTTCACCTAACTTTGCTTTATTAAGTGGGTTCAATGCTCGCACTTGGTCCAATGTCAATGTGTTTGACCGTGGTTCAAATAATGTAACACTACCCACTTTCACAACGGGTCAAGGTCTGTATGATGATGTCATTTCATTCTTGAATGGACGTGGCAGTGAATCAGGTATTGCAATGTCTGACTTATTACAATCAACGGCGGCCTTTGGTAGCAACTGGTCTGTAAGTATAAACGCAAGTGATAAGGTGGTGATCACTTGTGATAATTCATTCAAAGTTAGATTGAAAAGTGGTGCTGATGATTTGGGTGTTGGGTCTTCATCATTTGGAGCCGCTGCAACTTCATTCACATGTCCAAATGATTGGACAAGAGGGAGTGAAATCAAAACGGCATCATATGAATTTGTTGATTCTTCAGATGCAAACTCATTCACATTCACATTGACAGGTGGATTGAATGTACAAGATTTAATTGTAGCAATTCGTGAACGTGGTGTTGTCAATGACGTTGATGATGTTAATGCAGCAGACTGTCTTGAAAAACTTGATCTAACTGCCAACACTGCAAGTCAATATATCAAGTGGTATCTGAATGACAGTGGTCACGTTGAGTGCATGTATTCAAATGCCATTGGTAACATAACTTGGGTATCTACATCATTTAGAAACAGACTTGGATTTAGTGGCAATGAATCACCAAGTGGAACTTTGATCAAGACTTTAACAGCTGATCATCCTTGCCCAGGTGCATTGTATCCTTCACGCCCTTATCAAGATCACCATCTTCAAATTCAAACCGTATCACAATCACGCCGTAAAATTGGCGGTGGCTTTGCATCCAACTTTGTTGGTTCATATATCCAATCAAGTTTATTGTTTGACCTTGATGCGTTGCTTGATCAGATTGATCTGTATAGACACTTTACAAACAACTTCATTGGATACATAGGCAATGGTGAAAGAATCACGTTTTATCAGAATGTGGGTGACTCAAGAAGATCATTGACAACGGGTGAAGTCAATTTAGGTCAACCCGCCTATGATTTACTTTATACATCAGAAGACAATGGAAACACAGGACGCATTCGAGGGTCACTAGTTGATTCAGATGCTATCAACCTTGGTTATCCAAACCGCTTGAAAAGACGTGTGCCTGTGTCTTTAGTGATGGAGCACTTATGAGTAATACATTTACAAGTCCACCAACAGTTCCTGATACTGGTGATCTAATTGCAGGCCGTGTGATTAAGACAGAATCCATGGCACGCATGGGTAATTTATCAAACTACATCCATGCACACGGTTCAACCTCGAACTGTATCAGTCAAGCGTTTGATGTCCACACTTGCGTAACAAACTCCACATCATTTGTTGATCTGTGTAGATGGCGTGTGCCTATACCATCAAACAACCATACTACTATTCAATTCCATGTTGCAGCAAGAGTCACCACCACAGGAACAGGAACCTTAAAGTTTACACTGACAGATTCCAATGGTACTGCACAAGGTGACAGTTCAATTTCAATCACATCTACTGCAAGCATTCACGCACACGCAACTGTTTCACACACGTTCACATCATCCACCACGGCGGCTTATGTTGACATTGTAATGACAGGTAAAGTTGCAGCAAATACATATGATGTAGATGTTCAAGTGATTGCCGCTCGCTTCACTGCATTGACTTCACCACTAAGTGCAGGAAACACAGCACAAGGTTCTGATAAAATCACCCCCTTTGGTGCTTCACGCCTTGGTGCAAACAATGCATTATCATCAAGGGCGGGTGTTCAATGGAGAACAAACATTGAAACAATGAGGTCAAGGAAAAGACCATTGTTGATCTGGTCAGGTATAGAGAATCCATCAAGTGCATTTGCAGGCCGTGGTCAAGGCCCTAAATCTTTAGGTGTAGGTGACTGTCAATCCATGCAGGTTCAAAGTCCTTTGCTTGTAGGTGGTGGATCAATCACAGTGTGGATTTATGTGGTTGATATAAGTGGAACAAAGAAGTTTGCTTTTATGAACAGGTTGTTTTCTGTCACTTCCAATGGGTGGAATGAATTCACTTTCACGCCATCACTAGACAATACAACACTTGAAGCAACCATCTTTGGATTTCCATTGTACAAGATCAATCCAACGGCTTATGTTGAATCTGATACATTGCTTGATTCAGCGGACCGTCTTGCAGCTGTATTAAGTGCACCTCGAATCACGGCCTTATCTGTATGGAGTAATTAAGATGCTAGTACCTAGATCTTTTCAACCGCTCGCAAGAGAACAATCCACATATATGGGTGTGACTGTTGTAGGTGGTGTAGTCAATCAGTTTGCACAAGCCTTGGTTCAAATGTCTCATTGCAAGTTTTTAGGACATGCAAATTATACAATTGCAAAAGATACTGTTGGCAGGTTTGGTGGAATCTTCTCAACAGTGACAAGCACCAATTGGTCAGGTATTTCACCTGGTCTAAATAAAACAAGTAAGTATTACTCGTTTATGTATGGATCAACACCCATAAGTGAATGGATAGGTGTTATCTTTCAGTATGTGGCTACAAACTCAAGTAGTGGGAACAGTCCTGCAATCACATTCAGAATCAAAAATACAAGTGGTACTGTTCTTTCCAAGGCAGTCAAGTTCTCATTTCCTGCACATCTCCAAATGTTCAATGATGGTGATCTTGACAGACCTGCAACAGCAACCACAGGTGCAACCTTTTACAATCCACCAAGTGGAACAAGTGGTACTGATGATCCAAGGCCCCTTTATATCCCCTTATCAAATCGTGGTGAAATGCTATTGTTTGAAGTTGAGGTTGAAGACTGTGATCTTGTATCTGTTTCTTTCTTTGATCTATACCAACCAGAGGTGACACCATGAGCATCCTTGAACAACACGGTAGACGTGTCTTTGTCTTAGAAATTGGTGGCCTTTCCACACGTTATGTTTCTGACAGTGTAGACATTTCCACAACCAACCTTGATGCAAACTTGACAACAGGCATTGCATACTCGAACGTTGAAGGCATTGTTGAAGTGGGTGCATACCAAGCAAGCATTGATCCTGCTGGTGGAATTGCAGACTACTCACCTGTTTCAATCATGCTTTCATCTGAAAGATTAAGAGGGGGTTTATCAGATCCTCATGTGATCTTTGGAAGATGTGGACCTCGTGCAACTGATGTTATCAAGGCACAAGTATCAACTGACATCTTTCACAATGACGCAACTAAAACAATCACAGTTGATCAAGACTTTACATCTTTGTCATTTCCAAGGGTCATGCATATAGGTGCAGAAACTGTTCGTGTGAGTAGTGCAACGTCAACCACATTGACAATTTCAAACCGTGGTGTTGGACGTACTCCTATTCAAACACATGTATCATCATTGGGTGGAACCAATGTGCCTGAAATCTTTACTGAGATTGTAAACTTTAGAGGTCGTAAAGCTTCCTTATATATGGGGCAAAAAAGACCAGATGGTTCAATCAATGCAATGACTGAAATCATCAATGGCTTTATAGAAGAATCACCTGATGTTGAAACAATCAATGCAATCAACCTTTCTATTATCCCATTGACCGCACTGATTGATAATAAAGTTTCTGATACTGCATTGAACACTACACTTGTACAGGGCTATCATAACTTTGATGAATTGAATGGATCCAAACTTGAATATATTATAATGACAAGTGAAAGTGAACCATTCAGAATTGTTGGATCAACAGGTTCAAGTACATTGACATACTTATCTGATGACCTACCTATTGATCACTCCACAACATTTGACGCAAGCCTGCCACCTGCTGATGATGGCAATTATTATATTCATCCTAGATACCCTGAGTTGATCAATAGTGATGGCCGTTTATTTCCTCGAACAATGACAGCCACTACATTGACATATGATAATACAGATACGAGTTACAATAGTTTGGTGCCTTCATCCAATGCAACTAAACGAGTAAAAGTTAGAACACCAAGGGGTGAAGTAAAATCATACAGATTGACATCAGGCGTTCAAAGATTTCCACAAATCATCAATGATGTTTTAGAAACTAATCAGACAGGGTCACCGTTGGGCACGTTGGGTGCGTTCATTAATTGGAAAGTATCAGATGACAATTCTTTTATGATGAAGTCATTAGTGAATAAAGAAACAGCAGAATCATATATCTTCTTTTTCACAGGCAAACGTGCGTTGAAGTATCTTGAGTTTGTTCATGAATTGCCACCGTTGGGAATATGGGATAATAACATTACAGGTATTTATACAACTAGCAATATGGAAAGGTTGTTTTATCCTTTCGATATATGGGTGACTCCATTCCCAACAGATCCCATTGTTGAACAAGGGGCCGTTGAAGAACCTTTTGAAAGTGCATCATGGGCATCATTTAAAGGAGGTGACAGGAAAGACCAAAGCAAAAAGAATGATATTCGAGGTACGGCCCTTGCATATTATCAAAATGGAGAACCAACTATTCTTGTGAAAGATAATCTTGGTCTACCAACTTCACCAAGTGCGGGCGTGTCTTTTGGTCTTGAGGTCGTATACTATGACAGAAGAGAAGATAGAGAAGGGTATCAAACCTTTCCTATAACGCATCAAACAACAGCCACATACGGCGGCTCTGACATTGGATACTTATTACACATTGAAGAACCATATGCAGATTCAAGGCGGTCATCGTTTGGAGATTGGTCAGGATATGAACCTACTAAGATATACTTAACCAATCGAATTACATTTCAAACACCAGGTGAAGCAATCTTAAAACTTCTTCAAAGCGGTGGGGGTTCGAGCATCAACGGTTCATTTGATACATCATCAATTGGATTGAACATTGATGAATCAGAGATTGACATTAATTCATTTCTTCAATATGAATCCATCCCTAACATTATGATCAACCTTGATTTACGCAGTGAAGGTGAAGATTTTAGAAGTGTACTCACTCCACTTCTTCAAGCAATGGGTGCTGTGTTGGTGATGAGAAGAAATGAAAACGGGCGGTGCAAGATTGCATTGCAACCCATTGGTTTGGAACAAGCATCATCAAGTGCATTGACTATCAATGAAGCTGATTGGATTGCAGACACTCCACCAACTTGGTCAACTTATGAAGACATAGTCACACAGATTGAAATCAACTTTGATTATGATGTGAATGAACAGAAGTTAAGAACAAAGCGGGTGTTTAATAATCAAGAAGCAATCAACAGATACAACAATGAAACCAACGCAATCAAGCTTGATTTGTTTGGTGTCTCATCAAGTCAGATAGGTGGAACGGGTGGTGACTCTTTTTCTTTCTTCTTACCTGTTATCACTCGCATATTCAATCTACTATCAAACCCGTTGAGAATATGGCGTGGTCTGATTGGTACAGGTCAAAGTGCGTTGATGGATGTTGGAAGATATGCACTAGTAAACTCACCTTTCTTAAAAGCATATGGTGTTGATTATGGTGTTACTGATGGTGTTGGTTTCATTCGTTCCATACGTCAAGAACTGATGAGTGAAGGTTGTGAAATCGAATTGATTCACACAGGTGTTCGTTCATCATCATGGAATGATTCAGCACTAGTCACTGCTACACCATCCACAAATACAGTGACGATTGATCAAGATGCTTTCTCAAACTCCAATGCATTGGGTGTGGATGTCAAAGATTCAGACTTTTTCAAGGTGGATGATGTGGTTGACTACTTACCCGCCGGTGATCATGACAACGCAATTACAGGTTTGATTATTTCATCCATTGTTGACAATGGTGCAACTGCTACAATCACGTTTACAACTACCCACGGTATTTCAACTTTAAACGGCACACTTGAACCCACTGCTTATGCAACAGCAACGGCAGGTCAACAGGTTGATGCCTATATTGCCAACGCATCAGGTGTGCTTGGTACATCTGACAATGGAAAGGAATTTGTATGAGTCGCTACACAAAAGCACAACTAGAGGAAAAGCTTGATATTCTTGAACATCAAGTAAGACGTTATAGAAGGGCATTCAATCAAATCAATATTGATGTTGAAGTCAATAAGACAGTCAATGTGAATATTGAACGCAATGTAAATCCACACGAACACGTTCACTATGTCTTGAAGAATGCAGAATCTGAATGGTCTGACAACATCACAGAACCAGGTGAAGGTGGTGACTCAAGTCGTATCACATACTATATCAAGAATAAGAATGCACTTGGTTGGACTTGGGAAGATGATTATGTAAAGAACGGTCAATATGCATGGTGTGGTGCATTTGCTGCTGCTGTGTATGGTCCAAAGGTGCGTTTCAATATTCGTCAAAAGATTTTTCCTTCATGTTGGAGATTATATGACAATTGGTTTGAGACTTCACGCCATCAAGATAAAGCATCAATAGTGCCTGGTGATCTTGTGGTTGTGTTTACATCTGATGAACAATCACCATACTATGGTAATCACATCACCATTGCTCGAACTTCACCAAACAAAGATGGAGAATTCCACACTATAGAAGGAAACGCACACGGTGTTGGACCAGATCAAACGTGGCGTGAAGGTGTATCAAAACGTACACGCAATTTAAAAGATGTTGCACACGTCTACCGCTTGATTGATGAGGACTATGATGAATAGTGAAGAAGAAAAGACTATGCTTTATAGGTTAGGAGGTCGTAAAGCAATGGCTTTTTATTGTACCTTGCTAGTTTTATTTATACTTGCTTTAATAGGAAAGGCACACGCTGAAATCATCAGTGCAATTGATAGTTTATTCTTAATCTTTGCAGGTTCCAACGTGATCAAATCCAAAACACAACAGACTCAAACAGGAGAAAACACAGATGGCACTATCAACAAATGATCCAATATCAGCAGGTTCAATTCGTGCAGTCTATAATGCATCATCAGTCAACAATACAAATTGGAATGATTTAGTTTCAACAGACTTTGTAGACACAACCACGGGTTCAACTTGTGCAGCAAGTTTGAAGTTTGCTTTTCTTGCTGTGGTCAATAAAGGCTCTGATCTTGCATATATTAAATATCGTGCTCGAACAGGTGCAGGTGATGCAGTCACAAATGAATTGCCCGTTGATTATTTATATAGTGATGACATTGCTACAATCTCCACTGATGTTTCAACCATTGCTTTTAAAAAAGGTGCAGCAAGTGATTCAGTTTATTTTGTTGCAGGCTTTGTGAAATAAGGAGATACAATGAGTATTAAAATACAAGCAAATCCAAGTGCGAGTGGTAGCACCCCAACGGGTGGATTGACATACAAAGGTTCATATGATGCATCATTGCAATCACCAAACTTAGATTCATCATTAAAAGGTGACTTTTATATTGTCAGTGATGCAGGATCATTGGATGGTGTAGCCTTAAATGTTGGTGATCACATTGTGTTTAATCAGAATGCATCCTCACCAATCACAAGTGCCATGTTTGATGTTATTGACAACACTGATGCAGTTGCTAGTGTCAATGCATTAACAGGAACTGTTGTTCTTAATTTAAAAACAATCAATGATGTGAACGCTACATTGACACCAAGTGATTCAACTTTCTTAGTTGGTGATGGTTCTCAATGGATAGGTGAAAGTGGTGCAACGGCTCGAACTTCATTAGGACTTGGAACCGTGGCAACACTTGATGTTGGTACAGGTGCAAACCAAGTGGTTCAACTAACCGCCGCTTCCAAGTTGCCTGCCGTTGATGGATCATTATTAACGAACCTACCAGGTGGTGGTGATCTTCTTGCGTCAAACAATCTAAGTGATTTAGACAATGCAGGAACAGCACGAACAAATCTAGGTCTTGCAATTGGGTCTGATGTTCAAGCGTTTGATGCACAACTGACAGACGTTGCAGGACTTACACCCACAGATGGAAATATCATCATTGGTGATGGTTCCAACTTCATAACTGAAAGCGGTGCAACTGCACGAACAAGTCTAGGTCTTGCAATTGGAACAAACGTTCAAGCATTTGACGCACAACTGACAGACATTGCAGGACTCACACCAACTGATTCACATATCATTATAGGTGATGGTTCCAACTTTGTGACTGAAAGTGGTGCAACGGCTCGAACAAGTCTAGGACTTGGAACAGTGGCCACGTTGGATGTTGGAAACGGTGCAAACCAAGTTGTTCAAATGACAGCAGCTGCCAAGTTGCCTGCCGTTGATGGATCACTGTTGACAAACCTACCCGCAAGTACAGACACTCTTGATGATGTAGTTGGACGTGGTGCTACAACAGCTACACCAATTACAGTTGGTGACTTGAAGATCAATAGTGATTCATCAGGATCATCAACAGGTGGATCAATTGCAACCACTGCATCAAACAACAATATCAAACTTGATCCACATGGAAGCGGTGTGCCTGAACTTGTAGGAAATGCTACAAGAGGAAGTGGTCAAGTTAAGTTTAATTGTGAACAGAACACACATGGAATTGTTTTAAAAGGTCCACCTCATTCAGCAGCGGCATCATACACGATGATCTTACCTGATGGCCTTGGTAGTAACGGTCAGGTCTTATCTTTGCAAGATTCATCAACGGGTGAATTGACTTTTGTTTCAAGTGGTGCAGGTGATCTTCTAGCATCAAACAACTTAAGTGATTTGGATAATGCAGGAACAGCCCGCACAAATCTAGGTCTTGTAATTGGAACGAACGTTCAAGCGTTTGATGCACAGTTAACAGATGTTGCAGGACTTACACCCACTGATGGAAACATCATTGTTGGTGATGGATCTAACTTTGTAACTGAAAGTGGTGCAACTGCAAGAACAAGTCTTGGTCTTGCAATTGGGTCTGATGTTCAAGCGTTTGATGCACAGTTAACAGATATTGCAGGATTAACACCAACAGATAGCAACTTCATTGTTGGTGATGGTAGTAATTTTATTTTAGAATCTGGTCTTACTGCAAGAACAAGTCTTGGATGTGGGAGTGCTGCCACTTTTGATGCGGGTGCAAACAGTGCAAATCAACTTGTTCAACTGACAGCAGCTGCCAAACTTCCTGCCGTTGATGGATCATTATTAACGAACTTACCAGGTGGTGGTGATCTTCTAGCATCAAACAACTTGAGTGATTTAGATAATGCAGGAACAGCACGAACGAATCTAGGTCTTGCGATTGGAACAAACGTTCAAGCATTTGACGCACAACTAACAGACGTTGCAGGACTCACACCAACAGATGGAAACATCATCATTGGTGATGGTTCCAACTTTGTGACTGAAAGTGGTGCAACTGCACGAACTTCATTAGGTCTTTCCATTGGTTCTGATGTTCAAGCATTTGATGCACAACTGACAGACATTGCAGGACTCACACCAACTGATTCACATATCATAATTGGTGATGGTTCTAATTTTGTAACTGAATCAGGTGCAACGGCTCGAACAAGTCTAGGTCTTGCGATTGGAACAAACGTTCAAGCGTATGATGCACAACTTGATGACGTGGCAGGACTCACACCAAGTGATGGTGGTTTCATTGTAGGTGATGGATCAAACTTTGTTCTTGAAACATTGGGCACGGCTCGAACTTCACTAGGACTTGGAACGGTCGCAACACTAGACGTTGGAACGGGTGCAAACCAAGTTGTTCAACTGACCGCCGCCGCCAAGTTGCCTGCCGTTGATGGATCACTATTGACCAACTTACCAAGCAGTGGGGGCGGCTTAACATACCAAGCAAGAGACACAACAGCACACAGTCCTTTGACTCCTGTTGCTAACTATCATTATTCAATCAATGCCAACAGTGCAACGATGGTGATTAACTTGCCTGCGTTGAGTTCAGTGACTGATGGTGATCAAATCAGAGTGAAGTTTCAAGCAAGGGGTGACGCCGCTCGTGATGTCACTATAAATCGAAATGGTACAGATTTGATTGATGGTCAAACAAGTGTCACCCTTGATGTTCTTTACTCTTCTGTGACTTTGGTTGCAGGTTCTTCAGAATGGGAGATTGTATGAGTCATAATAAGATTAAAGTTGCAGGTCAAGAACCTGATGCGGGCGGTTCAATTTCAGTTGACATTAATAACTTAAACAATGTCAATATAACATCAATCGCAGATGATCAAGTTTTACAATATGATTCAAGTTCTTCACAATGGAAAAATGAAACTTTAAGCGGATCGACTGCCACTGTTCAATATATTCAAATTGGACAAGGTGAAAGTAACGCATATAGTAACAGCGGCTTAACAACAATTTCAGCAGATGATCAATTTAGACTTTATGATTCAAGTCCACAAAATACAATAGTAGGCGCAACTGTCACAAATTACTCCTCTACAAACTGGATTCAATACGTGACGTTACCCGCGGGGTCTTATCAGATGATAGCACAAACACGAGTTGAGTTTTCTGCAAGCGGTTACTTTGTATATCGACTTGTAAGTGACCCTACTGGGACTCCTGTTGATATAGGACCTTATGCAGTGATTGGTGAAAATGCTGATAACTATGCTCAAGGAGTTTCATCAACATTGCAATCATATTTTACACTTGCTTCAAGCTCTAACGTAGGATTCCAAGTACACGCTGTTTCTAACGTTGATACTGTAGCAAATCAAAGTAACACAGTAAGTGAATTTAGTTATTTATTTATTGAGAAAGTTGCATGATATGTCACATAATAAGATTAAAGTAGGGGGGCAAGATCAGAATGCAAGTGGAGAGATTGATTTAAATCTTGAAAACTTAAGTGACGTTAATGTTTCAACAATTACAAACAATCATGCTTTAGTTTATGATTCAAGTTCTTCACAGTGGAAAAATGAAGCGTTGCCTTTTTTCGCTACAAAGACACTCGCTTACGGATATTACACAAAACAGCAGACGTTTAATACTGGATCATATCAATACAACACGTCCTCAGACTATGAGCGGTGGATGTGGAGAGTCTCACAAGCTACCGTTGCGACTTCTAGTGACGTGACTGCACGAGTAAGCTTTGGAGGGGGCGTCTGGAAAGATATCCTAGAGTTTGATACAGTTGGGAATTATCTTGTAACAATGAGTTTACACGCGGATTCTGGTTCAACAGGAACGGGAGTATGGCGTTTTTATGATGAAACAAACAGTCAGTATGTAGGACCAAAGTTTTTTATGAGTCAAACAAAAGAGAGACAGCCTGTTGCTCTTTGTGTTTTAAATGTTGTTTCTGTAAACCAACAATTTCATTTAAGAATGGAA
>Ga0181419_1000050_pt1 | contig 36453 bp, 45 predicted proteins | sample 42SPOviralmetaG_FD_130144 | JGI IMG/M metagenome (GOLD analysis project Ga0181419, IMG submission 130144) | Marine viral communities from the oligotrophic San Pedro Time Series (SPOT) site, San Pedro Channel, CA, USA - 42 SPOT_SRF_2013-04-24 | ecosystem: Environmental > Aquatic > Marine > Strait...
ATAAGTACCACTTTCTAAAGCTAGTGAACAACCTGTAGTTCCATATCTTCCTTGTTCATTACAGTAAATAGATGCAGCAGTATTACCACCACTAATAGTTAAACCTGTTTCGTATGTATCATCCTCAAACGCTTCATTAACTGTAACTTCATTAGGTACTTCCTCTGCTAATACAGTAGAAGGTAAAAGAATAAGCAATACAAGGGTTACTGCTGCTTGTTTAAACAACATTACATTACGATTGCTGCGACTACTCCACCTATAGCAACTGCTAATGTTAATACTTTATAAAATTCTGACTTATCTAATTTAGTGTCAAGTTTTTTCTCGATGTCATCGAGCTTTTTAAATATCATTTCGATAATTTCTTTCTGTGTGTAGTTGTCTGAATGTGACATTATGGTAAGTCATCATGGGAAAGCCAGTCCCATTCCTTATTTACATTGCTATCTAGGTCGTATTTGCTTATTCTTTTAAGATAAGAACTAATTTCTTTTAAAAAATAACCTAGTAAAAATCCAATTATAAAATCCATTCTTGGATTATAACACAACTTAATCTTTTTTTAATTTATGATACCCACTTTTAAATGTAGCAACTACTCTATATAATCTAACTTTTTGTTTCAACAAAAATTTTTCTCTTTCTTTTTTATTAGTAATTAATTTATACTTGTTATTTAATCTTTTATAAGGAACTAAATAACATATAGGTTCTCCTGCTTTAATAAATATTTCATCTTCATTAGATGTATATAATAACTGTGCATTTATTTCATTATGTACATCTGTTCTAACAACACCATAAGCTATTGTCCAATCAGGATTATTAGAATATAACATAGGAAACTGTCTTAAACTATATCCTTTAGGTGTTTCAAACTTCCAAGGCAAATTAAGTTTAAATACTGCTCTTATATTTTTATCGCCATAAGGGTCTCTAAATTGTTCGTGGCTATGGAACTCTACTTGTACTGCTTCTTCTAATCTAGTTTCCCATTCCCATTCATTATCAAAGTTATACAATCGTATCCATATATCACAAGGTGCAACTACAACAAGACCTTCATCAAATATTTCATGGAAACTAGGACATCTCTTAACAGTTCTTAGTCCTGGTTTTTTCTTAGATTTAAACTCATTAGTATTTACATTTTTATGTGCATCTGCAATAGTTTTTTTAAACCATTCAGGTACAAATTTTCTACCTGGTTGTGGTTGTAATTCTTCTATATGTAGTAATTCTTCTACAGTAGAAGTATATTTTAATACTGTCATAATTCCACCTATCTTTATTAAATTATTCTACCCAAGTTTTAGTATCTTCATCCCAAGTATAAGGGTGTGTATCGGTATTGTCTAGTGTATTAGGATGTGGAGTTGGTGGTTTCCAATTCCAATCATCTGTGTCTAATATCCAACTATCAAAAGGTTTTTCAGGATAAAATACATCATTACTTTCATCATATATATAACCTATTAATGCATAGTTTCCTCTAAATGGTGTTCCACCATTGTTATGTTCATTATTGTATGTATTTACATCAGTTCTTTTACAAGTCAAACCTTTATGATTTCCATAAAATTCTTCCCAAGAAGAAAAACCATCAGCTAAATTTGAAGTATCATCAAAATCTATTCCTGAAATTCCATCTACAACAATATTATTTTCATCTAAAAAAACATATTCAGAAGGCATTATGAAAAAACCACATTTCCTGAACCTGACTTAATTTGAGCTACAGTATCTGAACCAACAGAAGAAGTAACAATAGTTAAACCACCACCTGGATTAGAAATTGTAACTGTAGTAGGGTATCTCAAAATTACAACTCCTGTGCCTCCTGAACCTCTGTTAGCATTACCACCACCACCATAGTTAGCAGTAGTACCGCTACCTGAACCACCTGAACCTTGTGTAGGAGAAGCACCTTGCGCTCTTGCCCCGCCACCACCTGCTCTAGTTACTGAAGAACCTGTGATAGAAGAAGCTAAACCATTTGCACCATTTCCTGCAGTTTGATAGTTAGCAGCAGTTTGACCATTACCTGACGCACCGCCACCGCCTCCGCCGCCTCCACCTGCCCAAGGGGATGAAGTTCTACCTGAACCACCATCTCCACCTTGTGTTGAAGTACCTGAACCACCACCACCTGCGTGACCACCGCCACCACCTGCACCACCTGAGTTAGCACCATGAGTACCTCCACCTCCACCACCAATAGATGTGATAGAACCGAATTGTGAATTACCACCATTACCTGCAGCAGAATAACTACTAGCAGGAGGAGCGCCACCGCTAAGACCTATTGATACAGCGTAAGTTGTTGAACCATCAGCAGTAATAGCTAATGTACTTTCTGTTGATGAACTATCTCCTGAAGTTTCTGAAGCATAAGAGTTACGATAACCACCTGCACCTCCGCCACCACCGCTATCGGAAACATATTGAGAAGCACCAGCTCCACCTCCACCACCAATAACTAAATATTGTAAATCAAATTCTACAACTCCACTACCTGCAAATCCAAATCTTGATGCACCTAATGGCATTTAAAACTCCTGTACTGCGTTTAATAGTGGTGTTCCTGCATTAACAAATAACAAAGATAAAACATCTGTTTTATCTACTGTAGTTGTCATAGTAAACCCTGCTGCTGCTGCAGTCTTAGCTGTTAAGTTTCCTCCACCATTAACTGTTATAGCATTTATAGCTACTGTTTTTGCTGATGAAGCGTGTTGTGTAATTATTAATGTTATAGCACAAGTACCTGCTGCAGGTACATTAGTAAAATCTATATCTGTAATATTTTCTGTAAGTGTAATAGTTGCAACATTTCCTGATAGTACATCTATAGCTAGTACTCCTGATGAACTTGTTACTGCTTGTACTTTTTCATTGTAGTTAGGAAGAAGTAAGCCATCTGTATTGGAATATTCTGCTAATCCATCTGTATCTCCACCTGTATTTGTTGCGTGTACTGGTCTAAATTCTGCCATGCTTTTCCTTAATTAATTAAATTTATATTATCTACTGTACCATCATACTTGGTAAAACTCAATATTCCCCCCATTGTAGAAATATTATCTGTTGAACCATCATATTCTGTAAAACTTAAAGCGTTGTTAGCTACTGTAATATTGTCTGCACTACCACTAGCTAATATAAATTTAAGTACATCTGTTATGTTTATATCTTCATCAATAGGTTTATTACCAATAGTATCAATGCCTAGACTTCCACCTTCTTTAAGCATTAATAACATTGACATTAGCTCATCTCCTGTGTTGCTGTAAGATAAGGTGTTCCTGCGCCAAAGAATAAAAAGAATAATAAATCTTCTGCACCTAATGTAGCTGTCATTGTAAAACCACCTGCACCTGCAGTCTTTGCAGTTACATCACCACCACCATTTACAGTAATAGCATTAATTGCAACTGTATATGCTGATGAAGCGTCTTGTGTTACTTTGACTGTAAAAGAAGATACACCATTTGTAGGTACATTCGTAAAGTCTATATCGGTCACTGCTTCTGTCAATAATAAAGAACCAGTATTTCCATTATCTAAATCTATAGTAACTACTCCTGAAGTAGAAGTTAGAGCTACATCTGTTTCTTTATAGCCTTTTAGTTCTTTATTAGTTTGATTAGCATATACTTTTTTTGATGTAGTGTCTGTTGCATCATATACAACCATAAAATCATTATCTATATCTACTTCAATACTTGTACCATCAGTAGCATTATTTACCATTGATGTAGCTGATGCAGAGTTTATATTTGATATAGCTGTTGTACCATTACCATTAAAAGTTGTAATTGCAGATGCACTGTTTGTATTAAAATCTGATACAGCTGTTGTTAATGATGTAATGTTTGTAGCAACTCTATCGTTTTGGTCATCTATGTGACTTGCAACAACTGCCATTCTGACAATTGTTCCTGATGTATGCTCAGGTAATGCAGTAGAAGCATATCTACCTTCTATATCTCTACCAACATTTGTAATAGTAGTTCCCGAACTAGCTTTAACAACAATAACTTCACGACTACCTGCTGTGTCAGGTGCGACTACTAAGTAATACCAGGTATTTTCATCACCTACTGTTGCACTTATAGAAGAAGAACCATCTGTTGTAGGTGCTTGTGAAAGTGTTGTTCCAGTACCGCTAGCTCCAATTAAACTGGATGCAAGTGTACTCTCGTAAAAGTTTACAATTTGTGTTGCTCTATCGGCCATTATGCTCCATACCTCATTATACCAAACGCTGCTATACCTGGTGTCATCTCTGATGTTATATCAGAAATAACAGGTTGTCTAGTACCTCGAACAGTAATTATAGCATACTGCATGACACTTCCAACTTCGGGTTCAGCTTGTATAGGGTAGCTAATTCTTTCTACTACACCTTTTATAATTTCTCCAGGGTTAAATATTTCTAGTGTCACCGATGTACCTTCTAGATTTCTAAGTGAAGCATACATGGTGTCTCCTAAACCTTTTACCTTTATAGGTTTTCTGTTAGGTCTTTCTACTCTATCAGATATATTTACAGGTATCTGTGCTACTACAAGTTCAGGCCTTGCTAATGCACGAAACTGTACTGATTTAACTTTTGGTGTGTCAGTACCATCACTTGATTTTAAAACTACTTTGCCAATAATATATCTTGCTACTTCTGCAATTTGTTTTTCTTCATCTCCTACACCGGATGATTGTGTTAACGCTCTAACATAAGATGCATCTGTTGGATTATCTAATGCTTCAAACTTTGTAGAATAAAACAATTCTGCACTAACAGCATTCGTCATATCGAATGTAGATATTTCTGCACCAACAAACTGTTTGTGTTCTGCTGTATAAAAATCTGCTGCTGACATTAAAACATAACCTTCGCTTTCGTAGGTAGATGTCTCTCTGTATATGTCGGAACCGGATACTGATATTACAAACTTACCATCCGATTGTGTTATACCGAGAATAAATCCTGAGACACCTATCTCTAAATCTCTAGCAAATCCTGCAGTAGGTAAGTAGTATCTCCATAGATAACTTTCTGTGTTGCTTTCTTTTACTCCACAATACACGCTATCCCTTGATACAAACATGTGTTTAGGTGTGGTATCTATATCCGCTATGACCCATTCTTTTATTAACTGTCTGTTAGCTAAAACATATAAGTCATTAGCAACAACTAAATCTGCACGATAAAATCTACCTACATCTCTAGCTTTTTCTTTTGTTCCAAAGAATACAATACTTTCTGATGCTGCAATACAATGCACTTCTTCAAAAGGTATATTTGTTTGTCCCTTTAATGTCATAGTTCCATCAACATCTTTTACAGAATATATATCACCATTTGTAGAGGCAACTAAAACAACTGCTCCTGCATCTACAACTTGTGACACATGATGACTGTCTTCAAATGTAATTATTGCACCACTAGATAAATCTGATGATGTCCAAGTTTTTTCAAATGGGCTAACAGCAAATACTTTTTCTACTGTTGCATCGTCAGCAGATATAAATAGCTGTCCTTTAGAAAACCATACTCCTGTAAGTCCACCATTACTATCGTAATGTGTGCTTTCTTCTGACCAAGTAGAGCCATCATATTTTATAAGTTCTGAGTTAGAAGTTCCATCTGCAGTTGTAAAATATACTTGGTCGCCAACTGCGGCTGCTCCTGTAAAGTTATAATTTATTGTCAATGATACATAACTAGCATCATTCACTTCTGCCCAGGTAACACCAAAATCTGTAGATTTATAAATTACTGCTTGGTCTGTAACAAACAAATCACCATTAGTTGTTTGTGTTAAGTAGTTGTTTGTACCACTAAAACTAATACTTTCAGGTGCTGTTGTGTAAAGTAAATGTAAGTTATAAGATGTTTCATCATCCCCATGAAATACATCTACACCCTTACTATCCCAAAATCTAGTTGTATCTTGTGCAGTTCCATCAGCTCTATGTGCTGTGTCAAGTCCTTGTCCACCACTAAAATTATTCCTGGAGTATATACGACCTAAGTTAGAAGTAAAGTCCTCTGCATTTTGTTTCACATTAATATTGTTGTCCTCAACATTAGAAGACTGTATTGTCATTTCTCTTCCTGGGCCTACAGCAGTTCTGTATAAGTTTAAGTCCAGGCGAATATCATATCCTAATCGTTTAGGATTTTTTACACTAAGGGTTGTTGCTACTCTAGGCACTAGGATATACCACGCTGTTTACACTTACAGGCTCCGGATATCTAGCTCTTAAATCTTTTCTTGCTTGATTTATAAGTACTTGTTGATATTGCAATAAAGAATTTCTTATATTCGATGAAGAGTTAACTGGATAATTTGTTACTTGCATTTGTTCTGTAATGTAATCTGCTGTGTAGGCAGGTATGTCTTTACCCGATATCATTTGTGCAGCAACTCCGGCCATAATAATAGGTTCATACTCTGTCTCTAAACCTATCTCTGCTAGTGTAGTGTCTTCTGCGTCACCATCACTATCGTAATCTTTTACTTCTCCAAATTTCTTTTTAAAAGTGCAGTGTACATTTACTCCATTACTTACACCTGAGAACTGTACAACTTTACCTGATGCAGTCACAGTAGTTGGTACATCTATAAGTTCCATAGCAACTCCTCTAAACTGCACAGTGGTTTGATTGCCTGCATCTAGTTCTTGATATTGTGATACTGCTTTTAATGGTGCAACAATTCTATCATCATCAGCACCTGCTAAAGCTACATAACCAACTGCACTAGAAATTGTTTGTGTTTCCACTGCATATAATGTTGGATATAAATTTTCTATTTGGTCTTTAATAGCATTAAAAACATTTACTCTAGGAAACTGTGGAGTAATTTTAATTACATCTCCTGCGTTATGTGTTGTTGCAGTAGTTCCTCTAGCTGCTCTAGTTACAGTAATACTGTTTGTAACAACATTTAACTCAGTACATATCATAAGCTCTTGACCTATTTCAATTATTGTTCCTGCGTCTAAAGCGTCTTCTTCTTCTGTAGAAAGTAAGTCTCCATTAAAACCAACTGATGTATCTGAAACTGATAAAGCTCCACTTAAAACTGTGTAGCTAACCATATCTTCCATAGGTTCAAGGTACTCTCTATAAGTCCTATCTATAAGGCCTTTTATATTTGTACTCATTTTACTTCCTTACGCTGAATGAAATACTAAATTTATTTTTCTGTCTGCTGCTTCTGTACCATCTGATATAAGTTTTATAGCACCTACTCCGGCCCATCCGCTAGGGTCTATTCTAACATGAGCATCGGCAGTGATTGTATAAGTTACATCTGTTCCATCAGTTTCCTTTAATGCTTTAAAGTTTCCTGCTGTATTAGTAGAAGCTACTTGAAAAGTTAAGTTTGCACCTGTCATAGCGGCAGGAAAAATAATTCCTGATAGTAACAATCCATTGGTATCTATTGCTGTACTTGTTGTAGCATTTTCTGATATATCAATTGTGACCGCTTTTGTTTTGTATAAACTTTTACCTGCAACTGGCATTTAATCTCCTAAATCTTTTTTTATTATTCTAACAGAAGAAAAGGGTGGAGGTGGAATTCCACCCTAATCTTCAAATATATATCTTTAGCTTACGCCATTGATAACTGCGTGATACTCGGCAGGTCCTTTATCAAGACCAATTTCCATGTAGACACGCTTTGATACTGCGGCTGCATCATCATTGTCTGTATCCTCTACGAATACTCCGCCTTTTCCTGGGATGTTTAAGAAACAAACATCTAGGTAAGACATATCCAATACGAATGCTTGGTCAGCAGGAACATATTCGTTCACTGCAAGTCCAATATTTCCGAATGGTGTAATGATTGTGTCAATGTTTACGCCTGCAACATTTCTATCTCTTGGCAAGATTGCCATTTGATTAGAACCACTCTTAACAAGGTTTTGGTTCAAGTCTAAGATTGAGCCTGGTCTTGCGAAAAGTACAGGGTTTGCCATTGGTGCGCCATTATCATACATTAACTTCAATGTTTCAGCAATAGCATCAAAGTCAAGACCTTGTGCTGCTCCTGTTCCATCTCCGGATGCATCATGTGCGAAAGCTGATGAACCATTTCCTGTAGCTACCCATTCAGCGAGACCTCTCATCTCTCTTGGGTTGCCATCTGTTCCATCATTGAAAGTAGCATTAAAGAATTCGTACTCAACTTCTCTTGCGATTTTGCTAAGTAGTTCTTCTAACTGAAATGCCATTTCATCATTGATTGGGTTTTGCCCTTCAAAAGCCTTTGTTCCGCTTTCCATAGCTTGTGAGTTCAAATAGCCTGTTGATGCCATTGCGGAATAGGTAAGTTTAATACCTTGGTTCCAAATTTGCACACAGTCTATTGCAGAACTTCTGCTTCTACCAAAGTAAGCAGGTGTTCCACCTTCAGCAACTGCTGTATAAGAGCTGACTGTAGGGGTATCTACTTTTTGGGTTTGGAAAACAGGAGAGTTAAGAAGTTTACCACCATTTAAACCACCAACCATTGATAGTAATGGGGTCCTTCTTGCTCCGACTTTAAAGAGTTCACCTGTAAAGTTATTAATCTCAGATACTGAGATTGGGTCTGGTGAGCCTATAGCTGCCATTTTTTTCTCCTAATTCTGTTTAGGAGCTTTTCTCCTAAACGCTACTTGTTTTTTTCAAGCTCTTCTAGAGCTTTCATTTTTGTAGCAATACTGTCTCTAACTCGACCAGTTTGTTGAGCTTCAGCTATCTGTTCTTGTACACTTGTGTTAGCACTTACAGCTTGTGCTTGGCTAGCTAGATTGTCTAATCTATCTTGTCCTGCATTTACTGTCTCACGAAAACTGTCTTGCTGTCCAAATACTTCTTCTCCGAACTCTTCAGATACAAATGCTTTTAATGCATCTGCAGCTAAATCGCCTTCGTACATTTGGTCGGCTGCTTTACCAATACCTTTAGTTCTGTCTAATCCAATCTCTTGAAAAAGTACATCTCTCTCTTTGACTTGATACTGTGCTAGCTCATCCTTCAGAGCTTTATTCTCTTCACGAATTGCTTTCCAGTTCTTATCTCCAGGAGCTGATTGAACTTCAGTCTCATTAGTTATTTCTTCTGACATGTATTGTCTCCTTTATCTATAAATAATATTTAAGCAAGTGCCATCTATGTAATGCACTGGGTTCTGCTACATGTTATTTATTTTGCGTGTCTTGTATGTAGGCATCAAGACAGTTCTCGTAACCTAGGTCTAGTTTAACCGCCCGGCCTTAGTAGAGCGTCAATAGTTATTATATCATGTAATTTAAGAATGCAAGCTGTTTAAACAAGTATCTATTCTTCAACTAATCCAGTGACTTGTCCTTCTTGTGTAGTTGCAGCACCTGCTTGTATAGAACTTTCAGACGCTGATGTTGCTTGTGTTCTCCTGATTAATGCTAATTCTTCTGTTGATAAACCTGCTAATCCTGTAGCTATATCTTCTTCAGTTATAGATACTCCTCTACGAGCGCCTACTCCTACAAGTCCTGATAACTCTTCAGTTCTAGAAAATACTTGTGCAGCATCTCGCTGTGATATATTAGCTTGTACAAACTTTTCTGCTGTACTTAAACCTATTTCTGTAGTCGAGATTTCTGCTTCAGCAAGTATCTGTGAAACTAATATTTGATTTTCTAATACTGATTGTGATATATCAGGGCTAATAAACATAGCAAATAAAACTGTTTCATCTAGTCCATAACCATACTGTTCATTAAAAACTTCCAATACTTGTTCTTTATTGTTAAGTAATTGCTCATATCCGAATTGTAATCTAGCTGTAAACTCTTTTATATTTACATCACCTTCTATTGCTTCTATTATTTCATTAGCAAACACATCAGGATTTAAATTGTAATTTCTAAGTTGGTCTTTCATGCTATCTTTAAGTTCTAAGTATTGTATCTCAGTCATTCTTAATGAACCATCTACTCTACGAATACCAGGAAATGCTTTAGCATAAGCATCACCACTTCTAACTGTTGCTAGAGCTATATCAATACTTCCTGTTTCAGTCCATTTCATAATTAACTCGTCAAGTATGTTGGAAGGAAAGTATGGATATAAAGCAGCTGCATCATCTTTAGTTGGTTTATATGTTTGTGTCTCTTCTTCAAACTTAGGGTCATCATCATCATCATCATCATCTTTGGTATTATATATATTTACGCTTTCAAATTCGTCAAGAAAACCTTGTATGATAGCTAGTGCTTTACTTTCTGCACTTTCTAACTCTGCAAGGCCCGCACTTGTAGTGCTTACTCCAGTAGTAACTTCTACTACTTTATCTTCCTTTACACCTTTACCCTCAACTTCTTCTATATCTATTGCATTATTTAGTTTTGCAGCATCTTTGTCAACATAAAATTCTTGTTCTCCTGTTAGAGCATTTCTACCTATAATAACCATTAGTTAAATACTCCCGAATAGGCTTGTGGTACTCTTGACGCTAAGTCGTTTAAGAATTTATTTTTAACTCCTGGGCTGTTAACAAACTTACTTCTAATTTCTTTATCAAACTCCATGTAATCACCATTAGCTGCAATTATTGCTTCGTCAACTATATCTTTTTGATTAGGTGTTAGCTCTACTATTTGATTACCTGTAACATCATTAATAAGTCTTGATGCTCTATTAGAATAATATCCATTCCAAGTACCAAAGTTAGAACCTTTAAACATAGGATACAAGGTATCGTGTTGCATTTGTAATTCATTCTTCACGCCTTCTATATCTCCTGCTCTAACTCTTGCAGCAATTTTATAAAATGCTCCTGTTTGTTTCATAGCTTCGTATGCGTTGATACCTAAAGTATCTACAATAAATCCTTTAGCAGTTGATTGTCCTGTATTAACACCACTAAATTTACCTATAAATGGTTGTAAACTTTCAGGTAACAAGTCTTTACCTCCCAATAAATTTAGATATGTTTCATCATCTATGTAATCTAAAAGGGTATCTACTTCATCTGCATCTATCTGAAATGTAGTTACTGCTATAGCTAGTGCTTCTGCAAGGTCATTAACTGGTCCTTGCATGTTTCTTGATATAATACCTTTTGTAATATTTGCAATGTTTGTAGTCAGGTCTTTCTTTACTCCATCAGGGTCAGAATAAAATTTTAACATAAACTTTCTTTCGTTTGCAGTTGAGTTTGTATACCAAGCTGTGCCTGCTAAATCATCTTCTGATACAGGTACTCCAGTTAAACTAGCTGCTAGAAATGCAGCTTGTACATCTACATCAAGTAACCATTTCATACCATCTTTTTTTGCTTTTGTTTCAAATTCTTTTTCAATTGCATCGAAGACACCTCTGTATGGTTCTTGTTCACCATCTTCGCCTACTCGCAGTATTTCACTTACTAATAAATCTTCATGTCCTCTGAATGCATACCCATATCTTTCTGCAAAAGTTGTTGCATCGTATGATACTGGCTCTACACCTTCTGATAAAAAGTTAGGGTTATCTACTTTTGCAAGTATAGGAAAGTCACCAAGCGCTTCATCTGTGTCAAAAAATACTGCATAGATAACACCATCTATTTCAATAATCTCTTCGGGTTGAAATGTAAATTGATTAGTAAGCATTATCTATTAAAAGAAAATAATATTTCTTCATCCTTTTCCTCTGTTAAATCGTCATTTAAGCTATCTAATATTATATCATACACAGGTTTACTTATTTTGTAAGCTATTGAATACTTATCAGACAGCTCACCAAAGTTCTCCCAAAAACCTTCATCAGTTGTCTGCATCTTATTGTATGCCTGTGCTGCATCTGTAAGTAATATTGACATCTCATAAGCTGTGTAAGCTATTGCTACTCCTGGTGCTGCTGCTGCTAAGCCTATTGCAGGTAAACCTTTAGCCACTGCTTTAGTTATTACTTGGTCGCCTATGTCTAACTTCTCTAATACATTAAATATTCTTCTAAACATGCCAGGGTTCTTTTGCATAATCTCTTTAGATTTGTTTAGATTATCTACACCATCTGACTGAGATATTACTTCATCTATATCTACTAAATTTGGAGGTGTGTCTTTTACTTTAAAACTTGTTTCAGCTTCTGTTCCTGCAAAAAAACCATCTGCATCAAATAAAACACCTTCATTTTTTTTAAGATAATTAACAACTTCATCTGCATCATTTCCTTCTTTAATAAATATTTCAATTGAATTGGGATTACCTTTTCGTGTCCATAAACTCATAACACCAAATGGTTTAAATCCTTCAGGTGTTTTTAAAAATAATTCTATTGGGCTGTTATTTGCAATTTTTCCTAATTTTCCAGTAGGTCTTGCGTGTAATCCACCCTTAACTTCAAGAGTTGTAGCTTGTACAAAATCTCCTTCTACTATAGGTATAGGTTTATCAAGTTCACTTTCAGGAACGCCGAAATGATTTCTTGTTAGCAGTACATCATCTACTACATTTGTAGGTGTGGATGGTAAATCTATAGTATGTAATCTTTCAGGAAGTCCTAATTCTTTTGCTATCTCTCCAATAGTTAAAGGTTCCCCAGTAACTAAATTGTTCATATCGGCAAAAGCCTCTACTGTTTTATTGCTAACTGTAGGGTTATCAATAATAGTTGTTCCAATAATTTTATTGTATTCATTAATATAATCTCCGCTTATTTCTAAAGGGAATGGTTGACTTACCATTTCAAATGGTCTGACACTGTTAAGTAACTGTACAGGTTGTGTTGAATTAGGCAGAAAAAATTCTATATTATTTTGCATAATCTCACCTACATAAGCAGCTACACTGTCTGCACTATCAATGTGACTGTACATTTGTCCACCATCTAAATACATATTATCTACAGAACTAAAATTTATGTACCCAGTTTGTTGTCTTCCTTGTTGCTCAAAAAAATATTTGATAACATTCTTAACAGCTTTAGCTTCGCTGTTATTTGGATTGTCGTACGCTCTTAGATAATCACTAGGTCCTTCTTTTAATCCTAAATTGTCTGCTATTTCAGCATACAAATTAGATACTAAGTCTTCCGGTAAATCTTCTATTTGATTATATATTTCTATAAGTTGTACAGTAAAAGGTCGCATAACTTCTGTTGAATGAAAAGCAGAAGTAATTGAACCAAATTCAAAATACTTCATATCATCAAGAGTTCTTATTTGCAACTCTAATGCCATAGGAACATCTTGAACTTTTATATTGCTACCTTCTAGTTGTTCACTTATCTCCCTTGTTAACTCGTATACATCTTGATTTGTGTCTATTTCAAAATCAAAACCTTCGTTTAATGCCTCTGCTATTTCTTGTATTGCTTCTGATGTTTCTTCGTATCCAGTCCACATTTGGTCAGGCTGACGCATATCGTCTAGCTGTTCCATCTCTATCAATACTTCTAGATTTGCTAATGCATAATTAACCATGGTCTCTAAATTCAAGTTACCAAAGTTTTTCTCTAAAGGTTGGTAAGCGTCAAATACAGCAACAGCATGTGTTGTGTACGAGGATTTTGTTTCCATACTTTGCATAAGGTTTCTTAATAAATTTTTGCGAAACTCAACTGCACCACCATCAAGTAGTTCGTCATAGATTTCTTTTAAAGCGTCTTGAACAATTCCAATTTCTCTATTGCCATATTCTGCCATAGATTATTTTGCTTTCTGTCTCTTAGCTTTTTCCTCTGCCCATTCTTTATGTGCTTTTTCAAAAAATATTTCGTATTTAGACTTACTCATTGTCCGGGATACCTTCTAATGTATCAGGTTTATCTCTAAGCATCTCCATTACTTCTATTAAAGATGGTGTTTTTTCTGCAGTTTCTTTTAGATTTTCAACACTCTCTTTTACTTTATCTGCAACTGCTCCTGGAGTATCTGCAATTAACTTACCAGTTTCAGCTAAACCTCCGCCTATATTTTTTACAGTACTTTGTCCTACTTCTGTAATCATCTTCAGATATTCAAAGTATCTTTTAGCAGGTGCAACTGTACTGTCATACAATGCATCTTCAAATACAGGTATGCCATCTCTTATCTTTTGTGTTATAGGGCCTACTGGTAAATCAGAAAAGAACTGATTACCTTTATCTACAAGGCTTTTATCACCTTGTTTAAACACGCTGTCATCAGCCTGTGTTTCCGGTCTTTGTGAGAATTTACTGTTAGGAGCATCTACTTTGTCATCATAAAAACCTTCATCTACAACACTAAAGTCTTCTGCTTGTGTTTGGCCTGGTTGCAATACTACTTGATTATTAGCAACATCACTAAGATACCATTTATAAAACTCTTCTTTACTTTTAAATCCTGTAGAAATATAGTCTGTTATTGCACCTGTTTGTATTTCAGATGCTAACTCCATACCATTTCCATACTGAACATTATTCCCATATACACTAGCAACATTGTTCATGTTATCTAATGCAGGTAAGAATGCAGCTGCAAAACCTTCTTGGTCTGCAATATCTTCATAAGCAGGATACATTTTAATTCTTGATACATACTGTTCTACAATTTGTTCCTCTGACATTTGTTCATATTCTTCAGGGCCAGGTCCTTCAGGTGCTTGGTCATTTAAATCTGCACCAGTTCTTATAACAAGTTTTCCACTTGACATAAAAGCGTATTCTTTGTTATTGTCGAAGTAATTACCTTGTGCCATAGTAACTAAATCACTACGCATATCTTCTACTGTTTTAGCTCTATACCAATCTAAAGGTCCAAAGTCTTCTTCCATTATCCATCTCCTAATTCTATTTGTCCCATTGATGCTTCAAATAAATTTGTTGAATACTTGATTGCATCTAATGCTTCAACTGACGACATCTCTCTTTGTATGTCAGGTCTAGCTTTTAAGTTTTCTGTAATAACATCTAATGAATTTAAAGGTTCAGGTATCTCACCTTTTTCTTGTCTTAAAATATCATAGCCTGGAATTACTAATGGTAAAGAACTACCTGGTAAGTATAAAGGAAATTTACCTTGTGGAGTTGCGTTAAAGTCTCCTACATTAGTTCCTAGTATTATATCCCTATCTGTTATAAGACTGTCTTCATATTCTTTTTGAGCTAAAGCAGATGTTGCTAATCCTTTATTTACTTCATTAGCAAATTCAAGATAATCGTTATCAGTAAAGTTAATACCTAGTATCTCAGATACTTGGTCTAATATATCTTTTATCTGTCCAGGGTTTGCTTTAGCTTGTTGCTCTAAGAATAAACCTTTTTGATACAAGTCTGCAAACTCTGATGTTTCTGTATAAATATCTTCTAGTTCACTTAATGTTGTTTCATAAAGTGGAACTTGATTAGCTAAATCTTCTTCCCAGTTTCCTGTATCTGTAGCTCTAATAAATACTGCAGACATAAACTTAGCCTCTCTTTGTGACCATTGACCATACTCTGATGTAGTAGGTGCATCCATTCCCGCTAAAACCAGTCTTTTTTGTAATTGGAATATTTCGTGCGGTGACATATCTATAAAGTTTCTATACTCGGAACCTTTAGCAAATGGTGCGTCAATCATTTCAGGGTTGCCATCGCCATCAATTTGTACTGTAGAAGGTATTAATCCATCTCTGTCTGTCTTGTAACCCCAGTAAGGATGAGAACTTCTGTATGTACCATACTCATCACCAATGTATTCTGCTACATCTGCACTATCTTGTGCTTTTTTCTCTGCTTCTCTAGTGGCATTATAATCACTGCTTTCAAGGGTTCTGTTTACACTACCGACTATTTCATCGACATTGTAAGCATTCGATTTTACTTTACTATTAAATGAGTAAGTAGTAGAACCTGCAGCTTTACCTGGAGTAGGCCTATCTACAACAGTAGGATTACTTCGTATGTCTTTATCTGCTGATGTTAATAATGCAGTTAAAGAATTTATATCCGCTTCACTTGATACTTTATTGTACAAAGTTATAGTTTCATCGGTAAAAAATTTTCTTAGGTTTTCATCCTGGAACAATTGATTAAGATTGTATGAAGTAGTTTTAGTGTCTATGCTTCCAAGTCTTTCTCCTACTTTAGTCTCGGCTATTTTGTATACAGCTTGTTGCATGTAGTCATCAATAATTTCAGGTATAGTCATTTGACCAACACCTCTGTCGGATATCTCTACAACATCAATGCCACCTTCATTTTCAAGGTCTAATATACTTTGTTCTTCTTGTTCTTCCGGGTCCATTAATTGTCCTTCACATTTCTAGGGTTCACTGGGCTAATTTCATAAAACAATACTTCATTAGCAAGTTTAGCAAAGTTAGTTCCTTCAGACTGAGCTATTATGTCTGCCCAAATAAACCTCATAAGCTCTTGTGCTTTAAGGTAATCATTACTATCACCATAAAGTTTTTTACTTGTTCTAGTAGAACCTGATATCCTTACAGATAACTTTTCTCCCTTAATGTTAGTATAACTATATCTACCATTGTTTATTAAAACATCTATAACATTATCTCGTTCTTCTAGATATTGTACTACAAAAGGATATTCCGGGGAATTTTTTGTAAGTGGATAATCTTTCCAGTTAGCTAACTCACCCATAACAGTTTCAACAGTTGCTCGCTGTTGTTTGCCAACAAAGTTGTAAATATTAACTATGTCATATTCCTCTTGAATTTTTTCTTTAGCTTCTTTGTAAGCATCATCCCAGTTGCGCTGAGGTTCAGTCTCTCTAATCTCTTTTTTTCTTTTCTCTAACTCAAAGATAGCTTGTGATTGTTGCATAAACTGCGGATACTCTCTAGGGCTTAAATTCCTAGTTTGTATGTCGTAGAATGCAGGATAATATAATTCATCTTCTACTGTATCCGGTTGTATATAAATACCAGTATTTGGTAATGCACCTGGTTCTAATAAATCTTTCCTATCTCCTTCGTTCCACCAAAAGTAAGAATGTTCTTTTATAGGCTTTTTGCCCATGGTCTCACTCTTAGATTGAGTTAATGGAATTGGATTGATACCAAACTTTTCTTCAAAGTCTATATCAGTTTGCATATAGTCATATCCATTTTTCAATAACATTTCATCATATTTTACTTTTAGTGATTGTGTTGCCCACCAAGTTCCATTTTTATCTTCCACTTCTATCCTTGGTTGTATACCAGTTGGCAATGTGAACTGTGTAGTTCCTCTAAATATAAATAAACTTCTAGCTTTCTTAAATGATTTATCCATATACTTATCTATACTTACTTGGCTAGTTTGGTCCACTTTACCTGCTAAGACATAAGCACTGTAAGTATCCATAACAGCTGTACCGAATGCTTGTTGTCTTTCAACACTGTATGTCTCTTCACTTGTAAAAAACTTTTGTAACCAGGCAGGCATTTGGTCAATAGGATTACCTCTACCGAAAGAACCTAAAAAGAAATCTTGCATAACTTTAGGTACAGGTAATCTATCTACAATATAGTTTGCAGGTATTGTTACAAGAGGTCCAAATCCAGGAGCGAAACCATTTTGTGCAATTAAGTTAAGACCACTAGCGTATCCAGGTATAGAAAGTCTTACACCTTCTTCTTCCATATTTTCACCGAATGCTGCTTGTTGTGCTACAGCTTTTAATGCTCTACCACCAACACCAAATGTTAGTAAGTTTAATGCGTCAACATAGTTAAACATCATCTTGCCAGTTCTTGGGTCTTCTTCTAAGAAACCATTTTCACTATCCCAAGGTTTTGCACTCTCACCATTGTCTATAGCTACTCTTGTCTTATTAAACTTCTGTGGATTTTCTGTAATTAATTTACCCCATGATTGAAATACCTCTGCCCATATTTCCGGGAATGGTATGTACTTGTTAAACAAATCAGAAGCAACATGTCTATTAGAAGTTGAATACAATAATGTCTTTACTGTTTCCATAGCTTTTTGTTTTAATATATCTTCTGCTTGTTTCAATGAAGTAACTGTATTTTCTACAGCAGGTTGTTTCGCAGCTTCAATTAAGTTATCCCATAATTTATTTCCATCTACCCATGCTTCTGCACCTTTAAGAAACTCTGCTCTAGTAGCATCATTCATATAGGCCATTAACTCTATAGCTTCTTCATAAAAAGAATATCTAAACAATGGGTCTCTGTTTAATTTATTAGAGGGTTTAGCTAGTAATACATCATAACCTGTATCTAACAACTTACGATATTGTGGAAAATTTGTACCTGCATAATTAGCGTCATCAAAAAATCCTGCTGCAACTATATCATCACCTGCAACCATAGTTCCGCTTTCACTTATTCTTTGTGTCCCATCAAACTTAGCGGGCAATGACTGTGGGCCTAGTCCGGCTCTATCTACTTCAGGAGTTAATACTTCTATTAGCTCTTTATAAAATGCTTCATTAGCTTTACCTTTAATACTTTTACCACCAAGTCTTGCTGAATTACCTTTGAGTAATTGGTTATGTTGCTTCCACTTAACCCAGTCTTTTCTTTTATAAACTCCACCATTAGAAATCATTTCTAGAATTTGTGAGTTATTGACTGAAGATAAGTCGCTTACAAACTTAGGAAATACTTTATATCCATTTTGAAAATCTATTTTTCTTGCTGCTTCTGCTGATAACTCAACACCAGTTTGTGGATTTATAATTTTGTGTTCTGCACCTACAAGTCTTGCAACTCTATATTGAACACTCTCTAAATATTCTTTTAATGCTTTGTCACTTTTTAAATAAGTTTTATCTCCATCGTTGAAACTCCTAGCTACTAAATCTTGTAGCAGTTCTTTGCCATCTCCTCTTAGGTATGCAAATGTTTCATCTAATCCTAAATCTGCAATTCTTACAGCAATAGGGTCTGTAGCTAATATTTCTACTTCTGTCCATAATGCTTCCCAGTATCTTGGGTTTATTTTTCCAGTAGGTAAATACTTATCTACTTGAATAAACATATTTTCTATTAAGTCTTTACGACCAGTTTTAAATGCAGATGTGACAGCTTGTTCACCAAGAGAAGATAAATATTCCGGTGTATTGTTAAAAAGGTTTCCTCCTGGAGTTCCTCTTGCTGCACCTTTGACTTCATCAACAGTTACTTTTAGTGCATCGAAGTTATGTGGAAATAGTGCTTCAAGTACAGGTTTGTTAATAACACTATCGTAATTAATTGATGCTGCGCCTTTACCTTCTTGAACTCTATGCAAAAAGATAAGACCTTCGTTATCCCCAGTAGCTAATAGTTTTTCAAACCCTTGGTCTATAGCTGCTTGTTTGTTTGTTACATAAACACTTTCTTGGAATGCATTGACACCCATCATCACAGCATTGCTCATTGAATTTTCTCCACTTAATCCAATAGAAACATCTATCATTATGTTTCCATCTTTATCTGTATAAACACCTACTGCATGTTTATCTTTACCTAATAAACCAACTGTGTCATCATCAAAAAATAGATTATCTATTTGTGTGTCTAAATATGCTGCAGGAGTAAGATTTACTTTTGCTGCTTCTGCTTCTATAGTTCCAAGATTACCTAAAACCATTTCTTTATCTTTATATGCAGATACGAATACATCTCCTTCAGCAGGTCCTCTATATCCCAAATCAATAAATTGTCTTTCATCTAATGATGTTGTAAAACCACCACTTTCAATTAGTGCTTCACCCATAGAATTGTATGTTTTTTTATCGTATCCTTTTATAGCACCTTGTGCTGTTGCTTTTATTGTTTTAGTTTTTGTATTAAATGTTTTTTCAGTTAACTCTGCAAATTTGATTTGTCTGATATCAAAATTATTTACAGCTGCATTTACCATATACTCACTAACTTCACCCTTATAGTTAGTTTCAAGTAAATAATGCTTCATTAGTTTTTGTGCTTGTTTGTAATCAAATGCATTTAAAGTTGCTACATCATCTACATCAATAACATTTTTCATAAACTCTACATCATCAGCTTTCATTTGCACTGTCATAACAAGTTCACCAGTATTATCAAATATTCTCGCTACTTCATCAGCTCTTTCAACATCAAAGAACTCGTAATATTTATTAGAAGTTAAAGACAATCTTTTAAAGAAACTTGTAAATGGATTAACTTTTCCGGCATAAGCATTTCTTAATGCTTCTTCAGGAACTACACGAAGTAACAAAGCTAACCTCATCATCCATAATGGTTTTAAGAAATTATTTTGTAGATTGTTAAAATGATAATCTATAACTCCCTGCGGCTTTAATGACCTTGCTTCAGCTGTAGCTCTTCTAGGAATTTTAAATTGTTTAACCCAATCTTTATCTTCTATGAGACCTAAGTTTTTACCATATGCTCTTAGTAAACTTTCTTCCGGTCCAAGAAGTTGTTGATGTGCTTTAGATGCACGAACAATATCTTGTGGGTCTAACAACAATGCGAAACTGCTAGATGCTTGTGACATCAAATGCATTGTAGGAACTGCTTCAAAAATATATCGTTCTAACTGTCCATCATCGAAATCTTTTATACCAACTCGTTCATAATATTCTTTTACATCTTTAATTAAAGTCTTATACTTTTTCTTAATTTTTGTACCATTAAATGCAAGTGAACCTGCTGTACCACTAAAAAAACTTCTTAGCTCTTCCATTTGTGCATTAAAGTTTGCTTGCTGTTTTACTATTTCCTCAATATCAAATTTTAAATTAGGGTTCTGTTTTATAAGACTACTTGCAATTTCAAGATTTGTTGCATTCACAATCTCGTCTAATTGTGATTGTGATGCTGAACCTAGTGCTTCACGCATAATGCTACCTCTAGTTTGAGGGTCAACAAATGCTATCTTCATCATGTTGTCTAGATTTTTTACACTCTCATCTAATTGTGACCACATAACTACAGCTTCAGGTCTTAATTGAAATGCTCTTTGCATATGTTTGGGTAAAGCCATTCTTATTTGTTGGCCTAATCCTAGTAAACCTCTTGTTTGAAAATTAGATACTTGTGTTTGTTCTGCTCCTAATTTTGCTAGTTTTCTAAATGGTGCAACATCAGTTGCTTTACCAGTAATAACTTTATTCATAAAATTAAAGAACTCACCATAAGCAGTAGGTTTATAAGGCAGTGCGTCTAACCCTACATTTCTATTTTGTTTAGTTAGTTCTCTAACTCTATCTAATTCTATTTTTCTTCCATCAGGTACATATTCTTTTATGACATTAAAAATGTCATCATAGTTTTGGTCTGTTAGTCTTCCACCTTTAGCGACTGTGTCTAATATTGTCCACACATGCAATGGGTCATCAACTTCTGTAAGTACTTGTAATACTGATACAGGTAATCTATCAAACTCTTTTATATCTCGTAAAAAAGCTAGTCCTTCATCTCCTTGTAAATCTGCTATTGCTTTTCCGAAATCTTTACCCCATTGAGAATTTTTGACATCATCAACAGATTTTCCATAATACAAAGCTCTGTTCTCTTTACCTGTTTTACCTGGTAAAAATCCTTTCCAAAAATTTATATTCTTTAAACCTTTTGCAGTTGACTTAGCTGCTTGTTGATTTGCATTTAATAAACCTCTCATAGCTGTCTTAACACCTGCACCATACATTAAAGCTAGGTTCATAGGGTCAGCAGCTACACGAAAGACACCATCAATAACTCCTGATATAACACTGTATCCTGTACTTCCTGGATTAGTTACTGTAGATGCAATCAATCTTCCAGGAGATATGTTTATTTTCTCTCCACGCCCTGTTGTATATTTAAATCTATTTTCTGCTTGGTCAAAAGCATTTGTAATATCTTTACCATAAACAGATTTAGCTTTGTTATAAGCTACTTGTTGAGTAGCTCCTGCACGAATAGCATTTAAATATTCTTGTGTTTCTTTTAAATTTACAGAGTTAGGCATCATTCCAGTACCTAGGTTTATAGGATTACCTTTATTTTTTTCTTGTATATATCTTGTAAGTTCTGTTGGTCCATAAGCATCTCTTGCTTCTCTATATTTATCACCTGCATTATCACCCAGTACAGCATTTAATATTCCTTGTGTAACCGCACCGCCACCTTCACCTTTATCGCCAATGAAGATTTCAGGTATTCCGGCAAGAGTTGCTAATGCAACTGTTCCAGGAACTGATTTACCTGTAGATTGTGCTGCTACTACCGCAGATTTAAAACCTCTTGATACTGGTTGAAACATGCTGTCTAAACCTAACATACCTACTTGGAATGCTCTTTTTAATCCACCAACTTGTGTTACTGGTTTAAGGTTATAAGTATTTTGTTGTGCTAATAATTCTTGTGTTTTTAATGCAGTTTGAAATGCATTACCATCGCCTGCATTTGTTCCTACCATTGCTTGATATGCATTCATTTTGAATGGCACATTAGGATATGTATTACCTAACTCACTAAAGTTTCTAGCCATCTCTTGGCCTTTAGGTGTTTGTGCAATCTGTTGACCTAAGTTATAGGAGTTAACTTTGTTAAGAGTTTCTGCTGCTATAGCTTCGGATATATGAGAAGCCGAAAAGTTAAAAGGAGAAAACCTCATTAGGTAGTCTCTGTATCAGCTTCATTTTTATTTATTGGCTCTACTCTTGGTGCGGCATAAGCATCAGGAGTTAAGTACTCTGCAATAATAGGGTCATTAAATCTTTCCATTAAACCCATCCAATAACTTTCTACATCTAAGGTTTGTTTGCCCGGAATGTTTGCACCTGCTGTTGCTAATCCTTCTGCAACATCTTGGCTTTGATATTTAGTTTGCGCTCCTAATTTTATAGGTCTACCCATAGGTGTAGATATATTTTGTTGCGCTCCTGCACCATCAGGCCCACTTGTCTCTGCATTTAAACCTGGTGTAAGCCCTTCGTTAATTAATTTACTTTGTCCTGTTGGGTCACCTGATTTTCTAGGTACATATAAATCTGCTGTTGCAGGGTCTATTTTTAAATCTGTATTTTCTGCAGCTGCTTTTTGTGATGCTGTTTTTCTAACCATAGTTTTCATCCTCGTTATTTAAAAAGTTAGCCATGTCTGCTAGAAAATGTACAAATTTACTTTGTTGTTCATCAGATAATTTTTTCATCATAATTTTTATCATCACGCCTTCTATAGGGCCTGGTAACATGTATTCAAAAATTACAGGAAATTCTTCTAAATCTATAACTAGCTCTTCCATTGCTTCACTCAAAGTTACCTCATCTTCAACATTGTGAAAATTCCAGTCTTCTTGATTAATGATGTCATAGAATTCGTGATTGGTTTTTGCCATTGGGTCAAAATCTTTAGCCACCTTGTCCACCTCCTTGTTGTGCTGCAACTTGTGCTAACACTTGTTGTAATCCCGGTGGAGGTCCTGCTTGCGGTCCTGCTTGTTGCTGACCTGCTTGGGCTAAGGCGGCCTCTTCCGGTGTCATGTCGTCACCTTCAGGAGTATAGAACTTTTCTAAAATTGAATTCATGTTTTGAGGATTTTTCTTAATCTCAATTGCAGCCATAGTTGCTTTAGGATTACCTTGTGCAGCTTGGGCCATAAGACTTTCAAACAAAACATTCTCTGCTCTCTCTGCATTAATTCTTGAATTGATTTGTGATATGTTATCTAATCCATCCATGTTCTCTTGTAAAGTTTGTTTATCAATAATACCTTGTTGTTTTAGCTGTAGGCCTGTAATAATTTTTTGTGGTTCATCAAACCCGGCCATAACACCATAAATTCTTCTTGTCTTGTACATCTCTGCAATATCTTTACTAGGAACATAAGTCTCTTTAAAGGCTGTACCATCTCTAAAACCTGCAATAGGTTTACGCATGTTTGGATACATGGTCTCATCCCACTCTAATCTTTTAGTATCAATTTGTTCTAAAGCATCTTTAAGAATTACTTGATATTCTCTTACATGCAATGATGCAGATTGTCCTAGTTCTTCTAATCCTCTACCAGTAACAAAAGCGTTAGGCGATTGTCCATCATCTGATACAGGATATGCAGAACCTAAACGAAGATGTCTTTCTAGTCTATCTATCTGTTGGAACAGCTGATAGGGTAGATTGTTTGTTGGTTTAGATACCTGGCTTCCAGGTGTCAAATAGTTAACTGACAATCGTCCTTTCTTATACTGTCCACTTTCTATCTCGCCAATGATGTTGGTTTCTGTAAACACAGCATCTTCCATTGCAATGACAGATAGAACATTTATCTTCGCCATATTAGCCATCAATCCTATAACATGATGGAATTGACCTTGCATTTGGTCAAAAGCAAATCTTTTAGCTACTACAAATCTTGGTCCGGATTTTAAAGGGTTAGGAATAAAATCTAATATAACTTTGTTTTCCGGTAAGAAAATGTATGTACCTTCGTCATCATAGTATTCTGCTACAACTTTACCTGTACCACTTTGATTAGCCCAGGTCTTGTCATAACTTGACATGTAGGCCATTGTATTATATTCAGCATCAATTTCATCTAAGATAACATTCTTGTGATTTGGATACAGTTTAGCCAATGTCTCATGTGGAACTCTTTGCACAATAGCTAGTTCTTTAGGTTGTTGCCCTTCACCAAAATATCCTGGGTAACAAAGATAAGGGTCTTTAGTTTCTGCATATGGATAAGGAATGCCATTAGCATCTTTTTTCTCTTTTAACACCCATACAGCAAAACCATAACCAGGTAGCCATCTACCAACTTGTGGTAATTGTAATTCTAATTTTTGTTGTTCATCATAAGCATGTACTATTCGTTCTATTTTTTCTGCTCGTTTTGTAGCGCGTTCACTATCTTTATCATTAAATATGTCAATTCTTAAATCAGGCGCTCTACCTAATTTTTGTGCAAATCTCTCCATAGCTGAATGCAAAAGGTTGGGTGCAGGTATTTGGTTATAATCCATGTCACGCATTTGTTTGCCAAGTAAAGCCTTAATACCATCAGCACCACCATTCATAATTGCTCGTATTTTATCTTTTTCTGAAATGACATCTGCATGTTGCGCTCTAAGTTCATACACTCTGTTATATATTTCGTCTGCTGTTTTCATTATCTCCAATTATCCAAATCCATGTTACTACCTTCATACCCACCAAAAGATGGCTCATATTCAAGTCCCATTGTAGCAAGTCTTTCCTTCTGAAGTCTACGAATAGTTTTCATTGGGAACCAACTAGCCATTACTAAGTCAGACTTTTGTCCTACTGACCTACTCTTGTTTTGAGCAGAACTGAAATACACTAACTGACTTTTATATAAGTTTACCTTTTCTTGGGCCTCAAAGCCAAGGTATGGCAAAGAAATTAATTTTTGTTCAAACAATGGTCTCATTGCTGTAACACCAAATATTGGGTCGTGTTTATTAGAATAAGTCTGCGTTCCTTCTAAGAAGATACCATGCTTACCTGCAAAGTCTCTAATAGATTGGTCTTGTCTAATTGCACGCTGAAAACCATTCTCTTCAATAACCCAATGAGAGAGATTGTATTTCACAAACCATTCTTTAATTATTTTAAGTGCTTGTGGAATACCACCTCCAAGTGAGTTTTCCATATCAATCATATACAATTTGTTAGATGCCTGGTCATAACCCCATAAAAATGCAGCTTGATATCCGACTGATGCCGGGTCAAGTCCTGCAATTAACCTAACTCCTGCAGGTACCTGCCCAATTTCTCTACTTTGGTCTCGACATGCTTCTATTTCTACGCTGTCGAATAAGGCCATACCATCAGGCATAGCAACATTAAGATAAACCATTTCGTAAATTGCTCTACCACCAGTAGTCTCTGCAGCAGACTTTCTACCCATTAACCACTTGTAAGTTCTTTTCTTTGCCCACAACATACAGTCCTGGTGAGCTTCATCATTCCAGTCGGGTAAAGTACATCCTGTATCGTGTGCCTCTTCTACTATCGTATTCCAACTTTCGTTGTCTAGTAGATGAGAATATAAATCGTCATAGTGTTGCCTGGAGCCAATAACAATTAAAGCTGTATGTTCTTCTTTTCGAGAAGATAATGTTGTTGTCCACCAGGTTCTTGTGTTCTCTCTCGATGCAGGTTGCATTGTAGAAGAGTGGTCCTCTAAGTCATCGCCTATGATAATATCACAATCTCGTGAAAGAATTTTTCCACCCCGACCGATACCAACCATGGTAGGAGACTTAATCCCGGTAACAGTACGAGTACCAACAGTAAACCCACTTTGCGACCACGCTTTTCCTGCTCTGCTAGTTGGTTTAAAACTTTTTCCAGGTGGGCAGAGTTCTTCGATAAGTTTTTCATTGTTCTCTAACTGGTCTATTACTGAAGCGACAGCATTCTTAGATATCTCTTCATTACCACCTACCCACAATATTCTAACATTAGGGTTCTTGATTATAAGCCATACTGCAAAATGAATTAGTAGGTCAGTCTTGCCATGTCGAGGAGGAGATAGTATCATCTGTTGATTTCCATGTTCTATAGCTTCAAGAATAGATTTAATCCATCTAATGTGAAACTCCGGAGTTTGATAGGGTTCACCAGTTTCTGTTTGAAAATACCTATCTCTAAATATTTTAAAGTCAGCTAATGACTTCTCTGCTTTAGCAGGTAAAGTCCAGTTCTCTGCTTTTTCTTTTGTCTCCATATCTTCTATCCATGCAGCATACGCATAAGATAAAGCAGCTTTTGTACAGCCTAAGATTTCTGCAGCGTCTTGTTTTTTTAAATCACCTTTAAGAATAAGGGGTCCTAAGTCTTTTTCTATAAGGGCGTCATAAACGACACCTCTTCTTTTTTGTACATTAGGTTGTGCTACAGGTTTACCATCGTGTTCAGGTTCATAGACAGCACCTTGTTGTTGGGCGTAAAATTTTTTATTATGGTAGGCCTTAGAACAAGTAGCAGAACAAAACTTTCGTTTAGGTGCTTTTAATACATTATGACAAGATTGTGCAAAACATAACTTAACATTTGTCATTTAGAATAATCCTCGCACTCTTTGTTTAAACAAGTTACTTTTTCCCTGTCTATATCGTATATTAAGTATAGGCCACACTTAGGGCATGCTACTTTCAATTAAACTTTTTTTCGTATAACCTTAGTTTTACCATTCTTGGTCCTGGCGTACTTATGTGTTTTAGTTTCTCTAATTAAAGTTCCACTATAAGTTTTGTTGCCCCACTTCCAAGTTACTCTTTTACCGGCCATATTTCTCCTACCACATTTTGCAAGACCAATATCTTGCACTTGTCTTATCCGATGCTGTATCACATTTGTGTCTAGCACGAAATGATTTCCTAGCTGCCGGGTTATCTTTTCTTATCTCCATGTTAGGGTCGCCGAACATTACTTTCTTAACTTTGTCGCCATCCTTAACATACACTTTAAATTTCTTTCGACCATGACCTGGTTCACCTTTACCAATCCTGGAAGGTTTATTTAAAGATACAGATTTACCTTGAAACTCGGCCATTACTTTTTCTTTTTCTTTTTAGCTTTTTTCTTTTTAGGCATTCCCTTTGGGTATCCAATTCCTTTTGGCATAATATTCCTTTCAAATCTTTCTCTTATCATAACACAAAACCCCGCCGAAGCGAGGCTCTGTCATCGTACAGTCGTCCATTACTGTTATGAAAAATATAACAATCCACAAAAACATTTCTCCATTACACTGTACACCACATACTGTTTCTTAGATGAAAAGTTTTTCTTTCTTATTATAAATAGAAGCTATCCTCATAGCTCCACCTGGATTTTCCAGGTATACCTAATCTACTACTGCTAGTAATTTAAGTAGGGTGAAAAAAATTTTTTATGTAAACTGTTGGCAGTTCTCACATACACCATCCATTAACTGGTCAGCCCAATAAGGATGCAAACAAATATCACAATCTTCTACGCTTACATAATCCATTAAGAAACTATACCATAAAGTAAAGGCCCTGCTGTTGCCAGTAGGACCTAAACTTAACATACACAATAGAAAGGAGGAACTTATGAAAAACCAGTGAGGTTCCTAAGTTACCTATCTATTAGTAATAATAGCATAGTTGTAATTTATGTGGGGTATTAAATTAAGTAAGGAGGCCTACAAAAAAAATACCCTATATCAGTTTACTATATATTTTTTATGGTATAGTTGAATTACACAAACACATTAGATTGCAGACTTTTAGAACAATCTAATAGATAAGACATCAAGTAAGTGGATTAGTCTGACCATGGTAACTAGGGTAAAAGCCTATTATTCTACATATGTTATATAGCTACTATATGGAGTTATTCGGTTTGGGTTGGGAGTAGCACAGGGTAAGAACTACTTAACATCTTAAATAAGTAATAACTTGCTAGTAAAGGAACACCACTATCTGTAGTGCGTTTTATATTAGTTAACAGCATATCTCTGAAGGGTACACATATAATAGAATGGGTGTCAACATTGAACCTCTCCCTTGTTTATCTTCAGTTTCTAAGACCAATTTTATTTATTTTGTTGGTGTATATGGGTGCAATATATATCTAATGACTGGCTGTTCATACAGGTTGGCTAAGAGTGTATTAGAAATTTAAACAAATACCCCCCGAATGTTTAACAACTAACTTTCTTCTGTTCCTCCTTCTCCTTCAATGGATGTAGCCGGCTTGTGAAATGTTTCACTAATGAAAAAGTCTTAGGGTGTTTTGTGGTGCAAATCATCAAAGTTTTTTTAGATTTTTTAAAGTTTTTTTTTGATGTAGTAGAAACCCCAATGATTATAGGCTATTTCACCCTATGTTTTTTCTTCATTCATTCAATGCTTGTTGACAAGTAAAGACATTCCCCCTATATTTAATAATAACAAACACAGTAGAGAGGCCCTTAACTTTCACCCAAATAGCTAAGGAAATGAGCGAGACAAGTACAGCTTAGAGGATGCAAATAAATACTCGGAAAGCGCCATAATGGCCCGAGATACCTACCCACTAAGCCCACCGGAGACACCTAGACACTCTTAACGATAAGGAGTTTTATCCGGCTCAGACCACCGAGATTGGCCCGAAGGCATAACACGACCTCATAAGCGAAAAAATCTACCATTGAGAAAGTTTCGACAATATTTAAAACGATACCTAGATTAAGCCCGAAGTATCATCCACAGGTTAGACGATAGTTACCCAATCAGATTGCAGATTTACAGGCCATATATCCTTACTAGCTGTACGCATTCTTAGCTAAAACCTTTATTAGCTACCTTAGTTGGTAGCTTGTAGCACATAGTAAGGTATTACAATCTAAGCGAAAGCATTTTGTAATAGGTTTTCTAGGCAACCTCAAACTGTGTGTTACAAGCTATTAATTAGCACTATATAAAGGAGAAATATGAATAATTTCGCAAATACTGGTGACGATTTAACTGGAATAATTGACGATATTCGTAGAATTACAGACAATGACGATTTAAAAGTTGTTTGGGATGCGATGAAAATTCAGTGGGATAGAAACGCTAGAGCAAAAGTAAAAACATTCAATGAGTTAGACCTTGTAAATGTTAAATTCAAAGATGGTTCTTACAGATGCAGAGTTACTAAAGTTAATCAAAAGACTGTAGGCGTAACAATTCTAGAAGGCCCATGGAAAGGCAGAACAGCTAAACCGGCTGTTCGTTGGGTTAAAAAAGTTACCCAAGATATGTTAGATGCCGAAAGAGAATACCAAATATAAATAGCTAGAGCCTTCTACCCCTTTAGAAGGTTCTATGGTATTTATACCAATAGATAAAGGAGAAAAAATGGAAGAAACAAAAATGGAAGAAAGACTAACAAAACTTACAGCAATTATTGAAGACCTATTTATTACCTCATCCCAAAAAGATGAGTGCTTAGGATTAATTGACGATATTGCAGAAGAATTACTATAAATAGCTAGAGCCTTTGACCCCCTCGAAGGTTTTATGGTATTTATACCAACTAACAAAGGAGGCCCAGTGATAGAAATTAAATTAGGTAAAGACAGGACCATTACGCACAAAGTTACAACAGTAACTAAAGACAATGTAAAAGAATTAGTAAAAGAATACAATTACAAAGCAGATGTTTTGAGCAACAATGGCGTTAAAAAACTATCAATATAATAACTATCTAGAAGGCATTGTTTAAACAGTGCCTTTTATGATACTTATACAAATAGATAAAGGAGAAAATATGAGTAGCTATATAAAACTAGACGACCCAAATGTTCATTTAATTGGAGATTGTACAACAATCTTTTTAGTTGAAAATACAGCATTTGTAAATGTAAATGTTAATTTTGATGAAAGAGCTTCATTACAAACTAATAAAAAACTTGTTTACAAAGGTAAAAGTGATATGACACATAAAGAACAAGTTGTAGAAATACAAATTGACTTAATGAAACAAATCACAATGTTGCAAGATGCTGTAAATGAATTAGACCAAATTCGTAGAACAGACAGCATATTATAAAGGAGAAAATATGTGTAACGAAAAAAATTGTACTAAAGAAGTATTTAAATTTAATTCGCCATGGGGTGAAGTAAGCACGCCTTTTTGTGGAGACCATGGAATTGAAGATATACTTTCTTCTAAATAACTATCTAGAACGCATTGTTTAAACAGTGCGTTTTATGATAGCTATATCAAGCTATTCAATAGGAGTTGGCATATATCCTATGCCCGCTATTATTGTAAGACACACAATAAAGGAGACACATGAATACACAAAAACAATTGTTGGCAGAAAACCCAACAGGTAACAAAGTATATCAAGGCACACGCGAGGAATGGCTCAACGATGTAGCCGACTTCTTTTACAATAGAATAAAAGAAGAATATGTTCCTGTTGTACCTAGAGAAAATATTAAATTATCTATGGGGTTCATGCCTACAGGTAACAAGATGGGTAACGCTATCGGTGTATGCCATTATGAAGGCCACTCTACAGGAAACTATAGAGAAATCTTCATCAAGCCTACACTCGGAGCCAGTAACCTAGTCGAATGTATCGAGACAGCACAAGTTGTAGCCCACGAAGTTACACACGCAGTGTTGCCACCTAAAGTCGGCCATGGCCCTAAGTTCGCTAGAATAATCAAGAATTATCTAGGTGCCGAAGGTAAACCAACAGCTACTGTTGCAGGCCCAGGGTTCACATTGTTAGTCAAAGACTTCATTGAGAGCTTAGGTTATCTTCCACATTCAAAAATGTTAGAAGATAAAATCGGTAAGGGTTCGACTACAGTTGCAGTACGATGCACAGGAGCAGAGAGTTGCCCAGGTTCATCAGACAAATCAATTGCCCAAGGTTGGGGATTGATTGCAAGAGTATCTATCGCAGTCTACAGAAAAGTTGGTGACAACTTTAGATGCATGGCTTGCGGTTCCAGTACTGTTGTAGAGTTACCGGAAAATCTTAGAAAAGATTACAAGTAAGTATATAGATAGCTTGTTGTTTAAACAGCGAGCTATCGATTATATTTATCAAGACACAAACAGAAAGGAGATATATGCAAGCATATATTATAACAGCTAGAGATAACTTCAGTGGCTACCATGACGCGTTCAAGGTAACCGCAGACAGTGCGTCTTCAGCTATAAACAAATGGACTAAATTACAAGGTAAGTTAGGTATCAATACAGAGTATAGATGGCCTAACCCAGTGGCATGCAAAGTAGAACACTTTAAGCCACAGTTCCTTAACCAAGACAATATGCCAGTAAATATGAGACACAGTGGCATAGAGGGTGATGGCGGTAGCCAGTACAATCACGAGATTGTACAGTGGAATGACCTAACTAGAGCAGAGAGAGAAGATGTTCTAGAATGGTTAGCCATGGACCAAGAGACCAAAGACGATGAGCTTACGCCCTTTTAGTGTCGAGGGTTGACAGCTTGTAGCCTATGAGGAGTACTTATAGGTGGTTTATTCATCCACCTTCCTTTACCTTGTAGGCTACTGGGTGTAGATAGCAAGCAATTTATGTGAGGCAAAAGATACATTGCCCTGTATAAAAAGTCTTATGTAGATTGCTTGCTGTTTAAACAAACAGCAGAGACACAAAGAAAGTAGGACACAATGATAGAACGATTAAAGAAAGTAATCGCAATAGTAGAAAAACAATTAGAGATAGACAAATCTTTAATGGAAGTCAAAGATATTTACTGGGACGAAGGATATATAGCAGGTGTAGAACATGCTATAACAGTAATAGAGGAGGAAGAATAATGGAAGAAATAAAAGCAGAGTTAAGAGAATTGTTAAAAGCAATTAAAATTTGTAATGACTGGAGTACAGACAAGGAAAAAGCTAAAGCGTTCAAAGACAAAACGATTGATGAGTTTGTTCGTTATAGAATTTCAGATTACACAAATCAATTGCACAGATTAGTTAGAGAATTGGAGGGAAAGTAATGAAATTATATTACTTAAAGTATACGCAAGAAAGCGAGGCATATGTCTCAGCAGACAGCGAAGAAGAAGCAATACAAAAGATATCAGACTACACCGGTGGAGGTGGAGAGAATATGCACAACATTCGACTAAACGAATGTGGTTGGAGCGTTGAAGGTGAAGAAGGTGAACTTCTACCTATTGCAGAGAAACATCCTAACGCACAATTCGACACGCATATTAATGAGTATGGTACTACATATCAGCAACAGGACCAAGACTTCCTGTTCTATAATTAACCCAACAGGGAAAGCCATTGGGTGGGTATGGTTGTTCAGCCTACCCACATGGCTGTTTAAACAAGTAAGAAAAGATAAGGAGGCGTAATGCCAAAGCAATATGAAACTAATAATGGCCTAATAGAAATAGGCAAATACAGTACCTATACATTGAATGAGTTCAGTGTTTGGTTAGAGATAGAGACAGACCCAACAGACAAAAGAAATACTTCAGTGATGATACATCCTGTTGCATTCGACAGTCTTATCAAAGCTATGGAGAAAGCAAGAGAGATTGGTTCAGTTGATGGAGACACAGCTACCAAGAAGTGGGACGCTGTTGTTAGGAGTGGAGAAATAAAAGGAGCAAAGTATGGCAGAACAAGTAGATACGCCACAAGACCAAGTGTTCTTTAAGGTAACCAAGGTTGTTACCTATAAGTATGACTACCCAATGACAGAAGATGAGCTACATGATTGCAGACAAGATGCAATGAATGACAGTAGTAACTTCTTAGAGAAGTGGGGAAACAATAACGATGCAAAGCAAACTGGTGAGGAAATACAATCCATATCAGTTCTCGATGCAGACGATAGTGATGGTGATAACAGTTGGTACATATAGTGCCGACTGTTTAAACAAGGAGCAAAGAATGAGAGAGCCAAAGGAAATATCTATATGTTCTAAGTTTGACATAGTCGAATTTAAAAATAGCGATATCAAATGGATAATGTACGACAGTAGAGACGAAGCAATTAAAAAGCAAACAGAGGAAGAACTAACAGAGCCAACAGTCTTACAACACTTTAAAGTTGTAGGTACCAACGACCAAGGGTTCGTACTAGAGCTTGAAGAAGGTATAGAGATAAAGTATAAGGAGGTATCAGATGAGTGAAAAATTATATTACAAACTGTTTTACTTTTCGCTAGATGCAATGGAGCTAACAGAAAACAAAGATACAGTTACAAAAAGAATAGGTTACAAGTATGCACGAAAGATATACGACAAAAGTTTTTGGAAACTGTTTAACTATAGCCCATACGATTACACAATGAATGGAGAGATAGAAGATGAGTGAATTAAAAAGATTAGAAGATGAGAAGGTTAGATTGCAAACAGAGATTGATGCAATCAATCAGTTAATTGCCCCTGGTAAAAACGATAACATAAAAACATTGATACATACTAGAGAAAAGTTGGCGGTAAATAAAAAACTTGTATCGTTGGAGATACAAATAGAACGATGCAACATAGAGATACAGAGGACACTAAAAGAACATGGGGCTATTTAAATAGTTGTTTAATATTCAATAGCTGTTAGTCTATAAGTATGAAATACATTGTAAAAAGTGTGAGCATATTTGACAGCAGTGTCTATGAGTGGGAGTTTGAAGACCTATTCGAGGCACAAGCTAAGGTGAGAGAGCTTAAAGATGTAGGTTCTAATCACTTTATGATAAGACTATACAGCAAAGTATCAGCAAGTATCTAACACTAAACAATTAAGGAGGCAGTATGCCAAACGATGGTATCAATTTTCGTGACCCCGCAACTATAAAAAACTGGGCTATTGAATTAGCTAATGCTTGTGGAGGTAGCAAGATTATGTTTGGAAATATAAAAAAACCAAACCCTACAAAAGCTAATGCACTGTTAGAACAGTTCGCAATAGCATACAATACACAATTAATAGGAGAGGAAAAAGATGACGCCGGAAAAACAGAGGAAGAATAAACTTTTAACAATAGAAATTCTTATTGACGAAAGCCTAGACAGAACAGCAGAGCAAAGAGAAAATTTTCTTAAAGGATATATTGGTAGTATCCCTGGTTGCACAGTTGTAAGTACAAATGTAGAGAAAGCAGAGGTGATAAATTTATGACAGACCAAAGTACTATAGTTCTTAATAGACTTAAAGGAATACAATCAGAGATAAACAGAGCGCAGTTGATGTTGGAAGAAAAACACAAGACACGCAAGCAGTTCATCGTTGATTGTTTAAACAACGACATAACAGTCAAGCAGATAGCAGGTATCTTAGATATTAGTTTGGCAAGAGTATACAAAATAATGGAGGAAATAAATGGACGATAAAATAAAGAAGGCCTTAACAAAGCCATTCAGTAAAGACGAAGTAAAGCCACCACCCAAAGGTAAGTTCGGTTCTTATGTACCTCATCACCTAGTCACTAAGAGACTTAACGATGTTGCTTATGGTGAGTGGAGCCATACATTAAAAGAAATTGCAAGAGATAAAGAAGGAAGTATCAGAGCTGTAGTAACTTCATTCACACTGTTCGGTGTAACACATGACGAAGTCGGTGATGTCGATAGCGTTGATGTAAAGAATAACAATACCGAAGGTGAGTTACTAAAGCTATGTATGTCGGATGCACTAAAGCGTGGAGCAATGCGTCATGGTATTGGACTACACTTATGGACAGGTGAGGTTACAGAGGAAGAACACTACGCCAACAAAAGCGTAGAGAAGTTCCCACAAAAATCAGCTACACCTAACATAACAAAACCAAGTGATAAGTTCTTAGACGAAGACCCAAGTGATATGTTGAATAGACTAAGAGAAGCACTTGCCTTTCACGAACCTTTAGAGGAGACAAGAAAAGCAATTAAAAAACAATCATGGGATGACTGGACAAAAGCTAATAAAGAAAAAGATGTTAGCAAATGGACAGACCAAGATTTCGATGCGTACTTAGACTTGTTTGTACAGTACCAATCAGCTACACCTAAAGCACTAATCGACACAGTCGAGGAAGTATTTGGAGAAGTAGTTGATAACAGTGGTAGCTTAAAGCCATGCCCTAAGTGTGGAAAGACAGAAGACATAACAGATATGCGTGTCAAGAAAGCAGAGGCACCCGAAGGTAGTGGTATTAAAAACTTACCGGACTTTATGTGTGAAAAGAATGACCCGAAATATAGACCGGCGGCTAATGGATGTGGATGGGGTGGATACATTGGTGGCAAAGGTGACAAGGAAGTACCTAGCACATGGCTCTAGAACAGCCATCGTTCCCACTAGATAAGTTAAAGGCAAAGCTAAAGGAGAAATATCCTAATCACAATTTTGATGTTGCTCCTATGCCCGATACTAAATGCAAAGTTAATGGTAGATGCCCTGGCAACAGGGCTATTTACTATGACAATAGTGGAAACTATTTCTGTGGTGCAATCATTAAGATGATGGATGAAAGAACCATGGAGAAATCAAACAAAGAGTGCGGAGCTTATCTAGTTGAGTTATCAATGAAGAAAGCAGAGCAGAAGAGGATAAGAAATGTTCAGCCTCTTCGCTAGCATTCTACCCTTATGTCTAATACCCATCCAAGAAACACAAGAAGGCATAAGACAATACATACATTGTTTAAACAATGAAACAAAGATAGAACATGTAATTCAATGGGAGCCTCTAGTTACAGAACACTTCAAAGAAGAAGATGTAGCAGAGGCCTTGTTGATTATATTCTGTGAAAGCAGTGGACGAAGTGAAGCAGTGAATGGCAATACCAATAACACAAGAGACATTGGGTTGTGGCAATTTAATGACTTCACTTGGATTTGGCTGACACCTAAGTTAAATATAACTGGACCAAGAACTGACCCTGTACTTAGTACAAAGATAGCAAGTTGGTTATATTACAACAGTGGTAGTCACCATTGGAACAGTAGCAATAAATGTTGGAGGACATATGACAAAAGCAAATAAAGACTGGGATATTAATGGAGAAAAATTCTATGAACAACTTAAACAAGGTGAAGAAATGGAGAACCTATACAAGAAGTTCATGGGTAATGACAGCATAGAAGTTAAATCAGA
>Ga0181419_1000053_pt1 | contig 36153 bp, 44 predicted proteins | sample 42SPOviralmetaG_FD_130144 | JGI IMG/M metagenome (GOLD analysis project Ga0181419, IMG submission 130144) | Marine viral communities from the oligotrophic San Pedro Time Series (SPOT) site, San Pedro Channel, CA, USA - 42 SPOT_SRF_2013-04-24 | ecosystem: Environmental > Aquatic > Marine > Strait...
TTTCCTGACTGACATACCAATAGTTAAGTAAAGCTTCGGAACATTCTTGAACTATCTTTACATCTAACTTAGTAATTTTCTTTGGGTTACTTGTCATTAGTTTCCAAAACATCTTCTCTTTTGTTCCTCCACATATATCAGTAATTGTTCTTTGGACACCAATCAAAATGCAACTGCGTGGCAACGGAGCTAAATAATATTTACTGGTAGATAATATTTGTCGTAGGTCTGGGGGACTGACATGGCAACCTGATTTGGAAATCATGCCTAAGTATTTATTGCATACGCTATGTTGTCTTGCATCTAAGTAATCTTCTAAAAAAAGAACATCTATAAGATGTTGGTCAAGAACTATGGCTCGACCAACATTTGATTTAGTGAATACTTTTATCGCAACTTTGTGATGTTTATGCAGATAGGGACTGCCTACATCATTGACATGGACTTCTTCTTTAGAACTCCCAATCGTAGTCATCTTCGATTTCTTCTGCTTCACTATACCTCCCACTTAAAGGATTAAATGTTAGGTCTGTCGTGCCACATTTAGCACTCCAACCCCACCTAGCTTTCCAAACATTAACACTTACACTACTGTCTCCTCTAAAGACTGTCAACCCCATGTCTGCTTTACTAAACCATGCCATTGACTTAGCGATATCAACTCCTGTCACTATTGTTTTCTTACCTCGTTCCGCAGGCTTTGTTGGATGAGCAACAAAGAAGCAACAAACATCGTGTTGCTTGCAGAATAATTGCACCTTTGTAAGCATATCTGAAACCATATCTGTCTCTAATCCTTTGTGGTCTGTTTGTATAAAATTGAATGGGTCTATCACTAGAATCCTGACCCCATATCTCATGACTGCACTTGCTCCTTTTTCTAGTATGCTTTCAATCGTTGGCATACCTCCGTCTTGATAATCTTGGAATAGGATATGTTCATTAATCCATGACTCAGCAAAGTCTTTTTCTTCTTGGTTCATTCTCTCGTTCTGACCCTCAAAGAATGGCTTACCAACTAATACCTGTGCTAACTGAACTGAATGGAGCGTTGGCGGTTTTTCAAAAGAACAAAAGCAAGTTTTCCAACCATAATTCTTAGCTACATTTACTACTATTTGGTCAATAAAAGCAGACTTTCCGTCCCCTGGATATCCAGTCACAATATTTAGATAACCAGTCTGTAGAGTAAATAACTCATCAACTGAATCGAATCCTGTCGATACTCCTCTTGGTTTTCCTTGTTCATAAAGTGATTGAAACTCATCGGCATAATGCTCAATGTTATTTAATCCATGTAAGGGAACTGGTTCTGCATTTAGTATCTGTTTTCTTACAGTTTCTGCATCTGTTTTGACTAATAAATCATTGGCATCTTTACTGCCTAAGTAATCAACTGTATAGCATCTTGCTTTGTTTAATCTTCTAGCTAATTCATCTGCCAACAACTGTCCGTTTGTATCTGTATCTGTTGCTAGTATTATTCTATCTACTCCCTCAAACTTTTCTCTATCATCCCAAACATACTTAAACCTCTTATCTTCTTTTGGGTCTACTATATCTGTAATCTTATTGGGTGCTCCATTTGGAACTGAATACACATCTATATTGGAATGGTCTTTAAATGCTTCTTTGATAGCAAGACAATCCAACTCTCCCTCTGTGATAACTAATGTCTTTTCTATTGTCGGTAATTTCTCATCGTGATTTTGTAAACCCCATAGCCTTGTTGCGTTGTTATCCCACCAAAAATCCTTTGTCCCATTTGCACTTCTCCACTTGACTGCAACTGTCTCATCGCCTTCGGTGAAAGAAAAACCTATGACTGGTTTATTATTTTTTTTGCCCAACACACAGCCAGATGCGTTTGCCGTTTCAATACTTATCCCTCGTTCCAATAGCCAAGTCTCCGCTTGCTTGTCAGGTACTGGTAGATTGATTGGTTTCTTTTTTACTGGTGTTGGTTCTGATTTTACTATTGCCATTTTAACTCCTTGGTTTCTAGCGATTGCTCCATTTATACCGCAATGATGACAATGATAGACAATTGTTTCTGCGTTTATGTTTACTGATAAGGGGGTGTCCCTTTTCTTTTTTCTTGTGCTTCCACAACTAGGACAAGTCAGTTTGTATTGTCCTTGTGCGTAGCTATTTGTTTTTGAATTGGTATTAATATGATTTTTAATATCAATTTTTTCTTGACTCTGCATACAACCTCCGTTTATGCTTTATATATACTTACTACTATGTATATACTTATTATTAAAACTTAGTAAGTATATCTACCTACTAAGTACCCCACCAACAAATGTATTATCAATGACTTTAGCTATGTCATTGGCTAACTTCTTGCGTGATAGTAAAGGGTATTGATTTAATTCTTTTATACTTTTTTGAACTGTTTCTAAGTTAATCTTGTTTCTAAAACATAGACTCTTGAAGTCATCTGATATAAAATAAGAGAGTGCCTGATTAGATAAATTCTCATCTTTAGAAGCAACATCTCTTATCGCTTGCTTCACTACTAAGGAATCTAATTTCACTAAGTCAATCTCCATACACAAATATTAAATCATCTCTTGCACATTTGCAACACATCAAGTAAACTTCAATTAGACATCATAAAAGTTGGAGCGATTATGGAACAGAATGAGTTAGTAGAAATGGCAGATAAATATGCCAAACAAAGGGAAGAAGAATTGAAGTACCCTCCTAAAGATTATAGTAAAGGTAAGGTCACTTTATATCATGGCACATCTACCAAATACCTAGATGATATTCTTTCAAAAGGTATAACCCCAAGACACGATAAGGACAGTAATTGGAGTGACAATCCAAGTCATCCTCTCATGGTATATTTGTCTGATGCTTACCCAGTTTACTTTGCACAACAATCAGTAGAAGTTGAGGGCGATGACGAGCCAGTTGTATTAGAAGTGATAGTTGATACTAAAAGATTATATCCTGATGAGGATTACTTAGAACAGTTTACTAGGATAGACCCTTCATGGCGAAACACAGTTGAAGCTACTAGTATGGAATATAGAACAGAGTGGTTTAAAGACAATCTAACGGACTATAAGGAGCATTATGTGGGTAGCCTATATGGACTAGGCAATTGTTGTCATAAGGGTCTTATAAAGCCTAAGAACATAGTTAGATATAGCATACTAGACCATAACCAAATATTAAATTATTCAGACCCAACAATTACATTACAGAATTATCAAATTCTAGGTGGCAGATACAGAATGATATCTGAGAAAACCATGTGGGAAAAACCGCTTTCAAAAGAAAGCATTAATTTACAGGAGTAAAAATATATGAAGTTTGAAATTAAGGAAGGCATACCTTTACCAGTTGGGAGAGGTAAACCTAGGAAATATGACATACCTTTAGAAACAATGAAGCAAGGCGACCATATTCTTATTGAACTACCAAAGACCAAGATACCCCAAGAGGTAAAGATAATTAGAAACTTTGTGCTTAGGTACAAACATAACAATCCAAATACTAAATTTACAGTTAGACAAATGGATAATGGAGTTGGCATTTGGAGAATGTAGAATGAAATATACCAATACTAATAACATACCTAAAGAGATAATTAGAGCAGTATCTAACGATAGCTATTCTAAAGGTGCTTCTACTATCTCTGTGACAGATTTGTTGCAACCTCCTAGGATTAGAATACTTAGAGAAGAATACGATGATGATATTGTTGTAGATGTTTCTAATGAGATTTGGAAGTTGTTAGGACAAAGTGTTCACACAATCTTAGAGAGAGCCAATGAGGGCAAGACAGACACAATAACAGAACAAAGAAACTTTGCAGTAGTCAATGGGTGGACTATTAGCGGACAAACCGATAGCATTTCTATCGAAGAAAAGACCCTTAAAGATTATAAAGTGACTAGCAGTTGGACTGTTATGAACGCAATGAAAGAGGGCAAGCCTGAGTGGGAACAACAATTAAATTGTTATGATTGGCTACACCGACAAAACAACCCAGGAAATACTATTAACCAGTTAAATATTATTACAGTCAACAGAGACTGGAGCAAAAACCAAATGCTCAGAAGTGGTAGCGACTATCCCAATGCACCAGTATCAGTCATTCCAATACCAAAATGGACTGACGAAGAACAAGAACAATTCATAAAAGAAAGAGTTTCGATTCATCAACAAGCAGAAGCTGATTATCTAATCAGTAAAGAACTACCATTGTGTAGTGATGTGGAAAGGTGGAGAAGGAAAGATACTTATAGGGTAATGAAACAAGGTAGGAAATCTGCTTTGCGTGTTTTAGACACACAGGAATTAGCCGATGAGTATATAGGTGGTCATGATGACAAAGCTAAGTTGAGTATAGAGTTTCTTAAAGGAGAAGCTATACGATGCAAGGACTATTGTGATGTGGCTGAATTTTGTAATCAGTATCAAATGGAGAAAACTAATGGCTGATAAAGAACTAACTTATAAAGATGTTTGGGAAACACTATCCAAGGTGGATGTGTCTAAACATACTGAGGAAAAGATGAAGCTAACATACTTGTCTTGGAGCAGAATGTGGAATTTACTTATGGAAAATTATCCACAGGCACAATACGAATTTGTTGACTTTGAGGGAGTGCCTTACAAAACACTACCTGACGGAACTACTGAAGTTGTCACTAGGATTACTATTGATAATTTAGTAAGAGAGATGAGACTGCCTGTTATGGATTATAAAAACAACCCAGTTGTTAATCCTCATGCTAGGCAAGTTTCTGATAATGCTATGCGTTGTTTGGTTAAGAATGTGGCGATGTTTGGTTTAGGCATATCTGTATTTACAGGAATGGCTGACGAGACTTTGCCTGATGAAGAAAAGGACAAGCAACCTAAAGGCAAAAAGACTCCTCCTAAAAAGACAGAAACTGTTCAGGAAGAAACTCCTGTAGAGCCAGTCTTTGATGAGGGGTGGGCGGATGCTTTTGTTGAGGGTGCAATGAAGCTTATTGAAGGAGGACTTTATGAAAGTAGAGACCAATTAGTTGATTTTTATAAATCAAATAGTGAAGCAATAGGAGTGTTGAAGGATAAATTCCCTGAGCAAAAGGATAAACTAGACAAGACTATTACATCGTTAATAGATACATTTAAAAAAGACACAGACTCTGAGGAGGGTAAGTAAATGGAAGAAAGGATGCAAAGTGACGGAGCAATCTACACTAATAACTATAAACAGAATGACAAACAACCTGATTGGACAGGCAAAGTTGTTCTTGATAAGAACCTACTAAAAGCTTTAGTAGAGAAAGTAAAGAGTGGCGAGGAAGCAGAAATGCGTGTTGCTCTTTGGGATAGGAGGTCTAAGAATGGCAACGATTATAAGTATGCTCGTTTAGACATTCCACAAAAGCAAACACAACAGGCAGACCCAAGACCTACGCCTCCTGTTCAAGAAAACAAACCTGAGTTGAGCGATGACGACATCCCATTCTAATAAAACTTCAGTAGTCAAGATTGCGGATAAGAACGATAAGTGTTCTTATCTGCAAGGACTTGAAGAAATACACAAAAGACTTGAAGAATGTATTGTGCATTTTGAAAGTGCAAATGATAACAACCAAGAAGTTAATGTTCAAAGTTATAAAATGGTTATGTATGAACTTAGCGACAAGGTAAAAAATCTAATAACTAGTAAATAATATTTTGGAGAGCTGGGATGGAAGTATTCAAATACGATGATGAATCAGATTACGAGACAAACTTTGGAGTTTGGTTTGATATGAACACAAGAGAAAAACGACAACACGATGAAGAACCATATAGCGAAGAAGTTGCTATGAGAATCTTCAATGAACAATACGGAAGAAAGTCTTTTAAGAAAGCAGTCTTAAAACCTTTTGCGTGGAATATAGAGAGGGAAGAATGAGAAAATTTTTAAGTAATCTTTGGAATAGATTTTTGGAGAAGTCTTTTCAGAGAAAAGCAGACAAGCTATTTAGAAATAGACACAAGAAATGACTAAGTGGCATGGAGGCAAAGGCAGTAGAACTAGACCTTATGATAAAGATAAGTTTGATGAAAACTTTGATAGGATTTTTCGCAAGGACAGAAATACTAAAAAAGAAACAGATATAACCAAACTTAAAAATGTTTGGGAAGAAACATCTAGTAAAAAGGGAAAAACAAAATGATTGAGGTTGAGAATTGGATGCACAAGATAAGGGAACTTGCTCCTCTTATAGAGAAAACAGAGTATGAAGTTTTAAAGTCAGAAGCATTAGTAAAGAAAACACAAGCGTTGTTAAAGGTAAAAGCTTTGGGAGAGGGCATTAAAACTACTTCTGCACAAGATACTTATGCTGAAAGCAAAGAAGAATTGTTTGATGCTAGACTAAAAGTTGCTAGTTATAAGAGTGGATTAAGTGCCTTAAAGGTTGAGTTGAGGGCATTGGAGATTGGCTTTGAGCAATGGCGAACTGAACAAGTATCAGCGAGGAAGGAACAAGCTAGGTATGGAGCGTAAGATAACCAAGGCATTATTAAATAAACTATTGCAGTTTCCTGAATATCAAAGGAAGCAGTTAGCATTATTATTAATCGCTTCTACGCTTACAGATATATCAAGTAAAGAAGCAACAGAACTTATAAAAGAAATGCAAAAATGAAAGGCAGAAATCCTAACAAGGCAGAGTCTAAGCATATGGATAGAGTTAGTCAGTTAGGATGTATTGTCTGTAGGAATCAAGGTAGATTCTATGTTCCCTGTGAGATTCATCACATCGAAGGGAAAACCAAAAAGGATTCACACTTCAAAGTATTACCATTATGTTTTGAACATCATCGCATGGGAAGTGATAAAGAGCCTATAAGCAGACATCCATATAAAGCTAGATTCGTAAAGGCATATGGAACTGAACAAGAATTATTAGAGCAAGTAAACAAATTATTAAAGGAAAATAACTATTATGATGACCTACCATTTTGACGCAGCCTGGAGCTGCAATAAAAAATATTTACTGGTTATAGATATTTCGGGGAAGCAGGATGTATGAAGTAAAGATAGAGTTAGAATTTGAAAAAGAACCTACAAGACAAGAAGTTATTGATGTTATCAAGAGCGATAAGTTTTGGTATGAATTAATTAGTCCTCCAAAAAATGAAGATTGATTTACCATTAGAAGTTTACTATTCCAAGAACAAGAAGTTTATCTTGAACTTAAACAATTATCGTAATGCTCATTACCGAGTGTTGTCTAATTCTAAAAAGATATACTCTGAAAATCTTGTCAGCAGAATCAGTCATCCGACCTATCAAGAACCTGTTCGTTTGACATACACCTATTATGCTAAAAGCAATAGGAGATTAGATGTTAGTAATCCTTGTTCAATAATAGATAAGTTTACTTGCGATGCTTTAGTTAAAGCAGAAGTTTTGGTGGATGATAGTTCTGAGCAAATCAAAGAAGTGGTTTATAAGTTTGGTGGGGTGGAGAAAGATAACCCTAGATGTGTGTTAGTGATAGATACCATCAAGGATAAAAAATATTTAACTGGTAAATAGAAATTCCTGGGAGGAAATTATGGAATTAGTGAAACAATTACAAGAGGATTTACAAGAAAGAAAAGAGGTTTGGTGGAAGTGGCACAAAGCAAACCCTGAAGTTTGGTTGAAGTTTGAGGAATATACCCTTGAAGCAATCAAGTCAGGTAGGAAAAACTACTCGCATTGGGCGATTATCAACAGGATTCGTTGGCATAGTGAGATAGAAACAAGTGGTGGAGAGTTCAAGATTAGTAATGACTACATCTGTTTCTATGCTAGATTGTTTCATGCTCGTTATCCTGAGCATAAAGACTTCTTTAGACTAAAGCAGTTGAAAGAAGAAAAGATGATAGACGAATTACAGTCCTCCTTGGAGCACAGGAACATTAGCTTTCTTCCTCAATTCAGGCACAAAGGCTAATCGTTGGTCTCTTTGTAGTTCAAGTTCTCTAATTAAGTCTGATTTAACTACAACAGAAATATCATCCCTTCTCATAATGGCATCTCTTTTTCTTCTCCAGTTCTCTAAGTATCTTTCTAATGCTCTTACTTGACTCTTAACATTTAGAACACCTTGATAGTTGGCTCTATAAGTTGCCAGTTCATCAAATCGTTTGTCTTTTCTTAGTCTGTTCATGGTCTGTGTGACCTTATTGACTTCTCCTCTTAACTCATAAAACTGTTGTTGCAGTCCTCCCATTTTCTTAGTGTCAACAAAGAGTCTCTTAAAGACTGGTAGTTGTGACCAGTTGGTAGGATTGTTAAAAGCGTTGTTAGGTATGTATGGAGTTCCTGTAGCAGTTCTAGTCACACTATCAGCAACAGATAAAGCATAGCCTCCTAGAGTTCCTGTGTAGCCTTTTAAGACATATTCTATCTTAATAGGTGATATGTTAAGAAACTCTCCTAAAAGCCTCGCTAACTCGTTTGTTTGAGGATTGGCTTGATACCCAGGCTGTTGACCTAACTTGTAGTAAGGAACTATCTCTGTGCCTGTAAAAGCACTTCTATTAGTGATAGCCTCAAATAAAGGTTTTACTGCTTGAATACTTATGTCTCCACCTAGAATTGGTATCTTAGTAGATGTGGCTACTTGTCTTTGTATAGATTTGAATGGGTCTTTTTCTACTTGTCCCCAAGCCATATCTATTACTCTTTCAGGTAAAGCTTTAAATATCATACCTACTTCAAAAGGTATAGGTATCTTAACTGTGTAATCCCAAGGTGTAGGTATTAACCAGTTGTCATCTCTTATTTCTCGCTTGGCTTCTTTGTAATCTTCAGTATCACTTACCAGTAAATAATATAATGCCGTTATTCCCATCAAGCTCAAACCTCTGAGCATAGCTGTTCTAAATATTCTAGCTTTGACATCCTGCATGGTTTCGCCTTTTTGTAGACTCTCTGTTGCAGAATATTCTCTTGAACCAAAACTTCTATATAGAACATCAAGACCTTGTATTCTTGCGTTTAAAAATGGTATTGCAGAAGTAATAAGTTTGAAAGTCGGTGAGCTTCCTCTACGACCAAAGTTAATAATTTCTAATGCTTGATAAGCTGCTGCTGATTGAGCTTCAGCTTCTGTTTGTCCATTCTTGATTGCATTTTTATATACTGAATCATATACAGCTTTACGAGTTGCACCATCAGATTTAGTGGTTAATCCACCAAGTCCATCCCATAGTTTAAAGAAAGCACTTTCTACAGATATTCCGTTTTCTGGTGAGAGTCCTTGCTGTCTCCTAGTTCTAGCCATGAACTTAACAATATCGCCTTCATCATTAGCAAAGTCATAACCACCTATGATTCCAAACTTTTCTAAGTCTTCCATGCTACCAAACATATTCTTAACTGAATCTATAATTGGTGTATAGCTATCTGAATCTATACCTAACTCTACTCCTGATGTGACAGCAGAAGATAAAGTATCTCTAAGTATGTTTACAACAACAAACCCAGGGTCTCTTGTAACTGTATCTCTTAAAAACCCTGCTGGCATAGCAAAAAATTTAGTTAAGGCATCTGTTTTAATACCACCTACTGTTTGTATTGCATAATATATTTCTGGGTCTTCTAGTAAGAAATGTTTTTTAATGCCGTCTTCAAATACAAATACTGTATTTAATCCAGGTGTATCTTTAGCAGCAATTTCTTGTGCTAAATCTAAAGATTGCATGTCTCTTACTAATTTACTAACGCCATCGTTTTTCATGGATGCTGTAAGAATAGATAAAGAGTTTCTAGCTATAGCTTCTAATGGAGGCACAGTAATTTCTTTTTCTGAGCCTTTCATTTTTATAGATAAAGGATTGTTAGGTAAGTAACCACCACCTATAGCAGGTGCTATTCTACCTTCATCATCTATCATTTCTCTATAGAATGGATAGTAAGATGAATGTTCTCTCCATTGTGCAGATTGTTCTTTGCTCAATAAACCTTTAGATTCAGCAAACTTAATAAGTCCATTATTCCATTTTTGATAATTGTTATAGACTTCTACTACACTTTTGTAATTATTTTCTATTTGTTTTATTTGTTCTAAATCTTTTAATGAGGGAGGTGTGTCTATCTCGACACCATTATCTTGTAATGTTTTTATTCTTTTAAGTTTTGCATAAAGACCAAATACATATTCTAAATCTACTGTAGGGTCTGCATATAGTGGTGCAGTAAACTGTACAAAACCACCTTTGCCTTTATTTCCATCTATAAATGGATTGTATTTAGTATCTATTTCTAGTTCTTCTACTGAAGTTAAAGCATCTACACCATTAATTTGACCAACAGGTATGCCTCTTGTAAGCATTTGTGCAAAGATACCTCTTGCTCTATCAGCTAATCTAAAAGAAGCCATTGTAGAAGTAGACACTAAACTATTTGCTAGTCTTACTTCTTCATTAGTTTCTATACCATTAACTATAGCTTTTTGTATAGGGTCTAAACTATCAACAATAGCTTGCCTAAATCCATTGAATGATTTCTTTATATTAGTTATAGGGTCAGAAACTATATCTATTAAACGCTCACCAGATGTAAGTGTTGAACTTCTATGTCCACTTTGTGCAGCTTGTTTTTCAAATTCTGCAGGAACTTCCATTTTAAGTTCAGGCAATTTAATAGCAGGAGCAGATAAATCTTTAACAAAGTCTTGTGCAGCTTCTAAGGCTACATCAGAAGCATTTGTATTGTATGGAGGTATATCACCTCTTGGTGTTTTTCTACTAAGTTCTTCTGCACTTTCTACTGCTTTTTGTAATCCAATATTAGGATTAGGAGAACGCACAGCAGATTGGAAAGGACTAAATAAATCTCTTTGTTCTGGAGGTAAATTATTTAATTCATTTTCTAATGCTTGTATTTGATTTTCAACCTGACTTATTTGATTGTTTAGTCTATTGAGATTGGCATTACTCATTACTCCGCCTTCTCTATTACGAACATTATTTAAGTCATATAGTCTACTTTCTAATTCACGAATCTGTGTTTCAATTGCTTGTCTTTGTGGTGGACCACGATTAGTAAGAGGTTCTAATTCAGGACCAGGAGATTGATTTTGATTAGGTGTAAAGTAATCAGCTATCTGTTTAGCAGCATCTGCTTCTAATGAAAGCATACCGCTTGACTCTTTTAAGAATACAGATAAAGCTGTTCCTTGTTTTGCACGCAGTCCTAGTAATTGTCTTACACTATTTACAAACGCATCCCATAAAGTTTTTTGTCCTTGTTGATTGTACTCAATGTTTTCCATAAATTTTTGGAATTGTCTATTAGTTAAACCAACAGCTAATAGTTCATCAACATTTTTTACACCATACTTAACCATAAAGTCTGGTGAACCTTTTTTTCTTATTTCACTTTGTACTCGTTTTCTTAATTTTTCTAAATTTTTAAAGTTACTTTCTAATTTAGAATCTTTAATATTAGGAAAGAAAAATGAATTTTTGGGGTCTCCTACTGTCGTTGCTGCTTGTGTTGCAGAATGAATAGCTTCATGAAGTATTGTTTCAAAATCTACACTATTGTTTCCATCTACATTCATTATGTAAACTCTGAATTGTCCATCATATCCAGAAGCACCCCTTCTAGGGTACATAGATACACCACCTATTTTCATTTTATTTCTTTTTAGATAACCAATATCTCTACGAATTACATCATCAGTTGTTTTTTGTGCCAAGAAAGATTCATCAGCAACAGTATAATCAAAGTTTAAACCAAACTTTGTGTTCAACATTTTAAGTTGTTTTAATACAGCTTGTGCTATAAACCCATAGTCTTTACTTGGTGCATTTTTAACAAACCATTCCATAAGACCAATTAAATTTTTATTTTCTGTGTTGTTTAAAATAAACTCTGCATCTTCTAATTTTTCTGCTTCAGTTAATTTTCTTGAATCATACAAACCATCTTGGCTAACAGTTCTGGTAGTCTTTGTTCCTTTAGGTGGTGCAATAATTCTACCTTGTATAGGTTCATTTTTTGCAGCTTTAAAGTTTGTATTCTTTGTATCACTAAATGTTGCACCAGCAATATCAAACTCATCTATTTCTTCTTGTGTAATTTCTGAAGTTTCTTCAATAGTTTCATCTACAGTTTCATCTACCTCTGCTATAGGTGCTAGCTCTGCTGCTATTGGCAATCTATCTAGTTCTCTTAAAGTTCTTATTTTGTCTCTTTGTCTACTACCAATCTTGCCAGACTCTATATCACGAAAGATATATGCTGATTTTTTATAGCCAGAAGAACGCATAGCTGTTCCCATGCCTCTAAAGAAATCAATAAATTTACTAAATATACCTTTAGCTTTTGGTGGTATATCAGGCTTAATATCTTTAGCTCTATATAAATCTGCTATAGCATTTTCTACATACATCTCCTCAACATAGTCTGTACCTCTACCTTCTGATATAAGTTGTTCTGCTCTAGTAGAATTGATTGCTTTACTTCTATCATAAAAAGTTCTGCCTTTAAAATTTTCATCAAAATCAACAGGTACTTTTCTGCTCTTAACTTGATTTCTTAAGTATTTATATTCTTTTTCATTAATTAAATCTTTGGCACGAAACGCATGTATAACTTGCCCATCTATAATAGAGTTTAATCTTGCTTGTATTTCTGCATCTGAAGATGTTCCTGTAGGATTTACAGCATTTAGAGATAGAAGAATAGTATCTGTATCGGCATCATATTGTGCTTCAGTTTTTTCTTGTCTAGTTTTTGTAGGGTCAAATACTACTTCACCTGTTTGACCTGCTACTAAATTTTCTGAAGATAGTATGTCATTACTAACAATGACTCCTGTTTCTGCAAGTCCTAATTTATTTAATCTTTTCTTTAACTCTTTAGCAAACTTATTAGTTCTGCCTTCTTCTACAACTTCATTAAAGTTTAATATTTTTGGTTCTATTTCAGCAGGTGGTAATACTTTTTCTTGTCGCACACGCTCAGATTCTATTAACTGGTTAATAGTTTCTTCTGGTAAAATATTTTCTTGACGCAGCCTAGCTCCAAATTCATCTGGTGTTTCTCCAAATGCTTCTGCTTTTCTAGCTATATCAAACTCAAAGTTATCTCTAATTCTTAATATTCTAGGATTATCTTTATTAGGTCTTTCGGCTCTACCACTTGTTCTTAAGTCAGAACCAAAGGTAGCAACTTGCTCATCTAAGATTCCTTCATTAAGTCCTATTTCTATGTCTAAAGTATTAGTAAGTCCATAAATATCTTTATAATATTTTGATTGTCTACCTGTAAATCTATCTTTTAAATATGTTGCAATGTCATCATATGTAAAAGTTTGTTTACCTACACCACCTACAAAGTCAGCCATATCTTGTGCTGTGTATTCTCTAATTCTAAAATCAGGTAAAGGTGTTAATGAATTAAATTTAGGTAGTGAATGTATTCTTGCTAATAATAATTCTCTTTGACCACGACTCATTCCTTTGAATGAGCTTGAGCCAGTAAGCATTTCATTGAATCTACTAAAAGCTACGCTATCAATATCTAAATCTATATTTTTAGAACCAGCTAATTCTTTTAAATATTTTAATGAAATATCTAATTGTTCTTTATCTGCACGAATAGAAGGCTCGCCTCTTTTTTCAGATTCTGTAAATACAGTTTTTGACATATCAGCATTAAGTTCATTAAATGCTTTAGCAGATAAAAACTTTTTAGCTTCTGCCATAGAGTAAGTTGTTTTGAATGGTAACTTACGAGTATTCTCTACATAATTTTTTATATCTATTAAATCATCTTGATTGCCAGATGTATCTATTCTTTTCTTTTTCTTTGCTCCTTTATATTTAGGGTCAAAGTTAAGAAGTGTTTGTAAATTAACTTGTGTATTGTTTGGGTCAAGAACAGTTGCACCAATATCTTGAGCTGTTGCACTTTCGCTTAAGCCCATGCTATATAAATCATTGTCTAATCTAGACTTTAACTTATCTCTTTCGTATTGGTTTTGTTGTTTGTCTCTAAGAACTAGAGCTTCTGTTTCGGTGGGTGCTGATGCAATAACAGGATTTTCTGTTGCTTGTGTATCAATAACTCCATAAGAGCCATCAGCAAGTTGTACGATTTCTAATTGTGGTTCTGCTCCTGAAACTCCAGGCACAGGTATATCTGGTTTGGCTACTGATATAGGTTGTTGATATTCGGTTACTTCTCCTTGGTCTAAAGCTCTTTCAAACTTACCTTGCTCTTGTAAATAGAGTTTATTTTCTCTAGCTTTAGCTTCTCTGTCTCTGTGATAGGCATTACGATATGAACGCTTGCCACCCATAGCACTAAGAAGCACATTAGCACTACCACCAATGATACCGCCAATAGTAAACTCATCAAACCAACTTTCTCCTATTGGTAACTCATCACTATATAAACCTCTAGCAGTTAAATCTTGTGCAAGACTTGCTAGTAATTCTTGACTACCTTCAGTCACAGCACCAGTACCAAATTGTTTTAATGAATTAACTATGCTCTCTCTAGTAGTAGGATTTTTTAAAGCAGACTTAGGTACATTTTGTAAGAATCTAGCAATAGGTAATACTTCTGTAGCACCTATAGCTCCACCAAATAGTTCAGCAAATACTTCAGCTACTGGTCCAACATCTTCACCCATTTCTCTAGCCATTGACATTCTATCAACCTGTCCAGAGACACCTACAGGAATAGCCAAAGACATAGGAATACCATATGTTCCTACAGTTGGACTTACAATTCCTCTACTAGCTAATGCTCTACCAGCTAAACCAGCACCTAAAAAAGGTATAAATGACCCAGCACCTTCTGCTAAAGCAGTACCATATGTATCTTTAAACTTTGGGTCTGAAGCAAAAGGAGAATCTGTTCTAAGATAGTCTTGGTACTCTTGCAAATCTTCAACTAATTCGCTGTCATTGCCCATATCAAATAAAGCAGCTAAACCTAGAAGTTCTCTTGTTGCTATTCCTATAGTACCTCTACCTACTGATTTAACTTTATCAGCAGCACTTTCTAAAAAAGTAGATTGATTTATATCAACACCATAAGCAGCTTTAATGTCTTCTGCTATTTGTGCTCTTTTGTCAGGGTCTAAATTATCTGGAACATTTAAAGTTTGACCATTTTCTAATTGATATTGAGGCATTATTTATCCTTTAGGTAACAGATATTCCACTTTCTCGTAATCTTCTTTGCCTTTCTTCTTCTTTATCTACTGAGGCATAACCTTGTATTTTTGCTAACTGTGCACTTAAAGAATTTATATATTCTTGCACTTGTGTTATTTGTGCAACACTTTGTTCACTACCATCATTTTGTTCAATTAATGTTTTAAGATATTTTGCATAAGTATCTATTTCTGTTCTCAATTGTTTAGCAGGCATCATTGCTGTTTCAGCTTGAATCTTACCTGTTTGTGCTTGATAGTATTGTTGTTGTGCTTCAGATAAATCTTGTGTTGCATCTCTAGTTTGTATGTTACTAGCTAGACCAGCAATACCTTTACCCATTTCAGTTAAGTTTCTAGAGCCTAATATAACTCCACCTAGTTGTGCTATATCAAGACCAGCCTTTCTTCTTTCTGCTTTGCCTCTAGCATCCTTAGCATTTACAAAATCTGTAAGCGATACGATTCTAGCATCTTCATCTCTAGCAGCTTGTATCTTAGCTAATCTTTCTCCTTCTGCTTCGGCTGCTAATCTTAAGTTTCTTTGTTCTTCTGTTTCAGGTGCTTCGCCTTGATTTGTTAAACCTAATGGAGATTCTGGGTCTATTAAAGCATATGTTGAACCTGCTGCAAGAGTACCTGCTCCTAACTTAACAGGTAAATCTCTCCTTACTGCTTTTTGACCAAGGTCTCTTACCATTTGTGGGTTATATGGTACTGTAGCTGGTACACCACCTTTTCTAGCCAATTCATTTTGACCAGCTTTTAAAAACTTATTTGCCCTACGAGCTTGATTCATTTTGCTTAATGCACTAATACCTCTACCACCTAATGCTAATAATTTAGTAACTCCTGCTGCAATCCTTGCTCCTGGTGCAGGTGTAACTAAAAGAGCTAATGCCAAAGCATCTAAGCCAAGTATTGCTTTTTGTCCTGCACTTAAACCTTCAGACTTTTCTACTATTTCTGCTCTATCACTTTCAGATAAAGATTCTATTGGAATAGTGTCACTTGAATTTGTTTTTGAAAATGGTCCACCAAGTTCAATTGGATTATTTACCATTTGATTTAATCCTTGTGATGAGTTTGGTTTAACACTATAACCACCACCATATCCAGAACTAAAACTTCCTGGACCAAAACCTGATTCACCAAATGCACTATATCCACCACCATAATATCCAGTTCTGCCACCACTTGCTGCCATTTGCATAGGAGCAGAGGCAGGCATACCACTAGACTCTGGTGAGAAAACATCAGTTGGAGCTGACCCAGATGGCATACCTGCTTGCAAACCTTTAGGTTGAATAAACTCATTAACAACTTCTTCAGCTACTGTAGTAGTAGGCTGTTGTTTCATTGCTGCATAAGCTTTTTCATTCTTTGTTCTTCTTTGTATTTCTGATATAACCAAATATTGTGGATAACGAGAGTCAGGGTTTTGTGACATTTCAGCCAATTGCTGTTTAGGCACATACTCTAGTTCATTTGCTATTTGTACTAAATTCATATTAGCCTCCCATTCCTCTGTATAGACCTAGACCACTTAGTCCTGCACCTACTGCAGTTTGAAATAATCCTGGTTGTTGTTGATATGTGCTTCTCATAGCTGTTGGTGTTACTGGCACACCTCTTAATAGACCACCAAAGTCACTAAGTTGTTGTTTAGCATAGTTTTGTTGTCGTAAGAAATCTTCATAACCCATATCTAAACTTGCTTGTTGTAAAGCACGCTGTTGTGAGCCGATACCTTGAAGTGCTTGTATTCTAGAAAGTGCATCTGCTTGTTGTGCACTTCCTAATCCTTGTAAGCCTTCTGCAGCAGCTAAGTTATAACGACTAGATAAATCAAATCCGCTTTGTCTAAACTTCTCTTGAGCTTGTCTAGCTGCCTCATTTTGTTGTGACGCTGTTAAACCAAGCCTAGCTGCTTGTTGTCTTGCAGCTTCACCTGCTTGATAAGCTTGTATTCCTTGTGCACCCTGCTGTTGCAATGCTGATTGCTGTGCTCTAAAAGCATCTAATCCTTGTGCACCTTGTTGTTGTAAGGCTTGCTGTTGCATTTGGAATCCAGACTGACTAAATTTTTCTTGAGCTTGTTTAGCTGCTTCTTCTTGTTGCTGTGCATTTAATCCTAACTCAGCAGCTCTTTGTCTTGCTGATTCACCAGCACCATATGCTGCTTGAGCAAACGATTCTTTTTGTTGTCTTGATTGTTCAGCTTGTTGAAATGCTGCTTGTGATAACTGTTCTTGTGTTTGTCTTGCACCTTCACCAGCAGTAAATCTTTGTAATCCAAGTTGTGCTGCACCTAATCCGCCAGCTCTTTCTCTTTCAAGTTGTTGTTGTGCAGATTCAAATGCTGCTTGACTACCTCTAGCTTGTATATCACCTAGTTGTTGACCAAGATTACGCTCTCTTTCTGATTGCATAATAGCTTCACGATAACCGCCTAATCCACCTGATTGAGTAGCTGCATCTTGTATGCTTTTACCTGATATTTCAGATTGTCTTCTAGCTTCACGCTTTTCTATATCAGTAACATTTTGTTGATATGGAGACATAAATCTTTGTAAGTTTTCTTCATAGCCTAGAGGTGTATAGGCATCACCCATAGAACCTGCTTGATATGTAGACTGTCTTATAGTTGGGTCATAGCCTGATGTAATATCTCTTGCTTGATATCCTGGACTAAACTGTCCTGCTTGATATTGTGGAGAAAACTCACCAGCTTGATATGTTGGTCCTACTTGACCAGCTTGATAAGTAGCACCCATTTCTCGTGGTTGATAGCCTGCTTGTGCTTGACCAGCAGTATATTCTCCGCCAATAGTACCTTGCATATTAAGTCTACTTTGTGCATCTGTATAAGCTTGTGGAGTTCCAGAGGTAGCAAAACCTCTAGTCATTGCCTGTGATGTTAATTCATCAGGAGAAAAATAAGCTAGTCTTTGACCTCCATATGGGTCATAGCCTTGAAGACTTTCTGCTTCACCTCTTTGTAGCAGTCGCTTAAAATACGGCTCTACATAATCTGGTAAATCAGTATTAGTTACAGTTGTTTCTGTTGGTGCGGAACTACCGCCTCCTTTATAATATCTCATTCCTCTGCATCCTTAAAATTATATTCATAAAAAGTAGCTGGCTTCTTCCAGCCTTTTCTATTCTTTACCCAATTCCATTGTCCATGTCTACCCATGCCTTCAATGCCATCACATTCTGTTTCTTTAGCAAACTTAATAATTACATCTAATCCTATTTCTACCCAGTTTTGCATGTTATTTCCAGAAGTATGCTCAAGGTTTAACATTTTCTTTCCTGTGGGATAAGTATTAAACATAGTTATTAAGACACCAGAAATTTCTAAACTACCTTTGTCAAAGATAATCCATAAATTACATCTGTTATTTAAACAGTCATAAAAAATGTCTTGTACTCTTATTCTATTTCCAGAACGATTTGCAGATTTTTTTAAATACTTTTCACAATCATCCCATACTAAAGATAATTTATCAGAAGTTACCAACGATAAACTATACTCTCCTGTTTTAGTTTCTGGTTTTACTGCTGTTTCATTCATGCTGGTAGTAGCCCTCCTGCATTAGCTAATCTAGGTGCTTGCTTTGTAGTTCCTGTTTTTTCGTTACGGACTCTATCCATCATGTCATAAAGTTCTTTAGAGCCAGCATCTGAACTGCCATCTCCTAACATTGATACTACATCAGCAGGAACAATAAACTCATCTTGTGATACGGCTATTCTTTCTTTATTGCCAATACGACCAAATAAGTCATCATCCATTCCGCCATTACCATCGCCTTGTATCTGTCCTTCTGTTTGTGCATTAGGAACTAGACTTTGTAGTATTTGTTCTCTTAATTGCATAAATGCTTCATTACCATATTTTTGTATAAAGGCATTAAGAGCTTCATTATTATCAGATTCTCCTAAAATAAATGCAGTTACTTCAGTAATAAGTGGGTCTACTTCTGTTTCACCACCTGCTTGTTTAAAGCCCATTTCATTTCTTACTGATTCAGGTAAATTAGGTAATCCTTTATTGTCTGCTGGTATATCTTTAAGTGTGTCACCACCTTCTGCTCTACCTCTTGCCATTGCTCTAGGAGAAGGTCTTCCTGCTATTCTTGTTTGTGGTAATGGTAAATTAACAGATGGAGCAGGTATCATTCCTAAGTCAACAGGCATTTGTGGCATTACAGGACTTGTTATTGCTGGAATACTAACTGGAGTAGTTGGCAATTCAAGTTGAGGCAATACTGGTTGTGGCATAAATCCACCCTGTATTAATTCATCTCTACCTGTAATATTTACTGGTGGAGGTGTAATCCCTACACTATCTCGAAAGTCTCTATCATCAACTATCATTCCTGCATCAGGCATTGGTTGCTGCATTATTGGTTGCGGTGCTATAGGCATTGGTTGAGGTGCATCCAAAACAGGCATAGGTTCTTGCATTGCTGGAGGTGCTATAGATACTGGAGGTGTAAATGGAACACCTATTTCATTTGGCATAGGTGGTATTCCTGTATCTATTGGTGCAACAGGCATACCTATAGATTCAATTCTATCATCTGGCAATCTATCTATAGACATAAAATCTTCACGCCTTGGTGGCATAATTGGTTTTTGCAATATTTCTCTTTCAGGTATTGCAGATATGTCTAAAGCAGGACCTCCACCTAAAACTGGTGGTGGTGTATCTTTAATAAATGGTTCATTAATTTCTCCTGGTGCAGGCATATTAATCATTCCAAAATCAGGTTCTGCAATAGGTGAAATCATTTCATCTGGTCTTTGTATAGAAAAATTTCTACCATCAGGAATTTCGTCTAATAATCCACCACCAGGAACATCTAAAGGAGGTTTAATCATAAAGTCTTGACCTATTCCTGTATCTATTTGTTCTTTAAGATTTGGATTAAACTGTGAAAAGTCTATTCCACTAAAATCTAAATCAGCTAATCCACTTAAATTTATATTACCTAAACCTCCAAATCCTCCGCCTATTCCACCTATTCCTGGAATATTAATTGGAAAATCAAATGGTGGGTCATATGGTGGAACTATTGGTGGTGTGATTGGTGGTCCATCTGGAGGTGTGATTGGTGGTGTAATTGTTGGTGGTGGTGGTGCAACATCAGTAAATTTCATACCTTCTGGTGCTGGTCCTGTGTATGCTGCAAATGGGTCAATAGATACTTGTGGTGCAATAGATGCTTGCATGCCTCCAAAGCCTCCTTTAGAGCCTTCATAAGTATCAACACCTGCTGGTGGTCCACCTCTAGTTAAGTTACTAGCAGGAGCACTTACAGTAGATGGATTAAAATACATTGTTTCTGGTGCAAAACCAGCCATAAAGTCTGGATTTACTTGATAAGCTTGTCTATCAGGTGCAAATATTTGTGGAAGATTTCCGCCTGTATAATCATCATCTTCAGACCTACCGCCTCCTCTAAAATTTGTTACTCCGCCATTTGCAGAATAAAGAATTGGTTCTGGTGCATTTCTATACATTTCTGCTCTATCGGCATCATATTGTGCTTGCCTTTCCGCTTCTTGACGAGCAAATTCTTCTTGAGATTGAATTATAGATGTACCACCCATACCTATTCCCATTGGAATATAAGCACTAGGTTGAGTTAATCCTTGCATTAAATTACCCATTCCTGAGCCAAATTGTGTGCTAGCTCCGCCAACAGGAGCACCAGTAAAGGCATTAGCACTTAACATTTCTCCACCAAAACTTGCTGGAGCGAGTGCTGATTCTACTAATGGATTAACTACATTAGAACTTACTGTTGGGTTTCCAAATGCAGTTGATAAATTTTGAATACCTGAAGATTGTGCTGCTGTTGCTGCTGCTTCTGCACCTGCTTGTTGAGTAGCTCTGGCAATTGCATTAGCACCAGCTTCAGTACCCATCCTGCCTGCTTCTGTAACTCCTTTAGTTGCTATATCACTACCAACTCCTGCACCTGCTGCACCTGCAGCACCTTGTAATGCAGAACCTATTCCATAACCAGTTAAACCAGCTAACATACCTTGTTTGAGGTCTCCTGTTACTGCTGTTTGTGCTAGTCCTGAGCCTAAAGCACCCATAGCAAGAGAACTTAACCCACCTAATCCAAGTGCACTTGCTGCTGCTCCACCAGCTAAACTACTACCAATCAAAGAACCTGCTATAGGTGCTATAAAAGGTAGAAAAGCTTCAGGTTGTCCTGTTTGTGGATTTACAGTTATAGGCATTGCTTGTGCCAAGCCTTTAACTTCTGCAGGATTTACATGCAGTAGCATAGAATCGCCATAGCGACCTTGTGCTGCTACATTTTTAGTTTGTTCTTGAATGTTCATACTTCCACCTTTATTAAAATTATATCTTGTTTGTCCACCTATAGCCGAAAGATTTATATTACTTCTTCCACCTTGTCCTGTTCCTTCTTGAGGTCCAAAATAACCCATAAAATTTCTTAGTTGTGCATATGGATTAAAACCAGCTTCAGGAATTGTTGAATAATATTCTTTTATTTTTTGCAATCCTGTTGCTTGTGTTTCAGGTGCAAAATCAAAAGTATCTACAACACGATAGCCACCACCTTCTTGTGGTACAACTGTAGCTTGTCCTAAAAATGTTTTTAGATTGTAGTAAGGATTTTGTATTTTACTTGCTAAATCTCGAACAGACATATTGCTTGTCTTATCAACATCTGTATATTGGCTACCTTCAGAGGTTGTTTCATAATCTTTATATTCAATAAGATTAGGGTCTAGTCCTTGAGCTTTTTTTTCTGCAATTCTTTCTGATGTTTGACTACGAGCTACAACTTCTTTTAAAGCATCTAATTCTTTTGTTGATAAATCTTCTGCAGTTCTATCTTCATAAGGATTTAAAAATTGTCTTACATTAATTGGTAATATAGGTTCTCTTTTTTTTTCTACTATTTTCTTTTGTTTCTTTTTTTTCTTTGGTTTAATTACTTCTTTTTTTTCTTCAGGTATAACTCTTTCTACAGTAGATGCTTTCTTTTTTTTTGGTTGAGGTATAGTTAAACTTGCACCAGCTTGTATCTTATTAACATCTTTTATATTATTAGCTTCTGCTAAATCTTTTACAGATATACCTAGTTTTCTAGATATAGCACTAAGAGTATCTCCCTTTTTAATTTTATATTGCATTATCTATCCTCTTTAGTTTCGCATCCAAACATATTAAAACTCATATCTACTGCACTTGTATAAACTTTTACAACATCTGTTTGGTTTAATGTTATACCTAAAACAATTGCCAAGGAATCATTTGCAGCAACTGATTTATCGTAATATATATATTGTTTATCATCTGCACCTGCACCAGCTACATGAACACTTAATCTAAATGTTATTGCAGAACCTGTTCTATTAGCTGCAACTATTGAGCTAACAGTTGTTTGTGTCATGTTAGGCACAGTATAAAGAACAGTTGTGGTAGTTGCTGCTGGGTCTAGTTGACCTAATACTTTAAGATTATCAGCCATGCTTCATTCCCATTAATAAAAATTGATGTCGTTTAGATGCTTTGCTTGTAGTTGTTGATTGCATCCTTTGTATAGTAACAATTTTATTGTTTAAATCTTCTATTGCTATTTCAATAGACCTTCTAGTTAATGCCTCATTATCAGAGTCATATTGCATATTAGGCAATGGTAATGCTATCGTTTTGATATCAGCCATTATCTTTTACCATCTGGTCTAATATCTAATCTAATATCACCTAATCGCCATCCATAATCACTAGCTTCGCTTGATATTCTAACTGCTGCTTGTCTGCTTCTTGCTCTTGTATTTGCAAATGTTGATTGAGGAGTAACATTAATTGTTTGCAAAGTAGACAAGTCTTGTAATGGATAATCTCTACCTTTTATAGTAAATGTAACTGTATCTGAAGTAGTTTGCTGGTCTCTAAACTCTACATCAGGTATTAATCTAGATATAAATGTAAATTTTTCTCCATCTGGATTTAAGTCAAAGTCACTTGATTCTATAAAAGCTGTAAAATTATCTGCTCCATCGCCATGACCAACTTCATGTCTGTAAATGTAATTAGTATTAGTGCTATCATTTTTACTGCTAGCTAAAGGATTTTCATATACAGATGCTTCATCCCAGGCTGTTCTTACAAAATTATCAGTAGTTGTACCTATAGACCATGTGCCTTCTAAATAGTTATATAAAACATATTTGTCTATTTCTTTATTTGTGCCAGAAGGATAGAAAAACATTATTTCGTTTACTCCTTCATTAGCTGCTGCAAATACTTTAAATGCCTGGTCTTGGTTTAAATCAGATAAAACATAATCTAATACTGTACATGGTAATCTTTGCGTAGAACCTGAATAAACATGAAAGCCATCTCTATCCATAAAATATACTCTATTGTTTGCACTAACTGCTGCATTAGGAGATATTAAACTTGGACCTTCAGCTACTTCTGTAAATGAAAATATAAATGGTTCTCCAACAAAACGCATAGAAACAATACCTGCATCAGTCCATATAAGTATTTCTTGTCTTGTTCTAAGTGCTCCAATAATTATAGAGCCTGTTGATAGTTGAACACCGCCAGCTTGGTTTGTTGCTGTTGGAGTCCAGTCTACTGCACTTTCTGTATCTGAAAATCTAACTAATAAAGGGTCAAGTTCAGAAGAACCTATTGGATTACAACCAAAAGCTATAACATGCTTGTCAACATCAGACATCATTATTTGCAATACTTTTGTAGGCACATCGCTAGCACCTGATTCTGCAGATAATAAAGTTGCTCTATCGCCAGTACCAGATGATTTATCCCAAAAATATATTTGGTCTGCTCTTGGTGCTGCAATTATATCGTCACCAAAATTATCTATTGACCATAATCTTAATTGATTAGTAGATGTTAAATCACCTGCTGAACCAAATGTTCCAGCACCCCATGTATTTACACCCCAACCAGTACCTCTTACATAGACATCTAGTCCTGTATTTATTTGATATGCACCATCAACACCAGAACCACCATTACCTGAATCAGAACTATTTGCTGTTACTTCATCACCAGATGTATCTTTTGCAATAATAGTATAAGTATCTTCGCTTGTTACTGTTTCTATTTGATATTCTTGATTTAATACATCAGCAGTAATTAAACCGCCTAAAGTAACTGCACCTGAAATTGTAACAAAATCTCCTGTAAGTGCTCCATGAGCATCGTCTGTTACAGTTAATGTGCTTGAACCATTAGTAGCAGAAAAGACAATACCATTCGTAGTAGTAGCCCTTATAGGAGTTATATCGTAAAAAACATTACCAGTTAAATTATATAATTTTTGATGTGTTCCTAAACCAATATAAGTATCACCACTTGCTGCTCTATATGGATGTATCTTTCTTGCCGTGCCAATAAAACCATTCTCACTAAATTTAGTCCAGCCTCCTATTCTTTCAGGCTTTCCTTTTCTAAATCTAACTTTATCTGCATCAAACCAGCCACCTTCATTACTATAATTAGTACCTTCTTTATTTATGCCAGGTTTAAATACATACTTCATTAATGGCATTGGCTACACCTCATACCATTCTTTGCCTTCAAACAATAAAGCTTCTGCTTCTCTGCGTCTTATTAAACCTTGTAAAACTTTTCCTCCAGCTTTATTCCAGCGTTTTATTTGATTAGGAGTAGTGTGATAATCACCAGCATTTAAAAGTTTTAATAAAGTTGAAGATTTTAAATTAGAAGGACCGAGATTAAATACCCATGCTACTAAAGCATCAAATTGATTTTGATTTAATTCTACTTTTACCATGTCATTAATATAACCTTCATACTCATTCATTTCATGTAAGAGTAAATCTTCTGCTTCTTGCATAGTAATTTTCATACCATCTTCTACTGGCTTACCTTTATATTTTAGGCTGCCATATCCAATTGTTGCTTTATTTGCTGCACATCTATAAGAAACTGCATTACCATCATTGTCTGTAGGACAACCTTCAAATTTTTTAATAAGAGATAAACCTTCTTGTGATATATTCATATTTTTATTCCTCGTTATTTGTAGTAACTGTCCTATAATAGACAACAACTTCTTTAAGTTCATTCATATACCTTTTAAGCTCTTGCATATTGTAAGCCATTACCTCGTAATCAGGTATTGTCATAGCTAAAAAAACTAATTCACCTTCTTGTTTTTCTATTCTAGCAAGTTGTTCTTCCCAATTGTCAGGAGTAACAACAATCCACATAGGTTCTTTTAGGTCAATTTCTCTAGGCATAACTGGTTGCACTATAGTTCTGTCTAGTGGTTTTGCTGTAACTTGTATTTCTTTAGTTGGAATTAGGCTGCAACTGCAAACCATCATCAAGGTTATCAACAACATTGCTGATTTTCTCGATGTCTTCCATAATGTGTTTTGTTCCATTATTTATTTTTCTCTCCATTTCTACTGGGTCTGCCAGTATTTTTGCAGATAATTCATAGTCTTTTATAAACTGAGTATATCTATTAAGTTCTCTTTGAGCTGCTTGACTTTTAACTGTAAGTTCATTTAGTTGAGTTGTTTGTAAAAGAAAGTCATTTTGTAAATTTTGTATAGCTTCTTCTTGTGTAGCTATAGCACCTTCTAAAGCAAGGTTATTAGATTTAAGTGTAGTGTTTTCTTGATATAACCAATAACAACCTAAACTTAAAACTAAAATTATGCCTATAAATATTTGTTGCATTAAACATCCTCTATAATGTAATTAAGACCTGCAGAACTTCTATACTCTATAAGTTTATTATTTTCATCTCTAAATTTAAGATGTTTTTCTTTTTGTATTAATATCTTTTTAGTAATATAAGTTTTATCATCTGCATCACCATATTCTTTATTAAAAGATACTGTAACTTTATAGCGTGTCTTAAATTTCTCTAAAATCCATTTCCAAATTAATTTAATTTTATTGAGTATTTTGTTCATAAGTAAATATTTTTAATGGTTTAGATTTACCTTTTACCTCAATAGGTTCTAGTTCTTTTAAATGATAACCACATAAACTTTCAGTAGATTCTCCAATTAATAAATCTACATCTCTTTCTTTTGTAGAACTTTCTAATCTAGCTGCTGTATTAACAGCATCCCCAATAGCAGTATAATCAAATCTAGATTCTGAACCCATATTTCCAATTACTGCATCTCCTGTATTTATACCTATACCAATAGCTATAGGTGGCAATCCTTCTTCTTGTAACTCTATATTAAGAATAGACATATTTTCTATAATATCAAAAGCACACTCGACTGCTATTTTAGGATGATTTATTAAATCTATAGGTGCATTAAATATAGCCATCATTGCATCGCCAATATATTTATCAACCATACCACCATGTTTTTGTACTGCGGATTGTTGTGCAGTTAAAGCTTTATTCATTATATAAGTTACTTTTTCTGGTTCGAGAGTTTCTGACATAGCGGTGAATCCCCTAACATCAGTAAATAAGAAGGTAGCATACTTTTTTTCTCCTCCTAACTTTAATAAGTCAGGGTTATTTTGTAATTGTTTAACCTGTCTTGGGTCAAGATAATGTTCAAATTGTTTTTTAATTTGTTGTCTTAACTTGTATTGTTCTCTAAATCTTAAATAAAAAGCTATAGAAGCTGTTATAAATTGAGATATTAAAGTCCAACTTACATCTATAAGAATACCTTTTTGTATAAGATAATGTCCACTAAATGCCGTTATAAAAAATAATATACTGGTAAATAGTATTCCTGTCGTTATTCCTAAAATATTTATTAACAACCACGCCAAAGCTACTGTTGTAATAAAGATTAATATTTCTGCAGCCAATGCCCAATCAGGAATATAAGGACTATCTTGTATTAATATAGATTCTGCTAATGCAGCTTGTATTTTATGAGGTTCTAATAAACCAACTGGAGTAGCTATTTGTGGCATAACACCATTTGCAGTAACTCCAACTATTACAAACTTACCATTTACATCCATTTCTTGTAAATCTGTTTGTGGTGTATCTATCCAACTAATCCATTTACGACCAAAACTATCTGTTTTTATTGGTGGTATTCCTCTTATTGATATTTCTTCTATACCATTATCATTAGTTTTTATAATGTAAGTTTTTACATTAAATAAAGATTTGTATATTTGCGTACCAAAAGCAGGAATCCAATTATTATCAGGTGTTTTTACTAAAAGAGGTATTCTTCTTACAAGTTGGTCAACTTCGGTGGGAGCAATGGCTAGACCCTGTAATGTATTATTTGTAAGAGTGTTCAGGTTTTCCTTAACTCCCAAAGATACTATACCACCATTATCTTCACCTTTCACTACTGTACCTGTAGGTTTAGGATATTTTCCTTTACCATCTTCAAACATAGCTATAACAGATGGTGCATACCCTAAAGACCTTGCAAAGTCTTCATCACCTCCCATTCTATCTGGTTGTGGAAAAGATATAACCCAGCCAACACCAACAGCACCTTTACCTAAAATTTCCATTTGTATTTCAGCTAATCTTTGTCTAGGTAGTGGATATCCACCTTCACGCTCTACATCTTCTTCAGTTATATTGAGTATGACAAAGTTTCCTGATTCTTCTGGTGTTTCTATAAAAGTATCAAATATTTTTAATTTAAGTATTTCTGTTGGGGTAGACTGAAATACTAAAGGTAAACTTAGTATTATAAGTATTATGAATATTAACTTCTTCATTAATCACTCTGAGTTATAGTTATAATTGAATCGCTACCGCCATTCACCTTGACCACATTAGATATACCATCTTGTATAAATATAACTGTATAAGAGTTATTTCCATCTAAATCTACTCGTACTGACTCATTTACACTTCTACGCAAACTTATAACATCACCTGCTATTAAAGTTGTTATTTGTGTGTCTGGGTCTTTACCTAATAGTGTTCCTGTTATTTGCGTACTAGTTGCTTGTGCTAGTTGGTCTTCTTCTTCAGCTACAGCTAACGCATCTAAAACATTAAGTAAATCTTCCAGGTAATTGACATCTAAATAATTTATATCTAATTCAGTAAACTCTAAACTATCATCTGTTAAAAAATCTTCGGCAAGATAATCTATATCTAAATCATTAAAATCTAATACACTATCAACTTTAGTAGAAGTTGTTTCTTCTTCAAGTATTTGTTCTTCTTTAGGCGGTGTGACAATTAGCATGTTATCTATAATATCTAAAGTTAAATCTAATATTACAGGTTTGCTAGGTGCTGATTCAAATACACTTACTGTAGTAGCTTCATAAGGTTTATTAAGTAAAACAGTACCCATAGCAGTAACCACCTCTATTTCGCCACTAGAAAGCCCTAGAGCGTCTGGTAGAAGTATTATAAGGCTACGACCTAGTTCATCTACTGTAGCTGTAAAATCAGTACCACGAATAGCTATATTTGCTGTAGGAGTTTTAAGTGTAATATTTTGTTTATCAATTTTATTAAAACTGCCAGTAATAAATCTAGCTGTGCCTAAACCAAAAGTAAGAGCCATTTTTGCTTTAGATGGGTCTGGGTCATAAATATACTCATCTATAAGCAATTGTGAATGTTCAGTTAGTTTTACTGTTGAATCATCTAAAAAAGTAATAGCCATTCTGCCATTAGTAGTGATAGCTTCATCATTACTTTGAATTGCAAATTTTAATTCGGCATTTAATGGTTTATCTCTTACTATCTGTGCTGAACCATTTAGTTCAGATATATCCCCAATATCAGCAGCTTGTGCTTGTACCTTGGTCGTTTTGAATGACGCAGACAGTAGAAGCAGCATTACCGCCAATTGATATAATTTTAAGCCAGTCATTATCTTGGGTACTCAGTTGTTGTATGTTAAAAGTTCTTTGACCGCCTGTATGGTCTAGCCAAAAATATCCACCTGCTGAAGCATTAACACCAGTACCTGTATAAGTTACTGTATTATCAGAACCATCTATGTCCATATAGTTTGTTGCTCCATCAATATTTATATTTGATGTTACTGTATTGCTAGAACCTTGAATAATCCAATCTAAATTTAAGTTTGCTGCTATTGCTGTAGTACCTTGATTTAAAGTAAATGTATTACTATTACCTGTAACTGCTATATTTTGGTCAGAACCAGCAGAACTATATGTATTCGTTGGGTCTACTTGTATCGTAAAAGTATTAGTATCTCCAGTAAAATTATATAATCCTGTAAAAGTAGTAGCGTTTATATCACCTAAAAATTTATTGGTATTACCAATCATATTAATATCAAGTGTCATAGTAGCACCATCTAAATCAAAGGCAGTTAAAGACCCTGCAGTAGAATTTAAACCACCAATGATATTAGAAATACCTAATTGTTCTAAATCTATATTTGCACCAGTACCTGACTGGTCTACATAAATTTCGTTATCAGCCGCGTATATTGTCGATGCACTCAGCATCACAATCAGGCTCATCAATTTTAATTTCTTCATGTTTCCAAAAACTCCTGTCGTAACCGACATTTATTATTTCTAACACAGCACTTTCTATAGCTTTCATAAGTGCTAATGTTGTTGACTCGTTCCTTGAATTACCCAATTCAATCTCAACAAGCTCCGTGCCCATTTCAATAAAACGAAATACATCTTCTGATTTACCATAACTAAATATAGTTTTTTCAGTCATTACTTCAATCAATATTTCACCTGTGGCTACTGATACCATGCGTAAGGTAACTGTGACGCTATCTTCTCTATATTGAATACTAGAACCAATACCTAAGTATCTAGCTCCTGTACCTCCTGTAGCAAGATTGCTTTCATAGGCAATAACAGCACCTTCGATTAAAACTCCTGCAAATAATAATGGTTGTAATTGTTTTTTCTTTTCTTCATCACTAGCAAATTGTTCTCTAGCTGACCTTATTAATTGTCTTTCTTTTGTTAAATTATCTAACCCAACTCTTTCAACAACTGTAAAAAATTCTCCATTAGACGCATGTTTTAATGCTCTTATAAGTAAAGAACTTGGTTGTTGTGTAACTGCTGTACTAAATAAAGCAAATTCGCTATTGCTTTTTCTTTGTCCAGTTTGGTCTGTAAATGATGATGGATATACAGCAACTACAGGTTTTATAATAGGTTGTATTACATTAGCTAGTTCTTGAGATTGTAGTTCAGATATTTCAACAATATCATGTGCCTTAAATCTTTGTTCGTATGTATCTTCAAACTGGTTGAATATAGAACAACTAGAAAGTAAAAGTACCGATAGGTATCGTAATTTCAGTAACTGTTCCATCTGCTTCCGTTATTTTAAGGGTTAATGTTACACCATCACTAGTATATTCTATGGTGTTGCCTTCTAAAGTTATTGTGCCTGAACTTTGAGGCGTTTCCCCAAATAAATTATTTACTAACTGTCTTGATAGTTCTGCATATACTCTTGATTCTAAATTTCTCATAAATCTTGCAAGAGTAGAATTTTCTTTTTCTCTTTCTATTTCTTCTTGCAAAGCTTTAATTTCTTCTTTTATTGTAAGCTTACGACTAAATTCTTGATTTTCTATTGTTAAATAATGACTTGATGTAGCTTGTCCGTTAAAACTAGGTGATTTAAACTTGTGTACTATTTGGTCTGCTTTAATATTTTGAACAAAAATACCAACAAATAAAATTATACCTATAACCGCTATAATTTTAATTAATAAATTTTTTTCAGTTTGTTCTTGTAAAGCTTTTATATCAGCTTCATTTAGACTCCATTTTTTCTTTTTTACTGTCATTTGTTAATTCCTGCTCTTTGAGCTGTAATACTGTATTGACTTTTTGCTGCAACCTAATCATATCTTGGTCAAGTAATCTTAATTGGTCAGTTAATCTAATTATAGTTTTTTGCATTTCACTAATTGCAGGTTCAACAGTTTTAGTTACTGTAGACCAAACATAATAAACAAAGTAACCTAAACCTACGACCATAACAGTAGCAAATCCAAATTTTTCTATAAGAGCTACTATATCCATTAGTCTCGTCTTGCGTCTATTTTGCCGTCTTCTACAAAGTTTTCTGCCCTGGCTATTCTATCTAAATCAGGAGCTATGTTTAAAGCACTAGATACGCTTGTATCAATACGAATAATATCGTTATTCATTGTTGATGCTCTAGTTATAAGCATTTTGGTAATACCTTCTACTGTTTTAATTTTATTAACTAAACCAGTCATCATCTGTTTCATTATAAGAAATATAAAATATCCCATAATTAAACCACTAGCTATAGGCAATCCAACCTTTTCTATAAGGTCAAAGGCTTCCATAGATTATTTGCTATTGATTTTATCTTTGGCTGTTCCTGCGTATAAACCAAACCAAGCTGCACCTGCACCTACTACTATTGAAATTAAACCTGATTGTTCAAATGATGGTTCAGGTAAATTCATAAACCATATAGTACATTTATATAAAAGAACTATATAAACTGTTAAAAACATTCTTGGAAATATTCTCCAGGCATCTATCATGTTAGAAAACCATATCCAGTTTTGCCATGGATTATCAGGCTCTTTTTCGTTTTCCATTTCCATAATTTTTTGTTTTAGTTCACCAATTTCTTGAACCATAGCCATAAATTTATTTAGGTCAATTTCAACCTCATTACGACTCATATCTCCGCTAAATCTTTCTTCACTCATAATTTACTCCTGGGGTGTGAATTTTCCTAATTCTATTAATTTTTGTCTGTTTATTAAATGTTCTGCTTCTACATCATCTTTAGATTGACCAAAGTAAGCTACAGCTAAATAATTTTTTACCATAGTTTCATTAATATTTAATCCATCAACAATAACATTGCCTAAAACTCTGCCGTATTTACCTCTAGAATCTTTTAGTTTAGTTTGTATAACTACTTGAGTGCCATTATCTACAGCATCTTTTAGGAAAGCCCCAGCCATTTTTCCTCTAACTTTCTCATCTTTGTTACGAGTGCGTGATTCGGGAGTATCAATACCATATAAACGAACACGAGACTTAAACATAATGTCAAAACCAAGGTCCAAAACAACATCAATAGTATCACCATCAACCACTCTATCAACTGTGCAACTGTATTCATACATTATCTTTTTTTTCCTTTATGCAATCCATGTCTTGCATGTTGTTTACCTTTTCTTGTTGCTTCACGTTTTTTCTTATTAGCTCTAGCAAGTTTACTTCTACCTTTAGATGTAGATTTTAATTTTTGTATTTGTGCTTTAGGTGCATAGACTTCACCTGTTTCAGAAGATTTTTTACCACTAGGAGTAGTCCATTTTTCTCCTGTCCATTTTTTCAAACTTCTTTGAGATTTTTTTAATGGCATTATTCTTCCTCTATTTGTTCACTATATAAATTATTAAATGTTGTTAATGGGTCAAGATAACTTTCATGACCTTCTGCTGAATGTATGTGTTGTGATGGTGCAAAGTCTGGTGGACCTTCACCTGTAACCCATAAAGCAGGACTAGTAGCTCTTACTCTATTATTTGGTAAAGCAACTATATTGCCTTTCCATTCACAGTCTTCAGTAATATACATAACATGAGATTGTTTATGTTGTGCAGGACAATCAGCAATTGAATTACCAGTATAATCTACAGTAAATAAATATTTGCCTTGATAAAAATTATTATTAATTTTACATATCCAAGGACTAGAACTTACTCTATCCATAACTACTACAGAATGATTTCTAGCTTCACAGTCCCAAGGTTGAGCTAAATGGTCTTCCATAGGTAATGCCCACTCTGCTACAGGTATATCTGCTACAAGAGCTTGTATGGGCATCCTAGCCCACATTGCACCACCATGTATGTTGGCTTCATCATCTTCAGCTTCACATCCAGTAAATACTACTTGAAAACTAAGCGACCTATCTGGAATTGTATTTACTGCTATTGCTATAGCATGTAAAAATTCTCCATGATATCTTTGATGATTAACTGTAAATTCTTTCCTAACCCAACATTTAAAATGCGGTATATTGCTTATTAGGTATGACACTATTTATATCCACCACCAGCTTTTTTATAAGCTTTAGCTAACATTTGTGCTTTACGAGCAGACCATTGACCAGGCTTACCACCTTTGCTACCAGCTTTAATTCTGTTAAATATACGTTTACGCATAGTAGGTTTTGTATAATTACCAGCTTTATTAACTGTTGATTTTTTTGCTCTACTCATTACACAAATCTTGCTAAAAATACAACTGCAACAATAAATGGATAAACTGCCCAAATCATATTATCTAGTTTATCAAATCTTTTTGAGCCATCTTCTAATCTTTTATCTATGCTTTTATATATAGCCTTACATTCTCTTTCGTGAGACTCTATGGCATTTAGAGCATCCTTAGAATTAGTCATTATTTTTTTGGTGCACTTTCTTTAGCTCGACCAATATTTAAAGCCAACATATCAATAAATTTATATATCTTACCAATCCACACATCGTCTTTTGGTGTTTTAGTAGTTGCTGCTATTAGTGATGCAACAGTAACAATTAAAGTAACCCAAGTTACTAAATTAACAATAATATCCATTATTTACCTCCTTCAGTATTTAATGTTTTTGTTTCAGATTTTAAAACTTCTTCTGATGTTTCTTTTGTAGATTGAATAAAACTATTTTGAAAAACATTTAAAGCAGCATCAACTTGGTCTAACTCAAATGTTATTTGTGCTTTTTTGTTTCTCAAATCTGCTATTTGTTTAGTAAAATATTTTTGTTCAAGACTCATTTCTGACTCTTTAATTTCTTTATCTCCTAAAATAGCTACATTTTCTTCTTGTTTTACAGTTTTGTTATTATCCATGCTTCTCCTATGGTTTTATGCACACTTGTAGGTGTGACTGGTTTATAAATTTATCCTAAAGTTTTAGTTGCACTTTTTGGTGTAACTTTTGCACTTATAGCATTGTCTACAGAAGACTTATGAGATGCTACTTCATCAGCACCCATAGCTGTCTCTACCCAACCCTGTACAGTAGACTCAGAAAGACTTGACCAGTTAGTAAAACTAGATAAGTCATCTGTAGCTACTTGTTGTGTTCCATAAACAGTAGCTGTTTGTGGGTTTCCGTTTGAGTCATTATTAGCGTCATCGACACCAGTAAGCTTCCAATGAACATTGTAAACTACATTTGATTTACCGCTTTTTGTTGGATATGTATCACAAGTTTTACAATCCCATGTATATGATATTGCCATATTTATTCTCCTTTAAGTAAGTTAATTTCAGATTTTAAAGCATCAATCTGTTCTTGTTGTTCTTGTATTGCTTTTATGAGTGGTGTTACTACTTTGCTGTAATCCATTGAGTAATAACCTTCTTCATTAACATTTACTGAATATGGTATTAATTCTTCAACTTCTTGTGCTATTAATCCATCTTGTATTTCGCCACCATCTTTCCATTCAAAGTTTACTGGATTTAGTTTATTTACTATTTCTAAACCTTTTGCTTCACCCAAAACATTTTTGAGTCTAGCGTCTGAGGATGTACCATAAGTTACTGTAGAATTATTGTAAGATATCTGACTAACAGTTGAGCCACCATTTTTGAATCTAATTGGGTCTGAGGTATTAGTTGTAGAAGCTCTGTTAAAGGTCATTACTGGACAATTATCATCTTCATCTGGTTGTATAGTTAAAGCTCCAGCCGCTCCTATAGATGAGCCACCTACGACTAAATCTTTTGATGCTACTATTCTCATTACTTCTGCTGGTGAATCACCTGCTGAAACTTTAAACACCATAGCCATGTTGTTATTGCCATCGGTATTTTCAGCTTGAATTATTGTGCCTCTATCTGTTGCATCGTTAGCTGTTGGAGATATGTATAGCCTGCAGTAAGAACCAGAACTTGAAGAAGGGTTTCTAATTAAAAACGCACCACCATTACCACCAGCACTTGTTTTAGACACTTGCCCATCAACACCATTAATTGTTACTGATGAAGTTGTAATTAAAAATCTGTCATCACCTCCAGCTCTAATAGTAAGAGCATCTGCTGTAAACCTCATATAAGTGTTGGTATCATCATTATGATAAATATATTCATTAACACCTATATCACCTGCTACATCAAGCTCATAAGTTGGTGATGATGTGCCGATTCCGACCTTCCCATCACTTAAAATACGCATCCTTTCTGAGCCATCATTAGTACCAAATCTTATATCTTCGCCATCAAATTTTAATGCAACATAATCGCTAGCACTTCTATCATAAGATTGAATATAATTTAAAGAAGAACCCATTGAAAATTCAATACCGCTTGCTCCATCAGTATGACAAACAACAAATTTAGTTTGTGGATTTGTAGCATTTATACCAACATTACCAGCACTTGTAATACGCATTCTTTCACTTGGAGCTGAACCCGGACCTGTGCTTGTTGGTTTTGTATTAAAAGCCATGCTTGTAGCTGCTGTACTACCACTATGGTTTTCAGCAGCAATAGCTACTATAGATGCTTCAGCAGCAGCATTACTATTAGCACCATCTACTCCTTTCCAAGCATAAGAACCTAAAGTTTCTCCAGAGCTAGGATTACCACCTACTTCTCTATTTAACTGTATACCACCATTACCACCACCAGTAAGAATATTTAATCCTTGTAAAGTAGCTGTAGGTTTTGAAGAATAACCAATCCCAACATTGTCTAAACCACCATCAACAAACAAAGCATGAGTTTGTCCATCTGATTCAACTCTAAAGTCTAGGTCTATACCTTCTTCATTAATAACAGTTTCATCACTTTCTAATGATAATCGTAATCTTTCAGTTCCACCTACTATTGTTCTGTGATAAACGAATACATCTTCTGAACCATTACTTGCATCTTCAATTTGAGCAGTAATTCTATAAAAATCTGTAGCATTACCAGCATCATCATTTCCAGCAAA
>Ga0181419_1000059_pt1 | contig 34800 bp, 40 predicted proteins | sample 42SPOviralmetaG_FD_130144 | JGI IMG/M metagenome (GOLD analysis project Ga0181419, IMG submission 130144) | Marine viral communities from the oligotrophic San Pedro Time Series (SPOT) site, San Pedro Channel, CA, USA - 42 SPOT_SRF_2013-04-24 | ecosystem: Environmental > Aquatic > Marine > Strait...
ACAGTAAGTAAATAATGGCAAGTAATTATTTAGCAAAATATCTAAAAGCTGGTGGAGGTGGCCAAATTAAAGTAGGAACATCTTTTTCAAGTACAATGTCAAATAATGTATCAGCTAGTGTTGCAAAAAATGCGCCTGGAAGTATACAAAACTTTGCCAAAATTGGTAAAGATATGTATATTCACACTGATGACGTAGGTAAAATAGTTAAAGGTGCACATGGTGCAGGTGTGTCTTCAGGTAGATTAGCTGGACATTTTGCTGGAGCACAAAAAGGAAAAATAGCTGGTCAAGCTATGGCTAGTTCTGCTTTTAGAACTGGTGTTGGTGCAGGAGCTAGAGCTATGTTTGGCCCTGCTGCTATAGCTGGTGGTGCTTTAATGCATTATGCAGGTAAAGGTCGTGACAGAGCTAAAACTAATCCTGGATTTCATAAAGGAAAAGCAGGAAAATCTTATTTAGATTTAAGTACTAAGACACCTGGTAAATACGGTATAGATTACTAATGCCTGCTAATCAGCCTCACGATTATACAACACATGGTATGACTGAACGTGAAATGAAACAACGTATTAAGTCACACTATGCTATGGCTGCTAAAGCATTTGAAAAGTATGAAAACAATAAAGTACCTGAAGCTTTTTTTAGTAAGTCTTATCAAACGTGGGCTAAAAATAATCCTACGTCTCCATGGTTTGATAAAGGTGGAGGTTATGACCAAATGGAACAACAAGCACATAGAGCATATGATACTAAGAAAAGAGCTACACAACGTTTAGCGACAGGTAGAAAATTAGTAGATAAATTAGCTTATGATAAAGCAAATAATTTACAAAAAAGTATAAAAAAACTAACACAAGGAAAGTAATGCCAATTAATAAAAAAGGTAAAAAGAAAGCCTATAAACCTAAAAAAAAGAGTAAAAGATATTAATCAGTAGGATTATATAAAGTATATTTTAAAGTTATTTCTTTATTAGCTACTATCTTTTTACTTGTTTTAAGAAAATATCCATAATCAGTTTCCATTAATTTAACATTAGGCTTGTTATTATGATTAACAAATCCGCCTATAGGTGTACGTATTAATCCATTCTTAAATAAAGGATTGTCTGTTTTAATATGACTTATACCTAAAATTTTATCTTTAGGTATTTCTTCTGTTGCAAACAATCCTAATCCTTCTATGTCTGATTCTTTTATAGTTAAGTAATCAGGTAATGGTCTATAGTATTTCATCAGGGTACTTCCAAGTATTCTCAGGTAAAAAGTATTCATTATTATTATTAGGAAAATCCCAATACTTCATTACTAATAATTTGTTTTTAAATCCTGAACCTGCATAAATTGTATTAGCTACTGTCATAAAAAAGTATTTTGTACATTTACCATTGACAAATGCCTTGACATATTTAACTTCTTGTAATAATTTAAGACGTGTTAAATAGTTTAATGTTTGTATTGTTACTTCTGTATTACGTTTTTTCTTTAATTTTTGTACTAAAGTCCCGTAGTTTTTAGGTAACGGTTCTAACATACTATATGTATACCTATCATTAGCTAATTTTGCTTCTGGGTGTAACAAAGATGAAAGTTTATGTGTAAACTTTATTTCTAATTTTGTATTTCTTTTCTTTAAAGTAAGCATAGCAAATACAGGTGTGCCATTTTTGTTAAGACCTAAAAATCTTTTACCATTATATGTATCTCCAATTTCTTTTAAATGCTTAATATCTTTAGCAAGTTCTTTTTCTTTTTTCTGTAATATGTCCTCTTTATTACTGGTTTTTGCTGTTTTTTCTATAGTTGTTGAATATTTATTATCCATTGTTTCTAACATTATTCTTCCTCTTCTGTTTTATTTTGTAATAAGTAATAGTAATTGTAGTCAGTAACAAATTGATGTATCAACATGTCTACTTTTTCATTATTAGGTAAAGTATTTGTTTGGCTATTACCTAAATAACCTATTAATGTCACTGCCCAATGTCTTAAATCCATGGGTGTATTAAATACATTGCCGTGTGGTTTCTTTTTGTTAGTCATTTGTCGCCTTTCCAACAGTGTTTACTGCTATTCCAATGATGCCAACCGTCATTATATGCTAACCATGCAGCTACAGACGTTGATAAGTTTGCGTTTAGCCTATCACCTTCAATGTTTAATTTAGGTGTTAACCATTTCCAAGTCTTATCATTAAATTGCCATAGTCCTTTATCATATGTCTCATTTTTATTTTTACCAATAGCTGTAGCTTTACCTCTACTTTCACAATAGACAATTAACATTGCTTGTTTGACATCTTCCTGTTTAAAATATTGTTCAATAGTAGGTTGCCATTGTTTAACATACATTACTTTTGCTGTTTCTTCTTTACATTGGATGTAATTAGTTATGCTGTCCATACTCACAGGAATGGATAATGCACAACTAATTACTAATCCAATCATATTATGCTATTGACTTAAGTCTTTTACGACTCATTGCATTGCCCTTACGCATTGTTGTTTTGTTATCTCCAGGCATTGACACTAAATAATATAGGTAATAACCTTTTTGTTTAGCTGCCATTGTAACTATGTCCCAACCAGCTTGTCTTAAATCATGTAACACACCACCAAAGCGTGTACATCTTAAATCAAACACGAACTCACTATTACTAATAGGCTCATTAAATCGTTCATTTTCCAGAACAAATTCAATTAGTTGTGTTTTATTTTTTACTTCGTCAGGTATTTGCGTACCTCTAAATGATTTAATCATTTATATCTCCTCCTTTTATTATTCGGAATCTAAATTCCATTCTTTTGGTAGGTCACTATTGTCTAACCACCATGATTTACGCCACTTTCCACTATGTCCACTACATTTGATAGCATCATTTGTACTACATACAAAGTCAGGACTTTTTTCTGACTTTTTGTTATTTCTATTGTCATATACCATTTCATTACACCATGGACATTTTAAATCGTCACGGTATTTGTTTTGTTGTTCCATATTGTTTATTACGCTTTCTGTTATTGCACTTGCAGGTTTAACACCTGGAGTTATATCTTCTACTTCTCCCATAACACTTTCTACTTTCTTAATTATATCTAAGTTAGCAAATTCTTCTTGCGTATAATCAATTGGCATATCATGTAACTTTTCAATGTACTTAAACCATGTATCTAATTGTGCATCAGAATAATCTTGTATCATTTTTGGAAACTTTTTAATAGTTGCATATTGATTAGCACTGCCTATTATCTTTTGCATAGTCTTTGTGTCAAGACCAGATAACATTTCTTTAACAGTATCTCTTATAAATTCTGCATCTTGCATTAGTCAGTCCCTAAAATGCTGTCCATAATAGCATCATGTTCTTGTTTGTCTTCTTTAGATATTTTGTTTTCTTTTTTACGCATATCTACTTTAGTAACTTCAACCATAGCATCTTTGTCAGCCATTTCTTGTGTGTAACCATCAGGTGCATAAGATGTAGCCTCTTCTTCTGTTTGTTTACTTCCAGACCATAATTCTACACCTAAACCAAACCTCATACATGCACGTTTAAATGCATCAGACTCAGCATCTTTAAGGTTGTTACCGTCATTGAACTTAGCATTGCCAAGTTTAAAGGTATCAACGTCACCAAAACCGTCATAAGTACCCATACCTTCTATAAATATAGTTCCTTTAGCACCGACTATTCTTTTTTCTCCATTGTATGTACCATATACAGGTTCACATTTCCAAGAGTATATTACTCCACTATCACGTAGTCTTTCTACATAATTAGCGTGTGGTACATAGTCCCCGAATTTACCAGCAGGTGCTTTTTTAACTAACTCCTGTGGAAATGGGGATAATAATTTACTGGTATCTTTTTCTACCATTATTCTCCTATCATATTTACTTAATCGCAAAAGAAAGACTGTATAAAGGCTGCGTTAGCAGCCGTATAAGACTAACTTAATGCTTTTTCTACTGCACTTGTAAGTGTATTACTACCCAGTTCAATAGGTACAAATTTATATTCATCATCAATTAAGATAATAAAATATGGTTTGCTACCTAGACCTGCATATTCTACGCTTACTACACGCACAGAATCTTTTACTACTAGACTAGACATAACATCTCTCCAATTGTTCTATACATCCATTAGTTTAACAAGATATTCTGCAGTTACACCGTGTTTTGGTTTTACAAACAATAACCATTGACATGGTTTACCCATGCTTGCTAATTGTTCTAGTGCATAAGTGTTATAACTTTCTGTACTTCCATTAACCCAAAGCCTAATATCATTAAGATACATAGTTGTAGGTGTATGAAAATGGCCAGCTATAGCATAATCAAAGTCTGGCATCATACCATTTGCAGCTAATGTTTTCCAACCTTGTAGTTTTTTTCCGAATCCATACCATGGAAAACCACCAAAACCTCTGATGTTATCGCCATGCCATAAGAAAAATTTACAATTTTCTCCTAGGTCTGCAACATCAAACCAATGATTGTCACTCTCACTGTCTGGTATTGTCCATTGTATTCTTTTTTCGTCTCTATATATCATTGACATAATTTTGCCAAGCATTCTATCTGCATTGGAATCTGGATGGTAGTCTTTTCTACTACGTCCACCTAAATGTCCATGATTACCTATTACCCAATGTACGTCTACTTCGTCAAAGTTTGCAAGTAATATGTCAAAAAATTTAGTCATTATACGTGGACCGTCTACTGTTACTTGTTTGTATAATGAACTGTCAATTAAATGTGATTGTCCAGGAAATATAAGTTCGCCTTCTATTATATCTCCAACTGCAAACACTGCACATTTTTTAACCTTATGTACATGTCTTTGTACATTAGCTAAATCAACTATCTTATTTGCATACTTAACAACTCTTTCTTCAGCTATTTCTGTATTGTATTCTGGTGTTACTTTAGCTAATTGTATATCTGATAATATAGCAACTGCTATCTCTTCATCCTTTCTTACTTTATTAGTTTTAGGTTTAGGTATTTTAGGTTTATCCCAAGTTCTTAAATTGGTATTAACAGCATCATAAATAGAATTTATTAAATCCTCTTTTTTATTTTTAGCTTTATCTAATTGTTTAAGTAACTTTAAATTGTCTTTTTTAAGTTCCTGTATTTGAGTAGATTCAGCAGCTGCTAACAGTTCGTCTATATTTTTTTTATTTGCCATTGTCAAACTTTTTTAAATAGTTTTTCATAGCAGTTTCTGATAATTTAATATTAAAATTATCCTCAAGTATTCTACATAATACGTAAGGTTTCATCTTAACATTGTCTTCGGTTATTCTTTTTTTGATTGCGTCCCAAAATTCACGAGCATCGTCTGTAATTGCATCTTCTACAAGATTACCTTTCATTCCATGCTCAGCTTCTGAGACTAATTTATTTATATCCATAAAATGATTATAATAGGATAAAGATTAATGCAAGTGATTTTAAAATAAATATAGTACAGTAGGCATGAATAACACCTACTGCACTATTCCAAAGACGTAGCACTAGGCTTACCGCAGGAAAGGAGTACTGCAGACACTTGCGTGTGACTTAATGCTACTTATTGTCTTTAGTTTAACTGATTTATTTGTAATGCAAAGGCTTTAACATCATCTATATCTGCTAATCTTGTGATATTATTTACTCGTAGAATTTCTTGACATTCTTTAAATAAATTACCACTATTAGAACCTGCTTTACCAAATACATACATATCTGATACCCATATTCTTTTAGATTTTTGAGTACCTAACCAACGTAATGCAGGTCCGTCAACACCATTACCGCCACCAGTATATTTGTCCAAATATTCTTGTTGAACTCGCTTACCTCTATCTGCAATAATACGTAACGAACCTGATTGATAAGAATCGTAATAACCTTGATTGTACATAGCAATTTTAACTGCTGGTAGTAACAACATAATATCTAATATATCTTGTCCATCAAAATTCATAGAACCTGATGCGTCAATAAGTATTGTGCCACCATAAACTCGTTGTTTTTGTTGAAACACTTTCTTATCTACACACCAACGATTAATATACTTAGGATTAGTACCATAATCCATAGGTCTATATTCTCTTCCTTTCTTTAATTTACTTTGCATATTTACAGATAATTCTGGTTTATGAGTTATCATATCGCACCATTGTCCATTATTAGCTTGTAAATCTACTGCATAATTTATGTCAGCAGGGTATGTTTCTTTAATTTGTTCTTCTTTTTGTCTACTTTCTAACATTGCTTCTTCTAATGTCTGTGGTTTTTCATTATCATCTTCAGATACATCACCAGATTTTTTCTTATTACCATGTGACATAGAATTTTTAGCACGTTGTTCTGCTGCTAAACGTTCAGATTCATATATTTGTTCTTTAGTAGGTTTATCATTAAAATTATCCATTAATTTATGCAAATCTTTTGCTACTTTTCTTACTTTTGCATAACTAGGACTTTCAGCATAATAATAAGAGCGTCCATTTTTTACTATTCTGTTGTAAAAACTTTCAGCTTTTTTTATAGCCCAATTTACTTGTGATATACGATACCTAGTAAGTTCATTTGTATCTTTTACTTCTTTCCATATTTCTTTGAATAAAGTAAATTCTCTACTATCTGGTGTCCATCTATTATAAGCAGACTTTTCATTTTGTATAGGCCACATTTGACTCATCAAATAAAGTATTATTTCAAATTCAGAGTTATTATATATCATTTCATAATGTTTTTTCTCTAAATCTTCAGGACATAATATCCAATCGTCCATAAATAATTCTTTTCTACATAATAAATAACCAATACGCACTTCTTCACATGCCTCAATAGTTATTTCTGATTCGTCAGGTCCTAGCCTCCCAATAGTTTTGGGAGACCATTTAACATGACCTAATTCATGACGTCTTATATTTCTAGAATGAAAATGTCCACAATTTGCACATTCATCATCTAAAGGAACATACATTTCTTTAGATTGATTTGATGTACGTGGTCTATCTGCATCCTCAAATATTTTCCAGTCTGATTCACCAGATACAATATCTGGAAATGGTATTTTATTCTTCTTCTGATACATAATTTAACTCAGTGTCATTTATTTCAATATCGTCTGATAATTTAATAGCATCCATTAATTCTGTAGCTCTATCTTGAAATATTAGAAATGCTGCTTGTTCTTTACTTAAACCTTTTTCTAAAAGTTCAAAAAATTCACGCCAACTTCTAATAGACAGTCTAGTTTCCATATCAGTACTTAACGAACTTTCTGATATAGTTGATTGCCACGATTTAGGGAACATTGCTAATGCTTTAGGATGTATAGTATCAACATGTATTTTAACTGGGAACCTATCTTTCAATGCCATAGGCAGTGATTCAGGTAACGAGTTAGTTGTAGCTATTACAGTAAAACCTCGTTCAGGTCGTACTGTTTCCTTATTGTCATTATTTAATGTCAATTGTGCTATATCTTTGTCATCTAATATAGCATGCAAAAATGTCATAGCGTCTGGTGATGCATGGTCTATCTCATTGATAACTAACCTACCACCTTTACGCCATGATTGTATTGCAGTACCGTCATGCCATTCAAACGTGCCTGTACTACTTGGTTTGTAAAAACCTTCTAAGTTAGCACTAGCTGTGTCTTCTGTCATAGTTACTTGATATACATTAGGTTCTCCTTCTAATGTCATACCAACTTTTTGCGTTGCAGCACTATATGTTTTACCCGTGCCAGGTGGCCCGTATAATAATATTCTGTCTGCGTTTCCGATTGCAGCGTCAACTGCTTCCCAACAAGTTTGCATTGTTGCTCCTTTCGTATTGTTAATATACAGATGGTACAAAACGACAATAAATGTCAATTTGTCCTGTATCTATATTTCTTCTTTGTTTAATTTCAAACGCACCTTTATCTTTAAGATGTGTTATGTTTTTTTGTGTCATATTTTCTATATTAGATTTAACACCACTTATCCATTTGTCACTTGAACCTATAACGTACCATTCTTCTGGTGTTGATAGCAAAGTTTTAGCTATGCTATCTGTTAATAGGTTTGGTTGTTTACCACTTCTGTTTAACCCAGCAGCTGGTGGTGTTTTTCTTTCTATAGGTTTATTATTATCAATTGTCATTATTTTTTAACCATTGTTCTACATCATCCGCCACATGTGACGCGACTTCTTCTAATCCAGTAGCAGCTATGCCGATAATTAAATCTTCATTATCTACTAAACATGCTTGTATTGAAGTTGGTTCTGATAAATAAAAATCATGAAATGCTTTATTTTCTAATATAAAAGTATGAAATTCTGTCACTGATTCCATAGTAAATTCTACTTTGTCTTGTCTATCAAGTACTTTGTAAAATTGAGTCAATATCATCATTTTCCTCATCTTATCTATTTCCAATGCTTGTTGTATAGCAGCATTAACGTCTATTGCATATACTCTATAACGTGAAGTTATAACTTTTTCATTGGTATTAAATACTTTTGAACTAAAAAACGTATTTTCAGTGTCTGATTTTACATAACATGTTGTTACATAATATAAACGTTGATTGTTTTTTATTACTTGTATTTGTTCGTTATTGCTAAATTCCTCATCGCAATTTGGACAGTCGCAATTTTCTTCATCACTCATAGTATTCCTTTCTGCTTAAATAGCTTGTAACACACAGTTTGAGGTTGCCTAGAAAACCTATTACAAAATGCTTTCGCTTAGATTGTAAGACCTTACTATGTGCTACAAGCTACTTACATAGAACGTAAACAAAGGGGATTGTTTATATAATAAGTAGCTTTTATCCTGCTGGGATAAAATTCAAAATAGAAAATATAAAAAAAGATAGCGTTAGCTATCTATATGTCAGTTGATAAATCATAATCTTCATAACTGGCATGACATTTCCAGCACCACCACATGTCTGTATATTCATCGTCAAATTCTAATTCATATCCACAATCGCAAATAGGTTTGTTAGCTTTATTTTGCTGCTTCCATTCCCATTCAGGTTCAGGCTTGAATTGTTGACGTAACTTGTATAGTGCTATGTCTATTTCTATTATTTTAATTAATTGTTTAATATGGTATATAATCCATTTATAGATATTATTGTTAAAGAATTTAAGATTTATCATCTTTAAACACAAAAACTTCCATATTAAAATTAGGATGTACAGTTAAAATGTCTTTTTGTGCAGTTTTTATAGCTGTTACTATATCTTTTGCAAAATAAGTCTTTTCTCCTTTAAAACTAATCCTAAATTTCTTCATAATCTTTCCATATTTCTAATATATCAAGAACATAAGCGTCAAATTTCTTATTTTCCCCAGCAATTCTTATTACTTCATGTATATTTTCTATTATGTCGTCATTATCCATATCTTCTGGATATACAAATGTCACTGATATATCTTTAGTCATATATCTTTTCTCTGTATTATGGTATATGTATACTTCGTTATTGTCTATATCGTTATTCATTCTTCCTCCAATTCTGTAATAACAGTTTGTAACTGTATTACATTTAATTTTAATTGACTAATAATGTCTTGTTTTTGTTGTTTTTTAGTGTTACCATATGTTTTACTACCAAAATAAGATAAATATCCACCACCAAAACCTACATTTTCGGTATTAAACGGAACAGATATACTTATATCTTTAGCAAATTCTCTAATTTTTACCATTATTCTTTTTCTTTTACTTTTTCTGGAGTCATTGTTTGTATTTGTGTTAACCATAGAGCTTGTTGTTCGGCTGTCATAATATTAAAAGCCAAGTCTATATGTTTACGTAATACTTTAATGATTGCTAATGCTTTAGCAACACTCATTATTATGTCATTCATTGTTCTTCTCCTTTATTTATTTTATTTATTTGTGTATCAATTAAAAAAGAAAATCTGTTTAACAACATACTTGTATAACCTTTGATAATTGCTAGAGCTTTGTCATCTTCTGACCACTCTTCTAATTCTATTAATATTAATAATATTAAATTTCTGACTGAATTGTTATCTAATTGATTGATTTTATCTAACCATTCATCATGTGTTTGTTTTATTTGTTTCATTTTTGCCAATTTACCTCCTTATAAATAGCTTGTAACTTACCGTGTATTAATACTGTTTGTGCTACCGATGACTATTGCTAGTCACTTTCAACCGCACTCATATTTCTCAGTATTAATTCGAATGTTTGCACATCGACTTACCAAGCACGATAAGCTACAAGCTATCTACATTGTTGCATACAGGGCATTGTATTTAATTTGTAGATAGCTTTAATTTAACCTTCTATTGGTGTAGAAGTATTAAATGAATTTTGTATTTGTTTATATTGTGATAAATATACTGATTTAATTAATTTAAAATCATTCATTGGGTATTCTGTCACTTGTAATTTATCATAATCATATTCATCAACATGTTTATTAACTATTGTTAAGTTATATGTTGATGCAATATGTTCTAATAACATAAACGGTTCACCCCAAGCACTACGGAAACTAAGTTTTATTTTTGTGTCATCTTTAAGAACTACCTCAGTTTCTCTGTCTCCCCATTTAGTTCCCCAATTAAGATATTGCCAGTCAATAGAGTTATTACAGTCATATTTTGCTATTAACTCATCGTTTACCATATCTAATAATGGTCGTTTAGTACCGTTTTCATCCTCATACCATTCGCTATATTGAATATCATCAATAGTTATTGAACCAGTGCTTATTTGCGTTAGTTCAAATGGTGTAGGTAGTGTATTAGCTAAGAAATATACATCCTCATCAACTGATATATCATCATATAATTTGTCTATATCTTTCTTTTCACCTGTAATTTCTATGTTATTCATTGTCCAGTTAGGCATTATTCCTCCTCTTTTTTCATATTTCGTGTTGTTTCCTCAAATATTGCTCTAGTAACCATACGATTAATAGTTGTGTCCATAAGTCTTGTCAAATCAACATTACTTAAGTTTGATTGTTTTTGTTCTTCTATACTGTGTCTATCTATCATATTTGGTATAGTAATTGCACTCCAGTCAAATAAATCTAGCCAATTATGTGTAACGGTCATTAACATACTTCTTTTGTTAATTGTTAGTACAAAACTAACGCCAGAACGAAATTCTGGTTGTTCTCCATTTTCTGGATAGATTTGTATATCCTCAAAGTATTTGCTGTTAAATACATCGACATCTATCATGTCAAATATATACCCAGCAGTAGTTGTATTTATATTATACATTGTATTCCTTTCATATTGTTCGTCTCGCATTTAAGTGCTAAGTTCCTTGAAGGGCTTAAAAAAGAAAAGCCTGGCTAATTTAATAACCAGGCAATTCTTAAGAGTTATGTTAGTAACTCCAGATAGTAGAAGATTTAACAGGTGGGGCAAACACCTTAGAAATGGTCATTTGATAACCAATTTTTGTCTCATCAACACCAGTCTCTGGATTAGTAACTGTGTAATCATCCCTGCGTGGCTTACCTTCAATAAGAACTCTAAACATAGGTCCTTTATAAGGGTTACCGTCAACATCATTACCAATTGGAGCAGATTTTATACTCGCAAGTATTGTATCTGCAGTTTCGCCAAATGCTGAACAAAAGAAACTAGCTTGTTTCCCTTCAACATCATCATAACGAAATGTAAATTGGTTAACCCAAGTATCACCATTGCTAGTTGTACCTGTTTTAAGTTTTGCCATATCTGGTACGACTATCACACCAGTTGACACGAAGCTATTAATAGTATTCATATCTCCGCTATATTGTTTTAATTCATTCATAATTTAATCTCCTTTTCATAATGAACATAAAAGAAAAACAGCCGAAAGATAGCGTTAGCTATCCTCCAGCCATAATTCTGTAGTATCTAATTTGTAATCCCAACATGGGTCACAAAATGTAAGGCCTTGCATTGGTAGCTTAGCCTGACATCTAGTACACATTTAATGTACCTGACAACCACCACTGACACAAAGGCATGGGTCATTGAACTGCTCGGCTTGATAAGCCATTAGCTCATCTGCGAACAAGTCATCATACCATTGGTCAATGTGTTTCTCTGGGTAGTGTGTTCTCATAATATCCTTTCATAAATGTCATAATAGAAGATAGAGAATATGTGTGCGTTAGCATACTTACTACCTACCTAATGATTAAGAAACTATCCCTTAAGTAAGGAACAGATGTCTGTATATCATAGAAGAAAGGATGTAGAAAGAGTACGTTAGTACTCAAGCGTTAGCATAGCGTTAGCACTTGATAGCGTTAGCTTGACCTACCGATGTTAACCTGGACGTACGTTAGTATCTATGTATCTAGTTTAAGATATGCTGGTAATACTGTAGTTGGTTGGGACGTAACGGGCCAGTGTTTACCTGTCTTTTCTGATTAGTAGCTCTATTAAGTCCTTGAGTATTCGGTTTGTGTTTCTGCTGTATACTTTCGTATCCCGAACTTTCTGCCCCCCGATGGCAACTTCACTTGTAACTGAATTTACTTCTAATGTTTGTAATTATTACCAATATAACATATAATTAAATCTACGCAACCATCTACAGAAAGATAGATTATGAGCCGTATTATATGTCAAGCAAAAGGATGCAAGAATTGGCTTAAAGGTAAGCAAAGGAAGTACTGTTCCGAGCAATGTAACAAGCGTAGTTGGGCTCAAAAGAATCGTGACGGAGCAGAATTACCCCTAAAACCCATAAACCAGGAATTTAAATCAGATACAGGTAACTATGCCTCTATACGTAGGGGGAAGTATTATAACGAATTTAGAACATTGTATGCTGAAACACTAGCGACAGGCGAAATAACCACTCAGGAGGTAGCCGCAGACCTTGATTGCACGTCAGCTACCGTATCACGCATGCTCGCTGCATACAAGATTGATAAAGGTACAGAAATCAAAGGGGAAAATTGGTCACAAGGGGAGGAAGTTTTAGAGTTATTAGCAAATTTTTCTAGCTTTCGCAACAAGTATTTTGCTACGGAAACGGGGGAAAAGTATGAAACAGCAGACTTTCACCTAAACTGGATAGAAAACATAGAAGACTCTATAGAAAACGGTAAAGAGCTTTTAATACTAAGTCCACCTAGACACGGTAAGACTGAATTATTAATACACTTTGCTGTCTTCCAGATAATGAAAAATCCTAACATACGTATCATGTGGGTAGGTGGTAATGAAGACATAGCAAAGAATGCTGTAGCATCAGTATTAGACCAACTAGACGAGAATGATAGATTAAAAGAAGACTTTTGTCCTCCAGGTAAGAGTTTTAAACCTGATAATAGGTCAGGTAAAAACTGGTCACAGAATCAGTTTACTGTAGGTACACGAACAGTACCTGGTATTAAGTCACCAACTATGGTTGCTGTAGGTAAAGGTGGGAAAATACTTTCTCGTGATTGTGACTTGATAATAGCTGATGACATAGAAGACCACCAAACTACAATGCAACCTGGTGCAAGAGAAAACACTAGACAGTGGTGGACAACAACGTTATCTTCTAGAAAAGAGGAACATACTGCTGTTGTTGTTATAGGTTCAAGACAACACTCTGATGACTTATATCATCATTTATTATCTAACGAAAGTTTTATGACCATAGTAGAAACAGCACATAGTATAACGTGTAACTTACCTGACCACTTACAAGAAGAACATCAGGAATGTATGTTATGGCCTGGCAAGAGAACATACAAATGGTTAATGTCTCGTATGCAAGCTGCAGAGACTACGGGTGGTAGACAAATTTATGAAATGGTTTATTACAATCAGGCATATGTAGAAGGTACGCAAATATTTACTATGGATATGATTGACCAATGTATGAGACCTGATTTAAGTATTGGACAAATACCAGGTAGTTTACATTTAGTTGCTGGACTTGACCCTGCTAGCTCTGGTTATCAAGCCGCAGTACTATGGGGTATTAATGCTATGAAAGGAGAACTCTTTTTAATAGATATAGAAAATAGACAAGGTGGTGGCGTTAAACATGCATTGCAAATTATGTCTGACTGGTATCAAAAATATGATTTACAACATTGGATAATTGAAGAGAATGGTTTTCAAACAGCTATACGACAAGATGATAAAATAAAAGATTTTGTTTTACGAGGTGGTATTACTATGCAGGGGCATGTAACAGGTAAAAATAAACACGACCCAATGTATGGTGTTGGTTCTATGGCTGGTTTGTTTGAAGCACAAAAAATCTTTTTACCGACAGGAAATTCTGAAAGTCTTGCTAAAGTTAATAGTTATAGACAACAATTATTATATTTTGATGGAAAACCTGTTAGTACTAGAAACAAAGAGAAAACAGATTTAGTGATGGCAGCTTGGTTTCCTATGAAAGTATTTAGAAGAATGAACAAGGAACAGTTAGCGACAATGGGATTAGATTACAACGCAAGTTACACAGATTTTGATAGAACAGATTATAATGAGGCACCATGGGGATAGAAAATTTAGATATTAAAAACTACAAAGAGATTGTAGACAATGCAACACAGTTAGTTGCAGGTAAGCCTTCTAAACATAGACAGGCACAGAAAGCTAGAATCAAAGCAATTTTAAATGGTGGTGCTGATGGTATGAAAGCATTACTAGGAAACAAAATGGAAACATCTGATGTTGACTTGTTACCAGCTCCTAACATGTTGCAGTCAGGTATAGACCGACTTGCACAAAAAATATCTGGTGTACCACAAGTTAGAGTTGACATAATGAACCACAATACCTCTGACAGAGCTAAGGTTCGTGCAGAAAGACTAGAGAGAATTGTTACGTCATATGATGAGAAACAAAATTTAAATTTACAATTAGCACAAGCTGCTAGATGGTTACCTGGTTACGGTTACTGTGCGTGGATTATAACAACAAGAACAGATAAAAATGGTTATATATATCCTACTGCAGAACTCCGTGACCCTTTTGATACTTTTCCAGGAAACTTTGGTCCTAATCAAGAACCTAGAGAACTAGCTGTATTAAGAAGAATACCTAGATATAAACTTGCACAGTTGTATCCAGAGTTTGCAAAAGAAATATTGCATGTAGAGGAAAAAGAAACATCTGAAGCAGCATTCGGTAAAGGTGGCGTAGGTACACAATACGAAAATGACAAAGATAATAACTGGGAAGATAACACAGGTCAAGGCATACGAATAATTGAATATTATGACTTAGGTGGTACGTACATAGTATTCCCAGAAAAAAGAATGATACTTGATTTTATTCCTAACTACCTTAGTAGCCCACCTTTTGTTTTTATGAAAAGAACATCTTTTGATGAACTTAAAGGTCAGTATGACCACGTTATAGGTTTAATGGCTATGATGGCAAAGATAAATATTATGTCAGCTATAGCTATGGAAGATAGTGTTTTCACAGAAACAAATATTTCTGGTGAATTAGAATCAGGACAATACAGAAGAGGTAGATTTGCTATAAACTATCTTGCACCTGGTACACAGGTATCTAAACCATCAAACAATATACCGTATCAATTATTTCAACAGATAGATAGATTAGAAAGACAACTGAGATTAGTTGGTGGCTATCCAGTTACTGATGATGCACAATCGCCTAACTCTTTTGTTACTGGTGCTGGTTTACAAGAGTTAAACGGAACTATGTCATTAATGATTAATGAGTATAGAGATATTATTAAACATGCATTACAAGAGATGGACGAAAAAAGATTAGAACTTGATAGTTTATTAGCAGCACAGTTTGAAGAACTTAGAAAGAAACCTATACAAGGTTTTTATGCAGGTACTGCTTTTTCTGAAAATTATGCTCCTATAGCAGATATAGGCGGAGATTTTAGAACAAGGCGTATTTATGGAGTTATGTCAGGTTTTGATGATGGACAGAAAATTGTAACTGGTTTGCAATTACTACAAGCAGGTGTTATAGACGTAGAGACATTACAAGATAATATTGACGGTTTAGATAACATAGCTAAAGTGCAAGAACGTATTAGAAAAAATAAAGCAGAGAATGTTTTATTTGAATCAATACTTGCTAGGTCAGCACAAGGAGACATGGCAGCTACACAAGCAGTAATAGCTATATATGAATATCCTGCAGAAATGACAGATATAATGAGAATGTTTTATACTCCACAAGAACCGCAAATGAGTCCAGAACAGGAAGCTATGATACAACAACAAATGGCCGCAGAACAAGGCCAGCAAGGTGGCCAACCTCAACAACCACCACCACCACCATCAGTAGCTTCAGCGTTTGGAGGAATGTAATGAACGAAGAAGAAAAATTTTGGGACATTATAGATGTAGAGTTTGGAGATAATCCTTTTGGTGATTTTCATAATCCTAAATATCACGTTATAAAACCTTTACCTAATATAGTTATTATGATAGAACAACCTGATGAGGAGGAAGAATTTGGCCAAGAACCGTTCTAGGGGTGGGTATAGAAAACCTACACCTCAAAGAAAAAATGCAGTTAGTGGGCCTGGAGCTTTAAGTCAAAGAACTGATGGCACCCAACCTACAATGCGTGGACAAGATATGGCTTATGGTGAAAGCAAAGCATATCAAGAACAACAACAGGCTGCACCAATGGGGGATAGTGGTGGAGCTAATGCACCCTTTCCGATACCTCCAGAACAAGCACAATCACCAGATGTATTTGCAGGAACCGAATACCCTAATGAACCTATTACAGAAGGAGTTCCTATAGGAGAAGGTGTTGGAGCAACTAGGAATACAGCAAGTGATGTGGATATATTATTGCAAGCAATGTATCAAGTTAATCCTCATCCTCTTATAGCTGAATTAATTAATGGCAGAAGTCAATAATGTTTGGCGACCCTATTAAAGAGCAGGAGATGCTCACTGTACAAAGAATAGAACAAGCTAAATTAGCTCAATACACAGAACAATTAAAAAATAACCCAGGTATTACAGATTTAGCAGTAGCTCATTTACAACATAATCCTATTTTATCTAAACCATTAATTGCGACATTAGCAGTTATGGGTGTTCCACCAGATGCTCCTGAAGTACAGAAACTAACTGATGAAGCACAAGCTAAATGGGTAACTGAAGAATCTAAAAAATGGAATGAAATAAACGAAAAATATAGAGACGAAAAAGTAACTGATGATATGCATTTAAATATTATTGATATTGTGACAGGTGGTTATGCACCAGGTGGTAGAACACCAGAAGAAGTAGGAAAGTTTTCACCAGCTGTTTGGTTAATAGGTACACTTGATGCAATTAGAGAAAGTTGGAATAAATGGAATCCTTTACCAACATCAGACATATTACAATTTGGGGGTGGAGGTGTACCCTATAGAGCACAAGGTCGTATATGGAGATATTATCAAGATTTAAATAGATATGATGAGTTACTTGAAAAAGGATATAGTCCTAAAACAGCACAAGCTAATATTGCCTCATTAGTTAATATATCAGAAGTACCTAATTTAGGTAAAGATATGGGTGATAAAGAATTATCACAAAATATAGATTTTCTAAAAGAAGCAATAAAATTTTCTGGAGAAAACTATATTTGGGCAGCTGCTAAAAAAGTATTTAATGGTGAAGCAGTTAACATGGATAGAAGTAAGAGATTCTTTTTTGAATCTGTTCATCATGACAAAGACCCTAAATATTATGAATTATTAGAAAGATTTAATGGAGATGAACAAAAAGCTAAAGATTTATATTATTTAAAAATAGGTGCTCCATTAAAAGAACTAGATGAAAATGGTGAGATAAATTATTTAAGTGCTGCTAATCCAAACAAAATATCAATATGGGCAGATAGAAGAACAAACTATAACGATATGAATGTAACTGAATATGCACAACGTGAATTAATGGGTGATAATCAATTAACAGAATATTCTTGGGGTAGATATGAAGCTGGACAGGTATTACAACAAGGTACTACACCATATAAGATTGCATCTGGTTTATTAGATTTTGCATCAGCATTACCTGCTGAATATTTTACTGGTGGATTATTATCTTTAGGTAAATTAAAAAAAGCTTCACGTTCTGTAAATGTAGTTGAAACTACAAAAAATCAAAGAAAAGCTCAAGGCAGCATACGATTTTTAGAAGATAAAAAAGCTGCACAAGAGTTACAAGAATTAATAACTACTGCAGCTACTAATAGAAGTCAAGCTGGTAAAAATGCTTGGGCTAAATTAAGTAAAGCAGAACGTGCATTAATTAAAAAAGATGATTGGTTAATAGGTACAGCTAAACGAGAAAAATATAATGGTTTAAGTACAGCAATCCAAAACCAATTAAATGCAGATAGAGCATTAGCTAGAAAAAGTGGTTTGTTTAATGGTAGGTTGCAAGGTGTTTTTGCTAAAGATGCAAGAAAATTAATAGCTACTCCTGAATCAAGAGTATTAATAAAACATTTTGCTAAATCAAGTGGTAAAACATTGTCTGAAGACCCTACGTTAATTAATTGGATTAATGACGTTGAATATTGGAACTGGGTTGGTAGACAAACAGACGAAGTTAAAATAGCTGATTCGATAGTAGATATGATGACTGATGGTTTAAGAACAAGTAAACCTCAATATCAAGGATTTAAAGGTCCTGAAAGAATATTAGACGGAGTAACTTCTATGCCTAAAGGTTTTTCTAATATGACTGGTTCTGCAGTTAGAAAAGTAACAGGTAGTGAAAATTTTACTATGAGAAGTTTAGGTAGTGTTATAGGTGAAAATATTAGAAAACCTTATACATACACTAGAGGTGCTTTAAGAACTATTGCTCATTATGATGACAGTGTACAAGCTGCAAAAGCAAGTTGGAAAAAAGCACATGGTTCCGTAGATGCAACACCTGAATCTTGGGATATATTAAAAGAGATATATAAAAATAATTTACAAGCTAAAGATATTGGAGTGTCAAGATATTTAGGATTTAGTTCTAATTTTCAAAATAGTTTAAGTTTAAATTCAAAAAGATTATTAGGTGAAATGTCTGGTAGTGCTATGGAAATGGGTAACCGTAAAGTAGCAACAAGACAATTAGCAAATCATATGAGACAAAATAATTTTACTGATTTGGAATGGCAAACTTGGATGGATAGATGGTTAGATTTAGGTAATAATTATAGAGAACAATTAAAATATAGTACTGATTTAATGGAATTTCAATATCACAAAATTAAAGCAACAGGTAAACAACATGAAGTAATTGCAAAACATATTAAACGTACAGTAGAAGAATGGAACAAAAAACAAAAAGCATATTTTAAATCTAATGGTATGGATAATAGAGGTATAGCACATAACATTGTTTCACCAGGTGGTGGTACTGCAGATGATTTAATAGAAATTGCAGTAGGTGGTAAAACTATAGAAATACAAGTACCACGTGCTTCAATATTGTCAGAAATGAGTGACAATATATTTCCATTTTTAAATCAAGATATTGTTGATAGAGTTGTAGGTAAACATTTTTATGCAGCTGATTTTGAAGATTTAAAAGCTTTTGAAGCTACTAAAATAGGTGCAGCTAATGTTAAAAAATATTTAACAACTTTACGTACAGAAGGTAGAGCTGCTGCTAGGGAAGTTAATGAATTTGGTTGGATACCAACTAATGCAACAATGGATGACGCTGGTACTAAGTTATTAGATTTTTATACACGAAAAGTATTTAAGCCAATTGTTTTGTTAAGACCTGCATTCTTTACAAGAATATTTTTAGAAGAACAGTTCAGAATTTATTCTGCTGGTTTAGATAGTGGATGGAATAATCCATTTCAATATTTATCATGGGTATTTTCACATAGCGAAAAAGAACAAGCTAAATATTGGACTAAATTTTCAGAGTTTGACGACATTATGAGAAGTCCAGAACATTTAGCTGTTACACATCAACAATGGACTAATAATATTATTAAAGGTGGTAAATATAAAAATAGTTATCGTATTGAAATGCCAGAAGTAACATTTGGAGAAGTTGGTTACAATAAAGGTATATTTAATACTTTATTTAAATTAAGAAACGATGGTGTAGCAAGATACGTTGCTGCTAATGGTGTTGATGAAGACACATTAAGATGGTTTACTAAAGGAAAAGGAAATGATTATAGACAAGATTTATTAAAAAAAGGTGGAGAAGATTGGATGGATGTAGCTACAAATGATGACATAGCTATGGCTTATTTAAAATCTGTAGAAAATAGAATTAGACAAGCAACAGGTCATAGATTAGAAGTAGGTAGAGATTATGTACGATTTGACAGTAACATAAAAAAACCAGGTAGAAAATTTACTAATAGTTTAACTGAAGCACAATTGAGTCACAATATAGATAGTAAAGATGATGGTATGACTTTGTTAAGACGTGTAATAGCTGAAGGCGTACTTGAAACTACAGATGGCCAAGAATTAAAAATGTTATCAGAAGTTGATGGTATTGTACAAGGAGTTAGTAGAAGTCAACAAAAAGAATTAGAAAACGCTATATCTAAATGGATGGATAAAGATGGAGACAAATTTGATTTAGGTACATTATTTTATAAACGAGAAGTAGATGTACCTGAAGGTAGTTTGTTTAAAGGTGAAGAATTATTAGATACAGCTTTAGAATTTATGTTTAGAAATATGATGGATAGACCTATTAATTATCTTAATAGAAGTTCTACATTTAAACAATACAGATGGGCATACATAGTAGATAAATTTCATTTAATGGACAAAGAATTGCAACAAAAATTTATTAGAGAAGCTTCAGCAACAAAAATACCGCTTAAAGTGCGTAAACAATTACAAGAATTAATGGGTGGTTCAGAAAAGAAAGTATATCAGTTAACTGATTATCAAACAGTAAGTGATGGAAGTAAAGCATTTGGATTACAATCTACACAAGACTTATTGTATGACACAACTAAAAGACATAGAATATCACAAAAGACAAGAAACATATTTCCTTTCCCAGAAGTTTGGTTTGAAATGTTAACTACTTGGCCAAAATTATTAGCTGAAAATCCAAAAGTTATTAGAAGAACACAATTAACGTTAAAAGGTGGTAGAGGTGCTGACGCTTTAGGTTTTTCTGGAGATGGATTTTTTGCAGAAGACCCTAATGGTTCAGGTGAACAAATGTTTGTAATGCCTTTTGGTGGTCATATGTCTAATTTAATATTTGGTGAAGATTCTAATGTAAAAATGTCACCACGTGGTTATGTAACTGGAGTTAACTTGTTAGGTCAAGGATTTGTTCCTGGTCCTACACCTATGGCTGGTTTTGCTATAGACAAAGTATTACCTGCTGGTGGAGTAGCAGATGAGTTAAGAGGTATCTTTTTTGGAGATTTTGGTCCTCCTACAGGTACAGGTTTCTGGGATGCGATTATACCTACATCACCTTCTTTACAAAAATTCTTTGCAGCACAAAATATAATACCAGTTGGTAATAAATCAGAAGTAGCATCTATGCGTTCTAGTACGTCAATTGAATTATTTAAATTATTAAAAATGGAAAATGCTGAAAAAAGATTATTAGAAGCAGGTGCTTTAGATGAATATTTAGAACAAATGGAATGGAAAGGAACTACAGCTAATTTATTACCTGATGAAGATTTAACACCTGATTTAATAGATGCAGCTTTAAGAGATTATGCAAGAGACAAAGGAAGACAAACATTTTTATTTAGAGCTATGGCACAATTTGTATTACCTACAGGATTTAGTCCTAGATATTATATTGAAGATAAAAATGGTAAAATGTGGGGTACACAAATACTTGCTAAAGAATATCAAAATCTAGTACAAGAACATAATGATGACCATATAGCTGCGTATGAATCTTTTATAAGATTATATGGATATGAACATACTTGGTTAACTACAGCTAAAAGTACAGCTAAAGGTGGGAAAAAAGCATACTCACAGAGAGTTTTATCATGGCAACAAGAAAATAAAAATGTATTAGAACAATTACCTAAAAGTGCATTTTATTTATTACCTGATAGTCCATATGAAGAAAGAAGCTATCAAGAAGTAATAAGACAATACAATATTGGTGAAAGAGAAGTTTTGTCACTAGAAGAATTTAATGTAGCAGCTAACGATACATTAGGTTATTTTAGATACACAGCTTACAAAGAAAAATTTGAAAACAGTTTTATACCAGAAGCACAAAAAGATATGTTATTTAGAATTTATAGAACAGCGTTAATGCAACAGTTACCTGGATTTGAAAGAACTGGTGGACAAAGACAACCAGCTACGTCAAAAGAAATACTAGGTGAAATGATAGAGAAATGGCCTAATTTAGAAATAACGTTAAAAACAGAAGCAGGTAAAGTATTTGTTAATGATTTTTTACCTAAATGGGAAGCTTTTGCAAGACAATCAGAATTTCAATCACCTTCAGGTAATCCAGAATGGTGGTTGCAAAGTACAGACCCTATAGCTGTATATATGCGTGCAGATTTTCAAGGATGGGCAAATGAGATTATACCTTTAAACCCTGACTTTGCAGCAATTTGGACTAATATAATAACTAGAATGTTTCGTGACGATAAAGAGTATTACAATGCATAGGAAATTAAATGGCAGAAGATAAAAAAAATAATTACAAAAAGGGAAAAGCTTTACGTGAAGCAATAGCTGCTTGGTTTTCATCAAAAGACACTACGCATTGGAATGAAAAATACGGATTACCTGCAGATGCAGTTTTAACATATGGAGAGTATGGACCAAATAAAAAATATAGTTTTAGATTGTTATTAGGGCCAAGCAATAAAGTAGAATTTATTGAAATAAGTGGTGCAACTATACCAATAACAGATTTACCTAATTATCAAGAATATATATCAGAAGAATGGACATACGAACCAGGATTTATTACAGGTCTTTTTGGATTACCTGAAACTTTACCAAAAATAGAAGAAGCAAAACTCATACAAGAATCTATTGTACAAACAGACACTGAAGCAGAATCTGTTGTACCTAGTGAAGACACTACTTATTTTGAAACTGAAGTACGTAACCGAAAACCTATTCCAGGAGCAACACAAGAAATTGTCGCTAGAGCACCTATAGGTGAATTAAAAGGTGATGCATTTGACCGATATGTTACAGGAGTAGCAGAGAATAACTTAACTCCAGAACAAGCATATGTAAATGCAACTGGACAACAATTACCAGGATTTTTAACTGACGAAAATGGAGATATTTTATTTGAAGAAGTGGATGGTTCGTTTGTTCCTATACCTATAGAAGTACAACCTCAATCTTTATTTATGACTGATTTTGTAAATCATATAGGCAAACAAGGACCAGACGTAATTGATTATTTTAAAGATATTTTAATTAGACAAGGTATAGCTGATGAAGGTGATTTTGATGACACTGGTGAAATGGATATGAATTTACGAGGATACATTGAAGTGTTAATGGCACAATCAAATTATGACAACGCAGGTGTTATGTATGGTTCTAATGAATATATGGATTTAATAGACACTATACCTGATAGTTATAATTGGGTTGAAGATTCAAATATGAATGTAGAAAAAGTATCTTGGGCTTTATTAAATCAAGCTATTTACAAATACCCAGAACGAGAAAAATTATTAATGAATGTTGATGTTAAAGCAAAAGAAAAAGAATATGAAATCGAAAAAGATATTCCTACAGAAGCATATATGGCAAGAAGAATCGATGCATTATTTCAAGAAGAATTAGATAGACCACCAACTGAAGAAGAAAGAAATAAATATTTAAACAGTTGGAACTCACGATATGATAATTATGCACAAAATTTAGCATATGCATACAAAGCAGCTAAGTATGGTGCAGACATGGAAAATTATTTAATTGAAAATGGTAAAAGTATAGATATGACTGGTGCTATGGGTGGAGATTATAGAGATACTATAGGTACACGTGAAATAGGTACTAGAACTTTAAATGATGATGATATTCAAGAAGAAACTTTATATGAAATTGAAACTGATTTAAAAACAGAAAAAGACCTTATTGAAGCTGGACAAAATCGTAGAAAACATCAAAGTAATATAATAGGTGTTATGACAGGTAAAATATAATGGCTACACAACAAGAAATAAAAGAAATAGTATCAGCATTAAAAGATACCTTAAAAGACACTAAAGGTTACTCTGATGAAAATATTGAAAATCTAGTTAAACAATTAACAGCTGCATTAAAAAACACAAAGGGTGAAGATATTGAAAAAGTATTTAAAGAAATAATACCTGACTCTGAAATATGGGATAAAGTACAAGAAATTAGTAATGCTAGACGTATAGACCGTAAAGAAGTTGTGCAAGAAAGTAAAGCTGAAACTCCTAAAGGTAAAAATGTAGATTGGATAGATGAATTAGCTGATAATGAAATATTTGTTTTTGGAAGTAACCGAAAAGGAATACATGGTAAAGGAGCTGCATTAGATGCTAAAAATAAATTTGGTGCTCAAGAAGGAGTAGGAGAAGGATTAACTGGAAAATCATATGCTTTACCTACTAAAGCTACTCCTAATAAAAGTTTATCTTTAGAGGAAATTAGTAAACATATAGATACGTTTTTAAAATTTGCTGCAGAGAATCCAAATAAAACATTTAAAATGACAGCTATAGGAACTAACTTAGCTGGCTTTGAACCAAAACAAATAGCAAATATATTATTTAGTAAAAATATACCTGGTAATGTAGATGTACCTTCAAGTTTTAGTAATGTTAAAACTGCTACTGATGAAACTCCTGATGAAATATTAAAAGATAATGAAAGGTTTTCACAATATGATGATGTAGATATGAAACCAAGTAATACACCTAAATTAACTAATGGTGTAATAAATCCTGCAGATAAACATAATTTAGAATACATTGTTAAAAATCTAAAAAACATTCCTAACCAAGCAGATAGAAAAGCATGGGTAGGAAAACAACCACAATACATACAAGATTTAGCTAATAAATATAAAAATAGTTATATTACCGAACAAATGGGTTTAGGGAAAACTGTTGATAAACCTATTACAGAAGCAACTAATGTAAGTCCAGAAAATGTAAATAATGCTAAAGTTGTAAGAAAACCTCTAACTTCTGATTTTGAATTAGGCATTCCTAATTACGGAAAAAAGATACCAGACAATACAGTAAAAGTTTGGAATTTAGGAAGAAAAATATTTGAACAAGAAATAGACGTGACAAAACTTGTAGATGGTAAACCTGCAGTTAGTGGTTGGGAACCTAATTTAATAGGTACTGGTCATCAAGAAGGAATATTAATAGACAAAGGATTAATGGAAGCTGAATGGTTAAATTATGGAAAAGAAGTTCCTAAACCAGGAGAAAGAATAGTACATGGTTTTGATGGTAACGCTAGAAGAAATATAAAAAATCTTAAAGGTGGTATTGAATGGAATTATGGTATTGCTACAGAAGTAATAGAAGTTGAAGAACTTGCTGGTGATTGGTTTAATGATATTGAAATGAGAAATAAAATTGCTAGACAAATGGGTATTACTCCACAAGCATTAGAAAAATTAGTTATTAGTGGTAAAACAGGTGCTGAACAAAGTCAAAGAGCTGGTTTTTATGTTGATAAATGGTCAGATGCTTATTTTGTTAAAGTTAAACCATTAACAGAAAAAGATATAACTGACAAATGGATAAATGCTGAAGAAGGTATAAACGTCAAAGCAACAAGTGTAGAAGCCGCAGCTAGAAGTTGGGGATTTGATGCTACTAAAAATATTGAATTAGATAAATTGCTTAAAGGAGTTATACCTTTAATGGGTGCGGGATTAAAAAAAGGAGCTAAATTATTAGATTACGGAGAAGTAATTTATGGATGGATGGCTAATGGTATTGGTGGAGTATTAAATAAATTAGGTCCACCAGGTAAAGCTGTTGCTAGTGTTGTGGGCCAAGGTGCCAAAAAAGGTACAGCTACGCTTACAGCTGCTGGAGCAGGTGTTACAAAGTCTACAGCAGCCAAAGTTGGAGTTAAAGCTGGATTAGGTGCAACTGCAGCAACAGGTTCAGTTACTGCTATGGCCGCTTATGAAAAAGCAAACTTTTATTATGGTATAGCTAGTGGAATAATATTATCTGCTATAGAAACATTAGGTATTATTACTAAAGATACTTTTGGAGAACAGTCTATTAAAAATGCTTTAGGGCCTGAATATGAAAAGTGGGCAGAATCTAATGGAATTATTGATAAAATAGGTGTATATCCACTTATAAATAGTTTAGAACTAGCTGAAGAACAAGGTATATTATCTCCTGGATTTGTTGACGAATATACTAATTGGACTAATGACAAATGGATAAATGTTATATATGAGTTTTTAGGAACAGAAGGATATGAAGATATGGAATCAATCAATACTGTATGGAGAGAAAAAAGAGCACCACAAAATTGGTTTGGTAGCCTTAATGATGTATTTGGTTTAAATTCAGGAACAGCGTTAATGAATGCTGGGTTTATACCAGAAACAGGATTAATGCCTGCAATAAAACGTTCACCAATAATAACTGGTATAGAAATACCTTTTGAAAATTGGTTATTACCTAAAGTAGGATTAGAAGATTGGGTATATCCTGAAGATAATTACTCAGATGAAACACAATTAATAGAAGATTTTAACAATTATGGAGATATAACTCCAGTGGACAATAACGCTTGGTTAGGTAATATGTCATCAATAGGAGATGTAGATGAATAGTTTGCCAGAAAATGCAACAATCGTAGAAGTTGAAGGAACAGGTAAATATTACATACGAGTTGATAGAGGTGGTGTAAGTTTTTTCTTTGACCCTGGTGATAAAGATATTACTCAATTAATTGCAGATACTACAGGTCTTGAAGACCCTATGGCATTAAGTCAATTAGCTAAAGACAATACCGAAACTATAGATGAATTATCTTTTGAACAACAGTTTTTAGATGATGATTTTTTAGTTTTTGTAGGTGACTACGATTCAGCAAATGAAAATTGGACTGATATATTAAACAATGTAAAAAATATTACTGAAAGAGAAACCTGGTGGGGTAATAAAGAATTTAGAGACGAATATATAAGAGTATATGAATTAGCTACAGATGATGATGGTGTATTTAATAAAACTACTTTTTTTGAAAATTTAAAAACAAATGATACTATAGGTGCAAGTTTAGGAACAAACAGAGCATTTTTTAATAGAACAGTTGATGAACGTTTAGACCCAGAACAATATGGTATGGATTTAGATACTTATGTAGGTTCAGTACAAGCTATTGCAATAGAAGCTGGTGTACCATTAGAAGACATAAAAGAGAATACAGAATTAAATAATAGTTTAAAATTAGTAGCAAACAATTTAAATAATGGTGTATATGGTGACCCAAATACTAAAGCAGCTGTAGCTAAAGCTTCTCAACAAGTAGTAGCGTTAGTTAATCCAGCTTTTAGAAAAGCAAATGGCGGTATATATACATTAGATAATGACATTCTTAAAGCATCAAAAGGTATGTCTACAGTTAGTATCACAACTAAACATGATGAAGTAGAAGAATTATTAAATCAATTTCTACCACAAAGTATGTGGGGAGATATAGATGTATCTAAAGAAGCAAGTAAATTACAAATGGAACCTAATTATAAATACGAATTACAAGAAAAACTTAAAGATAAACGTTTTGCAGAATTTAATATGTATGATAGAGATATTTCTTGGAGTACTATTCTTAATAATAAAAAAGGTTCTATTAAAGCAGCGTGGGGTATAGATGTTAAATGGAATAATCCAGTTTTAAATGATATAATTTCAATGAATGATACAGCAAAAGAAGGAGAATACTTGAGAGGTAAAGGTATGGAATTAGGAATAGACAAAGTAAAGAACGATTTTGCTTTAGCATCAGCTAGTGCATATGGTGACGGTGTAATTAAATCACAAAACTTTTTGGAGAATTAATGGTAAAAGTATATAGAAGCGATTATTTAACTGGATATGAAATAGGAGATGACCCTAAAGTAATAGCTAGTTACGAAAAAGATGGTTACACACAAAATTTAAAAGATGCTACTGCTAAATCAAAAATAGTTAATTCTAGAGTTACCGATAAAGAAACTACAGCTGGTGACTATACAGAGGGTTTAGAACGAGCTAAAGCTTTATATAAATTTATGCCTGAAAATGTACAAGCAGAGTTTGCTAATGCTTGGGTAAAATTTGGTGAAACTAATTTAGCAAAAGCAGCTACAAGAAATACAGCAGCATGGAAAAAAGAATTTAAATATTTAGAAAGAGACGATGGTTCTTTAATCATGGACGAGTTACAAGCTATGGCTACAAAAGCAACTTATAGAGAAACTTTAGCTGAAGTTGGAATAGTTGATACTAGCGAATTTGAAGAACAATTTAATGCATTAATAACTGGTGATGTATCTGGTGCAGAATTTCAACAAAGAATAGATGTAACATATAACGCAGTTAAAAATAATATACCTCAAGTAGAAGCTATGTTTAGAGAACAATACAATATATCTACTGACCAACCTACTATATTTGCTGCTTTAATTAATCCAGGTATTAATGACAAGTTATTAAAAGGTGATTTAAAAACTATAGGTGTTGGTGCAGAAGCAAGAGCTGCTGGATTTAGTAGAAGTTTTAGTAGATTTGAAGCATTAAGAAAAGCTGGTCTTACACAAGAAAAAGCTAGACAAGTTTATCAACAAGCAGGTAACTATCAAACAATGGCCACACAAACAAATAGTGAATTTGATGTTAGTACATTAGAAGCAGCATCTATAGGAGATGCAGATTCAGCAAAAGAAATAGGATTACTAGCAGCAGAATCAGCAGCTATGTCTAGTTTCAAAGCAGGTGCAGCTAAAAAAGATAATAAAGTTACTGGACTTTTAGAAGGATAGTGTATAATAAATATTGACGTTGCGTGGTCCGTCTAAAGACCTGCACTCAGCTTTCAAAGCCTACGTAGAAAGCTTGTATAAAAATCGTAGAGTAAGGACTTAAAAATTAAGTTATCCAGTTTTAAGTCAAGTGTGAAGGATAACACCGCAATTAGATTCCACAGGTCTAATTTGATAGGTCAAAACTGTGAGGAGGTACGAAATGGACGAATTTGATGGTCTTGATAATTCAGGAGCAAAAGCAATGCGTGAAACTATTGACAGAAAAAATGACGAGATAGCAAAGCTAACAGCTGAGCTTACAAATCATAAAGATGAAAAACTAAAAGATGCTGTAAAGCAAATTGGTTTAAATCCTGAAAGTGGTTTTGGTAAAGCATTGACACAAGTGTATACAGGTGAAGTAACAACTGCAGCTGTAAGTGAGTACGCAAAAACAGAGTATGGTTTTGAACCTACAGGAATGAACGAAGATGTCACACACCTTAGTTCTACTCCAGTAATTAAAGATGATGCTAGGTCAAGAGTACAATCACTTGATGCAAATTCCGTAAGTGACGTATCCGATGATGAAGTCTTAGCACAACTTCAGACTATTATTAGCAAAGGTAGTACTAAAGATGCTATCCGAGCAAAACTTACTCTGATGGAAAACGCTAAGAACGAATCTTAATTTAAAGTACAAGCTAACAATTAAATACGGAGGTATAAAATGGCAGCAATTTCGCTGACAAATAACACTATTTACTCCCAGAAGATTAATAACTTTTCTGGCGAGTTATTTCGTGTAGGTGGTCAAAGAACCCCATTTCTCTCTGCAACAGGTGGCTTAAACGGTGGTAAGGTACTACAATCAACTTTCTGGCAAATCCAGGCAGCTGATAATGCAGTTATTTCTTCTGAACCTACTAAAGGTCAAGAAGGTGCTCAACCTACAGAATACTTAGGTAGAGACAGAGTTGCATATACATCAGTTACTCAAATTTTCCATAAAGGTGTTAAAATGTCTTACACTGGAATGGCAACCTTTCAACATCAAAATCCATTTGACTTGAGTGCTAATATTACAGCCTCATCAGATGGTGACGGAACAGTAACAGCTGGAGACAAAATGTCATTAGCTGGTGGTAATCCGATTGTTGATGAGTTCTCAGAGCAAATGAATTTGGCTTTAGAAAAAGTAGCAAGAGAAGTAGAATGGTTCGCTTTTAACGGAACATTCGCAGATGGTGCAAATACTACTCCAGGTTCAGGAACACGTGAAATGCGTGGACTTAAACAATGGATTGGTTTAAATGCAAATGCAAATAATACAGTTGCTCCAACAGGCACAGGTGGAAACATCCACTATTGTGATGCTGATGGAGATGCAACTTCAGCAGCTCGTGATTTAACATGGGATGCGATTGCAGAAGGCATGAAACGTCTATATGACGCTAATGCTCCAATGATACAACCTGTATTAGTTGTCACACCTAAGCAATTACTAGCTCTTAACAAAGAATTACTCAGTGGTACTATTGGTACAACTGCAGCTATTCTTCCAAGAGATAGAAACATTGCTGGTGTTGACATTGATACTGTTATCACACCATTCGGTTCACTAGGTATGATGGTTATAGATGGAAATATCATGCCAACAGGAACTGCATACATTCTGGACTTCGCTTTCATACAACCAGTATTTACCAATATCCCAGGATTTGGTACTGTGTTCGTAAGAGACTTAGACCAAGACGATTATGCTAGAGTTGGTAAAGCAGTATACATGGAAATGGGTTATGACTTCGGTCCTGGCTCATATCACTTACTGTTTGAACAAACAAATAGCTAAAAAAATTAGAACTTTGGGAGTAGCTCCACCTGCTCCCATTGTTCTGCTATAGTAATAAAGATATACGGAGAAATTTATGCAAAAATTAATAGGTGTAAAATACACAGGTAGTACTACTGCTAGTCCAATTATCCCAACAGAGGGCCTTCTAGTTGCAGGTTTTTTACCAGGTTCAGGTTGGAATGGTACATCAATTACATTTCAATGGTCACCAGAAAATGGTGGTACATTTTATGATGTAAAAGAAACAGATGGTTCTGCAGTAACCTACACGGTAGCTGCTAGTAAACTTACAAGAGTTGACCCATCAGGTTGGGCATTTGCTTCAACTGGTTGGATTAAAGTAATATCAGGGTCTACAGAAGATACATCCTCAGAAATAACAGTCTTATTAAGAAGTAGTTAGGCATAACAATGAGTATGCTTGTACTTCTTAAAGAAGGTAGATATTTACATATTGATTCAAAGTCAGATATTGAACCTTCTTTTGAAATAATAGATGACCAAATAAAAGCTAATGGTGGCTTTGGTATATCATTATTAGGTGTAACAGCTTATGCCAAAGAACAAGATAAGGTTGCATAATGAGTGCAAATATAGGAGCGTTAGTAGATAGAGTATTTAGAGAATATTTAGAACCTAACGATAGTTTAAATTCATACACAGCTGTAGCTACTGGTGCTGGTTTTAATGCTAGTGCTACAACTATTACTTATAATGGTGATTTATTAACTTCAGAAGAAGAAGATGTTATGGATGCTGGAACTATAATTGAAATTGGACATGAGTTAATGTATTGTACTGATGTTAATACTACTGATAAACAAATTACTGTAGTGAGAGGTGCGAGGGGTACAACACCGATTGCACATTTAGAAAACGCTGTAATTAAAATAGCTCCTGTTTTTACACGTAAAGCTGTATTTGATGCAATATCAGACCAAATAACAAATCTTTATCCAACACTATATGCAGTAGATACACAAGCAGTTGTATCAGGTACGGGTTATACATTACTTGGTTCCTATGATGCTCCAGGTACAAATAATTATTTAGTGACACCTATAAAAGCTATATCTCAATATACAGATTGGTCTGCAGGTTCAGACCAGACAGGTTTAACTTTTAAAGGTGTTGGTATAGAAATGATTGATTTACCTAATCCATTTGTTTATACAGATTCAACAAGTACAGAAAGAACAATAACTTACACAGTAGGACCAAGTGTAGTACATGCTTTACAGTTTGCTGGTATAGCTGCTGGACATACAGTTTATGTAACATTTAAAAAGAAATTTGTACAACCTACAGCTGAAACAGATACTCTTGCCACAATAGGATTAGAAGATGAATACGAAGCTATTGTTATGGCTGGTGTAGCTGCACACATGTTAAGTGGTAGAGATATACCTGCTGCTACAGCTGATTACATAACAGACCAATTAGCTACTGGAACTTATCCAGTTGGAGCTTCATCAAATATAAGAAATGGATTACTTTCTTATCAATTAACATTATTAAATCAAGCTAAAAAAGATTTGAAAGCAAGGTATCCAGAGCCAGTAGCTCTTAATCAAATAACATATCCAAGCTAATGCCAAGATTAGCTAATCTTTATAATGTTTCAGACCCTGAAAGAAAAGGGTATGATTTTAGAATAGACAATGATTTATTCAGAGCTGCTATATCTAATCAAGTTCCTATGAAAATACAATCTTCTGATGTTCAATCACAAGAAATAAATGTTAATCAAAACCCAGAAGACTTTACTAGAAACATAGGTCGTATATATTCAAGAAACAATTTTTCTGGTGGTAGTAACTTAGATATGGCTCATAAAAGAGGTATGTCTGAAAATGATACTACAAGATTTTGGGATAGTAGTGGATTAGATGTTTTTACTCAGAATAAAGGAACTCCATATAGTTTAAAAATGTTATTTCAAACAGAGTTAGAACAAGCATTAGATTCTAGTGATGGAGATAATGCTTTAGCTATTGTTGGTACAAAAGTATATGTTTCTAATGATGAGACTTTATATGTTTCTACAGATGGTGGTGATAGCTGGAGTGTACAATCTACAAATTTAACAGCAGGTTATGAGATAAAAGGATTAGCAGCACATGGTAGTGACTTATATATTGTTGCTAATAATGGTTCAGCAGGAGAAATAGAGTTACTTCCTGATGGTGGTTCTTCAACTCAAAAAATGTCAGCAGCTATATACGATGGTATTTGGTCTGTTAAAGGATTATTTTTAGTATCTATTGGCACAACATTACATCAATATGATGGTAATACAACTGTAGGTTCTGCTATAGAAACACTTCCTACTGGACAAAGTTGGACTGATATAGTTGATGCAGGTGCAGTTATTTTAGCTGTTGCTACTGATGGAAGAATATATTCTATTAAAGATGTAGCAGGAACATTTACAGCAAAAGGTACTACAGAACTTAAAGGTGAAATAGTTACTTGTATTACTGAAACACAAGGACAAATATTTTATGGTACAAAAGTTACACAAACTGGAAATAAAGTTATTGGTAGATTATACAGTGCTGCTTTAACTGTAGCTGATGATTTATATGTTCTTGGTAATCAACAATTAATTAAAGAATGGAATATAGATTCTATTGATGCTAGTCCTTACAGACTACATGCAACAAGAGATTCTGTCTATACAGGTATAAAAGAAACAGGTAGTAATTCGTATTTATGGAGATATTACTTACCTACTGCAGGTATAGCCAGAGACTTAAAGTTAGGTGCTGGTAATATTATTAAAGGAATTGGTATTATAAATGAAAAATTTTTAGTCACAGTTCAAAGTAGTGGTATATGGCAAGAAACATCTAACTATGAAACTACAGGTTATCTTATAACAGCTAACGCAGATTTCTTTACTGCTGAACAAAAACAATGGGTAGAAGCACAAGTAGAAACTCCAAATATTTTAACTGGTAGTACAGTAGAATTACATGTTACAGATGATATAGCTGGAATAACTTCTCCAACTCATACAAGTTGGAGTAAAGTACTTGATAGACAATCTGGTTCAGGAACTGTAGAAGCACAAGTAAATAAAATATCTAGGTATGGTGCTATGAAAATTGTACTTACATCTCAAGGTACAAATGAAGCACCAGAAGTTAATTCTATTTCTTATCGTGCATTAGCAAGACCAGAACTTGTATTAGTACAAATACCAGTAAATCTTAGTGATAGAGTAGAAAGACCATACAGAAAACCTATAACAGTTAAAAATTTAGGTGAAGCAGTATATCAATCATTAAAAGATAGAGAAGGAACACCTGTTACTTTAGAAATTTATGACCCTCAAGAAATAATTAGAGGAGTTGTTGAATCAATAGAATATCCTATAGAAGGTAATTCTAATATTGGAAGTGTTACAAGATATGCTATAATTACAATTCGTGGGACAAGACAAGAAGTTTATGCTACCCTAACTTCTGGTAATGCTCCAGGAATAAATGCGTATGGTATTATGAGATTTGGATAAAGAAGGTATAATAAAAACATATGGTTGCACAAGAAACTAATTTAGTAAACGCTTTTGAAACTACTCTTAATGGTGCAGTAGCATCAGGAGATGGTTCAATAGCTTTAACAGATAATCCAGGAGTTGCTGCTAAAGTTTATTTAGTAATAGACCCTGATAATGATAGTAAAAGAGAGATTGTTCTTTGGAACTCAGGAGCTTTTGGAGCAGCTGCAGTCACAAGAGATGTAGATGCAAAACACGACCCTGACCCAGCACATGCTGATGGTACAAAAGTAAGACTTGCAGTAGTTAAACAACACATAGAAGATGTACATGACAGAATAGATGACATAGCTCTAACAGGAAATATTACAGGTACATTAGCTTCAGCTACACAAGATGTAGCTACAACAATAGCTGCAGGTGCAGTAGATTTTGCTATGATAAATCCTGCAGATATTATTACACAAACAGAAACAATTACTGGAA
>Ga0181419_1000063_pt1 | contig 34110 bp, 60 predicted proteins | sample 42SPOviralmetaG_FD_130144 | JGI IMG/M metagenome (GOLD analysis project Ga0181419, IMG submission 130144) | Marine viral communities from the oligotrophic San Pedro Time Series (SPOT) site, San Pedro Channel, CA, USA - 42 SPOT_SRF_2013-04-24 | ecosystem: Environmental > Aquatic > Marine > Strait...
CACTAAGGCAGAGGCTGACACACGCTACCCATTCTTAGGCAATGACAGCATCATCCGTACCAATGGGCAGACCATTACTGCTGACATCACAATCAGTGCGACAACTAACGGTGTATCGGCTGGCCCTATTACACAGGATAATGCCACCGTCACTGTTAACGGATATTGGAGTATCGTATGACCAGTCAGTTAAATGTAGATACTATTGCAGATAAGGCTGGTACTGGTCCTGTTGGGTTAACGAAGCAGAGTGCGGCAAAGGTTTGGGTGGATTTTAATGGCTCTGGAACAATCGCAATCCGTGACAGTTTTTCAGTATCTAGTATTACAGATAATGGCACTTCTGATTACACGACAACTTTTGCGTCTGCTATGAGTAATGATGATTTTGCAGTGTCAGCGCAGTCAACATCTACTGGTGCTGGTTATATCTGTAATGCACCTAAAAATGCAGCATCTGGAAGTATCTCCACTACCATAATAAGGTCAATCGGTATTGATTTTAATGGAAATACAAATGACCACGAGTTTGTGCATCATATTATCCACGGAGACCTTGCATAATGGCTAGTTTACTTAAAGTAGATTCACTAACAGGTGTAACCACCGCTGGTTCTATTAGCGTTACTGGCGAGGGCAACTCAACCACGACTAATCTTCAGCAGGGGTTGGCGAAGTCTTGGTACAAGTTAAACGGTTCTGGAACCATCAGTGGATATGACAGTTTTAATATTGCGTCTTTCACCGATAACGGAACAGGAGACTATTCTGGAACTTTTACCAGCGCAATGGGAAATGCAAACTATTCTGCCAGTGCTAACACAGGTTCCGCTGATGTGTTTGGTTCTGTTGACGGTGGTAATCAGGCAACAACTCTTTTGCGAGTTACATCGTATTACCACTCTAATAGTGCCAACCTTGACCGCGCACAAGTATATGCAATAGCAGCAGGAGACCTAGCATAATGGCAAGCGAACTTAGAGTTAACACCCTGAAGGATGCCAGCGGTAATAACAGCATTGCTACTAGCTTTGTGGCGGGTGGTAGTGCAAAGTGTTGGGCAAACTTCAATGGCACAGGGACCGCTGCCACTCGTGACAGTTTCAATCTTTCTAGTTTAACAGATAACGCCACTGGTGATTTTACCATTTCTTTCTCATCTTCTTTTAGCAATAACGACTACGCTGTAGGGGGTACAACTCGTTCTGCAGGTGTAATATCTGGGGGTAGTTATCAAGCACCAGCAGATAGTGATTCTGACCAAGCAACAGGTTCTTTAAGAGCATATACAATTAGTCTTAGCAGCGGCAGTCTTACTGTTGCTGATATAAGTTATTGCTATCCTAGTTTACAAGGAGACCTCGCATGAGTAAGGCAGCAGAACTAGCCGAGTTTGGCAGCGGTATCTCTAGCGGCCCTAATGCTGTCGAGGGTTTGGCGAAGTCTTGGTGTCATTTTAATGGCACTGCGGGTTCAGTTTCTTTTGAGGACAGTTTTAATAAAAGTTCTATTACCGATGTTGCTACTGGCAGATTTACTACAGCATTTACAAACAATATGGGCAACGCACATTATGCAGAAACCCCTTCTTCTAGTTACTTATCTGGTATTTGGGACCAGACAAACATGATATCATCTAGTTGCCAAATTTTTACTGCTGATTCGCCATCAGGCGCACTTTCAGATAGGGAACCGACTGTATCAGTGACAATAGGAGACCTAGCATAATGAACGATGAAACCAAAGTTGTCCTAGATGTGGCTGCTGGCACAGGCACGGTTGCCGCGTGGATGGCTATGGTTCCTGACTTTGTAGCATTGTTTACTGGCGTCTGGGTGTTGATACGCATCTTTGAAACCAAGACCGTTCAGAGGCTTCTAGGGAAAGATGTTTAAGGCAATCGTACTGGCTTGCGCGATAGCGACTCCAACCGATTGTATCGAATTTCACGACACTCGCGGCCCCTACGATACCCGCGCTGCATGTGAACGCCGTGCAATGGAAATGGGGCGTGACGTTGGCGAAATGGTTAATGGCATGCAGCCAAAGAAGTGGCGATGCCAGACATTGAAAAAGGGCATGCTGTCTTAATGGAACCGATTAGCACTGCATTAGCTGGCATGGCGCTTGTGAAAGCAAGTGTGGATGGTATTAAGTCAGCCCTTGGTACTGCCAAGGACATTAGTGCTATTGCAGGCGACATAGACGCGCTGCTTAACGGTCAACAGCAAGTACAAGCTGCAAGCAACAAGAAAGGCGGCATGGGTATAGCAGACCAGTTTGGCGTTCAGAGTGTTGCAAAGGAAATCATAGATGCAAGGCTGGCTGCTGAACAGGTGGCTGAAGTCAGGCGATTAACAGACCACAGATTTGGTGCTGGCACATGGCAATCTATATTAGACGAACGTGCTAAAAGAATACGCGAGGCCAGGGAAGCCCAGGCCAAGGCGCGTAGAGAAGCGGCGCTTTCCCAGCAAGAGATGATTGATAGTTTTAAGATTGGACTGGCTGTCTTTGCACTTACTTGCGTAGTAGTCGGGCTGTTTATCACGGTGATGGTATCAACAGCAAAAGCGATTGGCATTGGATGAGTACGACAACAGGGCTTATCGGTGAATATCAGGCCGCTGCCATTGTGTTATCATTAGGTTGGCGGGTGTCTATGTGCCAGCAAGACAAGGTTGATTTACTAGCGTGGAAAGATGATGAATTTATCAGGATACAAGTTAAGACTGCGAGCCTACTATTACAGAAAGGCAAGCGCCTTCCGTGTTACCATTTTCAGTTTGGGCATGGACGCCAGAATAAAATTATTGGGAGTGTTAAGGACTATGACATATTATGCTGTGTGGGCTATCAACATAGGAAAGCAGTGTTCTTGCCAGTTTCTGAGGTGCAACAAAAGTCAAAGCGCATGTCGCCTAAGTTATTTGATGAAGATAAAGCGGAGTTTTATTCGTTTAATAAAGCGTTGGCGGCAGTAAGAGGACGTAGAGATAACTAATGAAACAAGCAGCGACAAAGTTAAACGAAGCAAGCGAAATAACAATTCCATTGCGGAATCTTATAAGCATGATTGCTTTTACGGCAGTCAGTGTTTGGGTTTATTTTGGGCTGACAGAACGCATTAGTTTTCTTGAACACAATCTTGAACTGACAATGGAAGAAGTTGAGGAGAACGACAACTGGATTGATGAGTTTCAACCACCCAAATCTGTACAAGATACGGTTGCAAGAGTTCACGACTTAGAAATAGAAATAGAAAAACTTAAACTTATGTTAGAGGCAAGGTAATGTTACAAGCACTAATCGGCCCAGCTACTGATTTAATTGGCAAGTTTGTCGAGGACAAAGACCAGAAAAACAAGCTGGCTCACGAAATAGCTACAATGGCTGAGCGTCACGCGCAAGAACTAGCCAAGGGGCAGTTAGCTGTAAATGCTGAGGAAGCCAAGTCAAAAAACCTGTTTGTGTCAGGCTGGCGGCCTAGTGTTGGCTGGTGCTGTAGCCTAGCTTTATTCGCCCACTTTCTAGTGTTCCCAACTATGGATGTAGTGACAGCCTACATGGGCATAGAGGCTGTGGCTTATCCATCTTTTGACATGGATAGCCTAATGACTGTATTATTAGGCATGCTTGGGCTAGGCGGTATGCGTAGCTTTGAAAAATCAAAGGGGCTGACAAAATGAAACGCGGATTATATTCTAACATTCATGCAAAAAAGAAACGTATTGCTGCTGGGTCTGGTGAGAAAATGCGCAAACCTGGAAGCAAGGGTGCGCCGACAGCCAAGGCTTTTAAGCAATCGGCAAAGACAGCAAAGAAGAAAAAGAAATGACCTACCCTCTGTCGCCAAACTTTACCTTAGAAGAAATGGTGAAGTCTCAGGTTGCGGAACGTAAGGGTATTCCCAACGCCCCAGAACTGCATCACATTGAGGCTATGGAACTGTTGTGTGAAAAGATATTGCAGCCTATCCGAGATGAGTTTGGTTCGTTCGTGGTTTCATCAGGGTATCGCAGCCCAGAGTTATGCGTTGCAATTGGCAGTAGTTTGGACAGCCAACATGCCAAGGGTGAGGCAGCAGACTTTGAGGTAGCAGGCGTAGATAACTATGACCTGGCAAAATGGATTGAGGACAACCTAGACTATGACCAGCTTATTCTTGAGTGTTATACTGGCGGCAACTCTGGCTGGATACATTGCAGCTACATTGAAGGCGGTCGAGGTGAGTCGCTTACATATAACAAGCAAGACGGGTACACCCACGGGCTGAACAAAGATGGCTAAGTCACCAGCATGGCAGCGCAAGGCAGGCAAAAGTAAGTCAGGTGGTCTGAACGCTAAGGGCCGTGCATCTGCCAAACGCCAGGGTATGAATCTAAAAGCCCCTGTATCTCGTAAGCAGGCAAAGAAGTCGCCCAAGTCAGCAGCTAGGCGTAAGAGTTTTTGTGCTAGAATGAAAGGCATGAAGAAGAAGCTGACAAGTAAGAAGACAGCGCGTGACCCGAATAGTCGTATCAACAAAGCCCTGCGCAAATGGGATTGTTAGTTACAAATAACTAAACTATATCCAGTGCCATCTCTGTGTTTAAATGCTTTGTAAGGAAGTTTGTAATGTCGCGCAGCATCCCTTGCCCTTTCATGTTCAAGCCAGTTATCGAACGTGATTGCCTCACCAGCTTTCAAACTCTTTAAGAATGTCCACCTTCCTCTTTTCCTTGCTGGCTTGCCCAGCTTTGGCTGCCCACAACACTCGCATCTTTTCATAACATTCCCTCCTGTTTAGCGAATAGCAGATGGGTTGCTTACTCCCAAGTATTACCCATCCACCATCTTTTATATAATGTTTGTGACCGCACACGGCGCATGCAATCTGGCGTGAATCAAACTTTTTCTTTGCCATCTTCCAGCAGTTCTAAAGCAATCGCGCTGTAGCCTATGATGTCTACGAATGAGTCTATGTGATTACAGTTCAAACCAAACTCATCCTTGGCTGATAACCTGGATAGTTTTACCGCTATCATAAAGGCACAGACCTGTGTTTCAGTCATCTTGTGGCCTGTAATCATAGACCCCATTTCACTGATTTGCCGGAAGTTATCACCCACCGTTCCATACCTAGACCGTTCCAAGAGTACATCCTTGCAATGGTCTAAAGCATGAAAGGCAGTTTCCAAGTTAGAAAGGGACTTCATCATCAAGTGCCATCTGTGGCTTAGGTGCTGCTGGTGTTTCCATTGACTCGGCAATCTTACGCATGCCGCCCTGTCTTACGTTAGCAGCAATGCTTTCACCGCTTGTGTAATCCTCTGCAATGCGTTCACTGATACTCACATCAATAGAACCATCCTCATTTGCAAAGACAGAGATTTGATGCCGTGTGTCCTTGCTTAGAACCACATCGCCTGGTTCCTTACCTACATAGGGCTTCCAGTTTGAGTTGCTATGGGTTGCTTTCTTGTCTGGGTCATTCGCAAAGCAGCGAATAGTGGTGATTTTTCTCAAGGCCATTAGTCTTCTCCTTCTTGGTTTTTAGGTATAAGTTTAGATAGCTTTACACTTATGTAAGGTATTTCCTGTGCTGTGTTATTGTTCCACCCAGAAATAATGTATGTTTCCCCACTGAGGGTCATGTAACCCTTCATGTCTGGGCTTTTATCGTTGCCTTTTTTGTTATAAGGGAACATCGCACCGTTCAAGTCTTTGTGTTTGAAAGCCTCCACTTTACTCTCCTGTTGTAAGTTTATCTTCAGCATCAAGGAACAGCTTAACAATTTGCTGCGCTGCTTCTGGATTTCGTTGTTTAATGTCTTGTATTTTAGGCTTCATAGACTCAAACAGAGTATGAACATTATTGACATGCTTCATCTGACGCAAGCGTGATTTCATGTCTTGCCACACGCCCCTGTCATGCTTCTCGTCAAGTTGTTCACGGGTCATTTCTTTGGGTGGCTCAGACGGGGCCGGAGACTGTTGACTTGGAGGGTCTTGTTTCTCGACAGCCACCGTCTGAACTTGTGTGGTATCATTATCATCTTCTGGTGGCAAGTCCTCGCCAGCATAAATGTAATGACCCAAACCAAAATAAGCTAAACATTTTACCATACATCTTTGTAGTGCTGTATTGATGTCAAAGCTGTTAGGATTTTGGACAGGTTTATTACCTTTTAATACAGGCAATATTTCTGTCTGTTCCTCGTCTTCGATTCTCACTGTAACCATAACAAAAGCAAAGCCATGTTCGTCAATCATATAAGGGCGTTTGCCATTTGGCCCATCGAACTGGTGTTTATCAAAAGAAGCGTTTGGGTAACTGTCTTTAACAATACCCCAAGCCCATGCCCAGGATAGGTACGTCATGCCTTGTTTCTTTTCAGTGTGTTTATTCACATCAATGCAGCTAAGAGTCTGCCATATGTTAGTCATTATCATTCACCTCCTCATTGTAGTCCGTAATCGCTTTCATAAATGACGCAAGCATAGTCTTGAGTTCATCCAAGTCTTTTTGCATGTGCGCCATGTCTCGTTCGATGCGGTTCAATCTCTCTTGTGTAAAGTCGATTGCTTGCGCATGTTCCTGTTCTACCTCAGTCATACTTACCCTTCCCTTTCGGCTTACCAACATTGAAACCCTTGTTCACTTTAATCTGGCTGTAGTTATTTTTCCTGATAACCCTGCCCATAGCGTCAGTTTTGTCGTTTACCTCTGGTATCCGCAACGCTGCTGCTATCTCATCCCAAGTCGGCACTTTCATTCTACCCTCCAGGTTTGTTTGGCAATCTCAAGTATCTCAGGGCCATGCCGCTGCGCTATCTCTGCAAAGTCAGGTGCAACCATACCAAACAGGGTTTTCCAGTTGCCGTTAGCAGCTTTCATAAGGTTTTGTATCGTCAACCACCGCTGCGCTATTCTTTCATACGCTTCTTCTAATGCGTCAGGCTTCAGCATGTCGCAGTTATCAGGTGTGCATAGGTTGTAGCCCTCGCCAGTAACAAACAGCAAGGCTGGCACTAGGCCAGTGCCTTTCCAGTACACTGCCTGCTGCGCTACCTGATTCCAGGTAGGTTCTGTCTTTGGTTTCGGTATACGCCAGGTTCTTGTGCCATCCTTCTTGGGCGGGTTGGCTACAGGCAGGCTGCATTTTAGGTCAATCTGTCTTGTGTCATCAGCGTAATCCAGGAACATAATCGTAGGTATGTCTAGCCTGTCATCTTTAAATACACGTTGGTATTCACCCACCATCTCCACGTTCTTGCCAAAGTATTCTTCTGTGCCTCTGACTGCATGACCTATCATTTCTGGGATAGCTTCCTTGCAGGCTTCAAACACTTCCATGTCTTTGCCGTTATCCCATTTAATAGGCTTGTATTCCATATACTCTGTCATGGCATGTCTTACTGCCTCGCCTAGTGTCAAGCCCTCTTGCTGGCCTCTGACGGGCGAGTAATCATGCAGCCCAAAGTAATGGTCGCAGCCCTGTTGTACTATCTGCCCTGCCCTTGGCCTGGCTGACATAGGGAACTGCATATTGTGTTCTTTGCGGATGTATAGTTTGAACAGGTTTTCATAAGTGGATTGCGTACCACCTGATGCGCTGTTGTGATAACAACCGAACTCTTTTCGATAGTCTGGGATTTCGTATTCCATTTGACCCTCCAATAGAACTGTCTTACCAGCCCATTGCCAATCTGTCAACACTGTATTATGATGCGGTATGTATTTACAGGATTACATTAGAGAACAAAGACTTAGCATGCGGCGGTTTGCTTGGAAAGCTGGCTTGTCTGTCTCTGCTGTGTCTCGCATACTATCTAATCAGCGTTTTCCTACGCCCGAATCTATGCGGCGTATTTCTCTAGCAACTGATGGAAAGGTAAAAGCTAATGACTTCTACGAACAACACCACAGCCAGCGATTACGTTAATTGCCCTGACTGCGGCGGGGCTGGTGAATATGAGGTTGAGGTCGAGGTTATTGACCATGCCAATGGCGGCTTTATCAAGGGCATCATGCAGACTTGTGAGTTCTGTGACGGTGACGGTGAGGTGCATGAAGAAGACGCAGCCGAGTTTCTCATCCATGTAGAGTTTGAACAATGACCAACGGGCGCAACAAAGGGGCTTCATTTGAAAGATTTATAAGCGGTGAGATTTTCTCTGCCCTTGGTGTCGAGACAAAGAGAGACCTGGAACAATACAGATTAGCAGGCAAGGGTGATTTGATTGGCCTTGATGGGTGGCTGATAGAGTGTAAGCGGTATGCAAACACGACAGCCAATAATATCCATAAGGATGCCTGGTGGTCACAAACTTGCGCAGCCGCGTTATTAACAGGTGAAAGGCCAGTTCTGATTTACAAGTTTGACAGGCAGCCGATTCGCTGCGTTGTGTATCTCTCAGCTATCAATGAGGCTTTCTCTAATAAGGATGACATAGCCACGATTAGCTTTGAGACATGGTGCATGTTAGTGCGGGAGTCCTTATGCGATTAGCTTGTTGCTTTTGCGCCTGTTCTCTGTAGCCGGTATAACTTGCAGATTCCACGGCACATGTAAACCGCACACATCTTTTCGTTGCAATGGTATAATATGGTCAACTTCATAGGCTGTTCCTGTGCGCTTGGTTAAGTCTGCGCTGCGCGTGTATATCTTTCTTATTTCGCTTTTATTCACCCATGAAGGCGTTGCTTTGTTTAGCCCAGCCCTACGCGCCACTGTGTTGCACCTGTTCATAACAGCAACATCTGGCCTAGAGTTCCTTTCTTTTGCATATTGTTTTATCTTCTCTTTATTATATTTTCTGTACGCAGCACTCGCAGATTTAACTTGTTCTTTGTTTTGTTTTGCCCAGCGAGACTTGATTAACAAAACTTTCTCTTTGTTATGTAACTGCCACTCAGCGTTCTTTTCCAGTATTTGTTTTCGCTTTACTGGGTCTTTGTATCTTTTGCGAGAATCCTGCCTGTGACACTCTAGGCATCTATTGTTGGCAACTTTGCGTTGTTCATCGTGTCCATGCTTGCAAGGCTTGCCTGTAAAGTACCGTTTCAGCCCTTTTTCTCTTGCCTCTTTGCGTGTGATTATCTGCATGTGAAACCCTCCTTTTCAATGCTTTATAAATTTATGGTTGACAGGTTTTTGCTTCTTCGTATAATCCGCATTAGCGGTGTTAAGCATAACAAGTTAAGCATTACTTGTTGAGCCAACCCAAGTACCTATTGCAAAAAGAAAAGGGTGCCAAACTTGTTAAGCATAACTTGTTAAGCCTAGCACCCATTTCTCTTTTATTTATTTCTCCTCTAGCTCTATCGTTTCCAAGGCCATTTCCAAGACCTTGGGTATGCTTGTCTCGCCTAGTTCATAGGCTTGTATTGTGCGGCGTGATAACCCTAGCTTTTCAGCAAATGATTGCTGCGTATAACCAAGGAAAGACCGCCTTTCTCTAAGTTCTGATGGTGTCATTTCTCTATCCAGCTTTTCTCTGATGCGTCTGTGATTGCAGCAATTCCCCAGGAATCCAACGCATCGCCGTGTATGTTCTGCAAGGCAAGGATTTGCTGCCTTGCCTCGTTTTCTGTATCGCATAGCTGCCAGTCGTCTTTATAGGTTGTCTGGTCTGCTATGTTGGTTGTGAATTTAATCCGATGAAATACTAGCTGCACGCCTTCCCCTCCTATGGTTTAATAGCGATTTAAAGGCCACTGACAGCCCTCTAGCCGTCAATGGTATTGGTTGTTGCCTTTGGTTTACTTGCTGGCTTGTGCAAGCTGTATAATCTTTAGCAGATACTCGCGTTCTGCTTGTGTTAGCTTTGCCGCTACCGCTTCCATGTTTTCGGTTGAGTTATCCGCTGCAATTGCGATAGCTGCGTTAAGGACGTTGTTTTGTGTTTCTAAAGTAAGTGTCTGCATAGCTGTTGTTTAGCCTCTTTGGTTTGTTGTTGTATTTAGTAGACGATTCAGAACGGAAAATTATTCACATAAAAATAAATTTTTTTCCTGTTACTGTTATAAACAAATGAGAACCCCAGATTATTATGACATTCTCATTTTTTTTATTTGCTTTTCCTTGCACCATAAACAGCCAGCCCCATGCCAGCTATTAGCAGGCATATCTGCAAGGCAAATGCCGCGTCTGACATTTGGTTGTGCGGTGGGTCTTGCATGCTTGATGCAAATAAGACCATTAAAAGCCCGAGGCCTATTGTAAGTTTGTTAGCCATTATAAAACCCTCCTAACACGCAGAATAGATTTCAATTCGTGTAGTTTGCGTGTCTCTTGTGGTATTTGTTGCGTTCTTAGCTGATAGGCATCACTCAATAAATCGCGTTGCCTCTTGCTGCCTTCGGCGCAGTAATACTCAGCCGTTGTTTCTAAATGCACTATCGCCTTAATTGCTTTAAAAGCTTCTGATTGCATAAACATTATGAAACCCTCCAATTGCTTGATGCCATGACGTAACGGTCAAAAAATGCTTTCTCTAACCGCTTATATTTGCTTGGCCTGCCGCCTATGTACTGGTCAAGCCATCTGCGTCCGTTCTTGTCTGTCCTGGCATAACGTGCCGCAAGCCAGGCATTGATTGACAGATATTTGTCGGCGTTTATATTGTGTGTGCGTCTCATTGCTAGCCCTCCTAATTGATAGTGACGATGCGAACACGGCCGCTTTTTGTGGTCTCGGTTTCAAAATCAATGCGCTTGCCTTCCCAGCCCGCACATACCTTGTATGCGTCCGAAATGTTCGCTTTGGTGCGTAGTGTAAGACCGCCCTCAAACGTGAACTCAAAAGCTGGGTTCCCGCAATGCGAATTTGGCAATCGTTTGATGCCTTTGATTGTCTGTGTTTGTTTAGTCATTGGTCTGCCCTCCTAATTAAGATTGATTAGCTGGATTTCACCGGCTTTGATTGCCTTCAATGTCTCGGCTTTGTTCATGTCCAAAAACATGTTGCGATATTTGCCCGTTGTTGTGGAATAATCCCAGCTATCACGGTCTAACTTTATCGCGCCATCATCGCCGCGAAAAGCAATCACGGTCTTATAGCTTTGGAAATAACAGCCATCATCTGTGTAAATGATAAACTGGTTTTTGACCTTGTTACCTGATGGTGATGTCATGTTTGTTACTGTTGGTGATTGCATTGTTTAACCCTCCAATATAAGCGGCGCATAAAGGCAACCAATACCAACGCCACCAAGTAATGTTGCGATATAGATTCCATTTGGGAAGCCAGTTATAACTTCAAGAACAGATGCAACGATGAAAACGATTGCGAGTAATGCAAAGATAATAGTGTCAGTCATAATTAAGCCCCTAACGCTGTTAAAAGCATTTGATACTTGCCGACTACATTATTATAGCCGAGCTCATCGCAGCGTTTGATTTTGGTTTTGATAACATTGATGATGCCATGCTTTGCAATGTCAGTATTTGTTGCGACTACATAAGCAAAGGGAACGCCCTTTAGTTTTACAGTCGTTACATGGCTTGATTGTTTTACTGTGATTGTTGGTTTTGTCATTGTTTAACCCTCCAAGGTTGTTGTCGTAACTCCTACATAAGCGCAGCAATCGCGCATGTCAACACCACATAGCAAAAAAAGTTTACACATTGGAAAAAGTTTTGTTTATATAATATAAGTATAGAAGTGTTGATATTGTTGGGGTTTTGTTTTGAATGGGGTTTGATTTACATTTCACAACACAGACAAAGCACAGAGTCACCCGCGCTGCAATGCAACAGCGCCGAGCCTATCACAGAATGCTAGGTGTTGCAAATATGTCACACACTGTTGCAGCCAAGCCACACTGCATTGTTTCGGCAGCGCAAGGCATAGGGGGGCATGTTTTGCAAGGCGGTACACCCGACAGCGCGCGGCCTGCTTTATATATGTTAAATACTACTATCCAGCACACACACAGGAGTAACCATGACTAAGCTTACCAGACAGCGCACAGACATAATCATATCCAGTATTGCAGACGGGCATAGCATTGTTGACGTATGCGAGGCCACTGGCGTGTCCAGGACTGCGTTCTACCAGCGTTGCAAGAGGGATGAGGAGTTTGCAGCCGCTGTTAAGGAAGCACAGCAGTATAGTGCGGAGAAGGCTTTAGAGGAGTTAGATACTTTGTACGGTGATGCGTTGCATGGTAGGAAGGATTACAACCCTAATGTATTGCGAGACTATGCACATCATGTGCGGTGGAAGGTAGGCAAGGTGCTGCCTGAGAAGTTTGGGGAAGCTAAGAACCGTGCTGGCGTAGAAGTCAGTGATGGTACAGTTAGGATATTGTGGGAGACTGACAGTGGCACAAGCAGTTAAGATACCTTATAAGCCTCGGCCTCTACAGGCAGAGATGCACAACAGTTTAAAGAGGTGGAACGTGCTGGTTATGCACAGACGCTTTGGCAAAACTGTGTGGGCTGTTAATGAGCTTATTAAGAAAGCCCTGACTTGTGAGTTACCAAGGCCAAGGGTGGCGTTTGTAGCGCCTACGTTTACACAGGCCAAGCGGATTGCTTGGGATTATGTGAAGTTCTATGCGGGTGTGATACCAGGTGTTTCTTTTAATGAGACGGAACTGCGTGTGGACTTTCCTAATGGCGGTAGGTTGATGCTGTTGTCTGCTGAGAACCCAGATAGTTTGCGTGGTATCTATTTAGATATGTGTGCGTTTGATGAGTTTGGTATGCAAAACCCAAGGGTATGGGGGGAGGTTGTAAGGCCAGCACTATCTGACAGAGAGGGTGCGGCTATATTTCTAGGTACACCAGCAGGCCATAATCACTTTTATGATTTATTCCAGACTGCCAAAGACCAAGCAGAGGAGGGTAATGAACAGTGGTATTATAAAATAGTACGGGCTAGTGAGAGTGGGCTAGTTAAGGATGAGGAGTTAGATGCTGCCAGGACGCAGATGACGCCGGAACAATATGAACAGGAATATGAGTGTTCGTTTACTGCTGCTATTATTGGCGCTTACTACGGCAAGTTGTTGGATGCTGCTGATGATGATGGACGTATTACTAGAGTTCCTTATGACCCTATGTATCCTGTGCATACTGCTTGGGATTTGGGGATAAACGATTCCACAGCTATCTGGTTCGCCCAGATTTTCCGAGGTGGTGCGGTTAATGTTATTGATTATTACGAGAGTAGCGGCGTTGGGTTGCAGCATTATGCGGATATTCTTAATAAGAAGGAATACATTTATGGCGACCACTTAGCACCGCATGACATTGAGGTTAGGGAATTAGGCAGCGGTAAGTCCAGGTTAGAGACAGCCTATAGCCTCGGTATTAGGTTTAGGGTAATACCTAAGATGAAGATAGCCGATGGTATTAACGCAGCAAGGATGTTGATACCTAAATGCCACTTTGATAAAGATAAGTGTGGCGAAGGCGTTGGCTATTTAAAACAGTACAGGCAAGAGTTCGATGAACGTAGGAAAGTTTTTAGAGACCATCCGTTGCATGATTTTACGTCACATGCGGCAGATGCGTTTCGGTATCTCGCTGTGGGTCTCGAAAATAGAAGTAACTTTACGAAACCTCCGCAGCAAATAGCACAGATGGAGTATAACCCGTTCACGTTATGAGCAAGTCTATAGATGTAGAAGCTATCAAGTATCTGCTTGATTGGAGTGATTACCACGGCTGGTGGGGCGTTGAAGAAGTTGAACGCTGTATTAGACCGCCGATGACACTTGGTCAGTACATGGTTCTAAGGGATAATTCTGACATGCCAATATGTTTTGCGACCTGGGCGTTTCCTAATTATGCCCAAGTTGTAGAGTATACAGACAGCTTATGTTTCCCAGCAGAAGGTTATGATGGTGGCGGCACAGTTCCGTGGCTAGTTGACTTTATTGCGATAGGCGGCAAGAGAAACATAGCTATAGGTTTCCGAAACTTAAAAAGTATGTTATCTAATAAAGGGTATAAAAATGCGTACTGGCTGCGCACTGAGACACAAAAACTAGGCTTTCACAAGTGGAATTAGGAGATTGTTATGGGTGGTGGACTACCAAGATTTGTTCCAAAATTTATCAGGAAACCAGTTAATAAGATTGTTAAAGCTGGCAGAAAAGTAGGGGCAGAGGTTTTTGAAGAAGTTATTGAGAAACCAGCCAAGAAAATTGCCGCTGAAACTTTCGATGTTGTAATGGGTACAGACAAAGAAGAACGCCGTGCTATGTTGGATGGCATGCCACCACCTGAACCAGCGGTCACTCCAGAGGTAACGCCAGAGGTTGTGCCTGATGATACAATTCTTGCATCTAAAGAACGCCGCCGTTCTGCTGGCAAAAGGTCTGGTGGTGCTGGTACAATTTTAGAAGAATATGGCGTAAAATATTCTAAACCTAGTTCTAAGTCAGTCACAGGAGTTAGTGTATAATGTCTTTTTTAAAGCCAAAGGTTTATATGCCACCCGCAGCATCAGCACCGCCACCACCAGTACAAGCTGCTGAAGAAGATACTGTACGCGCAGCAGCCTTGTCTGAAGAAGCTATCAAGAAAGCCCGTCAAAGAAAAGGTGCTGGGTCTACTATAGTTGCTGGTTCTGGTATGGCAGGCGGCGGTACAACTCCCACATCTACTGGCGGCACACCTACATTATTGGGGTAATCTATGCAAGATTTCATTAAGTCACTGGTAAAACGGTACGATTCACTAAAGACCCGTAGGGATAATTGGGATACGCATTATCAGGAACTTGCTGATTACATGCTGCCCCGCAAAGCTGATATTGTTCGCAAGCGTTCCAGAGGCGAGAAGCGGATGGAAATGATATTTGATGGCACTGCATTGCAGGCTGTCGATTTATTATCAGCTAGTCTCCACGGCATGCTGACCAGTGGTGCAACTCCCTGGTTCCACCTAGACTTAAAAGATGCAGACATAGGCCGTGACGATGAGGTGCGCGAGTGGTTACAAGACACCAGTATGCGCATGATGAGGGCGTTTGGCCACTCTAACTTTGAAACTGAAATCCATGAGATGTATGTAGACCTTGTTGTTTTTGGCACAGGCTGCATGTTTGTCGAGATGGATGACCGTGACTTGCGGTTTAGTACCAGGCACATATCCGAGTTTTATGTTCAAGAGAACCAGTTTGGTATTGTAGATACAGTGTTTAGGATGTACAGGCTACCAGCCCGTCAAGCTGTGCAAAGGTTTGGTATTGATAATGTTGGTGACTACATTGCCAAGAAGTTTAAAGAAAAACCAGATGACGAAATAGATTTGTTGCATGCTGTTGTGCCGCGTATTAACCGTGACCCTAACAAGCGTGACAATAAAAACATGCCGTTTGCGTCATTCTACATTGATATGCAAACAAAGATGCTACTTTCCGAGAGTGGCTTCCAAGAGTTCCCGTACATTGTTCCGCGATTTTTGAAGGCAACTGGCGAGACAATGGGGCGTTCCCCAGCGATGACTGCGTTGCCTGACGTTAAGATGTTGAATCTTATGTCAAAAACAATCATCCAAGCTGCTCAGAAACAGATAGACCCTCCCCTTCTTGTTCCTGACGATGGATTCCTCTTGCCCATCAGAACGCAGCCTGGGGGATTGAACTTCTTTAGAAGCGGTACTAGGGAGATGATTACGCCGCTAAACACAGGCGCAAACATTCCTATTGGTTTAAGCATGGAAGAACAACGGCGTACAGCTATTCGTTCAGCGTTCTATGTTGACCAGCTTCTTAGTGGTGGCGCACCAAATATGACAGCTACTGAGGTTGTCCAGCGCCAAGAAGAACGCATGAGGGTGATTGGCCCTGTGCTGGGAAGATTGATGAATGAGATGCTTCGGCCTCTTATTGACCGTGTATTTGCGTTAATGCTGCGCAGTGACATGCTTCAACAGCCGCCAGAAATGATACAAGGACGCGATATAGATATTGAATATGTATCACCACTAGCCCGTGCGCAGAAGTCAAGCAGCCTTAACAGCACTATGAAAGCGTTGGAGATACTAATGCCGTTGTCACAATCCATACCAGTAGGCGACCACATTGATGCCGATGGATTAGTTAAGCATGTAACTGAGGCATTAGGCGTACCAAAGACTGCGTTGAAGTCAGAGCGTGAGGTGCAACAAGTTCGTGAGGAACGCGCCGCACAGCAACAGCAACAAATGGAAATGATGCAAGAGCAACAAGACATACAGAACGCAGGCCAGCTTGCTCAAGCATCTAGGATGGTTAGTAAGTGACACCAGAAATAGAAAAGATAAAATTCCTTTACAGACAGACGTTTACCGCAGATGGCGCAACCAAAGTCTTAGAGGACTTAGAGGCAAGGTGTAACTATCGTGCTTCTAGTTATGTAGCTGGCGATGCCAATGCTACAGCATTTGAGGAAGGGAAACGTGCTGTTATCCTTCATATCCATAACATGATGAAAGAGGAATAAATGTCAGAAGAAACTGTCGAACAGGTAGCCCAGCCAGAAACTGCGACTGTCATGGAGACACCAGCAGAAGTAGCATCAGGTGGGTCTGGTAACGAGTTTTTAGAATTGATACCAGAAGAATTGCGTGGACACCCTAGCATTTCACCTATCAAAGATGTTGGAAACCTAGCCCGTTCCTATGTGAACGCGCAAAAACTAATCGGCGCGGATAAGATACCGATGCCAGTAAACCCTACAGATGAGGACTTAGACAGGATTTACAGCCGATTGGGAACACCAGAAGCAGCTACAGGATATGAACTTCCTGTTGATGGGAACATAATTACAGAAGAAGTTGCATCTAATTACGCAGATATTGCGCATAAGTTGCGTCTTACACCTGACCAAGCCAAGGGTGTACTTGATTACTACAAAAGCACTGTAGAGCAATCAGGTGCAGCTACGATGGAACAGGTTGAGATTTCCCGTGAAAACACTGAGTCAGTATTAAAGCAAGAGTGGGGCCGTGCTTATGAACAAAAAGTACAAGCTGCTTCCAGCGTTGCACAAGAGTTTGCTGACCCAGAAATGTTTAACCTCACCTTACAGGATGGCTCAAAGTTAGGGGATAACCCTGAGTTTATAAAAGCCTTTGCAAAGATTGCTGATTTCCGTCAAAGCGTTACAAGTGAAGATACTGTTGCAGAAATGTCACAGTCGGGTATAATGACACCAGCTTCTGCCCAGGCAGAGGTTGACGCGATTATGAATGACAGAAGCCATGCTTATTGGGATAGGAAGAACCCTATAGCCCGTGAGCAAGCTGTAAAAAGGGTTTCTGATTTAATGAGCCAGATACATGGATGAGTTAGATTATCGTTCATTAAGGCTTGAAGTTTTAAGAACTGCGTTAGAGTTTGGTACGCAGAGAGACATAGTGAATCCTGACCTTCTCTTTGACAAATATTGGGAGGTGGTCATGCAGGGTAGCGGAGAGTTCCGTCCTAAAGACAATCGGAAAGACGATAGCTTAATGGTAGCTAAAAAACCTAGAAGTGTCCGTAAGGGTAGCGCATCGCAATTAATGTAACTTAAACCTGTGAAAACAATGGAGACATGATATGTCATCACAAATCACCACGGGCTTTGTACAACAATATTCTGCGAACGTGCAGATGCTATCACAGCAGATGGGTTCTCGTCTTCGTGATGCGGTGCGTATTGAGAATGTTATTGGCAAAAATGCCTTTATCGACCAAATTGGTGTAGCGACAGCGCAGCTTCGTACATCAAGAAATGCCGACACTCCTCAGATTGATACCCCACACGGGCGTAGACGTTTGAGCCTTGCTGACTATGAGTATGCAGACCTTATTGACGACCAAGACAAGGTTCGTATGCTTGTTGACCCGACTTCATCATATGCCCAAGCTGCTGCGGCTGCTATGGGTCGTGCGATGGATGATGTCATCATTGCCGCTGCAACAGGCACAGCCTCAACAGGCGAAACTGGTAGTGGTTCAGCATCCCTAGATGCAACAGCCGACTCTGTTGGTTCAGCATCATCAAACGATGGATTGACTGTTGCAAAGCTAACTGAAGCAAAGCGTAAGTTAGACCTCGCAGACGTTGACCCTTCTATCCCACGTTACATTGCAGTTGGCCCAAAGCAGATTGAAGATTTGCTTGGAACAACTCAAGTGACTTCATCAGACTTCAACACCGTTAAGGCGTTGGTATCTGGCGATGTGGACACATTCATGGGCTTCCGCTTTATCATGTCGAACCGTTTGGCTGTTTCTGCCACAGACGTTCGCACATGCTTTGTGTGGGCTGAAGATGGTCTTACATTAGGTATGGGCAAAGACATTTCTGCCCGTATTGATGAGCGTGCAGATAAAGGTTACGCAACCCAGGTTTACTATTGCATGAGCATCGGTGCGGTGCGCATGGAAGAAAACAAGGTTTGCCAAATCTTCTGTGACGAAACCCCTGACTAGGAGCTAAAAGATGACTACTAAAAACTCAGACTTAGTAGCGAATCTTGAGGCATCCCCTCAAGTCGCTAACGATGCCCAAGAACTACACGGCGTAATCCGTGTGGCTCAAGGAAACGTAGCCTTGGCTGCTGGTGATAGCACTGACGATGATATTGTTATGCTTGCACCGATTCCAAGCAACGCATCCATTGTATCTTTGCAAGTAGGCTCAGATGCTTTAGGTGGAAGCTGCACATACAATGTTGGTATCTACACAGATGCTGGCGCTGTTAAGGACGAGGACTTCTTTGCTACTGCCGTTGCCGATGGCGCAGCATTAGCAGAGCTTCGTTATGAGGCCGCTGACCTAAACACTACAGGCCAGAAGATGTACACAATGGCTGGTGATAGTTCTGACCCAGGCGGGTTCTACTACATCGCTGCAACATTCGCAGCGACAGGTGGAACTGCTGGTGACATGGCTTTTGTCATCCAGTACGTTGTAAACTAAACAATGTGGGGGGCGGTTCTGCCGCCTCCCATACATCTTTGGAGGGGATATGATGAAGCCGTGCGGAGACTTCCGCTGGGATTTAGAAGTAGGTCAGATAGCTGAACAATGGCTGGGCGGCATACTCAGTGGAAACACTATAGAGGTAAAAAGGGATTTTGTAGCTTCACGGACGGGAAATGTGTTTGTGGAGTTTTTTTGTAGAAACAAACCAAGTGGCATAGCTACAACACAAGCAACACATTGGGCGTTTATACTTGACGATGAAACTGTGGTATTGTTACCGACAGACAAGCTAAAGACTATAGCAAGAGAAGCATACAGGAAACGTGGCCCCGTTATGGGCGGCGAGAAGAATTTAAGCAAGGGCGTACTGATTAGAGTTGAAAGGCTAGTAAACCATGCCATCAGTTGTTGATATATGTAACCAATCACTAGACTTGCTAGGCGCTGCTACTATTACAGCCCTAACAGAAAACTCTAAAGAAGCTAGGCTTTGTAACAGAAACTTTGAGTTAATCCGCGATTCCGTGCTACGCGCACATCCTTGGAACGTGGCTGTTACTAGAAAGTCATTACCACAAGACACTGACACTCCGGCATTTGGTTTTAACTTTCAGTATACTTTACCGACAGACCCGTACTGTTTGCGGTTGTTGTCGTTTTGGGATACCAGTGTGGATAACGAGATTGCGGCTTATGACAGTAATGTCATGTATAAGATTGAGGGCCGCAAGATTCTGTCTAACGAGAATGTCTGCAATATTATATACATAGGCCGCGAGACTGATACTGAACAGTATGATTCTTTGCTGACATCTACCATAGCGCACAGGCTGGCTGCTGAAATTGCTTACGGCGTTACAGGCAGTTCTACTCTGGCGCAGGGTATGCAGGGATTGTACGAACAAAGATTACGAGAGGCCAAATCAATAGACGCTATGGAAGGATACCCAGAACAGCCAATCGCAGACACCTTTACTAACTTTAGGTTGTAACATGGCTCGTGTATCCAGCATTGTCACAAACTTCCGCGCTGGTGAAATATCACCAAAGCTAGAAGGCCGTATTGACTTACAGAAATATAACGAGGCTGCGCAAACGCTAAACAATATGTTGGTGTACCCATCTGGCGGTGTAACGCGCAGACCAGGCACATTCTTTGCTGGGCGTTCTAAGGACGGTGGCAAGGTTCGCCTGATGAACTTTGAGTTCAGTGATGAGCAAGCGTATGTCCTAGAAATGGGTGCAAACTACATTCGCTTCTACAAAGATGGCGGTTTACTTACTGAGGCCACAAAAACAATTACAGCAATCACTAAGGCCAACCCAGCGGTTGTAACATCTAACGGTCACGGATTTTCCAATGGAGACAGGGTGTTTATTAAGTCTGTCGCTGGTATGACTGAATTAAATAACCGAGAGTTTACTGTAGCCAGCACTGCTACCAATACATTTGCATTATCGGGCGTAGATAGCACTGGCTTTACTACTTACACCAGCGGTGGCACTGCTGGTAAGATTGTAGAGGTTACTACGACTTACAGCGCCACAGAGGTATTTGAATTAAATTATACGCAATCTGCTGATGTTGTTTACCTGGCACACAAAAGCCATGAGCCAGCAAAGCTGACAAGAACGACAGCAACCAGCTTTACAATAGCTGACATTGATTTTGTTGATGGGCCATACCTTGATGAGAATGACACCACTACAACTTTGTACGCTTCAGCACAAACAGGCTCTGGAATAACAGTAACAGCCTCGGCAAGTGTGTTTACTAGCGCAGATGTGGGTAGGTACATACGTTTTAGAGAAGTGTTAGAAGTCCATTACGATGAATGGGAAGCGTCAAAAAGCTACGCTAACAATGTTAAGGTTCGTTTTAACGGGCATGTTTACAAACACACCACTGGCAGCACACAAACCTCTGGAAATACGCCTCCGGTTCATCTTGAGGGCAGTGAGGTGTACGGCGCTTTAACATGGACATACCAGCATGACAATAATGGTTATGTTGTAATCACAGGATTTACAAGCGCAACAGTAGTTACAGCTACAGTAAAAACTAACGCTATTGGTATATCGACTTTGCCAGAACATGCTGTTGGTTCTAGTAACGCGACTAAACTGTGGTCATTGGGTGCATTTAACGGCGACCAGGGCTTCCCACGGGCTGTGGGCTTCTATGAGCAACGATTATACTTTGCTGGCACTACAGGCCAGCCACAGACGATATTTGGCAGTGTATCGGCAGACTTTGAGAATCAGACACCAGGTACGCTAGACTCGGACGCGGTAAACCTTACGATTGCGTCTGATAGAGTTAATGTTATTAGGCATTTGTTGCCAGCTAGATTTTTGCAAGTTCTGACAACAGGCGCGGAATTTACACTGTCAGGCGGTACAGGTTCCCAGCCAGTTACACCTACAAACGTAAACGTGCTGCGTGAAACAACATTTGGCACATCTGACATTAGACCAGTTCGCGCTGGTAACAGCACTATTCTTATCCAGAAGGGCCAAGAGAAAGTTAAAGAGATTACATTTAACTTAGACACTGATGGATTGCTGGGAATAGATTTGACAATCCTAGCAGACCACATACCACGCGGCGGTCTTACTGATATGGTATGGCAACAGGAACCAGAGTTAATCTTATGGTTTGTGCATAGTGACGGGCGTCTAGTTGGTCTTACCTATGACCGTGCAAATGCTGCTGTAGGCTGGCATGACCACGCTATCGGCGGCAGCGGAATTGTTGAGAGTATTACCGCTATTCCATCAGGTGCAGAAGACCAGGTTTATGTATCTGTCAAACGTACCATTGATGGTAGCACAGTACGCCATATTGAGTTTATCAAGACTATTGAGTTTGGCGATGATGTAGCTGATGCGTTTTTTGTAGATAGTGGCCTTACCTACGACAGCACAGCTACCAGCACCATTACAGGCTTGAACCACCTAGAGGGTGAAGTTGTGTCTATTCTGGCTGATGGTGCAACCCACCCAGACAGAACAGTGTCTGGTGGCGCAATTACTTTAGACCGCACCGCATCAAAGGTGCATGTAGGGTATTCATACTCCTCAACAGTAGAGACACTAAGGCTAGAAGCTGGCGCTGATGATGGTGTTGCGCAAGGTAAGATAAAGCGTATTCATGGCGTGACAGCACGGTTCTTTAACACAGTCGGTGCGGAACTAGGGCCAGATACAGACAACCTGGACAGATTGCCGTTCCGCGACAGTAGCATGGCTATGAATAAAGCAGTGCCGTTGTTCACGGGAGATAAAGAAATATATTTTCCATCTGGATACGAGACTGATGCACGGGTTGTAGTAAGGCAATCGCAGCCATTACCTATGACAGTGCTGGCAATCATGCGGAGGTCAAACACTTTCGATGCTTAGGATTGTGCCATTTAACTCTAGTCTTATTAACAGCATTGAGACTGACTTTGACTTCCCAGAAAGCATGAGGGCTGCGTTTGACAACGGGCAGCAAGTGATTGGCTATGCAATCATGGGCGACAAGGACGTTGTTGCTGTTGGTGGCATACATGAGATGTGGGCTGGTGTTGGCGAGGGGTGGGTTGTTTTGTCCAAGCATGCACCGAAATGGAAGCTGTCACTAGCTAGGTATGCTAAGACACTGTTTAGTAGTATACTGGCAACAACGAGTTTACATCGTGTGCAAGCTAGTATCCACATGGGCGACCCAGAGGCGATTAGGTTTGCTAGATGGATGGGATTTGAAGATGAAGGTATTATGTACAAGTTTGGGCCAGACGGTAGTGACTATTACCGCATGGCAAGGGTGTTGTAATGATTGATGCGCTTCTTGGTTACAAAGGGAACCAAGCTGCTGCAAAGGCAGCCAGACAAACTGCTGAGTTTAACGCACAGGTTGCAGAAAACGAGGCGGTATTACTTCAAAGACGTAAGATTGATGAAGAAGCAAGGATGCGTCAAGGGTCTGACAGAACAGTTGCTACACAAAAGGTTGCCACGGCTGCGTCAGGCGTACAGATGTCAGGTAGCGCATTACAAGCTATGGCTGATTCATATTTTAACACAGAGATGGACGCATTGAATATACAGTATGCTGCCGACATAGAACAAACAGCTAAAGCATCAGAGGCAGCAATCACACGGGCTGAGGGACGCGCACGGTCTACAGCATTAAAAGTTGCGTCATATCAATCACTATTATCTGGCGCAGAAAAAGCCGCAACATTCGGTATGGGGTAAAGTAAGCAATGCCAAAAATTCCAGTATATCAACAGAAAGTAGGTGTAGCGGCAGGCGGGTTAGGGCCACGCGCAAACTCGGCTGCATTTGAAGCCCCAGGAAAAGCAACTGCTGCGTTTGGCGAGCAGCTTGGAGATGTAGCTTACAAATTAGCTGAACAAGAGAGGAAACGCGAAGATAGGCGCATATTGCAAGAGGAGTCAGAGGCCGCAAAAGAATCTGCAATGCAAAAAAATATGGAAGACCAAAGCACAACCTTTGGTGACGCTAAGAATAGTATGGCAGCACACAAGGCCGACTATTTAAAAAACCTAGAAAACAAAGGTTATAGTAAACGTAGATTGGCATTAGTAAAATCCGAGATAGACTCACAATTTTCCATAGCATCGTTAGATGCCCAGAAAAACGCATTTAATAGAGGCACACAGTTAAGCACTGAGGCTGATAACAAGTCTCTCGACAGTCATAGACAGACTATGCGTACCGCTGCACCTGGGTCTGCCCCATATATGCTTGCTGAGGCAAACGCTGCTAAAATATTTGATGCAGCTAAAACAGAAAACAGAAAGTTAAGTTATAGCCCACAATCATTTACGCAAAATGTAAAGGTCGATACATTCAATTTGAAGTTAGAGTCGGCCCAGACACCAGCGGAACTAGATGCTGCTTATCAGACATTAAAAGATGATACATCTTTAAATCCAAGTGTGCTTATCAAAGCCAAAAGTAGCATAGCTACTGCTAAAAGCAATTTAGGAACAAAGTTGTATGAGTCTACATTAGAGACCGTTGTGGAAGCTGATATGTCTTCAGCCGAAGCACAGCAACTTATAGATGGTTATAAGGCTGGTGAAGACTTTAGCATCACTAGACAGAACGGAGACACAATCTCATTTAATGCAAAAGAGATGCCGGTAGGCAGACGCACTCAGCTTATATCTGAAGCGGAAAAGATTAAAAAAGGTTTCCAAATTGAACTGCGTTCTGCAAACACAGCTTCTATTGTGGACGGATATGAGACTGCGGGCAAAGATGGCGCACTAGCTATAGCCTTGGATGTGTACAACACGACTGAGGATGTCGAAGATGCAAATGCGTCTGTGTTGGCAACCGCAAGAACAATGGATGCGCAAGCAAAAATTGCGTTAGCAGAAGGTAACTTTGAACAGGCAAAACTGTTGTCTGAAACAGCAAACGCATTAGTTACTGAAAGTTTTGGTGGAAACCCATCTCTTATAGAAAGCGCAGATACATCAACTTCCGCAAATTCTATATCAAAGTCTGTAGCGGCTACAGGAATAACTCTTGTTCAAGAACAGCAAAAACAAATCAAATTCGATGCGGGAGTAAAGGCATTTGCGGCTGGTGAGTTGGATAACTACGCAGGCGCTTATACTGCTGATGAAGAAGAAGCTATAATGAATCAAGGTTTGTCTGGGAAAAGTTTGCCGGAACAGCTTGACTTGTTGTCTCGCAACAATATGACATCCCCAACAATCAAAAGTATAATTGATGGCGCAATGAAAGAGGGATTATCACCATCTTTTGACCCATCTTCAGACGTTAATCCTGTGCTACAGGGGCTAGAGGCTTATAGACAGGTTAAAGTAAGGGGTGAGGGAATACTTGCAGACCACGCCACAGAACAAAACCAAGCATATTTTGACTCCGTTCTGGCTTTAGAGGCAGTCGGAGTTGAAACTGTTGACGCAATTAACCGTGTTACAAGAGGTTTTAACAGTGGGGTTGATGTTGATGCAAAATATTCTGTGGTTAAAAGCGAAGTAGACGGGATATTGGATGCAAATGTTACGACAGTATTTGGCGCTGTGTTATTCGGTGAAAAAGTTGATAACCGTTCATCAATCCAGCAGCGTTTAGAAGACTTGAGTAAGACTTACATTAGCATGGGAACAATGGACGCAAAGAGTGCAGTTCAAGCAGCGGCTAAAAGCATAAACGAAAGCCACATAAACTTGCGTGGACAGCTTATACCTCGCCGCAAAAGTTATCCTAAAGATATAAAGACTATGGTTGATTTAGCGGCAACAGATTTCTTTAACAAAAATCAGGCTTTGCCAGCGGGTGACAAGGGGAAAATCACCGATTTGCAGATTGACGATATTGCTTTGATACCGACCAGCGGTCGTTCAGATGAATGGATTGTTATCCATAATGGCGTTGTTGCTTCATATGCTGGTGCGCCTTTGTATCCGATTGGAGACTTGCAAGGATTGTATGATGCTGACACAAGCGTTCAGACAGCAAAGAAAATACAGGAAAACCTCAAAAAGCGCGGCCTTACGGAACCACAAAAACTGCAAACAGAAGTGCAAAGATTACGCCGTGAGGCTGGCGAACTGACAGGGCTAAACCTTTCCAACATAAGGAAAGAACAAGGCGAACAAGCGGCTGACGCTGCTATTGCAAAACGCAAGTCACTGTTAGAAGAAGCAGACGAATTGCAAAAGTCTGGCGTTGAACTAGGAAGGCTGCAAAGTGGTTCTTGACCCTAATCAAATACAAGTAGACCGCCCTATTAGCTTGCTGGAAGAACAAGCCGCCGAGCGTGTTTACGAAGAAGAAAAAGAAAAGGTCACGTTTGGTAAAGCTGTTGATGCAGCATTTGCTGAAGAAAATACTATGTCTTGGATATTCAATGGTTTAGAAGACCACGAACCAGACAGAGAGTTTGACCTTACCCCAGAGTTAATTGAACAGTACACAGAGGGCGTACCAGAAGACCGCAAGGATTACGTTGTAGATGCAGTTAGCTTACCTCACTTGCAGAAATTACACGACCGCGCCAAAGAGTCTCTTAAAAACCAAGACACTCTTGCCAAGTATGGATGGGGCGGTGTGGGTTTGCAAATGGCGGCAGCAACCCTAGATGTGCCAGCCATTGCAGCAACCATAGCAACAGAAGGCATAGCCGCCCCGTTAATATGGGGAGGAAAGGCAACTAGATTAGCTAGAACATTCCGTGCAGCAACCGCTAGTTCTGCATCAGCGGCAGCAATCGAAGCATACCTTGTGTCTCAAAACAATATGAAAGACCCATACGATATATTGTATGCGGCAGGCGGTGGATTTTTGTTAGGCGGCGCTGTTGCTGGGGCTAAAGGTGTGTTTGGTAAAGCATCTAAAGAACGCTATCAACAAGCCGCCATGAATACGATGAAGTACGCAGATGACGCGCAATCAGCAGATGTTAATCAAGCCATGATTGACCGTGGCATTGATACTGGCGTAGGTGCGGCAGAAAACCCTGCATCGCGTTCCATGCAAGAAATGGACATTCGGCGTGGCATCCAAGAAAGAATTGATGATGCAGACGCAGAACCAATGGCTGCTTTTGGTAAATTGCGGTTTGATATGGTTGGGCAGTTAAAAAGCAGCACACTTGGAATTAGCCGCAGGATTGCTGGGATACTTGGCGAAGATGCTGTTGAGCCTGGTGAGATTACTGCCGACCTTATCAAGACTGTTGGCACAAAGGTTACATCAAATAAATTTTATCAGGGATACGAAGCTGGGTATGATGGCTGGGCAAAGTCTAGCGGTGTCAATTGGGGTGGACGCAGACTAGAGTCTAGGCGTGGTGAGTTTGGTAAGTTGGTGTCTGATGAGATTGAGTCACCAGGCACATCTACAGACCCTAATGTCATTGCGGCAGCACAAAATACCAGCCGCCTATTCCGTGATATGTTGCAAGAAGCCAAACGCGCTGGCGTAAAAGGATTTGACGACATTCCAGAAGACCTGACGTACTTCACGCACCTTTGGGATGGGCATAGATTAATTAAAGCAGAAGCAGACTTTAGCACAAAAGGGGTGCAGGGGCTTTTAAAGAAAAGTCTGTTGTCTGCCAATCGCACTATGGATGACGACCTAGCTGAAGCCATCGCCAAAGGGATGTTCAATAAAATTGTTAAGAACGAAGTCGGTATGGATGCGGGTCTGGCTAGGATATTTAGCACCTCTAACAAAGAAGCCTTGCGCGATATTTTACTAGAGGAAGAACTGCTTGACGAAGTTAGGGTTGACCGCCTTTTAAGCCAGTTAGACATGGACAGGGAAGGTGTGCCAGCAAGAGCCAAGCGCCGCTTAAAGTTTGACATGAGTTCTACTATAGAGGCTAACGGAAAAACACTACATATCAAAGAGTTAATGGAACGCGACACCGAGGCTGTAGTAAACAGCTACATTAATTCTATGCAAGGCAAGATTGCTTTGGCTAAAAAGGGCATATTTTCTGACGGTGACTTTGAAGCAATAAAAAAAGACATATTAGAGGAAGGTAAGAAGCTAGGGGGAGAAGGAAGAAGGCAAGCGGATAAAGACATTGAGAAGTTAAATGTTTTATATGCTTTGGTATCTGGCAGAACGTCACCTTTGATTGGCGACCCGTCTAGCACTGCCAATAGAATGATACGTTTTCTTATGGATTACAACTTTATCCGTGTTATGAACCAAGTTGGTTTTGCTCAAATATCAGAACTAGGAAATGCTGTGTCGATTGATGGCACTGTAGCGTTGATGAGGGTTGTGCCTGACATGGGGGCAATGATTCGGCGTACAGCGGATGGCGAGTTAGAAGATTTAGTCGCCAGGGATGTAGAGGCATTTGTTGGGTCTGGTGTTGACCGAGTTATCCAGCAGTCTATGAATAAGCACAGTGTTGAGGATATGTATGGCTTAGGTAAAGGTGACAAACTTGACAAAGCCATCGGCGGTATGCACAAGCTAAAACGTCTGACTGCTGACTTATCTGGTCTCGCCCCTATTACCGTTGCGCTTGAAAGGGCTGCGGCAAAGGTTGCTGTCCAGTCATTAGTGGATGTTGCGTCCGGTGTTAAAAAACTGCGCATGAAAAAGCTAGGAAAATCTACAATCGAACAAGACATAGCAGCAAGGCTAAAATCGTTTGGCCTGGACGAAAAGATGTGGCCTCGCGTAGTAGACCAGATACAAAAAAACGCAGTTACAAACCCGTCTATGTTTTTGCGCACCCGCAAAGTTAAAACAATTAACATGTCGGAGTGGACAGACATAGAAGCAAGAGATGCTTTCGGGTATGCAGTGGCTAGATGGACACGGCAAAGCATCCAGCAGAACGATGTCGGTAATTTGAACATTCACATGACTAGCACTATGGGCAAAATATTTACTCAGTTCCGTGCATTTATGCTGGTGTCACACTCAAAGCAGTTTTTGCATAATATCAAACGAAACGACTTTGCCGCATATCAAGCGATGATGTGGTCAACATTTTATGGGGCTATGGCATATACAGCGCAAACGCATGTCAATGCAATCGGCAGGGATGACAAGGCTGAGTTCTTAAAAGAAAGATTAAGCGCAGAAGAAATAGGCAAGATGGCGTTTGCCCGTAGTTCTTGGGCTGCTTTGTTTCCATCAGCAGCGGATATGCTTGCTTGGTCTACTGGTTACGAGCCTATGTTTTCGTACAAAAGAAGCACGGGGCTTGCAACAGGGTTCTTGTCTGGCGCACCAATGGTTAATTTACTTGATACTGCGGGTAAGGTTTTGCAGGGCGGCGGAAGGTCATTACTCAACCCAGACTACCAATGGTCACGCGGTCAGCAACGCGCACTAAACTCTTTGTTGCCGTTTCAAAATGCCATAGGAATCAAGAATATACTCAACCAAATGGTAGAAGGTTTACCAGAGCAAGCTAAGATTGAGTAAATTATAAAAATAAGGTATATATACTCTAGGAGTTTGAAATGACAGTTAGTAGCACCACAACCAGAAACAGTTACAGCGGTAATGCCAGCACTAGCGTCTTTGCGTATACGTTCAAAATATTTGATGATGACGATATTACTGTTGTTATCCGTACTGACGCAACTGGTGTTGAGACAACAAAAACAAAGACCACGCATTACACTGTATCGGGTGTAGGTAGCGGCAGTGGTGGTAATGTTACGTTTACATCAGGCAATACCCCTGCAAGCGGCGAAACTGTTGTGCTGCTTAGAACAACAGCCCGTACCCAGCTTACAGACTATGTAGCTAATGACCCGTTCCCAGCAGATACGCATGAAGATGCACTGGATAAACTGACCTTTATCACACAGGAACTACAAGAAGAAGTCGGGCGTTCACTCAAGCTATCACAAACAAATACCATTGCTACGGCTGAATTTACAGTAGGGGCAACAGACCGCGCCAACAAAATCCTTGGATTTGACACCAGCGGTGACTTAGCCATCTTCCAAGAGATTGGCACATTCAAAGGTTCAGACGCTACAACCACAACCGCAGCCTACATTGAACGTGACATTGTAAAATCAACCACAACAGCACAGTTAAACAACGTATATATTGCACTGCAAGATTCGCCTGTCGGCACAGCTTTAACAAACACGAGTTATTGGGCGTTGCTTGTAGACGCTGTATCAGCCGCCGCATCAGCCACGGCAGCAGCAGCAAGCGCGACTGCATCAGCCAGCAGCGCCACAGCATCAGCTAGTAGTGCAACGTCCTCGGCAAGTTCAGCCTCATCTGCCGCTACAACATATGATAACTTTGATGACAGGTATCTTGGGGCAAAAAGCGCGGATGTTTTAGTCGATAATGACGGTGACGCGCTAATTACAGGCGCTTTATATTTTAACAGCAGTGACGGTGACATGCGCGTTTATAACGGTAGCGCATGGATTAACGTAGTTTCATCGTTAGGCAATCTTGCTAATGTTGTTGAGGATAGCACCCCACAGTTAGGTGGTAATTTAGACACTAATGGCAATGATATTGTTACAACATCTAATGCCAGCTTAGACCTTGCGCCAAATGGCACAGGCGCTGTGGTTGTGCGAGGAAACACTAACCCTGGCAGTATTATATTTAACTGCGAATCTAACAGTCACGGTCAAACAGTTAAGGCGCAGCCGCACTCAGCAACTGTAACAAACGCACTGACGCTTCCGGCTGGCGGCGACCAAGAGATTGTTGGCACAACAGCAACACAGACATTAACAAACAAGTCTATCGTAGCCACACAGCTTACAGGCACAATTGCTAATGCAAGACTAGATGCACAGTTACAGGACGTAGCTGGACTGGCGGTAACAAATGGTGGTTTTATTGTAGGTGATGGTTCTAACTTTGTACTAGAGACCGCAGGCACTGCGCGTACATCACTTGGACTAGGAACAGCAGCGATTACTGATACAGGAACTTCTGCTGGAAATACTGTGGTTTTAGATGGTTCAGCTAGGCTACCAGCAGTAGATGGGTCACAATTAACTAATCTATCATCCACAGGTGCGACTGCTGGTTTCGCAGTGGCTATGGCTATCGCGTTGTAAAATAAGGATTTATTATGGCACAGGACTTTGAAAGAAACATTGCAAGGAATGTCGGCGCAAGCGAGGTCGTTTTGCGAACCGCTAACTCTGATGATGCTATTATTGGTATCAACATTGCTAATGTGACAACTACCCAAATCTTAATGGACGTATACATCACTGGCGCTGGTGCTACTGATGATTATTACATTATTAAAGATGCCCCAATTCCAGTAGGTTCAGCCTTACAAGTCTTGGACGGTGGTGCTAAGATTGTAATGCAATCTGGTGACATACTTAATGTAATAAGCGATACTGCATCAAGCGCAGATGTTTGGGTTTCCGTAGTCGATACTATTAGTTCATAAGGAATAAAGTATGCCGTATATTGGTCAACAAGTTCCAGGTTCTTATCAAGCTACTAAGGCTGTACAACGCTTTAATGGTGACGGTAGTGACACTACATTCACACTGACTACCACAGTATCTTCTGTGCAAGATGTACTGGTGTCAGTCGATGGTGTTGTGCAAGACACAGCAGCTTACACTATTCCTGATGGAACTACACTCACATTTACTGCTGCCCCTTCTTCTGGTACAGGTAACATCTTTGTAAATTACCTAGCACCTCAAGCTGGTACAATTACACCACCCGCTGAGAACAAGGGTAACTTTAAGGCTGGTGGTTTGTTTCGTACCAATGCACAATCCCTTACAGCAAATACAACCATCCTAGCTACAGAAAACGCCAATGTAACTGGTCCGTTTACTGTGGCTTCTGGTGTTACATTAACCGTTGAAAGCGGTGGGACATTGGTGACGCTATGAGTACATTAAAAGCAGATACCATACAAAGCACAGGCGGTGGTGCAGCTACGCTAACAAAGCAAACTGCGGCAAAGGCTTGGATATATTATAAACAAAACACACCCACTATTACAGACAGCTTTAACACAAGTAGTGCTACAGATACAGCAACGGGAAACTTTTTACAAAATTACACTAATGCTTTTGATGCCTCATATGATGGCAGGGCTATGAGTGGAAGCGGCTTTACCACTGACAAGGTTCTTTCACATGGTTCAACTGGTTCAACTACAAGCGCACAACAGTTTAATTTATATGACGTTGGCAGTTCTGGTTTAGACGACAGCTTTAGTTCTGCTTTAACTCACGGGGACTTAGCATGAGTGAGATACTAACAAACAAACTCACTGGCACAAGCACTGCTGGGTCTATCCTTGTAACAGGCGAAGGTAATAGCACGACCACTAACTTGCAGCAGGGGTTAGCGAAGCAGTGGGTGTATTTTGATATGGCAAGTACCACTGCCGTAGATTCGCTGAACACGAGTAGCTTAACCGATAGCGGCACTGGAAAATTTGTGGTGAATATAAACAATGACTTCAACAACACAAGTTATACCGTAAATTATACTGGAAACGGTTACGCAAGTGACACTTTTCCTGCAAATGTGACATGCGTTGCAAAAATTAGTTATGAAACAACCACCACAACTGGCTTATATGACACTATTTCTTATAGCTCTGTTCTTGTAGATAGTAAATATAATTACTGTACAGCACACGGAGACCTCGCATAATGGCACTAGGAAAAATCAAAGCAGATACCTTAGAACACAGCACCGCTGGGTCACTTGATACGCAGTACGTTGTGCAGGGTAGTGCAAAGGCTTGGGCTAAATGCACTAATGCAGCAGGATTAGACGACTCTTTCAATATAAGTGGTGGAACTGATAATGGCACTGGCGACTACACTTATGCCTTCACCAGCGGTATGGCGACCACGAATTATGTTTCATTGACTAACACGGTTTATGCCACTTTGTCGTCAAGCGGTACATTAACCGCATCAAATTACCAAGTAAGGTGTTACAGTCGTGCTGACTCGCTTACTGCTATTGATGATGTCAATTTTTCACAAATTGCAGGAGACCTAGCGTAATGCAGACACCACAGTTTCAAGGCACACACCTATTTGACAGACTATGCTGGGCAAAGGAAAACCTAGACGGTGTACAGTCAGACTATCGTGTAGTCTATGAGGACAGCGTAGACGAGTGCGCTAAGATACTTGTGCCTGACCCTAACTGGATGGCGTGTGCGCTACAGGGCGGCATCCTACCACCAGTACAGGTATATTGGGAACTAGCAAAAGATGAAGCAAAGCCTGACTTTGTAAAGCATACTAGGGGTCACTTGCTTCATAACACTGAGCCTGTTGAGGCTATGACCGAAGAACAGGCCATTGAGTATTTGATTATGAAGGATTGCCCACAGCATGTGTGGCGAGACTATGATAGCGGCAATAAGCCAAAGATGGTAATATGCCGCAAAGAGCAGCTTCCAGCTACAAGAGAGTGGCGCAATGCTTGGAAGATAAGTGAAGACCTAGCCACTGATGAAACCGTAGCCGCATAGGAGAAACCTCATGGCAACAACATATATCGTAGACAAGGACGGTAATCAGATTGATGCTTCAACTGCTACCGTTCCATCAGACCGCCACTTCCGTGGTGCATGGTCACTAGAAGGCACTGTTATTTCAGAAGACATGACAGCAGCCAAAGCAATCTTCAAGGACAAAATCCGTGAGGTTCGCGCACCACTGCTTGACGCAGAGGATGTCGTGTACATGAAGGCACTAGAAGCTGATGACACATCTGCAAAAGCAGCGTCAGTAACTAAGAAGGGCAAGTTGCGTGATGCACCAGCCGCTTCAGCAATTGGTAGTGCAGACACAATTGCTAAACTCAAGGCAGCTTGGGACACATCTGTGCTGGGCGATAGCCCTTACGCATAAGGAGATAGGTTATGGCACTAACACAGATTGTAAAGGATGGCTTGGGTGCAAGCCTGACAGCTACGTCTGAAGGCGGTGCTGTAACCACTTCTGTCCAACAGGGGTTGGTAAAGGCGTGGTTCAGTATGAATGAGGGTAGCACCCCAGCGTTCCATGATAGCTTTAACTTTGGTTCAATCACTGATAACGGAACCGGAGACATAACAGTAGCGTTTACCTCTGTTTTTGGTAATGCTAACTACAGCCTGTCCGGTTCTAACGCAAATAGTGGTACAAACTACACACGAGGCCCGGGCGGGTTTTATGACTCTGCTGTAGCTACAAGCAGTTATAGGTATCTTAGTTGTTTTGGGTCAGATGCTAGTGGTAATGGTGCTTTGCGTGATGACGCTAGGATGAAACAGATGTATGTAGGAGACCTTGCATAATGCCATATATAGGTAAATCACCATCAGTAGGATTCCGCAATCGTTTTGTATATCAAGCGACAGCAGGGCAGACTAGCTTCAGTGGCAGTGATGCCGACAGTAAGGTGTTATCCTATCAGGATAGCCTGTACATGGACGTATACCAGAATGGTGTCCTACTCAAACCTGGTACAGACTATACAGCCACGACAGGTACAACAATGGTACTGGTCACAGGGGCAACCCTCAATGACGTAGTTGAGATGGTTATCTATGACACATTCTCTGTAGCCAACTCGTACACTAAGGCAGAGGCTGACACACGCTACCCATTCTTAGGCAATGACAGCATCATCCGTACCAATGGGCAGACCATTACTGCTGACATCACAATCAGTGCGACAACTAACGGTGTA
>Ga0181419_1000064_pt1 | contig 34102 bp, 46 predicted proteins | sample 42SPOviralmetaG_FD_130144 | JGI IMG/M metagenome (GOLD analysis project Ga0181419, IMG submission 130144) | Marine viral communities from the oligotrophic San Pedro Time Series (SPOT) site, San Pedro Channel, CA, USA - 42 SPOT_SRF_2013-04-24 | ecosystem: Environmental > Aquatic > Marine > Strait...
GCAAACTTAACTTACACTAATCAGTTTGATTCAGCTAAAATGACTGCAGAAAATACTGCTGAGCTACAACGCTATGAAAAACAAATGGAAGCAGGTAGAGTTAATGCACAGCTAGCGCAACAAATGGGATTGCAAGAACTTTCAAATGCTCAACAAACTGCAATGTTTAACGCACAAGTTAATTCTAACTTAGACTTTAAACAGTTTGATGCTGACCAACAAGTTCAAATAGCTAATAGTGCATTTATGCAAACTGTTACGATTAGAGAGTTTGACGCAGCTCAACAAACAGCTATTCAAAATGCTACGTTGTTAGCTAATAGAGACATGGCTGCAGCTGACCAAGCAACTAAATTATCAATTGTTAACGCACAAAACTTTTTGAAAATGGATATGGCAAATTTAAGCAATGAACAACAAGCTGCTGTATTAACTTCTCAAATGGCTCAACAAGCAATGCTTAGCGATTTAGCTGCTGAAAATGCTGCGGCTCAGTTTAGTGCAGCTAATCAACAACAGGCTGACCAGTACATGGCTAGCTTAGGAGTTCAGATTGAACAATATAATGTAAGCGCACTAGCAGCTAGAAATCAATTCAATGCTGCTGAAGCAAACCGACAAGCTGCTATTAAAGCAGGGAATGTTGTACAAGCTGCTTCTATTAGTGCTCAAATGTCTTTAGACGCACAAAAATTTAATGAGCAACAAGACCTCGCTCGTGACCAATGGAATGCTGCAAATGCACAAGCTGTTGAGCAGTCTAACGTACAGTGGAGAAGACAAGCCAATACAGCTAGCACAGCGGCTCAAAACGCAGCTAACCAACAAAACGCACAGATTGCATTTAACTTAACCTCACAAGAACAAACTCAACTGTGGCAGATGTTGCGTGATGAAGCTGCTTATGCAAGACAAGCATACGAAAACGATGAGCAAAGAAAAGCGCAACTATACGCAACAGCAATTAGCAACGAAAAGGCTGTTGAAAATCCAGACGATTTTAAAGACATTCTTGCAATAGACTTAGACGGAGACGATTAATTATGGGATTTTTTAGTAAAGTATTTAAAAAAGTAAAGAAGGGTTTTAAATCATTTTTTAAAGGCATTGGTAAACGAGTTAAAAAAGCTTTTAAAAGCTTTGGTAAGTTTATGAATAAGATAGGTATTGTAGGTCAGGTTGCTATGTCTTTTGTATTGCCGGGAATTGGAGCAGCCCTGTCTAGAACGGCAGGGGCGGCGTTTAGAGGTATTACAGGTGCTTTAGCTAGAGGCGGTAACATAGCTAAAGCAGCAGGTAAAATGATAGAAGCTTCAGGTAATTTTGCTAAGATGGGACACTCCGCATTTAAAACAGTAACAGATGGTGTAAGTAGTTTTGTAACTGAAATGGGGGGTGCTGCACTAGCTAACATGCCGGGAGCTAAAACAATGTTTCCAAAACTTACAAATAAAAGTTTTAAAGCTGCTTGGAATAATGTTGAAGCTAAATTTGTAGAGAATACCGGTAAAATAATGACTAATTTTGATAACCTTATCGGTAACAATGTTGTCAATCCTACGGCTGTTGAGGCTGCAGCATTGTCTAAAGCACAAGCTGTTACGGGCGAAGGTTTAACTCCTAGCGCTACAGCAGAAGTTAAAGGTTTTGATATGTCGACAGTTGGTCCTGACGGAGCCTCTTTAGACAAGCCTTTCTACCCTACTCCAGATGGGACTTTAAATGTATCTGCAGATAAACCTTTCTATCCTACTCTGTCTGGAGAAATGCCGGGAATTTTAGATTCTGCAGGACTTGAAACAGTAGGACCTGATGGGTTAGCGTTAGATAAAAAACCTTTTTATCCTACTCCATCTGGAACTGCAAACGTAGCTACAGCAAAAATTAAAAAACCTAGCTTATTAGATAAAGCAAGTGATTTTGTTAAAGATACTGTTAGTAATGTAGTTGACGAAATTAAAGCAGCTCCTTCTAAAATTCCTGAGTATGCCGGAGAATTTGTTGAAAAACAAATAAAAACTGAAGTTATGGAAGAATTTGTAGGCGAACCAGAACCTATAGAAACTTTAAGCAGCGGTTACGTTATGCCGTATCAAGATGTTACTGTAGGTCAATATGAGTCACAAGCTATTAACGATAGAGCATATCAAATGGCTTTAGACCCAGTAAATTACGGAATGCAAAATCCGTTTGGCTATCCGGCACAAGATTTCTATAAACAACAGATGCTACAGTTTAGTAGACCTGCACAATAAAGGATTACAAAAATGCAAAAAGAATTTGAAATAATACAAGCCAATATGGGAAGAGCTATTCCGGGACAGTCGCTTACAAATGACCCTGATAATCCTGCTCCTTATGAACAAGCACCTAAATTTAATACTGTTGATGAAGCTTCAAAGTATCTGTGGGATTTTATTACTGAAGAACGCAAGTATGTATCTATAATGAAAGGAATCAATAAGGGCATTCCAGTAATGGATTTTGTTAAAGTTATTTTATTTAACGAATTTGTAAACGGAAGCTTTAATCCTGATTTAATGATGATGATGGCAGAGCCTTTAGCGTTTATGATTATTGCACTAGCTGAAAGATTAGACTTAGATATTCAAGTTACAGACAATGATGATGTAGATGAAGAAGAAGAAATGTTTGGAACTACAGTAGAGAAAAAACAACTAAGTGAGCTAAAAGAAGCAGCTAAGTCAAGCAGGATACCTGAAGGCTACCTCACTCAAGAAATGGAAGAAGAAATTAGAAATCTTCCAGATGTTTCTAGCCTACTATCTCCACAAGGAGAACCAGTAGACGAAGGACCAGTAGAAAAAGTTTCACTAGACCAAGAAGGTACTCAGGCACAGCAACCTTCAGCGCCACCACCGCAGCCTGAATTACCGCCACAGCAACCTACAGAACCAGAGGTACAAAGATAATGGCATCAGCATCAGAATTAGGAGCAAGCTTACTAGCAGATGTTCGTCAAAGAAACGACCAACGTGCAAAGGCTGCTAGGAAAAGAGCAAAAAAGAATGCGTGGAAAAAGCTAGGCGTTGATGTTTTATTAGGCGCAGCTGATAACATGTTTGAACAACGACAAGAAGAGTTTCTTGTTAACGAAGACAACATGAGAGATAAGCTTAATATCGGCACAGCTAATAAAAACGCTACTAATATTTATAATACTGAACAGGCTGCTTCTTCTTATAAAGGAGGAATAGACGCTTATTGGACTGAGAAAGCTAAGCCTATGGTTGATGATTATTTATCAAATGAATACGCAGCCGGCACTTATAATGACAACGAGTATAATAAGTTTTCTAAAAATTTAGCTTCTAAATACGGTCAACAACTTAAAGAAGTCCATGAAAAAAAATACTTAGACGCTAAAACATTTTTAGACTCTACTGGAGGCGGAGATGCTATTGAAGCTTTTAACGCTTCTCTTAAACGTCAAAAGGGGAAAGGAATTAGTGGATATGTAACAGAGCTTATCAATAAAGGCACAGGAATGCTAGGTAAAGATTCTGCAACTTTGTCATCTAGAATGGTTGATAATGCTAAAACATTTCAAAAAGCTTATGACGAAACAGGCGATGCTGCATTGTCAGAATTTATTTCTAAAAATAAACTATTAGAAAATGTAGATTTAGGCGACCCTTCTCCTACGTTAGGCACTCCTGTAAAATTACAAAACCATATAACAGGTGAAGAATATTTATCTATACCTGTAATACAAACTAAAGCAAACGGCAGTGTTTCAGTAAGTTCAATAAATGCTAACAACGATGGAAATACAATTACTAACAGCGATGTAAACATGGCAGAACAGACATTTGCCACTATAGTTAATAATGCTATGTCTAAAGGAGACAGTCCGCTAGTAGCTTCTGGAATGACTAGCTTATCTAATTTAAATGCTGAAGATAATAAACTTGTTATAGAAAATATTACACAAAGATTAGACGATGCAGGTCTTGAAAGAAGCGAGCCATATTTTGCTAAAGCTGCTGAAAAAGCTAAAGATAGATACAACGCTATTGTAGGCACAAGCATTTATACTTTACAACGAAATGGTTTTAATCCTACTCAATCTTCTGCTATTGCTAATGAACTGTTGTTAAATAGTTTTGATAGTCCGGTAAATAAAGTTTTAAGTGGTGCAGGGTCATCAAATCCGTGGCATACTTTACACGCTACGCACAGTGCTGTAACTAAAAAGAAAATAAATATACCCCCTACTATGCAGTCTACATTGATTACTGATAATTCTTTAAACCTGTTAAGAGCTTATAGAAGCGAAACAACTGCCGGACAAGAAGCAATAAATAAAACTTTAGCAGATAATGATTATTATATTCAACTAGGCGTAGACGAAAGTTTAAAGTCTGCACATTTAGCTATACAAAAAATAGTGACTAATCCTCAAGAATTTGCAGGAATGTCAGATGCTCAAGCTCTTGAAGCAGCCATTAAATAGGAATAATAAACATGACGGATTCTTTTTTCCAAGCTCTTGAAAAACAAAAAGGTGTGTCGTTAGAAGAAGCAGGAACTTCTAAACGATATGAACTACAAAAAAACGCAATCCCTACTAATTACACTATGGATGAATTTAGACAAGACCCAGATGTAATAGTAGGATTTGATAAAGTTAAAGATTACTTAGCTGAAAATAGGGGAGTAGCTGACGCTTTAATAGATTCAGGCGCTACACTAGGTGAACAAGATGACGTAGTTGAATTTTTACGTGACGATGAAGCTAGGATAGGTGCGCCTGCCGCAAAAGCTATGGTATTAAAAGATGCTCCAGAAGATGTAAAAGAAGCATATAGATTATTGCAAAGCCGTTTTGAATCTGCCGAAGTAAAAGGTTTTGGTCAACAACTAGATAGAGTTGTAGATTACGGAACAGATATGATTTTTAATCCTGAAGTAATAACCACTGTTGCAAGTTTAATAGGCTCTTCAGCTACATTTGGAGGTGCTTTTGCGGCTCAACAAGCAGGTAAGAAAACAGCTCAGGCTGCAGCAAGACAAAAACTAAAAAGCGCTCTTGCAGCCACAGGAGCAACTATAAAAAACAACCCTAAGAAATTTGCAGCTGCTATGGGTTCTTATTACGGTGGTGCTGATAATCTAGCAAAACAAAGCATGGATATTAGTTTAGATAAACAAGATGAAATTAATTACGGCTCAGCAGCCGTTACAGCTGCAATAGGCGCTCCTTTAGGTGTAGCAAGTTATGGTTTATTTAACGGCGCAGGTAAAATAGCACGGAAGTATTTTCAAAAAGCTACTGACCCAGATGCTCCAATATCTAATGAAAAAGCTGTAGAGTTATTTGATGCTGCTTTAGAGGGTGAAATAATTCCTAAGTCTGCCGGACAGTTAGTTAGTCAAGCGTTTAGAATAAGCGGACCTACAACAGAAGTAAAAAATGTAGGAGCTAATTTAGATACAATGGCTAAAAAGTTTGCTAAACAAGTAGGCGGAGGTGAGCAAACTAAAACAGAAATTTTATCACGTATTAGAACACTGGCTGATTCTAATGTTACAGATGATGTAGCAAGAAACGAACTAAAACAATACTTATACGAAACAGCTGCAAACCTAACAGGTAATTTTTTAGGTAAACATTCTGGTATACTTTCGCCACACTTAGCAGTTTCAGGTACAGCTAGAGAACTACAAGAAAAATTAGCTTATGAATTTGCAATTAAAACTAATATAAGAGACCAAAAATTAGTACCTCAAGATTTGTCTGAAGTTCAACGTGAAGTAACCGGAAAGTTTAATGAAAAATTTAGAGCTATTGTAGACGATTTAAACTTAGCAGATAAAAACGGCAACTTAGCTGAGCAGATAAATGATGCTTTAATGATTTCATTACGTAGCAATCGTCCAGTAAAGCACGATTCTTTAGATGAAATAACTAACGAAGCTATTAATAAAGCGTCTATGGGCGTTAAAGATTTGTATAATGAAATGGGTGTAAAACTAAAAGACATTGGTGTTCTTGATGACCTTGTAGATAATTATATTCCTCGTATGTGGGATAGAAAAGCTATTGAAGATAATAAAGCAGGTTTTATAGATTTGTTAGTTACTAAAGGTAAAATGAGTCGTGGTAACGCTAAACGAACTGCAGACTCTATGCTTGAAATTAAAAACCAAATAGACACTGGCGGCGGCGGCGGTCATTTTTTTTCGTCTAAACGTAAACTAAACGACATTGCGGAAGACGCAGACTTTCAAGAGTTTTTAAATGGAGATGTTCTAGGTTCATTACATGCTTATACTTTCCAAGCAGGTAAGTCTTTAGCTAAACACCGTGTTTTAGGTGTAAATAATGTGAAACAATTTAATAAATTTTGGACCAACAGAATTAAAGCAGAAGTTCAAAAAGCCGGAGGTAAGTTTACTATCGCTCACCAAAAACAAATTACTTCTTTATATCAACACGCTACAGGCGAAGGGCTAGAAAGATTCGGCAGAACAGGTCAAAACATTGCAGATGCTTATGGTTTAGGTACTCGAATAGCTTATTTAGGCTTAGCTACTGTATCTAGTTTAACAGAAGTAATGTTAAATTTATCTCGTGGTGGATTTGTAAATAGTGTAAAAGGCTTAGGCGAAGCGTTAAGCATGAGTCACAAACACATTACAGGCGACTTGCAGAAAAAACTAATGAAAGACCACAACTTGACGGCTGCAGAAGCTCTGTCTGAAATGCGTAAGTTTAGTATTAATGTAAATCAAGGTTTATCTCAAATAGGCAATAGGCTAGCAGGTGACGATTTAGTTAATGAAAAAATGCAAGACATAAGCAATAAGTTTTTTCGAGGTAACATGCTAGACCAATGGACTAAATTTGTACAGACTGTTTCGTTTAGTACAGGCAAGCGTTTAATACATGAAAACTTAGAAGCTTTGTCGCATTACAAAGGCGGTAAACTTGATGAGCGTGGAAAAGTATTAGTAGATGAATTAAAAGAACTAGGCATTGATTATAGACAAGGTGTTAATTGGCTTAAAGAAGGCGCTAAAACAAACACTAAGTTTTATAACGAAGCATATTTAAGAGGCGCTGCAAGATATACAGATTCATTAATTCTTCAGCCTACAGCTATGTCAGGTTTAAAACCTAAACTACACTCTAATCCTCAAACAGCTGTATTGTTTCAGTTGCTAGGCTATCCTATAGCGTTTACAAACACTGTAATGAAACAAACAGGCAAACGAATTGCTAAAGCTCCTATGCGTAACGGGTATAAAGTTGTTCCGGCAGCGTTAATTATGACAGGCATGGCACGTTGGACTAACTATTTACGTACTGGCGGAAAAAGTGAAGAAGGTAAGGAAACTTCTGAAATTATTAGAGACTCTGTTGCACGTTGGGGTGGTAATGGTAATCTCTTTGACTCTATTAAAAGAGCTTCAGACAATGCTAAGTACACTAAAAGCAACGTACCGTATCTTACAATGCCGTTTGGTCCTGCAGGTTCAGATGCTTTGAGTTTAATACAACAAGGTTTGATTCCTACAGTTGCAAATAAAGTTCCTGTAATGTCGGGTTCATATTTTGGCAATCAAATATTAGGTGAACCAACAGTTAAACAATTTAAAGCTGATGCTAAAGACTTGCAGAAAGAAGTATTTGGCGGTTTGATTCCTAAGTTTGATAGTAAAGTAGCTCCGGTAGGTTACGCTATAGGTGGTTTAGTAGGTAAAGCAGCTAGCAAAGGCTCACAATTACTTACGGATATGTATAGTAATATTCCTGCTAGAGTTCAAGGCTCAGATGAACTACAGGAAATTGTTTCTAAAGCTACAGACGGTATGTTTGATTCTAAATTCTTAACTCGTGAGTCTGCAGAAATAGATAGTAACTTAGCAGAACTAGAAGCAGAAGGCATTTTAAACTTGTCAGACCTTGACGATGTTGATTTTGTAAATGCTTTAATAGTTAATGAAGTTAGAAAAACTAACAAGCCTTTAGAAGAATTAGAAAAAATACCTGCTTGGAAAAAAGCTATGGAAAGTAAAAGCCCAGAAGAACTAGAAACTAATTTTAGTGAAGCTCAAGACGCTATGGGTATTTCTAAGTCGCATAAAGAATCAATACAAACTATCTCTCAGCTAAAACAACTGGTTGACCCTGATGGCGAGCTACAACACATTATTTCAGATTTAACTAGAGGACTTAGAAATAAGTATCAAAAGTATAATTTAGATGCTTTACCTGCTGAAAAGAAAAAAGCAAAGACTGTTAAGTTTAATAAGAGTTTATTAAACACGCAAGATTTTGTTTCTAACATTATACGTACTGGTTATCACGGAGAAACTTTATCTGAAAGAGGCGCAAGTAAATTAGCAGCTAACATTATTTCAAAGCTTGCAGCAGAAAAAGAAATAAACTTTTCTAAATTTGTAGCTCCTAAACTTAAACCAGAAACTACAGACTTAACAGTTTTGCCAGAAGCTAAACGTAAAAAAGCTCTTGATAAGTTTGTAAAAGACTCAGCAGAAAAAGAGCCTGTTTACCGTGGAGTTACTTCAATGCAGCAAGCTGAGTATAATATATCTTTTGCGTTTCCTAGAGAGGTAGGAACTCATGTAGGTTCTGAAGGGTCGGCAACTGTTATACTTATTCGTGGTCTTCCAAACAATCTAGCTAAGCAAGATTTTAAAGAAGTTGTAGATACAGGCAACTTAACTAGAAAAGAAGCTGCTGATAGATTCTCAGATGCACGTATTTTAGATAGAGATATGCCAGAAGTAAATGAGTTTACTACAGTTACTGACGATATTCCAAACGATGTATCTGGATATTTCGGTAAAGACATGGATGTAGATGCATACGGTGAGCCACTAGTTAAGCCCCTAACAATGCAGAAAGGATACATTAATGTTAAGAATCCGCTGTTTATTGATACAGACTTAGCAGGTTGGGAAGCTGAGCGCATCCTTACTGGTGGTGATTGGGACGAACACTTTATGAAAGCTATTCAAACACAAGGCAAAAAGCTAACTCCTGAACAGCTAGAAAAAGTAGACGAGTTAACTTATCGTTCTCAAGAGTTTGAAAAATACTTTACCGAAGGAAGTGTTGCACCAGAAACTATTTTAGACGCACAGCGTGACAACTTAAAACGTGCCGAGTTAAATATAGACTTTAGAAACTTGATAGATGATATAGGTTTTGATTCTATTATGTATAGAAACGAAGTTGAAATGGGATTAAAAGGAGAGTCTGATTATTCTTACATTCTATTTAAACCACAGCAGTTTAAAGTTTCTACATCTAAAGGTTTTGATAAGTCTGATATGCGTGAAGGATTTAACAAAGGCGGACGAGTATCTGAAGTATTAAAAAATAAAGGCTTGCCTAAAACTATGAATGAGCTTGCAATTAAAATTAAATTAAATCAAGGAGAACTATGAGTAACTTTAAATATTTTAAACTGTCTGATTTTGACTGCCAAGAAACTGGCGAAAACAACATGGACGTAGAATTTATACATAAGCTAGATAAACTTCGAGAAGCTTGTGGCTTTCCGTTCTACATTACTAGCGGTTATCGCTCTGCAAAGCACAGCATAGAATCTAAGAAAGCAAAGCCCGGAACTCACGCACAAGGCATAGCTGCTGACATAGGCGTTAACGGTGGTGCTCAACGCATGGCTATTGTAAAGAACGCATTAGCTATGGGCTTTAACGGTGTTGGAGTTGCACGAGGATTTATACATGTAGATGTACGTCAAACTACTCCTGTGCTTTGGAAGTATTAATGAAACGACTATTGTTTCTTTTATTGTTTACGGCAGGTGTTAATGCTGATAACTCTCAAGAAGGTTCTTTAAATACTTTCCACGGAGACGATAGCATAACTAATAGCAACAACAATACAACTGACACATCAACAAGCAACACGTATAATGGCGCAGGGTCTAGTTCTGAAATTCCAGTAGGCTCTGCGATTACACCAAGCTATATGTCTAATGGTATGGACACATGCCTTAAAGGTTCTGGTGGCTCACTTCAAACAGTAGGCGTTGGAATATCTAGCGGTGCTTATGAAGTTGACCCGAACTGTGACAGACGTAGGGACGCTAAGTTACTATCAGACTTAGGTATGAAAGTAGCCGCAGTATCAAGGATGTGTGAGTCTTTAGAGGTTTGGAAGTCTATGTTGATGTCAGGTACTCCCTGTCCAATATTACAAAACTCTAGACTAGTAGCAGGAAAAAGAGCTTACTTGGCTCTTAAAATGCAGCCTGAGATTTACATCCCAGACTATAACCGTAAAACAAAAGAATGGTATGACACTATTCTAAACATTGGAGAAACTGTAAATGAAGAACAAGATGAAGATATTATCTCTGTTAGCTCTAAGTTCCGCAGCAGCGTCAAGTGAGCTAGATAATTTATTAGATACTTCTACTGCTATTGTAAATCAAATTGATACAGGTATTACACTTGTTGGCGCAGCTACAGAATACTCACATCACGGTGATGCACTAAGTGATGGAACTGTTTCATCTACAGCACATATTAGCACAGAACAACTCGATGCGTACAACAATGCTTTAAGTGGATTTGCTACTAACTATCAGCCGTATGGAGATATTCAAGCTGTATTAGAAAGTAAAGCTGCAGACGAATTAGATTTAATGAATAATGCTGTTGATACATTTACTGAAGTTGTTGTAGAAATGGTACAGGTAGTTGAAGTAGCTGAAAAAGTTGAAGCAGCTTCTACGCCTGAGCAAGAAGCAGAAGTTCAAGAGTTTGTTTCTACAAATCAAGAAGTGTTAACTATATCTCAAGAAGAAGTTGATACATACAATCAGTCTATAGATGAAATTGAAACACACGCAAACAATGCTTCGGCTTATTTAGCTGTAGCCAACTCAGAAGAATCGGTAGCATTCTTAGAGCAGGGCATTGAAAACGCTAACACTACAGCAGAGCAGACTAGTATTATGTACGATGCTAACGCACAATGGGTTTCTATGGGCTATAACACAACACGAAACTTAACAGCTGTGTTTCTTAACGGTAATGATGACATAGGTTTAAACTTGTACATAAACGAAGCAGACATTTTATTTGCAGGAAGCGAGTCAGAGTTTTACCTTACAGGTCCAACGGCTAGCGGATATAAATGTTTTATGACAGGTGAATGCGAATGAGTTTAGCAGACGCAGAACTAACAATTGGTGGTGTTAAACTAAAAGGCATTTATATTGCTGTTGTGTTTTCTTTAGCTACTACAATCGGTGGTGGTGTATGGACAGCTTCTAGTTTATATTCAAGACTAGAAGGTGTTGAAGGTTTATTTATTCCTAATGTAACTCCACTAGAAGAAAGAATCACACTAATAGAACAGGAGCTAGAAGCTAACGATGTTTCTAAATTACAAGGCAAACTTGCAGAGTTAGGAGTTAATTTAAAAACAATAGCAACACAGCAAGAAAAGTTACTGACTATTGGTGACAAGGTAAATGAGTTAGAAAAAGATATAGAGAGTATGAAAGCTACGGTAGCTAAAGCAGAGGTGTTAGCATCTGACGCAACTAAGCTAGATACAAAATTTAAAACAATCAATAGGGAAATTCAGGACTTGTGGGATGGCATGGACTATCTCTCGAATCCCTTAAAGTGAGGATACTATGATAAACTTAAATTCTTTGGTGGGTCCGGTTACAGGACTGTTAGATAAATTTATAGAGGACAAAGACAAAAAGAATGCGATTGCTTTTGAACTATCGACAATGGCTGAAAAACACGCACAGGAACTTGCGAAAGCGCAACTTGAAGTTAATAAGACAGAGGCGGCACATAAGAGCTTATTTGTGTCGGGTTGGCGACCTGCTGTTGGTTGGACTTGTTGTGTTGGACTTGCAAGCCAGTACATTCTTATCCCGATGGCAAATTTTGCGCTTGCTATTGCCGATTCTGCCATTAAAATCCCTGTTTTAGATGTGTCAACTATGATGCCTGTGCTGATGGGTATGCTTGGTTTAGGTGCAATGAGAACTGTAGAAAAAACTAAAGGCGTTAGCCGTAACAAATAAAGGAAACTATTATGCCCAATTACAAAAAGAGAAAACCATATCAAACTGGCGGTGCTACAAAACCTAAGCCTCCTTCAAAAAATGAAACGCTTCAACAAAGAATGCAGAGAATGCAAATAGAAAGAAATAAAAAATCTACGCAACCTAAAAAAATAAGTCAAGCTCAAATGGACTCAATGCAAAGAGCAGCAGCACAAATGAAAAAAGAAAGAGGTCTTATGGAGCTAGGTAATCGTCAACGTGCTGCAGCTGCTAAAGGTCCTAGCCGTTCTCAACAAAAAAGAAATCAAGCAGCATATGAAAGAGCTATGAGAGCTAGGCAAGCAGCTAGAAGCCGTGGTAGCACTCCTTCAGCACCAAGAAATGCTACCCCTCAACAAAGAGCTAATTACGAACAAATGGTTAGAGGGATTCAACAAGGGCAGTCTAGACCTCCTAGCACATCTATAAATCGTGGTCGTGGTATTGCTTCTCCTACAATACCTACGTCTAGACCACAAATGCGAACTCCAACGCCTCAAGAACTAGCACGATTACGGGCAAATCCAAACAGACCAAACATGGCAAACCAAGTACAAACTTTAAATCAAGGAAATGCTTTAGAGCGCAGTAGAATCCAACAGCAGATAGCTCAACTTCAAGCAAGGCTACGACAACTAGGAGGCTAGTATGGCAGCTAAAAAGAAATCGACAGTAAATAAAGCAGGGAACTACACTAAGCCTACTATGAGAAAGAACCTGTTCAATAAGATTAAAGCAGGTTCTAAAGGCGGTAAGTCAGGTCAGTGGTCAGCAAGGAAAGCACAAATGCTTGCTAAACAATATAAAGCAAAAGGTGGAGGTTACAAATGAAAGTTAAAGCACCAGATGGTTATCATTGGATGAAACAAAAGAGTGGTTCATTTAAACTTATGAAGCACAAAGGAAAGTTTGTTAAGCATAAGGGAGCAAGCTTAGAAGCTAACTTCCCAGTACAGAAGGTACACAAATAATGGCACTTAAAAAACCACAGAAGTCTTTAAAGAAATGGACTAAGCAGAAATGGAGAACACCTAGTGGTAAGAAATCTTCTGAGACTGGTGAAGTCTATGCACCTTCTAAGACTATAAGCAAACTAAAAGGGACAGCTGCAGGACGTAAGAAACTGTCGGCAGCTAACAAAAAGAAACGCCAAGCTACTGCAAAAGGAAAGCAGCATGCTAAGCACGGTTTACATAAAGGAAAGAAACGATGAGAGAAGACTATAAGAAAGGCGGTAAGACTAAAGACTCACGATTGAAACGAGCAGGTGTATCAGGCTTTAACAAACCTAAACGTACACCTAGCCATCCTAAGAAATCTCACATAGTTGTAGCAAAGGAAGGCGATAAGATTAAGACTATACGCTTTGGACAGAAGGGAGCTTCGACAGCAGGCAAACCTAAAGCAGGTGAGTCAGCTAAGATGAAAGCTAAACGTAAAAGCTTTAAAGCCCGTCACGGCAAGAACATCAAGAAAGGAAAGATGTCTGCCGCATACTGGGCTGATAAAGTTAAGTGGTAGGTTCTTTAAAAGTGTCTAGTTCGTCTTCTAAGAACTTGTGCATTTTTTCTAGCTTAGGTTTCGCATCCCTTATAATTTTGCGTACTAGTATTAGTTCATCTCCTTTGAACACTGTATGAAGTTTCTCTTCGGGGAGTCCACCTATTTCAGTTAAGATGGCCCCCGAATGATTAACTATAATTCTAAAGGACAGAAGATTAGCTTCTTGTTCTTTAGGTAATTTCACATGCTCCTCCTACACAAGCTAGTTCTTGAGAGCCTGTAGTGTTATCTTCTTGTTCAAAGTAAACCAAGTCATTCCAGTTCACATTACTCGGCATAGACGCTAGAGACTCCTCATACTTCTCAGCGGTTATGTCCTCATAAGGAGCTTGCTGATAAACATGGTCACTAACTGGCAACAAACTAATACCCGAACAGATGTCAAAGTTATCCCATATCCACTGTGCAACCTGCAGATATTCATCATCCGTATAATACACAGTAATACTGGGCTTATGCTCACACCAGAAATTCTGGTACGTCTTCCACAGTTTTAACTGTTCCATTGCGCCAACCTCTTTTACCACTACACTAGACTCAGGCGCTTTAACTGGGAAGCTATACACTACAGAAGACTCTGACATTACATCTTGTTCTACTGGGAAACCTGCTGCTTCCATGAAGACTGCAAGTGGGTCTTTCTTGTCTGAACGTACTCTCCGAATGTAATGCTTAGAGAAACGAGGGTGAATCCCAGAAGCAGAATCAACAAGTTGAGACACAGTACCGCTAGGCTTAACACATGTAATAGCTGCAGACTGTTCAATGCCAAGCTTCTTAGCCCACTTTTCATTTGTTTTAATAGCGACATCTCTCAAGTTCTCCAAAGTCTTTTCTAATTCTTCTTGGTCTGCCTGACCAGACAATAATTTATTATCCATAATTCCTGTCATACTTAAACCAAGTAGTGCTTCTTCGGCTGTGTTCTTGTGCCAGATATTTCTCAAGTACCTAAAGTCTGTAAGCGTAGCTTGAAGTGAGCCAATGATAGCGGCTAACTCTACTTTTTCTTTGAGTGTTTCTTCAGTGTCATCTTCACGCACTACAACCTCAGATAGATTACAGAACTGATTAGACCGTAGTATAATCTCAGAGCATGGGTTAGTACCGAAGTCCTGCTCAGAGTCTCTACGTCCATTACGAGCCGCAATGTTTTGTGCCGCTACACGGCTAAACAATCCTCGTTCACCTGCTCTGCTTTCGTATAGAGTCTTCATCTCATTGATGAATGCTTCGAAGTCAGGCTTCTCTGTGTACGCTACGCTGTTGTTTGCTAAACGTCTGTGACCATCTGCTTCCCACCATGCACCTGTCTTAGCCTTAGCCATACGAATGTCTGATAGGTTTGATAGACTTATAAGTGCTGAGCGTCTAACGCCACCGACAACCACAATGTCTGCAACCTTACACACAACATCGTGACACTCAATGCTTGTTAGCTTACGACCTGCGGCTTTGTGAAACACCTCTACACAAAAGCGGAACAAGTCTTCAAGAGGTGCTGAGCCAGATGCACGACCACCGAATGTTTTAAGTCTAGCACCTGCAGGTCTAATTTTACTCATGTCCCACTTAGGAACTTTACCTGCATATAACATAGCAATTAACTCACGGAATGCAGAAGCCCATCCAATCTTACTGTCAGCTACAACAATAGTAGTATCTGTATCATGGAACGATTCAGCTACAACTGGTAGCTTATTAATAAAGTTACGCTCAACACTGAAGCCTACGCCAGTACCACACATAAGTACATACATTAACTCATCAAATGCTCTAGGTGAATCAATAGCTAAGTAGCTACAGTTAAATCCTGCTACGTTATCTTTGTCTAGTGCCTCACCTGCTGTCATCATACACCGCATAGAAGGCATAACCTTTTGACTGTGTATACCCTCATACAATCGAGTAGCTGTTTTCTTATCTATTTGTTTTCTGTTAACCCAAAAGTCTACATACCTTTTTACTGTTTCTTCCCAAGTCTCACGCCTGCCTTCTTTAGTTAGCCATCGTGCATATCTAGACTTGTGTATAAATTGTTGATACTTATCCATTAAAATCTCCAAAGGTTATAGCTGTCCAAAACTCTTTATAAAAACCTGCAATGTCTTTACGGTTATCCCACAGTATTATAGCCGGAACATATACTGGAGAGATTACAAATAAAGCCAATGCTTTAAACGCTAGCTTTTGTTTCTCTGTTAATGCGATACTCCAATCTTTATTCGACATCTATTTCCTCCCACACATTTCCAATAGTTATATTCATAAAAGGTAATAGAATTACTGTGCCTTGAAACGGCATAACATCATGTTCGCCATCTCTGATTGTCCAGACAGGACGGCTATCGGCGAACTCAATATCGAAACCGAAACCATTTCTAAGCTCTATCGTCCAGAGCCTCTTCAAAAAATTGTATGTCATATTCTTTCCTCGTTTGTTTTTTTCTAGCAGTCTTAGCTTTAGAAGACCTCGTTATGTTTTTAAACTTTTTCTTTCGAGCAAACTGATTCCTGCGCTCTTCTTTTCTATCCATTACCACCAACCTAAATTAGTACCGTTATTAAATATAATCATAAAGCAAGTAGCAATATGGACAAGCCACCAGAATGTTCGGATAACCGCAACAGTATCTGCTTGGCTATTAGTCTCTCCAACTTTTTCTCCAAGAGACTTAGCCCATATGCGCCACCACTTTCTACACTTCATAAGATTTAATTAGTTTATCTAAATACCATCGTGCTTTTTTCAAGTCCTCCAAAGCTTTACCCTTGTAAGACATGCGCCATATATATTTCTGGCAGTTGCCTTTGAGGTAGCCTTGAAACTGGTCGAGGCTCATAGACTCTTCAATAGCTTCAATGCATTCAACCTTTCCTGTATTATAGTGGGCAGGGTTGTTAACTGGGTCGTTCTCCCAACAGTCAGCAAAGTCTTGTGAGTCGGCAGTCACCTCTGGGTCTGTGCCTCTAGTGCTGTCATAAACCCAATGTGAGTTTAAGTCTCGCATGTAATCTTCAAATGTAGGTTCTCTCTTCATTTAAATGTCTCTCTCTTTTTTTTGTTAATCCAGTTGTCGGGTATGCTATCTTCGCTGAACCACCTAAAGTTATTCTTGTCAGCCCACTCTGAGTGAGAGCGTCTTGTGCCATCCTTACGCACCTTAGCTTGTGGCATTGGTGCGCTTGGATTAGCAAACAAGAATACAAGTTCAACATCGTCAGGCAAAGCTTTATCAATCCAGATGTACTTGCTATACTCAGCACTATCCCAGAACCTGCCCTTTGCTTCTAGCAAAATCTTCTTGCCGTTAATAGTTTTAACAAAGTCAGGTTCGTACTTGTGCTCTACGGTATACTCTACTTTATCAACATGATGTTCCCAGTTGTCAAGTATACCTGAGTGCAGTTCATACTCCCAGTTAGAGTCGTAACCTTTGACTAAATTCTTTTCAACAGGTCGTTTGACTCTTGCTTTTCTAAAGCCTTTCCGTACTTTTTTCAATATAGCCTCCGTGCTAAATTCTACGTTGCTGTATCTTCCAGTTGACATCATCTAGTGTGAAGTCTTCTACCGCTTTGTTAGGAAACAAACGTAGTAATTGTTTTAGTTTTTTAGTAACGTGACGTATCCCAAACACGCTGTTATATTTAATACCTAAACCCCAAACATGTGTTTGCTTGGGGAGCATGTCAATTAAATTGGAAGGGTTTACTTTTGCCGCTTCGCCATCAGGAAGTAAAGACTTAACCCAATCAAGTTGTATATCTGCAGCGTGATTCCGAATACGCTTACTTAGTCTTCTGTTCATAATACCTCTTCTACTTTTGGTTCGGCTACGACTTTTGTGAGGTAAGCATACCCTGTAGAGTATTTAAAAGTTCTTAACCCTGCCCCATCGTTAGCATCTTTGTGGCATTCGTGCTTATACTTACACCACGAACAACCCTTTGGCAATCTCATGTTACCTTTCTTACCATCAGGTAAAGGAGTATAGCATAGTTCAGGCGGTGTGTCAAGCTCTAAATTAGATTTAAGAGAATTAATTGTAGTATCAATGTTAGGTTTATCTAAGTCATCAGGCTCGAACATACAGAGCTCGCCGTTCTCTTTGTTGATAACTAAGAATGCACCGCCATCTGTACCCTCTGCTTTCTCATAACCTGCAAGCTGTCCGAGATAACCAAAGGGGTCATCAGCATTCAACGTGCCGTTCTGAAACTTCTGAAATGCAAAGCGAGATGCAGACTTAACATCTACTACTTGCCCGTTAATCTTACAGTCCATGTGTCCTACAATGCCGTTGACTGTAACTTCTTTCTGCTCATCAGTTACACTGTGTCCTGCCATACGAACAAGCATGAGTACAATCTCTTCTAACACATGACCATACAAGAACTTAATCTGAGTAGGACCATTAACACTACCTCTACCATTCTCATCACGCTTCTCAAACCACAGCTGACGTTGCGGCTTACCTACGTTAGACATACGGAGTGTGAAGTTAGTGTCACGTTTACGAGGAGTAGCCCAATGTAGTATAGCTTCTTTCATAGATGCCATAGTTTCATCAAGTGCCTCCTCCGTTATTGGAAGAGGCTCACCCTCAGATAGGTTCTCTAGTAGTTTATATACGTCAGGTACTACAGTATTAAGCGGCTTCTGGCTCATCTTCTATCTCCTTGAATGCTTTGATTACATCAGACGAAAACAACTTCTGCAAGTTTAGCAGATACATCTGGCTTGCACGGTTGTCACCGCCTGATACAGTCTTAAAGCTATCTAGTTTCTTTACAATCTTCTTGAGTGTCTTAGTATTAAATACGAGTGTACAGTATTCATCATCACCAATACATAGATTATGAAACCAATAGTCCGACTCGGTTGCGTCAATACCTGACGGCTTACCATAAGACTTATACTCAATGCAGATGTTACCTGTCTTCTGCCACAAGTCACGCTCAGACTTTACTTCTATTTTTTTATTTGTAAGCATATCCGCAATCTTATCTTCACGAACAACGCCATACTGTAGGTCAATGTCAAACTTCTTTCTGTCTTCTTTAGTGGGTTTCATGCCAACCATCTCCGATGTTGTAGTCCCCATCAAGAGGACAGTTTAAGTTTAAGTTCTTACCTGCTTGTATAATAGCTTCGACACCTAGCTGTCCTACTTTCTCAGCTTGTGAAGCTCTACACTCTATCTGCCATTCGTCATGTACATTAGCTACTATCTTTGCATCAATGCGTTTGAGCCATAGGTTATGGTCAAGTATAACCAAAGCTTCTTTCATAACTATAGCACCTGCTGATTGCAGTAACGTGTTGAGTGCAGCATGTTCGCTGCGGACAAAGAGCTTACGACCATCTAAACCTTTTAGAAATCCTTTCTTGCTCTCTCTTTGAACTCGTTGGATAAGCTGTTTAAATGATGGTAGACTATCAAGAAACTGTCTTCGCAATTGTTTACCGACTGCCTTGCCTCGCTTAGCCACTGACCCAAGCTTTGCATCTCCTGCTCCGTATAGGAGGGCATAGATGAAAGTCTTTGCCTGATTTCTAGATTCAAGTCCTGCAAGTTTTTGGTTAGCTGTGTGAATGTCTCCGTTGAGTATTTCATTTGTATAGTCCTCATCGTTCATGTAGTGTGCAAGCATTCTTAGCTCTAATCCAGAAGCATCAATGCCTACTAGTTTGTTACCAGACTTAACAGTCCAACAAGCTCTACACTCTGCACCGTAAGGTGAGTTAGTGCTAGGTACTTGTGCCGTGTTAGGGTGGCTGTGTGTCATACGTCCTGTTACTGCACCGTTAGGGTTGACGTATCCTCGTACCCTGCCGTCAGATTCTACTGCTTTAATCCAACTGTTGACCTGAGCTAATCGCTTTTGTAGCATGAGATACTTAGCTATCAGCTGTGCTTCTGGTATATCTTTTACCTTAGACAATGTACCCTCATCAACAATAGGCTGACCAGTAGGTGTATAGTTCTTAGGATTCCAACCTGCTTCAATTAGATACTCACCAATCTGTTTACGAGAGCCTAGATTAAACTCAGTATGTGTGTCACGTTTGTGAGGCTTACCGTCTTGTTCCATCTTGAGCCACTCATCGTCAGTAAGACGTACACCTTTATCGTGTTGGTCTTTAGCTGTCTTAGATAGCTTGCCTGTCTTTGTGTACTGTGGCTTTAGAATCTGTGTAGTAACACGAGGCTTGAAAGTCTCATGCACCTCAGACTCAACAGCCTGTAGCTTCTCACCAAACATAGCTACAAGCAACATAGCTTTACGCATATCAAACTCAAAGCCGTTGCGTCTTTGTTGGTCTACAATCTTAGCTACCTCATGCTCAAGTCTTACTGCTTGTGGTGTGAAGCCACGACTCTCTAGCTTAACAGCTTCGTACACCTTAGTGTTTAGCTCTACGTCACGCTGACAATACTCTAACATCTCTGGTGTGTAAGCATCCCAAGCAGTGTCGCTCTCACCATAGTCACCCTTATTGAATCCTAGTCGATAGCCCCAAGACTCTAAGCCGTGTCCACCCTCACGGGTTGGCTTAAACAATCTGGATAGAACTAATGTATCTACAATCTTCTTGTCGCTTAGGTCAACGCCCTCTACATCTTTGAGTGCAGGCAAGTCATAGCCTATGATGTTGTGACCGATTAGTTTAGTAGCAGACTTGAGAAACAAGTAGCCTGCTTCGAGCTGTGTGTTGTCGAACGTAAACACTTCCTTAGTGTCTACGTCCTGTGCTACAATACAGAATATCTTTGTGGGGCTAAGCCCATTTGCTTCTATGTCAAATACTATGTTCATAGTTCGTCTCCATCAAATGCGCTATAGTTATCACCGTCAGCTATCTCGGATAGTCTACCTGTGTCTGAGTCATACATTAGACTGCAAGCAACACCAACGTCACCAGTATATCTAGACTTGAGTACACGCACCTTTGTGGTGGATGCCTCGATGTCATCGTCTGACTGCTGATTACGCTCAAGAGATATAACTGAATCGCTAAGCTGAGCAATGGACTGACTGCCACGCAAGTGTGATAGTCCTGTCTCGATGCCGTTCTCATGTCCACGGTTGCCGTCAACCCTACGGAGGTGAGACACCAGTATCATACCGACACCTGTCTCTTCTACAAGAGAGCGAAGACGGTGCATGATACTGTCAATAGCTTTACGTTCATCACCATCAAGTGCTTGGAGTACAAGCATGTGGAGGTGGTCAACAACTACCCACTTACAATCTAAACCGACAATCAAGTAGCGTAGCTTGCTGAATATATCATCTAAGTGATTGACACCGAGGTGAGCATGAATCCAAACACGACCATCGTTCTTACCCATGAATACATTACGGTATAACTCTAGTAACTTCTCCTCACCTGTCTCTTCTTTGACGCTGTTGAGATGTAACTTGGCGTTAGCTTCGATAGACATAATGCCCTCGGCAGTCCTAGCCCAGTTCTCTTCAAGTGCTACGATACCTACGTTGTCTTCGGTGTGGTTGATGAGCCAGTGTTCAATCTCTCTAGTAACACTAGACTTACCTAGACCAGTACCGCCAGTCAATGTAACTAACTCGCCTTGACGCATACCCTCTAGCTTGTTGTTAAGACCGTGCCACGGATAAGGTATAGAGTCTTTCTTCTCGGTCTGAAGCTTGCGGTAAGCATCAAGCTGAGTAGATAGATTAAGAATGCCTGACGGTGTATATGTCTTGGCATCCCAAAACGAACTGACAAATGCCGTATGCTTGTGTTCCTTGAGCATATCGTTAGGGTCTTTGAAACCCTCTGGCAATGTCATAAGCTTAGCTTTGTTTGGAGTGAGTAGCTTGGCAATAGCCTTAGCTCCCTCCTTACCAACATCATCTGAATCGAAACATATAACTACAGTGTCGAACGATTCGAGAAACTCTAAGCTATTCTTAACATCACGAGCACCTCCTTGTGCTCCTGATTTTATAGATACTACAGGCCATTTACTTCCGAGTAGTTCGTATGCCGCCATAGCGTCACACTCTCCCTCTACGATTGTAATGAACTTACCGCCTGCTTTAAACAACTGCTCTCCGAACAGTCCTGTTTCTTTGGAGTTGCCTTGCCATATAAACTGCTTGTCCTGCTTACGAATCTTGGTAGCAGTAAGCTCACTGTTACTATAGTAAGGATAGTGGTGACTAGTTATAGTGTCACCGCTGACCGTAGTAGTAGATTTAACGCCATACTTCTTGGCTGTTGCTAGGCTAATCCCACGGTCTTTGAGTGCATTGAAGCTAGCACCACTACTTGCTCCGCTTGGTTGATACTTTGTAAAGTCCGTTATAGTATCTTGTTGTACTTCCGATGTACCATATTGTTTAAAATAAGTATTGCAACTAAAGCAATAACCTGACCCGTCATCGTTCTGCGATACTGGGTCACTACCACCGCACTCAGGGCACGGTAGGTTGTGTTTAACAAATGGCATGAGCACCTCTTAGTTAGATTTAGGTTCTTCGTCCGTGTCTTCTACGATTGCCTCATCCGTGAGTTCAGCTTCAAATAGTTCTTTGATGTGCGTAGCTCCTGCTTGCATCACCTGTATCTGTTTGTTTAGCTCTCTGATTTTTGTTACGCTGTGTTGTATAAGCGAGAACAATCCTTGCCCTTGCTCACCCAACAACGACACATCATAAGATGTGCCATCGTCAGTCTTGTATGAATACTCCATTATAACTCGTCTCCCATGTCATCCTCTACATCAAACTCACCACCGTCAACTGAGCCGACAGATACTAAGTCTAACACTTGCATTGCTTGGAAGTCTAAGCCTTTGAAAGTCTTACCTTTCCACACTGACTCCCATTCTTTGTACTGAACCTTAACCTTAGAGCCATTACCTACACGCTCATCGAGTGGGTTCTTCTGTCCGTCTACTAGCTTTGGTGCTGAACGAACCATACCGTTAGGTCCATTGACTTTACGTTTGATTACAATAGCTTTACCCTCATCCATATCTTTAACAGGGAAACCTTTGCCCTCAAATTCATTTGCAATAGAATCATCTACAACTAAATTCACTGTGTAAACAGGTTCATAAGTTGTATTCGGTGTTGTTACACTTGCCCAATAAGCTGTTCCTTCTACTATAGCCATACTATTTTTCCTTTTGGTTGTTGAAATTAAAAAGTTATTATACTGATTTACATTGCTGTTGTCAAGCACTATTTTGGGTATTTGTGTTGTAGTTCTATCAATGCGGAAAGAACTGTTGCTCCCACCAATACCTCTAACGATGCATCAAGAGAATATAAACTAATGCACACTGCCGCTGTGGTTATCAACTATACTACTCCATTGTTTTAGTTTGGTTAGTTTACTTTCGACTGCTTGCTGTAGTGGTTCTTCTTCTAAGAAACCATACTCAAGAAGCAAGGATACCATACATAGAACATCGCCTGCTTCCTGAAGTATATTATCTAGGTGTTTGATTTCGTTACCAAACCTTATAACTTTACTGCAAGCCACTCCTAACTCAGCGCACTCTTCCATAGTTATTACCAGAAGCTCACGCTCTTGTGCGGTTAGTTTTTCTGTTAGCATTACGCCACCTGTCTAAAGTATTTACGCACAGTCTCTTGGCGACTGGCTCTAACCGATGCAATGTTGAGGTTAGAAGCTTTGGTGTACGCACCAGAGTGGGTAGACCAATCTGTAAAGGCATTGTATAAAGCCCAACGATTATGACCGAGTCGAACCTTATATTTATGGAAAGCATCCCAGATATAAGCTAGGTTCTTGGCTTTGTTTCTATTGATGTCAACTACTGCTGAGGGTGTTAAGTCTTTAGCATCTTCAATAAGCTTTGGTGTTCCTACTGCTTCGCATATCTCGTTGAAAGCCTGACCAGAACTAACGTACTCGCCTTGCATCTTGTCCCACAACTCTCTCTCGTTGTTGAATACATCTAAAGCTTTGACGATTAGGTTAGCACCATGCTCTACGTTGAGGCTCTTGGTGTGCTTAGCTTTATATACAGCTACCTCACCACCAATGAACACCTGTAGATTTGTACAAGCAGACTGTATAGCTGCGGCACTAATCATAAACGGGAATGTACCGTCAATAGAACTAGTAGCAAGCAGGCTTAGAGACGCTGTATCTCCATCTGGAGTCTCATAAGTATGAGCAGGTAGAGTATATTGTACAAAACATCTAGCACCGTCATGCGAAGTTCTGATGGTTTCTTCGATGTCTTTGGTGTTAAGGTCTGAACGCTCAATGATAGAACGTGTAGAGTCTATCATCTTCTTGGGTGCTACAGCTTGATAGCCATGACCATGAACGCCTAGCTCTGCTCCAGTATCTGTACGATAGATAATAGACTTAGAGCTTTGAAGTTCATTTGTACCTGCTCCGTTGTTAATCCAACAGGTGTACTGCAGTGGAGTTGTATGTATATTGAAATCCGCTGACCCATATCCCTTATCTCTAAGGGACTGGGTAGCACCATAGTTCTGAAACATAGGTGTTATGTTAGACATTAGCTGACTCCTTCGATGCCGTTGATGTCTTTGATGTTGTTGAAGCTGATAGACCTAGAGCCTCTGTGCTGTAGATAGAAAGCCCACTTGTAGCAATGCAAGATATTAAAGCACTCGCCCTTGCTGACTTCGAAGCGGTTCTTAGATGTTCTACGTCTAACAATAAAAGACTTACCGAATAGTTTACCGTTTGTTTTACCACTGAATAACAGTGAATGAATTGCTGATGCTACAAAGTTAAATAAAGTTTCCATCGTTTTACGCCTCATATTTTAAGATTAAGTTTTCGTTTTCCATTTGTTCAAGAGCATACTGGTCAGCATATCCATCAATGTAATCTGGCGATGCGTCAAAGTCTACATCCTTACCGTTAATACAATCTTGTACACCTTTATCATATTCACCCATCAGTTTTCTCCTTTAACATATTCTTTGTCACCCTCTTCAATGAAGAGTCTAGTAATTATATAAGCACCACCATGCAGAATACCCTCGGTGCTTGCTTCGTCATAGCTATAGCATTGTATTATATCAGATGTGTTATCCTTATGCAATAACTCTACGCTCCAACTTGGATACTTGTCATCGGTTGTCGAGTTGTAGATAGTCATATTCTTCTGCCTCTGTTTTATATCCTTCAAGTGCTTCTTTGGGTAAGAGACTAAGCAGTTCATATATCGGTGCTAAGTCTTTGTTTTCTATATCCTTTTCAATCTGGTTGATAACGTCTAACACTAAATTTTCCATAGTTTTATACCTCGTGCCATACATGGGTTTCGCTATTCTCATAGCCACCGATAATGTTATTCATGTTTTGTAATTCTTCAATTACATCTTGTTTGCTAAAGCCTCTGTTGATAGCATTATCACCATAGACTTCTTCGAATATTGCTTCAATAAATTCTTTATCAGTCATCATCGTTTTCCTCGCTTGTATAAAATATAATTCCAATGCTCTCAGTAGAGTCTATACATACATGATTTTCTACTGGACAAGTCTCTAACCATTCCAAAAAGTCAGCTCTATTCATAACTATTCTCCAATCAAGTAAGTGTAATGTACTTCGCTAACATGGTTAGCATCTTGCCACCGCTTAGATTTTGTAGCTAGATTTTCACACCATGAGTTCCATAGATTATCACAGCCATAAGCATGACACAAATCTATATAGGTTTTGGTTCTACTGCTGTTAGCCTCAATAGCTTTAGGAGTCTTAGGCTTCGGGTTAAGCTTCAACATCTTAGGGTCAATGTCGTATAGCTTTATGTTGTGAACGTCCATACAACCTACCATTCCTGCTATTAGCTGACAGCAGAAACCTGCTTTAGGTAAACCTAAGCCGTCAACTCTAAGGAAGATTGTCATCAGGCTGAAAGCCTTTTCGTCATAAGTTCTACCTGAGTTAAGGACTGCTTGAACCTGAGCAAACATCTTGTGCTTGTTCGACATAAGATACTCATAAGTCTTAATCTTGTTGCCCCAAAGAAACTTGGAGTCTAACTTGTTAGCTCTAACATCAGCCATTTGCTCACCGACACCGAGCCAGTTCTGTTGTATTGATAGAACTACCATGAGTACAGTATCTGCCATGTTGTTAGCACTACGTTGAGAGTATTCCTGAACCGCTTTACAGTGAGTGTTGAACATCGCCATTCTCCATTTGTAAGGAATTAAATAATTAATAAGTTCATTCTGAACTTCTTATTAATTATTTAATCCTTATTTAATTTAATTATTTACTTGCTTTATAGTTAAAACTTTCTACTGCTTCTTCGAAGTTTAAATCGTAATGTCCCCAGAATATACTTATACCGTCATTGAAACCTACATCATGGACTGCATAGCATCTATCATCACTTCTAGGATTTCTCAGCATAGATATAACTACCTGAGCCTCATCACAATATCTAACTACATCTGCATCTATAGCTATATCTAAATGGTTTGAAACTTGCATAAGTCTATTCATTCGTTTATCTCCATACTTAAATCTACTTGATAATCTGAGTCTATAGTATCTTTTTCTGAGAGTTCATCGTCATGTAACATATCCCAAACTATATCTTCAGCTTCCATATTACTATCAGCTTTAACTTCTACAAAGCCGTGATGAGCTATTGAATAATATACTTTATACTTTTTCATAACTCTATTGCTCCTCACCATAATCTACTGAATAATCTCTATCAAATACTTTTGCATTATCAGGCATTCCATATTCCTCTAGCATTTTATAAACTATTTCTTCAGCCTCTGTTTGGCTGTTCGCTTTTACTTGTATTTTAGCAAACTCGCAATAGTTAAAGCCTATCATATAATCTTTCATAACTCTATACTCCGTAATCTGCTAAAACTAAAAGGATTACCAAACCAATGGCAATTAAATTTACTACAAGTAAATCAATATCTTCTTCTCTCATAACTCTATACCTCAAAACAGTCAATAACTTTATCCCAGTCTACAGTCTCTAAGACTGAGCTATCAAAATATAAATGCTTTAAAACAATCCAAGTGCCGTCTATAAATTCTATACGCACCTTATCACTAAAACTTACATCAGGGAACATTTCTTTCCACATAGATTTATACCTCCGATAAAATTCTATCAATCATTCTTTTACATTCAGCTTTAGTTTGTCTCGCATCAAATACCGCTCCGTCAATTTCCCCAACATTCCAATGGTCGTCAAACTCAAACCTTGTAATTGCAAACCCTCTGTAGTGATACTCACTAAATGGTGCTGATGAAACTCTTTTGCATTGATGTTTAGCCATAGTTTTACGCCTCATGTTTTGCGAATAGATTTATATTATACAGGACTTCCTTGTCCGAGTCAAACGAATTTACTATTTACATAGTCAAAGCGTCAAGGATTTTGTCAAGCTTTCTATCGAGTATATCTACTCGTTGTTCAAGCTTCGCCATTTTCTTGTCGTTAGTGTTAGCCTTTGGCTTAGCAGTAGATTTAACTTTCGCCTTTCCCTTCGGGACAGCTTTCTTAACAGCCTTTGGAGTTGCTTTAGCCTTCGGCTTAGAAGACTTTATGAGTGTTGAGAATTGTGGTGGAACACAATCCCAACTGAACCATTCGGTTACATCGCCATGAGTCATATAGCTATCAGCGTCTTTGTAGTGTTTGTTCAATATAGCATTGAACACTTTGGTTAAGCCATATCTCTCCGTAGGAGACTTGGAATGAATGTTAGCAAAATGACAGGCTACTCCGTATACTTGACGTTGAGTTGCAATTTGATTTGAGTCGATTGAGTTGAAAGTCGCTGAAGTCATAATAGTATCCTTTAGTAATAAAGTTAAAAAGTTCATTCTGAACTTCTTTTTAACTTTATTACTAAAGGATACTTAATAGTAGTTACATAACCTTTTATAGGTTATGTAACTACTAAAAATCCCTTTAAAATCTTTTAAGATTTTCCGTGCAGGCGATAGAATTATGAGAGACTTTCAAAGTCTCAGTAGGAGGTTTAAGCGAAGCTTAGAAATGATTGTAAGTCGTTGAAAACTTTGGAGATGGTGGAATAAAGCTAAAGCTTTAAAGACTTTTCAACTCTCCTCTAGTTTTGTAAACTAGGAAGTCTGTAAAATCTTTAGAGATTTTCAAAGGGCGTGTGTGCGATAGACTCTTTGAGTCTGGAAAACTTTGAAGTCTCAAAAGACTTCAGAGGGTGGGCAAGCTGCCATAGGGGGTACTGTGGATATATATACAATCTTATACATTTTTAGAAGGTTTAGGATGGAAACCAGATAGGTCCGCAGCTTCAAAGGGCTTTAAAGGCAACAGCTAAAAACGGGTACATAGATAAGCAACATAAGCCATGCTCCATTATCTATATATAACCCGGGGGGCTATATGTATATTATACCCGTAGATTCGCAATCTGTCAAGAACTTTATTCTTTTTTGCTCTTTCCTTAGAAAGTGCTTGACAAACTTCTATATTACGGGTATACTATAGAGTATACCTATACTATTAAGGCTTTAAGGCATGGCAGCAAAAGAACTTACAACAAAACAACAATCATTTCTAGATAATCTTACTGATTGTGGTGGTGATGTAAAACTAGCTGCAGATAAAGCAGGATATGCAGAAGGTACACATTACGCTGTAGTTAAAAGTCTCAAGTCCGAAATACTTGACATAGCTACAAGCATCATGGCTCAGAATGCTCCTAAAGCAGCTTCTAAGCTTGTTCAGATTATGGATAGCCCTGAACCTATACCGCAAGCTAACATGCGTATACAAGCAGCACAACAAATCCTAGACCGTGTAGGCTTAGGAAAAACAGAAAGACTAGATGTAAATGTTAGCTCAGGTGGTGGTCTATTTATAATCCCAGCAAAACAAGAGGTGGTTATAGATGGAGATTATGAGGAGGACTAGTAGCACTATACCGTTTGGTTACAAACTAAACGAAGACAACACAGAACTACTAGATGTTGTACCCGAAGAAATAGCAGCTCTAGACAAAATCATACCAATGATTAAAGACAAAACAATAAGTCTAAGAGAAGGAAGCGTGTGGTTGACCCACGAAACAGGACGTTCAATATCGCACATGGGGCTTAAAAAAATTGCAGACAGAAAATGATTGGGACATTAATCCCGACAATTACCTCAAAGACGAAGACGGTAACTTTAAACTAAAGCGTGACGGCACTCCCCGAAAGAAGGGAGGCAGAGCCAAAGGTTCAAAGGGCAGGGGTTACACCTACCACTCTAAAACCAAAGCTAAAATGTCTGCAAAGAAATCAGTAAAAGAAAAAGAAAAGAAACTCAAAGCAGCACAAAACAAAATAGATAATTATAAGAAGTCTATCAACGCAACTAAAAAGACTCTCAGCAAACTCGAAAACAAGCAGCAACAACAACTTGTAAGCGCCAATGAGTTGGATGACATCCCAACAGCTCTCCAAGCTGAAGCAACTGAGGATGTCATCTTCAAGGCTAACGAAGGTCCGCAGGAGGACTTTCTAGCTGCAGGTGAAACAGATGTACTGTACGGTGGTGCAGCAGGTGGTGGTAAGTCATACGCAATGTTGATTGACCCCCTCCGCTATGCACACAGAGCAACACACAGAGGATTAATACTCAGACGTTCTATGCCAGAACTTCGAGAACTAATAGACAAAAGCCGAGAGTTATACCCTAAAGCATTTCCCGGCTGTAAGTACAAAGAAGTAGAAAAGCTTTGGAACTTCCCAAGCGGAGCAAAGATAGAGTTTGGTTTCTTGGAGCGTGATGCGGATGTATATCGCTATCAAGGACAAGCATATAGTTGGATAGGTTTTGATGAGATTACTCACCTGCCCACAGAGTTTGCTTGGAACTACCTCGGTTCACGGCTACGTACTACAGACTCAGAGATTGAACCATACATGCGTTGTACAGCAAACCCCGGTGGTTCAGGAGCTAATTGGGTTAAGAAGCGTTACATAGACCCTGCAGTCCCGTGCGATAGCTTTAGAGGCGCTGACGGACTAACAAGAAAGTTTATACCGGCTAGGCTACAAGACAACCCTTACTTAGCTAAAGATGGTAGATATGAGCAAATGCTAAATGCTCTGCCGCCAACTCAACGTCAGCAACTCCTTGATGGTAATTGGGACGTAGCAGAAGGCGCAGCCTTTGTTGAGTTTAACCCGTTTGACCACGTAGTTACACCATTTGAAATCCCCATAGGTTGGGAACGAATAAAAGGTATTGACTACGGTTACGCATCAGAAAGTGCATGTGTATGGGGAGCAATAGACCCCCACGATGGTACACTAATTATATACAGAGAACTGTACCGCAAAGGCTTACTAGGTACAGACCTTGCCGGAATGTTGACCGAGATGGAATACGAAGACCCCTTCTCAGTCCCCGGAGTGCTCGATACAGCGTGTTGGAGTCGAACAGGTACTACAGGTCCAACAGTCGGCGAAACCCTGCAGAGAGCAGGACATAAGCTCAGAAGAGCAGACAAGAATAGAATACAGGGTAAAATACAAGTTCACGAATACTTGAAGCTACAACAAAGCGGTAGACCACGATTACAGATTTTTAATACATGTCCTAACCTGATACGTGAGCTTCAAAGTATTCCTGTAGACAAAAGCAAGCCCGAAGACGTTGATACACACGCATCTGACCACGCATATGATGCACTACGCTACTTAATAATGGCACGACCAAGAATCAACGATACGATACAACAACTTAGACAATTCAGAAAAGATTCTACATTTAATCCTTCTGACTCAACTTTCGGATACTAATACATGAACGAAGAAGAAATGATGGACACAGCTAACGAAATATACTTCGAGCCTGAAGAAACAGCAGGTGGCATGGAGCTTGAACTAACAGAAGATGTTCGTAATCGTTTTGTGGGTTTAGTTCAAGATAGATACGCTGAAGCATCAGACTCACGAGACTTTGACGAGCAGCGATGGTTAAAAGCTTATCATAACTACCGAGGAATCTACAACAAAAGTGTTCGTTTCCGTGAATCAGAAAAATCTAAAGTATTTGTAAAAGTAACAAAGACTAAAGTATTAGCAGCGTTTGGTCAGCTAGTAGATGTTATCTTTGGTACTGGTGAGTTTCCTATCGGTGTACGTGAGACTAAACTTCCTGAAGGCATTGCAATGTACAGCCACATGGAAGCAGGTCAAACAGGAATAGAAACTAGCGCACCCCCATCATACGAAGAAGAAGAAACACCAGTTGAAGAGCCTTCTATCTATGATGTAGGCTATGAAGGCGATGGTAAAGTATTTAAAGCAGGGACTACTTATAGCGGAGTACAAGACAACGTAACAGAAGCTATTGAAGAAGCAGGCATAGAGTTTGCTGAGGGACCTTCTGCAGACCCACAAGCTTTAGAACGCTCTCCGGCTAAACAAGCAGCTAGGAATATGCAAACACTTATCCACGACCAAATAGAAGAGTCTGGAGGTTCTAGCGAATTACGCAACGCACTATTAGAGTCTACATTGTTTGGAACAGGTATTGTAAAAGGACCATTCAACTACAACAAGACTTTAAGCCGTTGGACTACAAACGAAGAAGGTCAAAGAGAATACAATCCTTTTGAAGTTCGTGTGCCTCGAATTGAGTTTGTAAGCATCTGGGACTTTTTCCCCGACCCCTCGGCTACATCTATTGATGATTGTGAATACATTGTACACCGTCATAAAATGAATAAGTCACAGCTCAGAGCATTGACCCGTATGCCTTTCTTTAGTAAAGATGCAATACGTGAATGCATACAGATGGGTGCAGACTACGTTGAAAAAGATTACGAAAACGAACTAAGCGATGACCAAAACTTAGATGAGTATTCAACAGGTCAGTTTGAAGTATTAGAATATTGGGGCATCATGGACGCAGAGTATGCCAGAGAAGTAGGAATGGAATTACCAGATGAGGTTGATGATTTAGATGAAGTTCAGGTTAATGCTTGGATTAGCAACGGCAAGCTTCTTCGTGGTGTGGTCAATCCTTTTACTCCTTACAGACTTCCATACAACGCCTTTCCATACGAACGCAACCCTTATAGCTTCTTTGGGATTGGGGTTGCAGAGAATATGGACGATTCTCAACAAATAATGAATGGTCATGCACGTATGGCTATTGACAACCTTGCGCTAGCAGGTTCGCTAGTATTTGACGTAGATGAGTCAGCTCTTGTAGGCGGACAGTCTATGGACATATATCCCGGAAAAGTATTCCGCAGACAAGCAGGAATGCCCGGACAAGCTATACATGGTGTTAAGTTTCCGAACACATCTAACGAAAACATGATGATGTTTGACAAGTTTAGACAGCTTGCTGACGAGCAGACAGGTATTCCTAGCTACTCGCACGGTCAAACAGGCGTACAGAGCATGACACGTACTGCGTCTGGTATGTCTATGCTGCTAGGTGCAGCGTCACTAAATATTAAAACAGTCATCAAAAACATTGATGATTTCTTGCTGAAGCCTTTAGGTCAAGCATACTACCAATGGAACATGCAGTTCTTTGAAGGTGAACTAGATATACAAGGAGACTTGGAAGTTCACGCAATGGGCACAAATAGTTTAATGCAAAAAGAAGTACGTAGCCAAAGATTAACTACGTTCCTACAGACTGCACAAAACCCTGCTATTGCACCGTTTGTTAAAATCTCTAAGATTGTCAGCGAGTTGGCTTACAGCCTTGACCTTGACCCTAATGAGATTCTTAACGACCCAGAAGAAGCTGCAATTATGGCACAGATAATAGGAGCACAAAATGTTGGACAAGGAAATGGCGAGGCGCTTGGGGCCGTTGGTGAACAACCCGGAGCTATGGGAAGCCCTGAAGGAGCACCTCCAATGCCTCCGGAACTTGGAGCTACAGGGACTGGCGGTGGCAACATCGGAACTGGAGCTGTACCGCAAGCAGGGGAAAGTGAGTTCACTGGCTAGTCTAATGAATTTAAAAGAACAGGCTATCGAAGCCAAAAAACGTAAAGAGGATTAATCATGCATTGTGATGACAAAGGCAAAAAAAGAATGAAAAAAGCAGTAGGCTCAGTAGCTAAAAAAGCAGCGGAAGGAGCTGATTCATTGTTGTCCGAAGCTCGTAAAGATGTTGTTGCAGCACGTAGTCCGGAACCTAAAGTAGATAAAGCTACTTCAGAAATGGCAGAAGCTGTATCTAAGGTTACAAAAGATGTAGAACAAGAAGCAAGTAAAGCAGGCGAAGACAACATGAAAGAAACTGTTAGTCTTATAAACTCTTTAGAATTTACTGGCGGAAATAAAAAAATGGACAAGCAGTTCATTATGGAGTCTTTGCAAGAAGCTCCTGATGAAAATGTAATGAAGTCTAAAGAAGCTATCGGTGAGTTTATTATTGACTTACACGAAACACAAATGGATGAAGAAGGGAAGCCTTTACTTGGTGAAAACGATTTAATGAAAGTTTTTGGATTTATAGACCCTGAAACTTTTGGACCTGAAGAAGCTGCAGTTGAGCCAATGCGTGAAGGAAAAGCTAAAGGCGGTGAAATGGATGACGGCTTACTTGAAGATGTGCAAAGATACTTAACTCTTTACGAAGGGTTTGAAGAAAGCATGGATAAAGCTAAAACTCCTGAAGATGAAAAAAGAATCTATAAACGCTTTAAACAGCATCAAGATACCTTTGAACCTAGCACAGTCTCAGCTGCTCTAAAAAGTTTAGATGAGTCAAACGAAAGAGAAGGTAAAATGCTTGGCGGTATTCTAGTGAGTTTGAGTGAAAGCAATAAAGATTTCTTTTCAAAAGTAGGGGATGATAGCATCCTTCAAAAAATTAAATCAGGCGGAACACAGAAAGAATCTTCTATTAGCAATTTAGAAGGTGCTGACCCTATTGAACCTTCAAACAACTTGCCGTCTCTTGGATATGCTGAAGGCGGAGACGTTGATGAAGACGACATGCCTGTTGATACTTATGACAATATTCCAGAAGATGAGATAGAAGAAGTAAAAGAATCTCAACTACCTGACGATGAAATGGAAGAAGAGTACGCTTCACACGTACTTACCGAATCTTTAAACTCTAGCGACAAAGAATACTTAATGTCAGCTTTAGGAGAAGATGAAAAATTAAACAGTATCTTTAATAAAGTTATGGATACTGCAGGAGAATTTGCCGGAGAAGGAGCTGTAGAAGGTCCCGGAACTGGCACATCAGATTCGATACCTGCGAGGTTATCGGATGGTGAATTTGTTTTCACCAAGAAAGCGGTTGATGCTATAGGCGCTGACAAACTCCAAGAAATGATGGACGATGCTGAGCGTGACTATGACGAAGACCGAGAAGGAAAGTACGAAGGCGGTATGATGGATAGCTTACTGGATGGAAAAGACTATGATGA
>Ga0181419_1000065_pt1 | contig 34042 bp, 33 predicted proteins | sample 42SPOviralmetaG_FD_130144 | JGI IMG/M metagenome (GOLD analysis project Ga0181419, IMG submission 130144) | Marine viral communities from the oligotrophic San Pedro Time Series (SPOT) site, San Pedro Channel, CA, USA - 42 SPOT_SRF_2013-04-24 | ecosystem: Environmental > Aquatic > Marine > Strait...
TTTCTTGTTGAGGTTTAGTTAATGCTTTTTCATTAACTTCTTTAATTTCATTTACAAGTTGTTGTTTTTCTTTTAATAATTCAACAGCTTTGGTTTCTTGCTCAGTATTAAAATTTAAAGGCTTTATACGATTAACAGCGCCTTGCGTATCCCTAAAATTATTTTTAATATTATTGCCTTCTTCTTGCGTAAATTCGCCAGAATTAACTTTTTCATCAACCTCCCTATCTACTATTTTAACTGATTTACTTAATTTACTTATTTCAATAGCTGTTTCACTATTGCTATTTTCATTAGAATAAACTTCAGTTAAACTATTAAAATCTGAAGCCCTTACTTTTTTACCAGCTTCTGCAGTTTGCATAGCTGTTTGTAATTTTAAAGCTTGCGAACCTAAACTTATTGGTGCACTTCCAAGTCCGGCAAAAGCTTCAAAGCCAATTTCTTTAGCGTCCATTTCTTGTCCAGCAGCTAATCTACCTCCTACTTCACCTAAACCACCTCCAACTATTTCGATAGCACCACCGGCCGCTAATCCTGTAATAGGTAATGCTTTACTAGCAAGTTTACCAGCAACCCCCTTAGCCATGCCTAAAGTTGCTAGCTCAACCCCCGCTATTACAGCTCCTCGTAATGCAGCTTTACGGCGAAGATCAGTCATTTTTTCGGGATCATTTAATACAGCTATAATTTTTTCTTTAGCGCTGGGATCATTTATATCTTCTCCGATTTCTTCCATCATTAACTCATTAAAAGTTAATCCAGCCTCCATCATTGCCATAGAGCCTGTAGTTACACCTATTAATGTACCAACTGGGCTAAACGCGGAACCTGCAATAGCCCCTGCTGTAGCAGCCACTGCTACTTCTTCTGAATTTTTAATAGAGCTATATTGGGAAGCTATTGAGCTTAAAAGAGTTGTAGAAAGAATACTAGGGTTATATGCAGCTCCTTTTAAAAATCCCCACATACCACCTCCAGCTTCTTCATATATACGATCAAACTCACGCATTTCTGCTGATTGTATATTTTGTTGAGCTACTTTTTTTTGGCCATCAATCCAATCAACAACTTCTTTTTCAGTAGCGGGGTCATTAAAATAGCCGGCTAATTCAATACCTTTATCGGTCTGTTCTCCTTGAAGTATACCGTTTTGCCATGCATCTCCTAAATCTTGTACAAAGTCAACTATATTCTCATATATATATTGAGGAGCTGATTCATATTTAACTTCTTCATCTTTTTCTTTAGGCTCTTCAATTAAATTATCCACGGCTTCTATAGAAGTTTCTTCATAGGGTTCGGCATCTGTAAAAACACTTAAAAATCCAGCAACCTCTTCTTTAGGTAAATCATAAATTTTACCATCAACTTTATATGTTGTAGGTAATTCCAAAGAAGTATCTACCGGCTCTGATACCGTATTGTCGAGTGCTACATTTTCCTCCACAGGTGCACTCTCTTCCGGTGAAGGTATTGACTTTTCCACAGTTTCGTTTTCTTCAACTATTACTGCATCTGGAAATTCATTTAAAAATCCTTGAACTTCTTCTTCAGGAAGATCGTAGATTTTACCATTTACTTGATATGAAACCATGAATATTATTTTCTTTCGTATTGATTATATTTTTGTCCCTCATCTGTTACAGATTCATCTCTTTGTAATCTGCCAGTATATAATAAATTTTTAGCAATTTGCTGCGCTAAATCTTTACTAAGCCCCTGAGATTCTAATAAGTTTTGAAAAAATACATAGGGTTCATCGCCGGCATTTACTGTAAAATCTTCTGTTCCTTTTGCTCCATTTTTCTTAATTTTTATTTCTGTAATATTTCCATCCTCATCTTGAAAAATTCCATCATTTACTAAAGAATAGCCTAACCCGGCTAATCCTTTATTTACAGTAGAAACATTATCAAATTGAACATTTCCAATTATGATTCCGTCTTTATTCCTAGCCATTCCAAAACTACCTAAGTTTTCGGAAAACTGTACTACAAAAGCTTCGGCGTTGGCTAATGCTTTAGCTTCACCTGTACCACCTTTACCCCCCTTGCCGCTAACAGCTTTAGTTTGATAGGTATTATTTTCTTTATAATTAGGTATTAATTTAGAAGCATACTCAGCGTAAGCTTTTACAAATTCTGTTTGCATTTCGCTTCCTTGTTGCAGTAATTCTGAAGCACTAAATTGTTTATTACTTTCTTTACCTATAATTGCCCAAACATTTTCAGCATCTTCTGGAACAGTAAAGAATGATCTTGCTTGAGCTTCAAATTGTGACGTAGTATTTTGAGCTATTCTATTAGCTGCTGTAGCAGTATATAATGTTTCATATTTACCATTATCAGATAACTTGGTAAATTTATAGTTTGACATTGCACTATCAGTAAGTTGATTATTTTTGTCTAAATATCCTGCTTTTTGGTAAGTGCCATATATCATAGAATCAATGCTAGGAACTTTACCAGGATCATATCCAAATAGCAAGCGAGCATCTTTATCAATAACACCCTCAATGTTCTCTCCCGAAAATTTCATTTTATATGCACCTGTTTCGTCGTCCCAATAAACTTGTTTTTGTCCTTTAGCAAAACCGTTATTTACATTTTGCGCGGCAACCCAATCAGCTGTGCCGGGTTTACTTTTAGACATACCACCTTGCATACCTGCTGTAGCGGGATCAAACTCTTCTCCGTAAAATATTTTAGATTCTTCATCCATTTTAATTACAGAATACAATTGCTGCAATCTTTTTTGAGCTTTACCAAATCCTTCTTGCGCTATTTTTAATTCTTCTTTAGTAGAAGCATTTTGCATAGCTATTCTATTTTCAGTAACTAAATTTAAAACTTCATCAGCTTCTTTACTATATATTGAATCAGCACCTAACTTTCTTAAATTGGTATAAACTTGCTCTTGATTTTTAGAAGCATATTCAGCCGCCCAATTAAGTTGCTCTTGAATTTTTTTAGCTCGCTCATCATTTTTTTGACGTGTAAAATCAATATAATTAGTTGTAGCTTTAGCCACATTTGATATTGTATTTGCCCAAATTTGACCTGATTGATTATCTACAACCGTTATTGGATTTTCATATGCTCCCATTGCTATAAATTATTTATTATTAACTATCTAATGCTTGAACGGCTGATGAAGCAATATCAGTAATTCCTCCTATTGTAGCCCCTGTTATAGCCGCGGCATCCGCTCTTGCTTGTGTCTGCACTTGCGCTTGCCCGGTTATTTGAGCTTGTTTTCTATTAAGTTGTTCCGTTTGTCTTCTTTCTTTTTCTCCGTAAACAAATGCGGCACCTCGAGTTCTTCCTTGCTCTAACTTTTCAGCTTGTCCAAGTTTGACACTTTGGAGTCTTCGTTCTTCAGCCATTCTATTAGCTTCTAAAGTAGCTTCCCCCTGCGCTCTTAATTGTTCATTTTTAGCTTCTTGCTGTTCTATATTTGCAGCAACACCTTTTTTACTAGCCAAGGCTGCTTGAGCTAGGGCGGTGGCTCCCCCAGCGCTCGCACCTGTAGCTCTTAATGTATCTAAAGTATTAGCTAAAGCTATATCTGTTTGTTCCATTTGTATTTCAGCGGCCTGCGTAGCTACACCTAAACTATCAAAAGGATTAGTCATTTTAGAGCTGAGATCCTCCGCTATACTAGAAAAGTCTTGCATTCCAGCATAAGGATTTATAATCGGTTGTCTACTATTTTCTAATTCTTTTAGCTCTCCTTCTAATCTTCGTTTCTCTCTAGCCGCTCTTTTGGCTCTTTTGTTTGCTGATGATGCTCCAAATAAACCACCTAATAAAGTTGCACCACCCCCAATAAGTGCCGCCGTTATAATAGGTTCTAGTTTTATTAATCCTTCAATCTCGTGACCATACCACGCAAGTTTTAAAATTTCAATTACTCCTTCCATTTGTTATTATTAATAAGATGATTCCGCGTATTCCGAAGATACAGCAAATAATTCTTTTGAGCCTCCAAAATCAGTAACGGTATCAGTAGATAATGTGACTGTAGTAAAATGTCCTTTAATACCACTCATTTGATTACCAAACCTTACTTCACCGGGAGCTATAGCACTATTATTAACTATGTTTGCCATGTATTTATTTTCTTTTCTGGTAAAACCTGCCCTATTTAAAGGAGGTATAAGCCTTGCAGGAAATTTATTACCATAATTATCATAAGCCCCTTGATTGTAGCTATATATTAAGGCTGCTGTATCTTGTGTATTAGTTGTAGCAAAATTTAAAAAATCAGTGTCAACAGTGCCAATCCCCGTAAAATCTGAATTAATGCTATTTACTTGCCAGCCATTACTTCCCTCGTAGTTTATAGTTTTAAACACTTTAGACATACTAGGGCGAGGGTTAAATATAAAAGTAATATTAGAGTCATTATTAACGCCATAAAAATTACTTCTATTTACATCCATGCTATTATGTTGATACAACGCAGCTGCGGGAAAAGATGTTGTCCCGTTATTTACAGTGTAAAAATAATTTTTTAAACTAAATCCTAAGGCGGGCTTATAATTAAAAAAGCTATTCCATCCGTTTATGTCATCATCGAAAGACAAAGTAAAATACGAATTAGTTTCAGGCTCACCTAAAGCATTAATTGTAAAAGATGCATTAGCAGTTTGTAGTGATACAACGTATTGTTTATTATAAATATCCCACATTCCTATAGCTTTGCCGGCTATAAAAGGTTTGCCTTGATCTAGTTCACTTAACTTATCTCTAAAAAAGTCATACATGCCGTAACGTTGTATTTCTTCCAGACCATTATTAGATAATCTTAATACTGCGTTTCTATCTTTATCTACAAAGTATTGCCTAAAGCCGTAAACGGCATGGCTTTCAGGATTTCTGCTAATACCAAAATTACCTGCATAAGCTTGAGGTTCTCCAATAACCATATTACTGGTTGTTACAGTTGGATTACCTTCTGCAGAATATATTACGTTTTTATTTATAGGCGCTCTACTAACTTTATCCTCTTGAAATATAGTTAAATAATAATCTTGAGCGTATAATTTTTGTATAGAACCATATGCAGGATTTAAACTTTTTGTAATATCAGTTCCAACACTAAATACATTTGTATTATTAATTCCCGTACTTGAATTAAATATCCCCGAATATATTAATGAGTTAGTTCTAAAGGTTGCGTTAGGCTCTTCTTCTACTAAATAAGCCCTAGGGCCAAAGCTAACCGATGTATTATTATATCCTCCTCTAATTCTTGATTCTTCAATTGTCCAATTTTTAGCAATGATTGCAGCATCAGATGTTTCTACATTTCCTTGATCATAACCCCCCGCGCCTGTACCTCCTAAAGCTTGGGGTATGCCAAATGACCCATTCCAAACCGGAACAGACGAAGAATTTAAAACTTTCTTTAAAACAAAGCTATTAAAATATTTTACTTCTATAGTTGCTGGCATAATTTATTATTACTTATTTATACTTTTAATTACCATCCTTGATATTCCATTGCTAATGATGGATAATTTGAATTAGCTAAACTTTTTAATCCTGTACTATTAAAATATGCTACCCATCTTCTATGTATATTTTGCGTTAATCCAGGATTTCCAGTTGAACTTGTATTGGAATAGTCTGTTCCATATACAGCATTAATGTCAGTTGAGTTTGACCCAGCAACATATTGAAACCACCCGGCATTATCAGGAACCCATGGCTGCGTAAGGTCGGCGTCCATATAAAATTTTGTAACATATTTCAGATGCCATTCTCTTGCAAAAAGAGTTTGATTTGCACTTTGAGTTGATGCACTCTGTGCAGTATTTGTTGCGTAATTGCTAACTCTATATTGATAAGAATATATATTACTTCCGCCGTAAGCCGCCGGATAGTAAAAATCTCCAAAAAATATGTTAGCACTCACTAAGCCACTTATTATATTAAATCCGTCTGCGGGACATTCGCTAGATCCATATCCTACAACTATAGGATTATCCGAACCATTTGAGCTTTTAATTCCCCAAGGGTATCTTACTATTATCCTATAATCTCCAAATTTATCGCTAACACCAGCATAAGGTGATTTACCTATTACAAAAGTTTTTCTTGCAACAGCATTTTGAGTGTTGCCATTAAGTGCTTTTGCCTGCGTGTTTGCTTCTAAGCATGCTGTATTTAAAATATCGCTTGTAAAGCTAGAACTATTAACTCTTGTAGACTGAAAATAATAGGGCAAGTCTCTTTGATTTATTATTCCAGCTCCCCCAACTGAGCCCCCTGAATCAAAAGCTGCTCTATTTATTTGAGAACCTCCAAAATTAGCGGGCTTGCCTTCAATGTCCGTTGCTGTAACCCAATTATTACCAGCCCCAAACGGCCTATATTGTAAATAAATAGGGTACATAAGCAAAGGATAATCATTATTTGTTAATCCTTCAAGTCCTTGATTTAATTGATTGAAATTAATTTCTACTCCTATAAACGCTGTTCCGTGTCGCAACCCAGCTTGAGATTGGTCTAGTATTGTAGCATCAACTCTAGACTGGATAGCCATTGCGTTTTGATTTTTATTAAGCATATAAAAATTCGTGCAATCTGGTACAGAGTTAAGAACTCTGGTTTCGCCACCGCCACTAACAGTTACTTCGTTTACATTATTGCCTAATTGCAAACCACTATAAGGAGACCTTATGTCGTTATTGCTTGTAGATGACACGCCAGGAAGAGGAGTACTACCAGCCGCGTTTACTAAATTATTAACAAAATATAAAGCCCCAGACTCTCCGCCTGAATTAGCAATACTAAAACCATATTTAGAAGTTGACCCAAATTCTGTATTAAGGGCTTCGTTTCCAAATAAAATAGTAAGCTGTAAATTAGTAGCGTCAGTTGGCCCACCCGCGTCAGTTAATGTAATAGTTATAGGATATGGTCCAGTTAAATCTTCTGTTGTTGATAGCTCACCAGCGGCGTTTATGCTAAATATAGTTTGATTAGCAGGAGATGTAATAGACCAACTTAAATCATTTGTGTTTAAGCTTGTGTCAGCCGTTCCGTTTACGCCAGTAAATGTAGCTAATATCCCGGTTGCCCCAGCTGTATATTGTAAAGTAAGATTACTAGGAACTGGGTCAATATTTACAGCCGGTTGATTTGGTATTGTATATGTTTTAAAAATAGGTGAAGTATTTGCCAAAGGCACTTCAAACCCCGCAGAGCCAGCAGATTTCCCAGCCGCGGTGGTAAAATTAACTGTTATGTTATATACCTTTTCTGTTCCAGCTTCTAAGCCATAATAAAAATCTTTAGTGCTTTGTATTTTATATCTATACCAAGTGTTTTGGTCTTGATTATTATAAGGTTGCCCATTAGATGGTACTTCAACAACGGTGAAAAAAGTAGATTTATTTTGTTCATCACTTAAACTTGTAACATCTGCTATTGATGCAGTTAATCGGTTAGCTGGTAAATCTTGGTTTACGGCTTCCCCTAAAGAAGTAATATCTACAGGCGCCCACCCCGCCCCTGCAGTTGACGGCAAAATATCTACGTTACCATTTGCGTGGCTTTGATTTTCGTTAAAATCTACTGTAACATTTCCAACGGCGCCGGTAACAACATTAGTTGTAGTTTCTATGGCCGTATTTAATTCTGATATTAACCCACTAGTGGAAGTTTCGTAATATATATCTAGTCTTGATTCAGTAGGTTCTGTTTCAAATACTGCTAGTTGAAAAGGATAAGTACCGGCTTTTGCAGCACTTCCAATAGGTAAAGAATTTATTTGTGATATTCTAGCAATTAAAGGGTTAGATTTAGAGTCATATAAATTTGTTACAGGTGTTGTCGTAACGTCTTGGCCAAGTACATCCTCGGCTTCCCCAATGGTTATTACAGTATTTGACTGAATAGTAGGAAAAAATTGCTCATTATAAGAAGGAAAAGTTGCAGACACAAAATTGGGGGTAACTCTTCCAAATAATTGTACTGAACTTCTAAATTGTTTTTGTTCAGGGCCTACTTCGTTTAAGTCTCTAGGAACTTTATTTATATTATCATTTATTAAAGTAATAAATCCTACTTCGTTTTCAGTGTCATTTAAATCTGTAACTCCGGCTGGGGGTCCGTTAAGTATACCAGGCAAATAAACGTTATAATAGTCTTGCTCAAATTGTTTAACTACAACTTTATAACTATACCAACCTAGTGGGTTATAATTATCACCCGAGCCAATATAAAGTCCTGGTATACCAGACCCAGCTGGAATTGGAGAGGGAGTAGTTATAGGGCTATTAAATAATATTTTTAAGGCATCGCCGGGCCAGGAGGCTACCGGGGTATCAGCGTTGTTTCTATAAGGATGATAATGAGTCGAAGCAGCAAAATTTCCGGACGGATCTAATGTGGCTTTTTCTAAAAGTTTAGATAATAATACTGTGGATGATCTTCCATATCTATCTGAAACAATAATTCCAACTTGATAATTTCTATTTTGTTTTAAGGTGCTATTAGGGTATTCTACTTTACTAGTAGCGCCGGCCGCTAAGTTAAAATTAGATTTATCAAAAGCCCCTACTTCATAATCTAATTGAGGCGTAAGCTGACCATTAAGGTCTTGAAAAAGTGGGGTATGTTTATCTTGAAAATTACCATAAATAACTCTATTGCCTGATATTTCCTGAGAAAAAGCTTTAACAGGCACTTTATCATATACTCTAATTAAATCTGATTCAGGTAAAGTTTTATAAGGCTTTAAACTTTGATAAATATAACTTACTGTAGAGCCAGTATGAGTTGTTTGGAAAAGTTGATTGGTTACTAATAAAGTGTCTACTACTTGCACGGCTTGTGCATCTGATTCTTTATAAATAATATCGATTTCTGTAACTTTTAAAATATTATTTAATGTAGTTCCAGTAATAGCTGAGCCATCTATAGCTTTAGGCAAAGGAATATTTAAAGTAATTTCATTTACTTTATTTTCCATAAAATTAACTATAGTGCTTCTAAACGCTGCGTCTTCGTCCTCAGCGTAAAAATATCCATCTTGTTTGGGTATAAAACATTCTTGAGTAAAAGGGGCTAAAGCCGAATACTCATTGTCTTCAAATTTAAATCTATAGCTAAATCTTACAAATCTATCTTCTAAATAATCCGGGTCCCCGGCATAGTTTGGATTTCCGCTAGTGTCTGTTTGCAAATAAGGATTTGCAGGGGGGTTTGTATCTGCGGCATTAATTGGAGGCACTGCAGGGCTTACTACATCTTTCATGGTAGTTTCATATTGACCCGCTATAGAGCTTTCTTGGTACAAGTTTATAGCTTCATACGGCGCAAATTTAGCTACCGAAATATGATCTTCAGTAGTATAATACCCTAATGTTTTATTTATATTTATTTTTCTTGGTTGATTTCTATTGTCTGTCCAAAATAATAAATTTTCAACTATGTTAATACCATAAATAGGGCTTAAGGTTGAAAAATTTAAAAATAACCCTTCAACTAATTTAGTAGAGGTCTGGGTTAAAGTATTATAAGCATAAATAAAATGGTTGAATGTATTAATATCGTACTGGTATGCGGATGCTGTATTATTTGTTAAAAACAAATATACCGTATCATTAATTGGGTTGACTATATGGCCTATAGCTTGTAATCCTGTATAGTTTGAGTTTAAAGCTTGAAAATTGCCTTGCGGCAATAAGGCATTACCTAATACATTTTCTAAAGCACCTACGTCATCGCCCTCTGATTTACTAACTTGTATATTAAAGCCTTGTCTATATTCGCCTTGAGGCACTAGTCGCGCGTCAAGATCTAAATTCATTTTAGACTTTATAAAAGCATTTTTAACTTCTGCCATTTATTTAACTTTTAATCCATTTAGATTTATTACGCATTACTTGAACTATTTCGTCTAGTTTAATATTAGATAATCTAATTTTTGCATTACGAAGTTTAGCACTTTTTTCTCTTTTATATCTATTAACTATATATTCCGGGGTGTTAACCTTAGTTGACAAAACAGCATGATTAACATAAGAATATATTGCTTCTTCCGCCATTTTAGGAACCTTCATATCTTGATCGTATGCAAGCCCATCCGAAATATATTCAAATATTACTAAAGAATCTCTTAAATTACTTGAAAAAGATATTTTTCCTTCGCGGTGGTTCATTGTAAACCATCCATTTTTTTGAGATGTTTCAGGATTTAATCCATATCTTTCACCTAAAAATCCTTCAAACCCAAACCCATACCAGGTCCCTGGGTATAACCCATCATTTACATCAGATAAGTTTAAATTACCGTTAATTATTCTATCATTAGCTTTAGCCCATCTATCTTCTATTAAAGACGTTGCATTTAAATCTTCACTAAAATTATCTTGTATAGGTATACCTTGCCAGTCTTGTGGTAATAAGCTATCGGGGTTAGATGTTAAAGTAGTAGGGTATATAATATGTTTTACCCCTAATTGATCTACCCAAGACATTTTAACGTAATTAACGTAATCTTGAGGCATAGGAATAGATAGATTAGGTGGGATAGTGGCTTCTTGGGATTTTATACTTGGCAAAGTATCATAGCTAAACTCTTGCAGCGCTCGTTTAACATGGAATATTACATCGTTACGCTTTACATTTTGTATAATCTTGCCCTGCCCTACATATCCAACTAAAAAATTTGTTACTAGCTCGGAAACTTTAATATATGCATAATTACCGTAATTTTCTTCTACAATATTGCCAAACGCATCTTCATCACCATAGTTACCGCCCATTAATGTTTTTAGTTGAACTACTATAACTGTATTTTGGGCGGGGACTGCTTGTATTGTTATAGTATTATCCGCTACACTATAAGTCTGCGTATATTCCGTATAAGAACCAGGTATTCCAGTTGGGCTTGTATATAGTTTAAAATTATTTTCTGCATAATTTACAGTAGTAGGATCAAAGCTGCGAAATACCAAATTTGTATTAAATGTGGTAGTAAATATATTATTAGTTCCATCTGCTAAAAATGTTTGTGCCCCAGCGTAATATTGCGCGTTAGTTTCTTGTACTAAACCTCCGTTTGGTTTTGCCATAACTTATTAACTTTTTTCATTTATTTCGTCCATTTGTACTTGTTGTGCCGCGGCTTGAACTATTTGTGGATCTCTAATTATAATGCCAGCATATTGAAGCACTCTTAATATTACTTCTGTTTGTTCGCTTTCGTGAAGTTCAAAATCAATAGATCCTGTAGGCTGCGTAGTAGCATTATATTCTTCTTCATTATATAAATATTCGCCTAACGTTCCAACATTAAATCCCCAAATAATGTCAGAAGGCTTTTTGACGTATTCAACCTGTACATTGTTTTGAATGCTATCTGGTTTTATAAACAAAAAATTATTCTCATACAAATATGTTGGAAATGTTTCAGTTGCTTTTGTTAATTTAGATTTTTCAGAAGTATAAAAATCATTTCTTTGAAGTCTTTGTATAAGTACTTCATTTTTATAAGTCACTTCCCCTATTCTATAAAAATTTACGGTTCTTCCATAAGAATCGTTAGTTGGTAAAGTAAAGTAATTACTAGGAGTAGGTGATGTGTTATTATAAGAGGCATTGCCAAACGTTTTAAATACAGCTACTTTTTCGTCTATATTTTCTAATCTATCAGCGTAGTTTAAATTGCTTTGAGGAACTCTAGCTTGTTGATTTAAATCTTCAAAATATCTTTCAAATATTTCAAGTTGAACTTGTGTCCCTACTTTGTTAAATTCATCAGGAGTCATATACCCCCTTTGTTCTTTATTTAAAATAGACAACACTGTTTGATATACAGTATTTACGTTTATTGCCATTTTTATTTTTTGTTATATAATAGTAAGGCCGCCAAAAGACGGCCCCACACATTATAAATATTACACGTTATGAAAGTTTTTTCTCTATAGATTTATATATCTCTACACCTTCATCAGTTTTAAAGAACGCCGCCATTGCAGAATATGGATTTTCATCAAATGGCACATTCATTATTTTTCTACCTGTTTTGTTCCAAGAAAATGTTCTTTGATCTTGTGATAATTCAAGTAATCCGAGCTCTGTAGCATTAATTGCAACATTTCTAAGTTGTACATTTTCATCATTAGCTAACTCTAAAAATAATTGCGCATTCTCTTTTGCAAATATTAAAAGATCTCTTTTAATTTCTTTAGAACTCATATCAGACACTTTAGAACCTACCTCAACTCTTAAAATAGCTTCGGCTTGATCTATATCCATATCGCGTGCTACATTTAAAGCCTCAATAATATATTCAATAGTTTCTAAATCATCCAAAGCTTCTTCAACCGGATTAAACTCGGCATATTTAAAATTTTTCATAGGATGATAAAGAGAAAGCAATTTTTGCAAATTTTGTTTTTCTTTAGTTACGGTTAATGTACCATTTCTAAAAACAATATGACCTAACGTAGCTTCGCCTGATTGTTCATCAACTAAAGGCGAATTTTGATTAGTAGCATATCTTAGTTCTCTTTGCTCATTTTTTTCCTGATCAAACCATAATAATGGATAGCGAGAAGTATGACGAGACGCAATAGTATAAGTTAAAGGGGTTTTTAATCCCTTAAGCAAATACGTTCTGTCTTTAATTTCCCACTTTGGTTTTAATGGGGTTGAAACTTTTGTTGTAGATTTTACAACTTCTTTTGGTTCTATTACTTGAGGTGCAACCTCAATATCTTTTACTGCTTTTGTAGCTTTTTTAGCCATGATATAATAAAATTAAATAGTTAAAAGGTAAAAACTACCCCCGCAATAAGCGGAGGTAATTAATACCGGGTAAATTATGATGCAGTAAACAATACAAAATTGTTAGCACCTTGTACACATAAACATCTTTCAGACAAGAAGTGAACATCCATAGAGTCAATGTCAGAAGTAAATGCACCTCCAGCAGAGCCAGTAATCCAAGATTTCATTCTTCTATCTTCAGTTTGTGAAGCTCTGTAACGAACGTGCAAGAAAGGTCTACGAATGTTAGATCCTAAAATTTGATCGTATACAGTTGATGTTCCAGCAGGAATAAGAACTCCATCAATTGCTGAAACAGCCACGCCACCCCTAGTAGAAGCGTCATTAAGATATTTCCAGTCAGTTTTATAAAAGTCATAAGAACCTCTTCTAAATCCTGAAAAACCAAGATTCAAAGCCATTTCTTCCGAGTTTTCAAATAGACCAAAAGCAGTACCCCCTCCCATACCGGAAGAAATATTAGCTAGCATATCATCAAAATCCAAAGAAGTTTTTCTATTCAAGAAAAGCATATTTTCCTCAATAGCACCCTGAGTATCAAGATTTTTAAGAATACTATCAAACTCACCTAGACCAGCGGCTGCACTAAAATTATTAAGCACATTACCTCTAGATTCAATAGCAGCAAAAAGACCTTCAGTTCCATTAATTTTATCAGCTAATCCAGCAACTCCAGAACCTGCAGCTGTTTTTTCGCCTTCAACCATAGCCATTTCAAGATAGTCTTCAAATCTTAATCTAGTTTCAGATTCAGCTTTTAGATACCATAAGTAGCCGGATGTTCCGTCTTCAGTAGCAACTTCAATCCAACCAATCTGAGCCATATCTGATCCATTAACCACATATTTTTCTTTAATGATAATTGGAGCATTGCTAAATTGAGTGAAAGAAGGTGTTACGCTCCTAATATCAGCATCGCCAGTTCCTTTTCTATACTCAGAGCCGTATACAAATATTTTAAGAGTAGCAATAGCGCCAGCCCCAAAAGTTGCATTTAGGTCTGCTCCTGTATATGTAGCAACAGTAATTGTAGCAAGTACAGCAGAAGTGTCAACACTATTAGTAACCAAAGCTTTTACTTCAGTACCTGTTGCAGGGTCCATAACTACGATAGTTTGATTTTTAGAAATCACATTATCAACAAAGCTAGGTCCGGGAGTTGCGTTAAGCACAAAGGTTAGCGTAGTTGCAGTTGCTTTAGTTACGTCGTTATATGCAATGTGCAATCTATTTTGTTCTGACCAAATTACTTGATCTGAAGTCATAGGCATTTCTGCTCCTACCATACGTAAGAATCCAGAAAGAGTTCGGTTTCCATATCGCTCTACTTCTTGTTCGTAGATCTCAGGAAGATATTGTGCGGCGAAATCTGAAAAATCGTCGCCAGCTTTATCTGTAAATTGCAGATAATTAGTAGACAGAACTTGTTGTTTCTGACTAGGTTTAATTGTCCCAAACGAGGGTACTACATTACTCATGTTTTAAATTTTAATTGTTAAACTTTTTTGTTTTAATTTTAAGTTTTGAAGAATCTAAACCGCTAATTGCTTTTACTTTTAAACCATTAACAAATACATCGCCTGGGGCTGTTTGCCTTGGCTCAGTAGTTATGTTCTTAGTTTTAGCAACTTGTTCTTTAATAGCATCGGCACGGCCCTGCTCGTAGAAATGTGTTGCCATGGTATCGGCGTTTCGCGCAGCGTAAATTGCTTTATGATAACCAGCGGGATCTTTCATTTTACCATTTTTGTCTAAGAACGTCCCGACAAAGCCTGTAAGATCTTTTTGGTTTTCCACTATTGAGTTAGGATCTTTAACACTATATCTAACTTTTTTATCTCCTAATTTAAAATCAAAACCTTTGAAATCATTAGAAAAATAATTTTTAGTAGTATTTATAAATCCCTCTCGAACAGTTTCATTACGCTTCTGTTCTTCAGTGTATCGATTGAAAAAGTCCATTGCTTTTTGTTGCTCTTGAGTAACACCAGGACGTAATTTAATTTCCTCGTAATATTTACTCTTCGTTTGCTCTAAAAAGTTTTTGGCTTTTGCAACTTCTTCTTTATACGCAATTTTTTTCTTACGTATGTCTCTATCCTCATCAACTTCTTCATCCCATGTAAAATCTTCTAATAATAAGTTTACATCTTCAACATCTAAGTGAGGCTTATTTTGTCTATAATATTCTCTTAATAATGTATTATTATCTACATTTGAGTAATCGGCGTTTAGCCTAGCATAGTCTTGCACATCTCCTCCAGTTTCCTCCATAAACTTTATAAGCCTATCTACTCCTTCGGGTAATTCCTGTGCTTTTGTTTCCTGTAATATTTCTTTTTGTTCCGGTGCGGCAGCGGTAGCTTCATCGCTTCCAGCCACTCCTTCCTTTTCAGAATTATCTTCTTCATCTTCAATAATTTGTATTGGAGACTCTTCTACTATTTGCTCTTCAGCTTTTTCGGCAGAGGTTTGCTCTTCGGCGTTTCCTTTTCCCACTTTTTCGCCATCTCCGGATGATTCATGTACATCCACTTTCTCTGTGCTTGGCTTTTGAACGGCATCTTTTGTTTCTTCTTTTTTTGGTTCTGTAGGCGGCTTTGAAAGATCTACTTTAATAATATCTTCTTTACCTGCTAATTTTTTTGGAGTTCTTTTTTTAATTTTAAAATTCCCCTCTTGTTTAACTTCTGTTGACATAATATGATAATATAAAATTAATTAATAAAATTTACCTTGGCTCAAACTGTTCTAAGCCAAAGCCACTCAAATTATCATTACCTGCTGATTCAAAATCTTTAGGTAATAAATCATTTTTTCTTTGATCGATAAGTTCGGATTGTTGTGTGCCTTGTATTTGCACACGTTTATCTTTTCTATCTTCTATTTCTTGTTCTTTTCTAGCGGTTGCGGATGCTTGTATTTCAGCTAATTGCATATTATAATTAAATTCCTCGGCCATTAATTGTTTCTTAATTAATGCTTCTTGTTCCATTCTAGCGATTTCAAAATCTGATTTAGCTTTTTCAATTTGTACTTTTGTTTCCGCTAAAGCTTGTTGTTTTTGTACTTCAGCCATCGCCGCCGCTTCGGAAGCCTGCGCGTTGGCCTGGGCCTGAGCTTGAATATTAGCTTGTTGAGCAGCTTGCTCCTGCTGTCTTCTTTCTTTTTTCTTTAATTTTAATAACTGATTAGCTAACTTTATATTTGAGACTTCGCGAATATCAATTGCATCATCTAAGTCAATTCCCCCGGCCTGTAAAGCAACTTGTATATTTTGTTCTAATTTTGCTTTTTCTTCTTCATCAGGCTCTAATTCTAAAAATATACCAAAATCATGCATCGCCACTTTTTCCATTTCTTCAAGTGTATTAACATTAAATGTATTAATACTATTAAGTAGTGCATCTTTTGTTAGTGGAAATTGCAAGGCATCATTAGCACGAAGACTTACGTTTTCTGCAATTTTTATAGTTATATACATTAATGCTTTTAAAATATGCCGGGTAGCAACATTAGAATTAGCAGCAGCCATTTTTTGCAAACCTACTAATGCATTTTTGTCAGGCATGCTCCCATCAACAGCTTCATTTAATCCCGTAACATCTCTTATCATTTGCAAATAATATTGATAAGTTTGAATTAAAGACTGAACTTTTGAAATACCGCTTGAAGATTGTAATTCTTGAATTGGGACTTTACCCCTATTTAAATCTCCATCTTGAGTTAATGATCTACCCACAATACTACCAGTCTGGAAATACATATTTAATGCTTCTGCGGGATTGTAGTTTGTTCCGTTACCTAAGTCAACTTCTGCTAACCCGTCCATATCTAAATAAACACCATCGGGAACTATTCTTGCTAATACTTGTTGAAGTTTTAAATGAGTCAATTGAATCATGTCCGCAAAGCTTGTAATTCTGCTTACAATTGAATCAACTTTGCCTTTATACATTCTTGGTGCGCAAAGCGAATAATTCATATTTACTCTTGTAACGTCTGAAGAAGGGCGCGTCATATTTTCCGCTAAACGCCAATCAAGCAATTTATTTAAACCTAAAACTTTTGCGCCAGTATATAATACTTCTATGCTTCTCGATACTCTACTAAAATTATCATTTTCGGGCGGATCAAAAGTATCATCTTTTTCTAATATTTTTTCCAACCCTTGATCAGTATTTTTTAATTTAAATACCTGATTTGTATAAGTTTTATATTCAAAGAATAGTACAGATATTAAATTATTGTCATCGCGACCTTTGTAATTGCGAGTATAATTACTGTAATTACTTGGACCTTTATATTTTTGTATTTCCTCTAAATCTTCATCCGTAAGATATGGATATAGTCTTTTTACTTCAGATAAACTTAAATTTTTAACCTCTCCTACGTAATATATATCTTCAAAATTAGGATCTTCTGTATAAGAATAAACTACATTTGCAGGATCTACATAATCAACTGTAATTCCTTCAGATAAATTAAAACTAGTTTTAGAAATACCTATTCCTAGTACAGCTAAATCATAAGCTATTCTTCGTTGAATTTCAGGATATTTATTATAAGAAAAAATATTTTTAATAATTTCTTCTTCTGCTATTTCAATGCTTTGCTTATAATTTAATTGTAAATATAAATCTAATTCAGCTTCAGTGGCTGGTAAACTTGCGGGGTCTGCTGATGCATAAAAATTACCTCCTGTAAGTTCATTTAATCGCTCTATTTGTTCTTTATTAGTTATATCTCTTATTGCATTAAAAGCAAAATCTGTTCTTTCTTTAACAGCAAAAGGGTCAGTTGCAAAAGATTTTATTTCATATCCCTTATCAGTCATGCCATTAACTAAAATATCTACAAATTTGGGTATAACAGGTACAATTTTCCAATCTAAATTTAAATAAGACAAATCACCATTAATAGATAATTCGTCTTTATATTTTTGAACAGGCTGTTCACCTCTTGCATACAATCTTAACTTATGATAGTTTTGAAAGTTTTGTAAATATCTATCGCCCCCAATGTCCTGCCTAAACCATTCGTTTTCTATAGCCCGCCCAACCTGGATGCCATAGTCATAACTATTCTTTACTGAATCAGGTACTACCTGATCTGGGAATGAACTGTTATAGTTAGTATTAATCATGTATTTAAATTATTTTTGATGTAACTCCATCATTATTATATCTTCTTATCCCTAAATTTACTGGCTGGAATGCTTTTTTAGCCACGGGAGCATATTTGTTTTTGTTGCAAGCCATTATAGCCAACCCAGAACTAATAGACGCATCGTGCTTTGTTCTGTTGTTAAGATTAAATTTAGACCAATCATTTAATGTGCGTGTAAAATACAAATCCCCATGCATTTCCCCATTAAAACCTACATGAGCATCAATATATGATTCTATAGCCGCTGCGTGAGCCTGCTTCATATCTTCACTAGAGTTAGGTACTCCTCCTATTTCTCTTTCTGTTATTGATAATTTATTATAAACTTTATCCGGTCGATTCATCGAGTAACCTCTATAACCTCTTCTTTTTAAATAATATAATAATCGTGGTTTATTATTTTCCGCTAGCAAGGGCATTCCGTAAAATACTAATGCCATTAATACATCTTCAAAAAATATTTCAGCATTATCGGGCCTTGATATATACTCTAAAAAGAAATGATTAGGCGGGATATCTTCCATAGTAAATTTTGTAAGCCCATGCAATGAGCCTTTAGACCCTCTTCCATCAACAGTTCCTGATATATCGTAGCTATCACACCCAAAAGCTCCGCAATGCTCATTTGCTGGGTATCTTATATTTCCTTTTGATATGGATCTATTTTGCATATTTTGAGGAGGCACCCATGAAATAAAAAATCTTCCGTTATTATTAGGTTGAAATTCAACTAATGAATCTTTAATCCCCCCTCGCCATTGAAAATTACCTTGTGTTATAAGTCCAGTATACTTTACTTCTTCAATATAATCTATTTGTTCATATATTTTAGTTAGATTAAATAAAGATTGTTTTGTTTCGTCTCTGAACGCATGTTGCGTAGTACGCGGGAATTGCCTATAAAACTCATTTAAAGCATCTTGATCTTTTTTTAATCCATCAACTTCATTAATCCAATAATCAATTACGCCTGTTTCTATCCAATTGCCATCAATGCTTTTTACTGGTTTTTCTGGAGTGTCGAATACAGGTAGTCCAAACACATTAATGAATCCTTCGTAATTCCATTCCATAGGTATGAACAAAGAATATAATCCTGAGCTAGTCTGTCCATTGCGGTTTCTTTTTGTAACATCTGATCCTTCATATAATTTTTTGAAGTTTTCGCCTCCTTTATCTAAAGCATTAGATGTAGAACCCATCATGCATTTGCCTACTATTCTACTTCCTAGCCTTAATGTTGTTTTTGTTACTCTCCAATTATTAATTATATTATCTGGTCTTTCCCATTTACCAGATTCATCGTGTACTAAAAGTTTTAATTTTTCCCCATCGTATGAGTTATCGCCTGTATTTTTCCAGTCGATTGTAGTGTCAAGCCCATCAATATCCGCTAATTGTTCACCCACTTCTATCTTGCGCCGAGTTAGTTTGGAGGCAGGCACTCGATAAGCAAGCTCTGTTTTGGGGCGATCCATACCGTCTTGAACGGGCTTGAAGAAGAAAGGGTAGTTAGTTGATATGGGAACAACTTTATCGGTAAACATTTTTTTGGCGTCAGCCCCAGTTTTTGATAAAATTCCAAATCTTGCGTCGCTTGATATTGTAGCTTGGTTAACAGTTTCGTTTGATGCCATGAAGCTAAATCCAGACCGTCTGTTTTTGAGATAGCATATTCCGTAACATCTACTATCTGCTTTACAGGCTTCCCAAAAAATGTAGAATAATCTATTTGATTCTCTAAACTCGGCGGCCCCAACGTCAATTTTAGTCCATTGCAAGTACATGTAATGAGTACCAGTAATGTAAGTTTCATTGCCGTTATTATAAAACGCAAACCCCTCTTCTCTATATTTAAATTCATTTTCTATATAATCGTACCATTGCTCTTTAAAATTGTCTGGATAATTATTCCAGTCAAAAACACTTTTAATTTTTTTTAATTGCTTAGGGTAATCAAATTTTTGCCAATATTGTTCAGCTTTTTTATTTGATCTTCTAAAGCATTTATGTATTAATGGTAGACCTATTTTTAAGCCTTGAATATCGTATACTTGTCCGAGTTCACCTGTTTTACTTATAATTATTAAATCGTGCTCTTTGTTATACCCGTATTCCCAGCTTTTTTGTTTGTTTTTTTTCTTTAATATATTAGGCTTTACATAATCAGGTATAACTGAATATAGTGTTTGCTTATACATTATTTTGATCTTGTTTCAGCAAAACCTCCAAAAGTTTTTTGATTAGTAGATTTATCTTCTAATAATTTTTCTTCAGTTTCTATTCTAGTAAGTATTTCAAATGCATCAAATATTGCTAGCTTTTTTGTAGCTGCTGCATTTTTTAATCTATCTGCCGATATATCATCTTCTGAATCTACAATAGCCTCTTTAGCTACTTTAATTAATTCCTCAACTGCTTTTTGCCCAGCTTGGATTATATTCAGTTTGGTTTTCTTTACGTTCATACTTAATAACAATATCATTAGATTTCATACAATATAATCGCTCATTATCTACGATAAACTCCCATTCGCTATTAGGAGTAAAGCCTATAACATCGCCTGGATTGATTTCAAGCGCTTTTAAGGAGCTATTGCCATATTTAAGTATACCAATATGCTTTTGCTCTTTTTCTAAGCTTGTATCGTCATTATTTAATAAAGGCTTAACAAAGCATCTATCCATAAATGACCGCCATTTATTATTTTTTTTATAAAGATATACTTGATCGGGTTGGCAAAAATAAAGATTGTTTTTAAAATATTTGCTGCTATTTTTTTCTTTACCTTTTATATCGTAGTATCTCCTAAATACATTGTGATGAATTATAATTTCATCATTTTTTTCAATAGGCGTATTATATGCTTTAGGAATAGCTATTACTTTTGCAAGCCTATTTATAAATTTAAAAGATTCTATATTACAATTTAAAATTAGCTCTTTATTGTTTACTTTAGTTGTATTGTTATATCTTTCTCCAATAGGCTTAACAATAAAATCATAAACACTATTCATATTCTAAATTATATTCTACCGATATAGCCATATTAGAATTAAACTTTTTCCACGGCAGCACTTCGTTGCTTTTTTTTATAAAAATATTATAAGAACTATCAGTATCGTCGAATATGATATAAGCTATTTTGTGTCCTCCATATACATCTTGGCCTACAGAGTAATGCATAGCATCATTTTTATAATCAGAGCCGATGCTGATTTTTCTTACAACGCTATCCATTTTACTTTTCTTTTTCTTCGGTGTTTTCTATTTCTTTATAAACGCCTGTTTCAAGATCAACGCTGATAGCACCATATTCTTTTTCTAATTCTTTTTTATAGGCTTCCATGTCTTGTTCAAGCCCAGCGTACTCATGTAGTAATACATGCTTTTGATTTTCAACAATCCCAATGTCTCTCAACTTGTTGGTCATTGTTACCTGCTGCTCTTTGATTTTAGCTAATTGCTCTTCGGTTATTTTTTTTTCTTTTGTACTCATTTGATTAAATTTAATTAAATTATTTTACTTTATCTTTTATTTTCTCAAAGGTTCTTAATCCACCGAGACCAAGCATACCTAATAAGACTGTCATTAAATGCTCCATTTGTAATGCCGGAGGAGCGTCGGTTGTTTTTGTTATCCAAATAAATAAATCTCTTATTACGAAGTTATATGCCAATGCTACTCCGCAAACCCATCCTATAAATGGACGCCAACCAGCAACAAATACTGTTCTATGGCCAGCTTCAATTTCATTTATTTTAGTTTGCAATTCTATTATTTCATTAGGGTCTAATTCTTTACCCTTGATTGCCTCTCTTATTTCCCACGCTAAGTTTCCGGCTACTGACTTTCTGCCATTGCCGCCTTTTAGTAGGCCTAATAATAACTTTATCATAATTTAAGCTTTGTCGTAAGCTTCTCTTTCCCAAGGAAGAGCTTTAGCACCCTCCTGCATTTGACTTCTAGAATATGTTTTACCTTTCCAGTAAACGTTGTTATCGTCGTAGTCTAAATCGCCCCTTTTAAATTGATCAATATGAACCATCTCATGATCAACTACTTTTTTAGTTTTAGACGGATCTAAGTTTTTATTTATTAATATAGTTCCATTATTGTTAGCTTTGCCTAATACATTATCACCTAAATCTACATTGTATATAGGGGTATTATCTAATTTGTAAGGCGGGTTATTAAGTTTAAAAGCCATTATTTATAAGGAAACATTTTGTTTAGTTTATCTTTGCGAGCAGAACAGCCGCAGGGGATATTTAAACCCTCTGCGACTCTATCTACTACACTTTTAATTCCAGTAACTTTGGTAACTTTTTCAATTGAATCACCAAGTCCTTTAGACTTCATATTAAGCTACTGTAATTGCTGTAATTTCTACTGAAGAATCTAGTTGCACATTTGCTACCACTCCTCCTGGATTGGCCGTAAGAGCACTATTAATCCCATTTGCAATATCTACTCCTTTAGCTGTATCAGTAAAAGTAATATAAGAGCTAGCGTCTTGAAAAAAGATAGTAGCTGCATCTGAATTAATTGCACTGTGTGTTCCTTTTTTTACTACTGCAATTTGATCTACTCCTATAAGCATATCTGCTGTGTAATTTAAACTAGATGCGAAGTTTGCTTTTTTAATTTTGATAAATTTTGCCATTTTGTTTTTGTTTTGTTATTGTTAATGTTTATGTTTTGCCAGGTTTATACAGTCCTATCTGTTTTCTTTAATTTTTTTACGTTGTGCTTGCCTACTAGCTTTTCTTTCAATACGCCCTTCTATTCTTGAGGCTCTATTTTCTAATCTTTTAGCCTTAGCTCTTGAGCGTTTAGCACTAGCCTGTTTTGAGGCTGTATCAGCGGATTTAGGCTTACTAGTATCAATGCTTCTTGCGGTTTGATTTGTTTTAGCTTTTGCAGAAGCTGCTTTAGCTTGAGTTTTAGCTAATCTTACTTGTTGTCTAGAAACGCCTGACTTAGCTTTGTCTTTTTTCTTAGTAGCCTTAATTTCTTTTCTAGTTTGAGGTCTGGAAGAACTGACTAAATCTATTTTTTTACTGGACTGTTTAACCATATTTTCTCCAACCTTTGGAGCCTTGGTCAAAGAAGAAAATCCTGAACTAGTTGATACCGTGCCTTTGTTTACTTTCTTTTTAACTACTTTTTTCTTAGTTTGGGTAGGTTTAGGTTTTGGGGTAACTGTAGAATTAGACTTTGTAACAGGATCAATTTTTACTTTAGGTTGTTCGGGGAAAGTTAAATTTGGTTTTTCTACTTTAGTAAATTTATCAAATGCTTTAGATTTACCTTTCCCTTGCATTTCATTTCTTTTACCCGCAACCACAGCCATTCGATCTTGGTAAGATAAATTACCTGGATTTTTAAATGGATCCGATTGATTAGCGTAATCGGTTCTTGCTTGTATATTTCTAGCGTTCCTATCAGCTTTTCCTTTAGCAACTAAATCTACAACTTCTAATTTTTTAGGATCTGGCTGATCTACCAGAGCCGGTGAGCCCTTCATAGAAATAGGGTTGTGTTTCATTTTAAATCCCATCTTAATAATCTTTTTTAGCGGATCTTCTCATATCCCCTTTATTACCACCATATTTTTGTTGGCTTGCAACTGAAGGCTTTCCTACTTGTTGGCCATATCCTTTATTCATGTTTTGCATAGGAGACATGTTTTTCATCATCATTCCTGTATTTACCCCCTCCGTTCCTTGACCTGCAATATCATCCATAGGATTATAAGTAAGATCTGCTTTAGCTTGACCCATCATTCCAACTGGGCTAGAATATCTTGGGTGATTACCACTATAAGTTCCTGAATGTCCTTTTCTATCGGCAATATTATTTTCTAAATAATGCATTCTAGCTTTTGAAGATAATTTTTTGTTATATGCTTCTTTAGCATCATAACGTTCATCTGATTTCATTCCCATAATTTCTGTGTTTTGGTTTGTGTTGTTATTGTTGTTGTTTAATTATTAGCAATTCCATTTTTTTAAAGCTAAGGCTTTCCTAGTGGGTTTACCATTAGGCTTTTTCATTGGGCCTTTTACACCCTTCATTCTCGCACAAAAAGATTTACGACGTTTCCAGGCCTTACTACCTTTTTTTAATTCGGAAGGCGGCGTGGTCACAGCGGTTTGAAGGTTACTACCGGGATTTTCTTTTTTATAAGATTGAACTCCTTTTTTGTTTAATCCTCCTGTAGGATCTTGACCTTCTTTACGAGTCCAGGCTGCGGTTTTCTTTAAGAAGGGCGATGAGTTCTGTATATATGCCATTATTTTATGAGTTTAAACCATTTTGCAACAGTATAGCCTATGGTTACCACTAAAAGTATTATTTTAAGCCATACTTCTATTTCCATCATAGTTACTACACCAACTAATCCGTTAATAGCTAGTAACTTTATATCTCCAATATCCATTATTATTCTCCCCTTGCTGCTTTGGCAATTTGAGTAATAGCACCTGATTTATAAAAGGTTGGAGCTTTTTTAATTTCCATACCAGTAATGCCTGCGCTACTTCCGCTTCCCATTGGAAAACCACTTGTGTCTAATGGTCCATCCCATACATGAGATTCACCAACCTGGCCTTTAAGCTGAGGATTTGAAATAATTGCTTTACTTTTGTCCATAATTATCTATACTTATCTTTATTAATATTATCTATTGAAACCTTTAAAACTTTATTCGTGTAGGTTTCGCCTTTCATTATTACATTTCTGCGTTCGCTTATTGGAATATCTTCTTCGCCTAGCATTATTTTATATATACGATTTATAAGTTGCTTACATTTAAATGATGTTTTATATATATTGTACTTTTGGGTTGTATGATTTCTTTTGCGCCATACAATTATCCAACCTTCCTTTAATAGTGTATTCCATCTTCTATTATTCCAGCTATATGAGTAAGCACCCATTTTAAAATCTATTTTTGTAAATAGATCAACACAATCTAAATATATTAAAAGTTCTAAGTCGGCATCGGTCATACCATTGTTTTTTGCCGCCCACTTTCTTATAATTCTATAATGCTTAAGCAAGTTAAGATCTTTTAAATCTCTTGCTTCTAATCCTTTCATAAAACAATAACAACGTCTTGGAGCTTAATTACCTGAAAAACTTCTTTATTTATTTCAACCCCATGCCCCGCATGCTTATCATAATAAATATTATCGTTTTCTTTGACCCCAACCACTTCAGACCCTGTAGATATTACTTTAGCTTTATTATATCTTAAATCTTCTCTTTGATTTTCAGTTAATAATAAACCTCCTTTAGTTTCTGAAGTACCTTGCTTTTCTTTTTTAATTATTAAATTTCTACCTATTGCCCTCATTAATACGTAAATTATTAATTATACAATCAGTAGATAATATTGTAGTTGCAACTGAAGCCGCATTTTTTAATGCTGTTTTAGTTACAAGCAACGGGTCTATAATGCCGGATTTTATCATATTACAAGATTTTCCACTAATAACATTTAATCCCCAACCCGGTTTATCGTTCCATATTATATTTAAATTAGCGTTTTCTAATATAGTATTAAATGGTTGTTCTATTGCATCTAATAATATTTGTTCCGCATCATCTTTTGCTTTAACATATTTGGCGGCATTTAATAATGCAACCCCGCCGCCTGGCACAATGCCTTCTTTAATAGCAGCTTTAGTAGCACAAATAGCATCTTCTACCCTATCTGCTTTTTCTTTTAATTCAATATCAGAGTCCGCCCCAACTTTAACTGTAGCAATTTTAGCCGATAGTCTAGCTAACCTTTTTTCTAGTCTTATAGTTTCAGCAGCAGCGTTTTTACCCGCTAAATCTTTTTTAATTTTTTTAATTACTTTTTCAACCTCTTCTGTAATACTTTCAACTTTTATAATTGTTTCAGTATCATTAGTTACAGACTTTAAGCATTTGCCTAAATGCTCAGGCTGAATTAAGTCCATATCATCGCCTAAATCTTCATTTATAATAGTAGCACCAGTTAGTAAAGACAAATCACTTAACATATCTTTTTTAGCTATTCCATATGTAGGTGCATTAATTACATTAATTTTTACATTACCTTTAACTTTATTCATTGCTAGTGTAGCTATTACTTTAGGATCTAAATCAGCTATAATAAGCAAAGGTTTACTTTTCTTTATAATATATTCTAGTACAGATTGTATTTTACGTATATTTTCTACAGGAGATTCAATTAATAACACATATGGATTATTTAATGTAGCAGCTTTAGAATCCTGTTCGGTAATAAAATGCGAATTTGTTAATCCTTTTTCGTATTGTAATCCATCAATTAATTCAGAAGTTGTTTCAGACAGTTCTGTTGTTTCCATCATAACTACCCCGGTTTCATCAACCGATCTAAAAGCATCTGCGATAGTCGTGCCTAGCTTTATATCATTATTGGTGGATATACTAGCCACTTGGTCAATCATATCGCCAGTGACTTCCGTAGAGCTTTTTTCTAAATACTTTACAACTTTTTGTACTGCACTGTCAATACCCTCTTTTAGGTTTCTTGCGCCTAATTCTTTTAATTTAGGGTATGCTTCATTTAAAATTGAGTGCGCTAGCACTGTAGCCGTTGTCGTTCCGTCGCCAGCTTCTCTTACAGTTTTCCTAGCAGCTTCCTTTAAAAGCGTAGCACCCATATTTTCAATAGGGTCCAATAGTATAATTGAATCTGCAACAGTTACTCCATCTTTTGTAATAACAGGTTTTCCTGCGCCGTCTTCTAATATCACACGTTTACCGCTAGCTCCGAGAGTGGAACTAACGGCTTTTGTGAGTTTGTTTATACCTTCAAATAGTTTATCCTTAGCTTCGTTACCAAAGCTGAGGTTCTTGACAATTGCGTCTGACATGATTTAATTAAATTTAATTTAAGTATTTTATTTAAAAGGTTTTTACAACAACTGGACCTTCGGAAAGTTTTAATTTTTTAGTGTAATGTTCAATTGAAGATTCAATTGCTTTTTCAGCTCCTTCAATTGTTTCACGTCTTGTAATTCCGTTCCAGTTTTCGTTGAAATCAATCCATTCAGCTTGGTAATAGCCGTTTGGAAGTTGAGTTATTCGCCAATTTTTTTTCTTTGAATAACGCTTCCAAATTTTCTTGGTTTCTTCGGATACTTGTGGTTGACTAGACCACGATTGAGTCTGGTAAAATAGTGTCATTGGTATTGGTTTAAAATTAGTTAGGTTTATAGTTTATTATTACTTGTAATTACTCACCTTTACAAGAACAGCTGTCTTCACCGCAGGTGCATTTTTTTTGTGACGATAGTTGCCTATATGCTCCAGCTCTGTCATCATAGTCTAATGCTGCTTTTAATATAATCTTGTCCATTACATCGTCTTGATTTTTTAGCATTTCTTTCTGAAGGTTAATAACCATAGATTCTAAATCATCTTTTGCTTTAGTTAAATAATCTATCTGTAATTGCTTTTTTTCTACATCACCTTTTAATGCGTTTACATCATCGGGCTTAGCGCCAGTTATAGTACTAATAACAACGCCAATTGAAGCAGAAATAGTTCCAATAAGCATCATTACAACTTCTTTGTTTGTTTCTAATACTGGAAACATTACAAGCCATACTACTATTCCTATAATTAATAAGAATACAAATAAACTTCCAATATAATGTCTTATTTCGCGAGCTATGCCGTTTCTTGGTAATTTCATCATTTAATTTTAGCTATTTTTTTATGTTTAGTAACCTCTTTTAAAAAATTTACCTTTTTTAGGTCTCAATGTGTCTCTAGGAACATTCTTACCTACATTATAATTACTAACTGTTTTCTTTTTACCGCTAGAAATAAACTCTTTTTCGTCTAAAGTGGTCATATATTGGCCTTTTTTATCCTCCTGTATCTCACTTATGTTTTCTACATTAAGACCAGCACCTGGTTTATCGCTATATTTATTTTTATTAGTAGTTGAATACACCTGTTCTTCGTGGTCGGTCTCGTCTATTAAGTCTCCTTTTTTATATTTATCGCCCGGGTCGCTTAGTTTTTTTAATAGACTATAGTTTTTTGTGATCGGGGAGCTTCCGGGTGCGCCTAAATTTTGTGGCCCTATACCTTTTCTCATAGTTTCATTTTTTTATTTTAAGTTTATGCAAATGCCATATATAAATAAATATTGTTTAATGCATTTCTTGATGCATTAGTATCTTTTAGCTGAAAACTAGTACTTAAAAAATCAACACCCTCTAAGCCATAAAGAGTTAATAAATCTAGCTCAGCAGCAGGGTCTTGCGCTTGCAGTAAATTATACCTTGAGTTAGTTGGGTTTCTTGCTGAATCAAATATACACCAAGCAGTTGCAGTAGTAGTGTTTTTAATCATTATCCAAGAAGGTTCAAATCCCGTTGTAACAATTGGCCCCGTTGCGTTGCCATTCCCTGTATAACTCCCTATCTTACTATATCCTGCAACTGAATGCCAACAGTAGGCGACAAAATTCTCATTTGGTTGGTTCATTTCTTTTCTTTGACTACCTACTGTAAATGTATCTGCCCCTCTATTAGTTATCCAATTATATCCAGATGAAGATGGGTCTTCTATATCTCTATTTAGATTTAAGTAATAGTTTATATTTTCACCTGCTACCAACCAATTTGCAGTACTATCATCTCTATTTTTTATAAATATAAGCTCAGGGGGTGAAGATAGTCCGTGACCTATAGTCTGATTTGTTGATGAATTACCTGTATAAGAAACAATACTAAATCCAGAATCTTTATTAGCACTAACTTGACTTGGAATAGTGCCATCATTATTAGCAACTGCTGCACCTCCAGCTTTCCAGTTCCATGAAACATAATCTTCATTGTTTACATTAGTATAATTTGCATAGCTACTGCCCGCGGCCACTGTAAACCCATTTGAATTTAAACTTGAAATATAACCATATGTTGCCGTATATTGGCCTTCATAATAAGTTGCATTACTAACCAAGCCTTTAGCACTTCCGGCTCCATTAACACTATCCACAAGAAGATGATCATGAGCAGCATCCCTTGCTTTAATCCAAGTAAGCCCCGGCGCAAAATCTAAATGACCATTAAAGTTTACATTTGTAGCTGTTCCACTATATGATGTAGCAATACCTCTGGCTAAGGTTGTAACCTGAGCTTGCGTAAGCGCTGTATTAAATATTCTTACTTGGTCTATTGAGCCATTAAAATAAGTTGAAAGTGAACCACTTAAATTTCTACCCCCTATACTAAAAGCAGATGTATAGGATGTAGTATTAATGCTTACACTTGATGTTTTGCTATTATCTAATTGACCATTGATGTAGAGTTTAACAGTTGAACCACTTGACAAACCACTTGTTGAAAGAACAACGTGAAACCAAGCCCCTGTGTTTACAATTACGGATGATGTTGGTGCATTATAATCTTCAGAACTGCCGTTACCAAAGGATGTTATTACATTTCCGCTATTAGTAAATATATTAAGCCCTGCGGCGGCACTTGAACCACCCATCGTGATAATAGATTGAAATGCGGAAGATGTAGTTCTAAACCAAGCAGACAAAGTAAATCCTCCACTTAATGTTGGCTGTGGTATTGAAATAATACTACTACTTCCATTAAACACCGCAGCTTGATCAAATGCGCCTCCTTGATAAGTAATATTAGCTGGTGTGCCATTATATGTTCCGCTGGTATCATTTGAATTTCCATTCATTTCATATAGCGCAAGACATCCCGCTCCTGCTGGATAATTAACTGTACTTAAATCTTGTGTATTTAAAAGACCATTAGCACTAGTGTCCATCGTATAAGTTGCTACAGCTGTTTGTCCAGATGGAAACGCAGCAGTGTTTGCGGTTGCTGCTGTTTCTAAATTAAGAGCCGCTACATCGGAGGCGCTTAACGCTGTATCGTAAAATCTTATCTGATCTACTGAACCATCAAAATTATAGGTGCCTACATATCCAACGTAATATCCCACCGCAATGGGATTTGCTGTTTTTGTCCCCGTACTTAGAGCGTGACTTATAGCAGGAGTAGTATTTCCATCAATATAAAGCTTTTGTGTATTGTCCGAAGTGTTATTGACTAACACGAGATGATGCCAGTCGCCATCATTTATAGCGGTTGTGCCAGCTGCAGTGCCAATAAAGCCTCCTGAATAATTACTAGCTACGGAAAGTTTACCAGCCCCTCCACTTCCTGCAGATTCCATTTGGATATAAAAAGCATAAGTAGTTCCATAATCATTTATTATACCTGACTGATTTGAGGCTGTAGTCTTAACCCACAATGAAACAGTAAGTGGAACTCTTGCTGTCCCACTAGCACCTATTCCGCCATCTGTTATAGTCATAATACTACTACTACCGTTAAAACTTCCTGTGCCATTTATATATCCGCCTATACTTTGTGTAGTTCCGTTACCTGTATATAATTTTGTATCAAAATAATTAGTTCCTGGACCTATAAATCCGTTCGCGTATTCATCAACTATTTCATACCAACCAGTACCGTCATAATATTCTGTTTTATTAGTATCAGTATTAAATCTTAATGCTCCGTCAATTGCATTTGTAGTTGGCCGCTCGCTAATTGTCCCTTTAGCTAAAATTGTTGCTCCTGTTGTTGAATCAAGGTTTAATAATTCTGGTGTATTAATTACTGTATTTGCCATTTAATTTATTTTATGAGCATGCAATTTCGTTGTTATATAAATCTTTTACTTGCGCCAGAGTAAGTGCAGTTGTAAAAAATCGTATTTGATCTAACTCTCCGTTTAAAAGCAAAGCACCTGCCCAGCCACCAAAATAATATGGGAAAGTGCCGGCCCCCGCATAACTTATACTACTTGTAAATGTATGAATTAATGATCCATTTATGTATATTTTTACCGATGTTCCATTCACTGTTCCAACTAAATGAAACCAAGTATTGAGACCATAGCTACTTAAACTAACAGTTGTGTCGTCATACCATTGAGTGCTGCCATTTCCTAAACTAACCCATAAGTTTCCGGAAGTTCCACTGCCTTGTCCTAAAAAAAAGCGTGATTGGCTCGATTGCCCAGTACTATCGCCAACAAATCCACCATAATTTGTATATGCAGCTATATTAACCCAAAAAGAAATAGATGCCTCAGTGCTACTTAACGCAGTAAATCCTGAATCCACAAATGCATTACTCCCGTTAAATACTCCCGCCGCTCCAAACTTGCCCGAAGCATTAAAAGTTACATTGTTGTTTGCACCACTATAAGTATTTCCAATATCATTAACATTGTTGTTTAGATTATATGAAGCAACACACCCTGCTCCTGAAGGAAAGTTTAATGTGTTTGTTGTACAATATTTAATAGCATCAAAATATTTCCAATCTGTACCATTATAGTGTTCTATAACACTTGCGGATCCATCTTCAGAGTATGAAGTGTTTGTTCTTAAAGCTCCTTGAGGTGGAGTAGGGTTAGTTCCGCTAAAAGCTACTGTACCAGTTCCCTCTGTAAATACAATAGCAGTATCAGAACCATCCGTAAATTTAGTTTGATAGTGCTCATTGTAAAGGTCTGTTATATTAGAAAGGGTAAGAGCAGTTGGAAATATACGTATTTGGTCTATATCTCCATTCCAATATCTAAAAGGGCCACCTTGTTTTTGATACCCTAACTCCGCACCTCCGTTAAATGGGTTTACTGTATTTGGTGTAAGCGAATTTATAGTAATTTCAGGTGTGCTATTGTCATCTAAAAATACTTTTAAAGTTCCCGCACTATAATCAAAAACTATAGCCACAAAGTGCCAATTTCCATCCCCTACATTTGTACTTCCATCAACACCTGAAGCAGTGCTATTTAAATAATAATTACCTAATCTTAAAACATTTCCTGCATCTTTAAAAAGTGCATATCCACCGTTATTAGCAGTTGTGCTACCATTCCAAGCATTTACTATTGTTTGTTGATTACCTGAAGTATCACTTGTATTAAACCAACAAGTAAAACTTGAATCAGCATTACTATTTGCAGGTAGTATATTAGGCAAATCTATTTTACTACTGCTACCATTAAACCTCGCAGCTTTATTAAACCTTCCATTTACCCACGTCACATTTGAGTCATTACCATTATATCCATTTCCGCTAGAATCTGTAGCGTTCCCATCTAATTTATAATATGCAGCATTTGTTGCAGGATATGTCGCACTTGCTAAAGTATCTGTTGTAGACGGAGTATTAAGTGTACCTGTTGCTGTAAAGCTTGATACGCTAGCTGTAGGATAACGAAGTATAACAACACCAGAACCACCATCGCCGGCATTTCCTCCCCCATTATAACCATTACCAACACCTCCAGCACTGCCTCCCCCGCTTCCCGTATTGTTTGTTCCACTTTCAGCGTTAACCGCACCTTTTGCGCCATCGCCACCTATATTGCTTCCGCCTGATCCTGCGTTCCCGGAGCTAACGCTATAAAGCCCACCGCCCCCACCACCGGCATAAGCCGTTGCTGATCCAATAATATTTATTGAAACCGCACTTCCTCCATTTCCAGAAGTACTTCCATTAATCCCTACTCCTTCAGCTCCACCTCCACCGCCACCGCGATATATGCCTGTGGTTGACCCAACTCCTCCGTTATATCCTTGATTAATAGTGCCATTTCCGCTTACTCCGCCCGCATCTTCAGCTCCGCCGCCGCCACCAGAACCACCATTTTGTACTCCAGGACTATTATTATTATAATCACCACCTCCGCCGCCGCCATTAGATGTAATTACAGAAAATATAGAATTTTGCCCATTTGCTCCAGAACCACTTACGCCATTACCGGTTACACCTGCACCACCTTGACCTACAGTTACATTATAAGCAACACCTTCAGTTAAAGTTAAACTTGGTTCTGCTGCAGTTCCGCCGCCTGAATTAGCCTGTACTTCATTATTATAAATATTAGATACGTCTGTAGAACTTAATGCAGTATTATATATTCTTACTTGGTCTATTTTGCCATCATAATAGCCAGCACCAGCTCCGTTATACCCTAATGTATTAAGTTTATAATTTGTATTAGTATAAGTAAAAAAAGTTCCATTCCAAGCCGCATTACCAACAGAAGAACCATTTAAATATAATGTAACCCCATTTGTTGAATTTCCAGTCCAAACAATATGACACCAAGTATTTAAAGAAACAGAATGTGTTATTGTGCTTAGAACACCTGAACTATTTAAAACCCTACATTCAATTTCATTTGATGAATTATATAATATAAGAAGGTATATATCATTCAAAAGTTTAATAATAGGACTATTGGAAGTATAACTATTTGTATTAGCCCACAATGAAACACCAAACTCACCCGATGTTCTTAATGGGTCATCAATAGTAGAGCCTAAATTAATATAACTACTACTACCATTAAATACTGCTGCTCCGCCATATTCCCCTGTATTGTAGGTTATGTTAACTTCTGTGCCATTATAGTTACCAGAAATATCTGTAGCATTATTATCGAGCATATATGTAGCTATAGCTGTTTTACCCGATGGGAAGCTTAATGAGTTTGTGGTAGTTGTAGAGTTGTTATAAGAAGTACGTAAGCCTCCGGCACCTCCGCCTCCAGCGTAGCCTCTTGCTCCGCCCCCGCCACCTCCTACAACTAAATAATCAGTTGTAAAAGTTTCTACTACATCACTTGTAGTACCCACGGGTAGCCTAAGTCCGCTATAATCACTAGTCTGGTTTAAATCAACCGCATCATTTATTACTTTTGTTATTGCCATTAGCTTATTATAGGTATTAGACTTCTTTTAATGCACGCCATTCGGTACCGTTATATACTTCTATTTTATTTAGAGTGGTGTTTTCGCGAATCATTCCAGTCGTTGGAGAAGAAGGTCGTTGAGCGGTGGTTCCTTTTGGCATATTCAAATAACTTGTATTGCCACTAAGGTTTATACTAGAAGCTCTTACTTTTATTATTGCCATATTAAGTTGTTGATACTACTTCTACAATAGCTCCATTTGGAAAA